>JGI24891J29808_1000085_pt1 | contig 120743 bp, 104 predicted proteins | sample FreactcultuFSWF8_FD_29808 | JGI IMG/M metagenome (IMG submission 29808) | reverse complement strand
AGCACTAAGAAGTCTGTTTCCACCGGCTTTGCCGGCATGCCCGGTGCCGGTGCTGGTGAGGCTTCTGCCATCGCATCAGCCCACTCCGCTGGACACCCTATCTCGGCCACTATGTACGTGTTGAACCTTGCCATCAAATCAATGTGATCATATCTAACACTCTTCCCAGCCCCAAGCCCTCATCTACCTCTACCAAGAAGATGAGCACTTCTACCAAGCACACCAGCAGCAGTGTCAAGAAGCCCGTCACCAGCTCAAAGAAGGTCACTTCCACCAAGAAGAGTACTTCCTCCAAGAAGGCTGCTTCAAGCACTCACAAGCCTTCTTCCACCGCGCACAAGGTCTCCTCCAAGAAGGTCTCTGTTTCCACCAAGAAGCCTGCGTCTACTCTCAAGACTACCACCAAGCCCAAGTCTAGCTCTAAGAAGACCACTGCAAAGTCGACCAAGAAGAGTACTAGCTCCAAGAAGGCTGTCTCCACCAAGAAGTCTTCCTCCACCAAGAAGTCTTCCTCTACTAAGAAGTCGTCGTCGACCAAGCACGCCACTTCCACTCGCCGCGCATAGATTGTCCGCAGCGGCCGTAGTAGTGTTAGGGATAGACATGAAGGTGGCCTGAAAGCAGAAGAAAGTTGACGATAGAAAGTGAGGAGAAGTCATACATAGCATACGTTGGAGTTTTTCGAGGACGTTTAAATTAATGTTTTTTTTTATTTTGTCAAGATCTAGACTATTTCAAAAGACTTTTCGTAGAGGACGAAGCAGTTCAAAAAAAAAACCATTCATCCATGTCTCGAACCGAATCAAGTTCGTAAAAAGATTACCTAGATGTCAGGCTTTGCTTGCCGACCTGCTCAACCTCTTGCATCACTTTCCATCGCCTCTTGAAGGTGTGTGGTTGATATTTGTGCTGTGCCGGAGTGATGGAGCGTACGTGACCTTCGTTGTCGTGTCCAAGGCTCGATTTCTCGAGCGCTATGCAATGATAGCCAGTAACAGTGGTATATAGCCCCCCTACCTCTTCTTGGTTCTTCTCTCCCAACAACTCGATTCGAACTAATGATTGTGCACCACCTTCTGCTTCTAACTCCAATGTGTGTTGTCACGGCTGTGCGCTTCTTCTTTGAAAGGCCCGCTCTCATAGTCGGACATACGAACGAGGTTGGGCGTTGACTACGGAAGTGCTTGTTGTCTTGTTGATAGCGTCGCTAGGGGAGCGGTGGTTGGAGGTAACGCACAAAGGTGTGCTGTTTTGTTGTATCGCAGTAGCGAGTGTACGGGATGTTTTTCGTCGTGCCCAGGTTCGTTGCTCGAGTACGACTAGTTGTTTTGACGTGGGCGATAAGTCTTCATTTGGTTCTTACGTTCGAGAGGGGAATTGTGCCGTACTTCGGGTGAACGTGGACGGAGTTTGCAGATGTGTGCAGGCGAAGTTCGGAGGTGTGTACGGACGTAACAGATCACTGGCACATTAGTAAAGGTTAACTTGGTAGATTTCTGTGTTGAGAAGGAAGTGGGTGCCAATGCAGATGGTGATGAGCTTTCGTTGTTTGTCAGACGACTAGGGGGACGTTCCATTGCGCTCCTTGCTAGTCGTTCGGCTTTTGTGATGACTTGCGAGAAAGTTCAAGCGGGACTGTTTCTGTTCCTGCAACGAAGGACGGTAGTGGTGTTCTGAGTACTTCTACCGCTGCCATCAAGAAGATGTTGCAGATGCGTACTGCAACCTCAAGTTCCAAAGCATTTGATAGTCATTCCATCTAGGAGGTCCAGGTCGAAGGAGATTTAGCTTGCGAAGATGCTCAGCTGGTAACAAAAGCTGCCCTAATGAACCGATACGTTACGCAAGCTCGACACGGATGCGATGGATGCATATCTGCCGTACCCAATGATGGGCTCCCGGATCTAAAACCGACGTAGCGAGAATGCTCACTCCTGCCTCATCGTGTGCCAAAGTTTGTCGCTGACAATCGTGTAAGAACGCACAATGATTTCCGAAAGTAGGGCTAGGTCCAAAGCGAGAGTTTCGGACCTTTGCTCTCTTGGGGACGATGCGACCTTGCTCAATAGCATCGTGCATTTTGATGGGGTTCCAATGCACATGACTGCGGCTTGAACGATGTGACAATGTTTGGCAGGTGAGTTTAGGATGAATGGTCCCCAGCCGCATCGAGGCGAAGATCGCAAACCGGGAAAGGATCGTTTGAGTATTATTGACGCTGCTGAGCGATCGTTTCGCAAGAATGTGAAAGGCAAGGGCCAGATGAGCCTCTTTCTCAAAGTCTATTTGACTGTACTCGTATGGCTGGTGATCTTTGACAACACGCCGCACTGCCGCCATCTGCAGGGTAACACGCCTCAAGAACCCGGGTGGCAGTGATCCGCATCCAAATCAGCGACGAGGCAACCTGCATAGCCCCAATTCCCATGACGCCAAATGGAATACACGAGGGGCGAACATTGCCATCTCCGTCGTGCGTGGGGGGTTGACCAACAAACACATTCGGTACCGAGTCCGTCTCCGCGACCCAACACGACCGCTACACGGGAGGAATTCCGGAGGCCATATCGGCCTGGGCGTTTCGATTGGCTTAGGTGATACGACTGCATGAGTTATATGCTGCAAGAGCCTGATGAACACGACTGAGAATGCAGGGTCCCAAGATAGCTCTATAATGCGATCTGTTAATTTTCCGGTGCTTGTGAACTCAAGCAGGTGAAATTGAGCTGAGCAGCCAGCTTGTAACACGAACGGCTTGCATCGAGTAACATGGTGGACCCCAAGCATGCCAGATTATCAAGCTATCAAAGACCATACATTCGTGCTGTCGACGTGTTGATTGTAGAAACAGGAACCTCCAAATTGAATCGTGTTTCAAGAATGTCATGCGTTCGACTCGTCTGCCCTTTGGTCTTCGCGCTGAGGTGGTGGCGGCCAACTCCGAGCGACTCTTCTTTCCTTACACCACTCGCCAAACGGCAGCCAGATGGCTTCTTTCTCGGCAGGCTTCAGACTGGCGGCAAGACCACTCGTACTTGTGGTGACAAACACCTTTGCGCCCTGATATCCATCCTCTCCAGCAGCGGCGACACGGCCCATGTTCTCCGTCTCGTCCTGCCAGCCCCAGTGAAACTCGGTCTTGGTTGGATTCTTGCCATGGCGATAGCGGAATATAGCCTCCCAGATGCCTTTGCCGACGATACAAACACATTCAGGACGCCATTTGCGGCATTTCTCATCCAAGACAGGAGCACCATCACTCATCTCTGCCTTGCTGAGTTCGGCAGCATCTTTGGTGGGCCGCTTTACGATATTAGTATTCCCAAGCAAGTAACGGGCCGGCAGTTCGACATCTTGCTCGGGGCGTAAGCGTTCATCAGTACAGCCGCTAGAATGAAGTAGCTTCCAAAACTGGTTCGAGGGATGTGCATATGCATGGCCTTGAGCTGCGGTGCGTATACCGGGATTTGTTCCCACAAATACAGCGATCAAATTTGGAGCCAGAATATCGGTAAGAGGACTGAGGTGTTGATACTTCGATGGAGGCGCGTACTTGCTTGGCGCCTTACGTTTCTTCGACGGTTTGATGGTTGATGAATCCTTCGATTGCTCAGCATTTTGCTCCTTGTTCTTTACTTGCTGCGAATCTGCCGCCACCGATGCTGGGCGTGCTCGTGACCGCAAAACTCGCGCTGGGCCGGCTTTAGTTGGAGAGACATCTGGGCTTTCATGAGCATACTGCTGCAACATGGCCTTGAAATTAGCTTCCGACATATCGTCAAGGAGATGAAGTGTATTATGGAAGAGATCAATTCCAGATGGAAGTTGTGAGATGATGGATGCCACGTGATGATGAGCTCATCGATGCGCTAAGGTTGCGAAGAGGAAAGTCCGCCGACCTATCGGAGCGAAAGGCCCACGCTCCGAATTTACGATTTGATCGGTTCATGCCATGCCAACTGCAAACCTGCCATGTTGGCCTGATTCCAAGTGCATGCATGCGTTCAGATGACTTCTAGAACAACATCTTCGTGTTTGTAGAATTAACACACACGCAAAAGGAAGCAAACGATCGAGATGGGTGAAACCGCAATGCCTGATTGCGATACTATTCTCCGATCACAGCGACTTGTTTCTACTTCTCAACGGGAAAGACTTTGAGACTTTGAAGATTACTGATATTCTGGAAATCCCAATGTGTCACGATATAGATCCAGACACGTCTGCGGTACTTTACCGAAGCTTGTCTCAATCTAGGTGCAACCTTCCCACTTGATTGAGGAGCATTCCAAGTGTCAGCACACCCTAACATCTACTATTTTGATGCCAGCCCACTGTTCGGCTGTCTAACCCCCAGTATTCGTTAAAGCATAGAGTGTGGTTTCAACGTTCTTCCATACATTTCGCGACGGAAAAGGAAGGCGTACATCGAACAGTTGCTCAGCCGCGACCCGCGAATCCGTCATTCGAGGTATTCGTGCGTCGTATGATGAACGATACAACGATGGCAAATTGTTATTTCCGGTCCGAAATTTGTGCTTGAAGCAGCAGCTGGAGAGGCGATCAGATTTGCATCTTTACGGTCGGGGAGGAGGTAATGCATCCGATGAGATACGGAGTCTCTCCCGACGACTCATCATCTTGCCTGCCTATTATGTTTCCATCATGATCAACACGATGCGCTCCGGACGTCTCCTCCTGTTTTCCTCGCGCATTTGGTCCATGTATTGGTGTTGCTCACCCCTGTGCAGGAGCGCCATGACCCGTGGACATTCTAGAAGTCGCGTTATCTGCAAAATTGTCGGCCTTTTCTCGATTGGTCTTCTCCGTCCACACCTTATGCATTGTCTGCCCTTAATTGAACTTCCGTTTCCTTCGTTCTTCATCATCCTCCACTCGTTCCCGGCCAGAGTACATACTGTTGTACGCACATCCAAGCGACCTACCTTGGCCCGTTCACCGAGACGGCATCGACCCCGCCATTATCGTTCTAGTAGGATTAAATTGGTAACGATCGAGCTCGAGACGTATCCTCTCGACCAATCTCTCGACCAATCTGGTCGCGTCACTGACGCTCCGAAAGCCAAGCTCTGACATATCCACTGAGTATAATAGCTCCGTGTTGCGGGGCCAACTCCGTGGGAAAAAGCCGGGTCTCAAAGCAAGCGGTCGGTTTCTTCTGGATAGTCCATGTTATACAACCATCGTCCAATGCCTCAGGACAGAGACAAACAACGTGGTAAGGCCATCGTTGTCGACGGGGAAACTCCTGGTCACTCGGGCAGTCAATCGTCGGCCCCGAGAAAACTGACTGCAGTCGCCTGTGTTGACTGTCGCAAGCGGAAACGCAAGGTATCTAGTCGTTCGAGCCCGACATTTTCTCCAATTTTGCAAGACTGACGCGTGTACAATTCAGTGTAACGGAGAGCGACCATCATGTTCTGCATGCCAGACCAGAGGGTTATCATGCATGTATGATGTCGTCGAGGGTGCAACACGAACAGAGGACCTCAAACAAAAGGTCGTGACATTGTCGTCGAGAGTGCGCAACCTCGAGTTGTTCATCAACAAACTCAGGTACAGCACTGACAATGAAGCGAGCGCAATTCTTGCCCAGCTCAGGCTTGGAGACACTGTCGACGGAATCCTTGGCGTCGACATGGTCGAGGGCCTCTCGGAAATGAGTGAAGTCGACCAGTGGAAAGACCAGTATGTTGGTGTCGTGTCATGTCGTTGCAAGTTTTGGCTGACTTGTTGAGCAGAGCGATACCGACACTCAAAAGTGTGTCGACGTTTGGCATTGGACTTGCTCGTAACCCAACAGGTCCATCTCTGCTCACCAGCATTCCTCTATACGACTCGACGCGGTCGGAAAGGAGCACCAGCGTCGTGACCAACAGTCCCGGTGTGGTCGATGGGCTCGGACCCGAGACGAGTCAGCCGCGGCAGGAACAGATCGAGTCCCCGTGGGCTCGCTCGTTGTTCACCCAAGTCCATGCACAGCACCTGTTGTTCGAGGACGACCCGTACTCGGGGGTGCAAGGCGCTGCTCACGAATCTTTCCCTATCCTCGATGGCGACGCCCCAAACTCAGTCTACCTCATGGGCGACCACAAGAGACTCTGGATCGACCCTACTCTCTCTGCCTCGACGCCAGGCATGCCTTCAGGCCCAGGCTCAGCCGCGCTGGAGAGACACACCAAAATCCTCGACAGATACAGAGCTAGGCGTCGATTGCTCAACGAAGCTCGTCCAGGCGGCGACTGCGTCATGATAACGTCTCATCTGTTCAGCACTGGTGGGGCGTTTCCACCACTGTCCTCACCTATGAACCCGCAGTTGCTCGGCATGCCAGAGGTGACTGCGCCAGCATGGTCAATCATGTCAATGTACCGCAATGACGACCCTGACTTGATGTCTGTCGTCTACATCGACTTCATCCTCGAGAGCAAGAGACTGATTGCCAGCGGCATTCCTCCAGAACGCTTGTTTGGCACAGTACCAGATGTCGAGGTACTCGTCAACGAAGCCGAATTCATTGGAGCTCCTGTCTTGTCCCAGTGGACTGCGAGACTAGCCAACAGCTTCGGCATCCAGTCGCTGGTATGTCGCATGGCTGTCATGTATATCCAGTGGTACCTGATGCGGTGGATCATCCTCCAGACTCCAGAGACCTATCTTGCCATTCCAGACTGGTACAGGCCGACGCCCTACCAGATGTTTGTTCCGCATCCCATCTACGCCGACTTTCATGTCTGGCCCAGACTTCGAGACGCCGTCATCCAACGCATCGACCTACAATGTCAACCAACATACTGGTACTCTGAAGCTGCCACGACCATCGACTGCAATTGGCCGGGCAACGTCCAAGATGCCATGTGCTATGATGGCAATAGAAAACTGAGGCTGGCGCCGGCGTTTGTTAAGCACATACTAGACTTGGGCAACTGGACCATCGGACCTGTCATCCGGAAACATATTCCAGACGCATGTACTGTTCTCCAGATCAAGTATGGACCTATGTGATGAGAGGAGGAACGGAAGTCAAAGAGCTATCAGCATACACTTGAGCATACATACCACCGCGGTTCTGATTGGCCATCGAAGCGCAGCCACGCCGGTTGTTCTCCGCCCAAAGAGCCTTGACCCAAAACGACAAACACTATCGACATAGATATTGCTATCTGGCCGGCCACGTCGCGGCTTTATACCCTCAACATACTAAACAGTGACGCGAAGTCGAAAAAGATTCACGCCCGGAGCCCTTTCCGAAAGTCGACGACATCAGCAGCACCCCAGATCCAAGAGGGCGGCCCGTGAGTCCGTTTCCGCAACGCCCATTCAAGTGTGGACAGCACGGGAAAGATCAGTCCTACATACCTATCAGTATCTCCATGAACACCTGGAAGATCCGTCAGCAAAGTGCACATTGCTCACTGAGAATGGGAAAGAGAGAGAGGGGGCCAACTGATAGATTTCAAGGTGTCAACCCACGAAGACGCACCGACAAGCCATAAAGCGCACGGCTGCTCACAAGAGCCACAGGCACTACAAAAGAGACACCACGTTTCCCTTGACTGGTATTTCCTCCTCGCCTTCGAGTCTAGCTGTGCTTGTCAGTCATCTGTTATGGTATCATCTCTCGACAAAGAGTTCCATAGCTTTGATGATCCTTTAGAAGCAACGACGCAGCTCCCGCACACTCCGCTCAAAGAGAAGGGGGTCCACGACACTGACGCAAATCAACGATATCAACGACCTTTACATCCTTAATGAGCGCAAGGAATACCCATCGATTATGTTTTGTTTTAGAAGAGAAGAACAAGGACGACTGGGGGCAACTGATCAAGGGAACTCGATAGATGTTGTCCATCTCGCTTTCGTCACGAGCGTTCCATGTAGCCGCTTTGCCACAAGCAATACTGATAGATAAAAAGCATGCATCTTTTGACCTCACCACCTAGACAACATCGTGTCACAATGACCTATTTGGCAGTTCGTGCCTGTGGAATATGAGTATCCAAAGATGTGGTTTTGGTTATTGCTCATCAGACGTGAATCGTCACACGACAGACCAGTCGGCTAGAACAGAATTTCGCTGCGACAGCATACTTTGAGTAGAGGTCGCCAATTGTGGAGACCCATACTCTACATGACCATCTCTTGGGTCGGACTTCTCATGCTGTTCTCTCTGCGTGCAATCGATCTGTCAAAAAATGTCTTCGTGGGAGAGCGAGCAATATGTGAGACTCTGCAAGAACCGTGCCGTTGTGGCTGGTAAGGAAAGGAAAATTCGACTTGGGCAAAATCTCTTCTTCTTTTTTTGCGCATCCACTTTATTTTTCCTCGACACACTCGATGTATCGACCCGCCGCTATACTCACGAATTGCTATAGATGTGATCTATCTCGACTTTAAAACGATGCGCATGACGAGAGCCACACATGCGCCGCTCGTCTCGCGCCGTCAACCAATACCATTTCTGTGTGTTGCGTCAATATAATCGCAATCAATCTCAGTTTCCCTCATCCACCAATGAGGTCTAACCAATCTCAGGATACCCATCAAGGCGCTTTGGCGGAGTGGTTAACGCGATGCCCTGCTAAGGCATTTCCTTCGGGAGCGTGTGTTCGAATCACACAGGCGTCGTCTCCTTTTGCTTTTTTGAGCCTTGTCAACGATATAGAGTAGAGTCTCCGTACTCTCATTTTGCATATGAGAGAGTGCTAGAAAGGTAGGTGCTGAGTTGGGTAAATTAGAGGTGAAGTGTTTTTGGTCTACTCCGTATACATCAAAGATACGGAGCCCGACACTATTCTTTCCCAACGCCTGTCATTTGTTCTGTCATCCGGCACTTTCTTCGGGAAGTGAATATCAACTGTCCTGGTCTGAGAAAAATCGTGCTCAACAATGCTGGAGTGGAGTTTGGTCAAAGGGAATTTATTGATATTCCCGGCTGCCATTTATGCCTTCGAATCGTCGAGATTGGTCCTCTTATGTGTACCGACAAGAAATAGCCCACTCTATATTCGAGAGGGCGATTTCCATCAGTTGTCAATCACCAAAGACCGCATTGCTTTTAGAAATCTTGCCCATGGTGTCCATGAAGCTGGATCAATCATGCGTTTCCCTGGCTGCCGATGCTTTCCACCATGTCTCGGAACTCGACTTGGACGCAGTTGGTTCACGACCTGACATCTTTCGTTGGGTCAGCAAGATGAGCCTTCTCCAGATCATCGATATGACTTTTAAGGTAGACATGAGTCTTCATCAGCATGATATGAAACAGCTGTAGTTCCCGAGGCTGACAAAATTAGTCCTCGGAGACCGATTGAGCGGAAGGGTGACACGGGGCCCCCCAGGACAAAGCTTCCTTCAATCTTCTTTTCAGACTTGTACCAACGCTGTGGATGTATCAAAACCAAGCAAATGCCGCTCCCATCTTTACACCACTTCCACATAAAACGCCATAACTGCTTGCGTAACCCACCGAATCTGGGTCTCAAAGATCGCTAAAAGCACCGAGGTCAATCCTGTTTCATCTGGAGGTCTAAAAGCAGGCAAAGAAGGACATCTGAGCCACAACTACATTTTGTAGAAACCGCTGCTTCGTCGCACGGTGAAAAGGGTTGTAAGACACGAATGGAATTATGTACAGTGACAATAAGAATCTGCTTTTGATGAACCTGGCGTGGATTTCTGCCTCCCTTGTACTGGTATACATCGCTGCATCTCGCATTCATTCCATGATTTGATCCAGTTTGATGATGCAACACGTATCGCTGCTTCCCAAACGATATTTGGGAATTTTGGGTTCGGCTGTCAAGTCCATTTCTCGAATCACGAGTTGAGCGAAAGAGTTCACAGACATCGTCACCAAGGAATGAGAACTGTTCGAATAATGTAATTGATCACTGAGAGCCGAAATTGAAGAGCTCTCCATACCACCACGCCAACATTCTCATTGCCCATCATGGGTTCAAGACGAATGTACTCTCGCTATTGCGAAGTGCGAACCTTGAAAGGATGTCCCTCTGTGCTGAACACCCACTCTTGCTTCTCTCCCTGTCCAACGTGTACCTTGGAGTCTTCAGCCTGAGCCAGCCAAGCGTACTTGAATGTCTCCGCAAACATGAAACTCTCCTGGAAGTTGGTGAAAGCACCCCCATCAGCGACATTGACGTTTGTGATGGCTGAATAGCCTGATCCGATCCGACAGGTGGCGTTGATAGCTTGGAAGGCTCTCCAGCTCCACTCTTGATACTTGCTGTCTCCGGTTGCGCGATAGGCATAGTAGAGCGATTCCAAAACCTCAGGTCGCAGGTTGTATGCAGGTCTCGTAATATCGAAGCCATATCTTTTGTAAAAGTTTGTCTCGTCAAGGAAGTCGTCTTCTGTCCACGTCCAGCCCTCAGGACCTATGCCTGTAACAGTGGCGTTGTAGGTTTCGAAGCAACTATCTACTAGATCAAGGCCAAGTTCGATAAAAGTCTGGTCTTGGAGCACCAGGCCGCCCAAGATCCAGTTGCCACCAGCAAAGCAGGCAAGGTGGCTGGACACGGGCGATATGTACTCTCCAACCCAAGAGGAAAGAAAGGTGAGGTCACGACGAGATGAAGGGTGTAATCCAACACCGTTGTTTGCTGAAGACTTGACAGCCTGGACCCATTTGTCCTTGTAGGTAGAAAAAGCTGTGGAATCATAGACGTACATCTTGATGAGGTATTCGTAGTAGGAGTCAGAACCACTACCCCAGTTGCCCTGTGTGTTGATGAAGTTGCCTGTACGGAGGTCTATCTTTGAGCCCAGAAGACCAGGGTAAGGCTCTTCCTCGTCGACTGAATATCGGGCGTGCATGATTTGCTCTTCAGCGTGTTGGGTCAAGTTTGCGAAGGAGAGATCACTAAGCATGTCTGACAAACGAGTCCACTCAAGGACCAGAGTGCCGACAGTGGCAGGACCGACCGGATCAGACATGTTGAAGCCATTGGTGTCAAAATCTAGGAGGTTGGCAGGGATGCCCGTGGGTGTGTCGAAGGCGAATTTCATCCTGTTTGCCAGCTTGAAAGCTTGCTTTGCAAGAGCGATGGTACTGTTCTCAGAAGTAGCCAGATGCTGATAGGGACCATTCAGAAGGTCACAGGCTGAGAGCATGCCTCCGAGATAGCGGATTGTAGTCTCGAATAAGCTGACCTCTTCTCCGTTCTTGCTGATGGTGAAATCTATCGTGGGAATGAAGTCGAGGATAGTCGCGACAACATGCTCCGACTCCATCAGGATAGCCGTACTTAAAGCGTCGACGGCGGTCGCTCCCCAGCCATTTCTGGTGTTTGCAGACTTGTTGTTGGTTGGGCGTAATTCATCGTTGGGGAAGGCGTGAGTTTCGTAACCGTTCCAAGCAAATTCGAAAGCTTCTTTGATTGCTTGTGCTCTATAGTCAGAGATGCCGATGTTGTTATCGCGATGCAAGGTGTGTTGGTGCAAGTTAGGTGGAGTGCGATGATGCGAGTCTACTGAGGGGATGCAGGCGATGAGAATTGTGTTAAGAATATTGCGTGGACGCATGTCGAAGTTGTGGGACGAGACGGTGGTATTGATCGCAATGAGTGCTCGAGATAAGAGCGGGACAGGATGGAAGCAAATGATGGCTGATGATGAAGAACGTGGGCAGTGGATGAGGTCAAACAATCTAACATGTTTCAAGCAAGCCGGAGTGGATGATACAGCAGCTTTGTCCAAGAGGGAAGGAGCTGCCATGAACAATCTTGAATGACTCGGTCTGTGCGGCTGAGAGAATAAGTTGCCTGGATCTGTTACCTGAGTCTTGAACGATGATCCAGTGGTCGTATATTTTGCGAGATAGCACGACTCTTGTACACTGCATGTGATCTATCCCAGCTATTGAAGGGACACAAAGCGGTCTTCAAGTAATATTGAGTTCGTACAAGCCGAGGAACTGACCGTCCTATCGTGACTGCCCGTTGGTGTCGGACTGACGCTCGATGGCCTTGTGTTCTAAAGTCCAAACTCGCAGGTGGGGCAAGAGTTCTTCGTAGAAACTTAGAGACTCTGACGTATACATCTGCTTCCTGCGGTCAGGGTTAAGTTTCATAGATTCGGGATCTTGTTTCTGCAATCTGAGATTGAACTGGCAGTCAACACTCTCGGGTGGACAGTAATTCTTCTCTGTGGTGATTCTGTGACTTGCAGTCATTTGCACAGTGCATCGCACATGCTGCGCATTATCCTGTGAGGGGGCGGCGAAGAACACGGCGATTGGAAGCGCTAGATACATCACGGGTCTACTAGACAATCATGACCACTTGATCAATCTTCAGGGTGATGTTTGATAGCACAGGGTTGGTCATGATAAAAGAAGAGATGTAGGGTATACAAAGTGGACTCTGCGACTCATGTACCTCGTGACAAGGGACACAGTGACACAAGTAGTAGGCATAATTGTGTGAATCAATGTATTGAAGAAAGGTAGTGTACGTTTGCACAATTCCAACAGGCGTATTATATATTTGCCAATCAGCATGGGCCATCCATTCGAGAAACCTGCGCCATACTTCCATGTGTAAATAACACTTTTGTGTCTAAAGTATCCTGTGCTCTTTCGTGAGAGTCACATGAAGTCAACCTTGTCAAGCAGACTCTGGCTTGCGACGAAGCTGAATCCGCCAAAAGGATTGGACCCAAACTCAAGCTCCTTTGTACCAGACCCGATGTCAATCATAGTAGAGTCCTGCATGATAGTGGATTTCCTATCATCCGCTGGGGACATCGGTAGATCGGTGAACTCCTTGGCGAAGTTCTCAGCCAACTCTGGATCGGTGATCAGAGGGCGAATCGGAGGCTCCAATTCGCGTTTTGCAAGCTTCTTCCAGTCGATCTTTCGGAAAAAGCGGTGCTTCTTGATGATGTCGAGATCCTTTGGCATGTTGGCCCCAAGACGCTTGTTGGGCTCTTTGCGTAAGAGACGAGTGAGCAGGTCCTTCGAGTCCGGGCCAAGGAAGTAAGGCAGTTGCAGTTTCTGCTTGAGAATGTTCTGCTGGATCTTAGCGTTGTTGTTGCCGCCGAAAGGAGGTGAGCCTGTGAGCAAGTCGAATCCGATGGCACCGAGAGACCACCAGTCGACAGCAAAGCCATAGGCAGTGGCCTGGACGACTTCAGGGGCCATGTATTCGACAGTGCCAAGGAAAGAGCTGCACGAGTCATCTTCGAGCGCGACCTTGGACAGACCGAAGTCAGTGAGAAGCAGATGGCCGTCCGAGTCGAGCAAACAGTTCTCAGGCTTCAGGTCGCGATAGACGACACGAACATTGCGATGCAAGTGCTCAAGAGCGAGAACCATCTCAGCCATGTAGAAAGAAGCAACTTCCTCGGTGAACATTCGCTCCATGGCCAAATGAGTGAAAAGCTCACCACCTTGGGCATACTCCAGGATCAGGTAAAGTCTCTCGTGGTCTTGGAAAGCGTAGAAGAGTTTAACAACAAAAGGGTGGCGGTTGACACTCTCGAGAATGCTGCGTTCGGTGCGAGTCTGTTCGATGAGGCGCTTATGAACAGTCAAAGAGGCTTTGCGGAACTGCTTCTGAGCAAATAGGCGTCCAGAAGCACGTTGCTTCACCAGGTGGACTGTGCCAAAGGCTCCCTTGCCCAAACACTTGAGCGGCTCAAAGTCCTCGGCTGTCATCTTGCGCAAGACTGACTCAGTACGGAGACCGCCTTCAACAGGGAATGCAGCCTGGGGCTTAGCACAAGCATCTGCGCTAATGAAGTCATGCTCGAGATCGATCTGGTATGTTTCCAACTCCTTTGCATCGACGTCGCTAGCGGCCGAGGACATGGTAGGGGTACTATCGAAGTTCGAGGCGTTGCTGTTCTCGCGTGTCATGGAGGGAGCAGGAGATGCACGGCCAAGAGTCAGAGCGTCGAGCTGCGTCTTGAGAGCGCTGATGCCTGAGCCGTTCGAGGCGCTGAGCCTTGGGCTGTTGGCTGCCCCGTTCAAGCCGCGCATACGAGGAGTCATGAGTGGTGAGGGGCATGTCGAGGCGTCCGACTCTTCTCCGCCGGACGTGATGGGTGTCTCGAAACCTCGGATAACATTCTGGGCAGGAGCAGCAGGAGCCATGCCACCCTTCCTCTTCTTCTTTCTCTTGTTCTTCATCAAGTCGCTCTTGAGAACGGCCGACAAAGGTTCTGCCTCTGTGCCTGGCTGGGTGAAAGTACGTCTAGGAGAGATGTCGTCGGCCATGTCGGCGACCTCTGTGCGATCAAGATCCATGGCTGGCATGTTGGTGTATGGAAGTAGTCGCGGCTCGCGCGTACGTGGTTAGAAGGTGATGGTGAAGTTCTTGGAGAAGACTTCGACTCAAGTTACGCTTGGTTAGGGAGTGAGACTGTGGGTTCGGCAGGTCTCAGGAGTTGCAGGGTTGGGTGAAAGCGAAAAAAACGCATGTGATAGACGGTGCTCAGCCCTTGTCTAGAAAAACGTCCGCCTCCAGTCAAGGCGGACCTGGCACAACTGGCCACAGCAGAGAAGCGAAACTTGAATCGGTACGCGACAGACCAGCGACTGAGTCGGGCACAGCGACGGACGACTTGCTGAAGAGGCAGCAGGGACGGACGGAATCGGTCTGCGGATCGAAGCCCATAGATGAATGGAAAATCAATTTGGAAAAAGAGTTGCTTGTCTAAGTATTATCGCCGGAAAATGGCCCAGCGACTCCTACTTGATACTGTTTTGTCGAGGTTGGAGGATGTGAAAAGCAGAAGTTGCGTTCATCCAGGATCGCACTTTCCTGATCCACTCCACATTTCAGGTTTCTGATGGCGGCTGAGCTTTCCGCTTCCGGTTCGCCATGACATCCCCGACTTTTTGCCTGGTCAGCAACCTTTGAGCCTCAACCCTCCTGAGTCTTCCTCTAAACCACTCTTGATTCTGTATGCAAATCATCTGACTGGACTGCCAGAAAGAGCTGATCTTCTGGTATGCAGCTCTATATCTCTTGTCGACATGCAGCGGATGCTGGGCAAAGTGGGTGGCTGCCGTGTCTGACTTCTGCTCGGGTCAAGACTTTTGTCCACTCTGCCTCTGACCGAAAGCAACCAATCCCCAGCTTTCTCTTTTCACATGTCAAACATGTCAACGTCCTAGGTTTGACGACGTTGCATCATATCAACACTTGAGACCTGCCAAATGATTTGGTATCTTGGCTGTTGATGCTGTAGGCACTTATCACTGATTCGATGTGGTCTCTCACCAACCGTCATGGACTATCTGATAACTCTGTGCTCGAGACGTTCATCTGTACAACTATTGAGGAAACCATGAACATGTCTGGCTTCAACTGGCAAGCCCTTAGCAAGACTTTGTGAAGTCAGCTCAGCCTCAAGGCAATCCATTCATCCTACGATGAGGATCATAAGCCATCATTGTACGACACTAACCCCCAAATCGATAACACGGGCGACTCGGAGTTACTCTTCGAACCTATCCTACTCCTAAGATGATATCCTGTTCTCAGGAAAGTGCCACTCCGCGAGGGCGTCCTGCTCGGCTTTGAAGCAGATGATGAGCCCCGCGATGACTCCAGGATTCATCTTTAGGGTTTTCTGCCTTGTCACATCCAGGAACTTACCTTGAAGGACTGCACTATGCTTTTCATAACAGAGGAGTTGCCCGAGGACATTTCCCAATATCTACCTCTTCTCCACGAGGTTATATTGGAGATAGAGTTTGTCGACAATGACGACGATCTTCTCAAAGCAGAGCGCCGAAATCGACTGAACATGTTACGGGACGCGCTGGAAAGCGCTAGGCTCGAGTTCACTACGAAAGTCTTCTCTTGGTGAGCAGAGGTTTCCAATCAATGGATCAAGTTTTGTTACGAAACATTCGTGTTCGCCCTGTGCGTGACTCTCGTCTGTGGAATCTGTCAACCTCGTGATCGGTATCATCGAAGCTTATCCAAGACATCACGAGGGTCCGGTTTGAAATGCTAGAGAAAGTCAGACTGCAGTGATCAAGACGTGGACAAGACTGGCTTCGAAGCTGTAAGCGCCCATCCGGGGTGGCTGCAATTAAGCGCCCACACTTGCCCCGCCTCGCTATATGCACCGATGATCCCTAGCAGACAATTCCTCAGGACTTTACTATTGGCGGAAATAGTTGATCAAGGGGTTAGAAAGATCTCTTGATAGTGTTTTCCGGAACGGGTTCTGCGGACAGGTGGACATCGGAGGCTGACCGTCGTACAACACCAGGGGATAGTGCAGCGGTTTGCAAACAGATCTGTCACCTTTGTTACGAGTCTTGGGCAATCAAATGTGGTCAAAACTCTCATCTTGAAGAACAAATAGATGACCAGACTATCAAACGATAGTCTAAGTCGCGAGGAATTCGAAACGCTGATATCGAACAGAAAGAAAGCACATCAAGAACACTTGCTACTAAGAAAAGACCAGCCATCTGCATACCTGCATCTCTTCCCGCACCGTCCAGCCATGCATACCCGCATAATCTTGAGTCGTGTGCAGTTTGCTATCCACAGAAGCGCCTCACCCATCCGCCGGAGCATTTTCAGAACAGGTTGACCCAATCACGTCTCTGCCGGACTCATGCATGAATTGCGGGAAGGCCTGTTTGTCAGTATGCACGTCTTCCTTCTTCACCAGCCATGCTTGAAACCCGGACAATCAAGTTGTGGTGCAAGCGTCTCAAAGATAGGTCCTTTTGGATATAAGGGTTTCCTACGGCGCTTCCACACTCGCTTTCTTTGTTTCGTATCAATCTTGGTACTTCTTGGTGTTGTGGGAAAAAGGAAGTTAATTCTGCATTGCATCCTTCTTTCTTGTGCTGTGCCTCTTTTCCGCTACCTCCGTACTTTTGGTCCTTGAGGCGGTCTTTTGTACTGTCGGAAGGTCTGCAGCAACACAGCGAGTCACGAATTTGTATTGGAGCATCAAACATCTACTGGACAACATCTTCCGGATATCTCAAGCAGTGCTACCCTCTACTACTTCCTCACCCTAGATCTACAAGCCTCCGACAAATTACGAGCATGAAGATCTCAACTCTGACAGCCACATTGGCTATAATGTTCTCGGCCTCTGTCAAGGCAGCACCGACACTTGAACAACGCTGGTCATCTCCATCATTCTGGACTTCGCACTCAGGACACTCTGCATCCACACGCCGCGGCTGCAACTATTCTCTCTGCGACCTCTCAAAAGCAAGACTACCTCAAGGTAGGAAACCTCCCCTGTCTACCTCTTTCCAGTACACGTAGCTAACAAGAACTTCAGCACCAACACCTCTCCCGCCGCCTTCATACAACTTATCTCTCAGCCATGTCTCCATTGGCCGCGGAACTCAGAATTACACTTGCGATCTGTCGAACAGCACAGCCATTCCGGTCGCGGCGGGTGCAACGGCAGCTCTTTACAACGTCTCTTGCATCGCCGCCAACCACCCAACTCTCCTTTCTCTGATACCTGGTATCGCCATCAACCTCCCTCTTCCCACGTCCTCTTCCGCTCTGTCGCCGATAAACATGGATCTCTCAGGTCATCATTACTTCCTGGACGCGACTACACCTTTCTTCAATCTCGACACTGAAGTCCACAGCTACGGCATTGGTGCTTTCAAGAAACTCAACGCTACTTCTGCGCCTGAGGGTGCTGTGATTGGTGTGGATGGCTCTGGTATGGGTGCTGTACCGTGGCTAAAGTTGACAGAGAAGTTTGGAGTTGAAGGAAGTCAAAAGCTGAAAGAAGTGTTCAGAGTCAACACTGCTGGGGGTCAGCCACCTGCTACTTGCCAGGGTCAGCAAGAAAGTATTCTTGTCGAGTATGCTGCGGAGTATTGGGTATATGTCTGATGTGGTTTTTTCTTCTTCTTCTATATTTCTTTTTCAGGTGGTAAATTAATGCTAGCTTTGGAGGTCGATCTTGGGATAGCAAGCAAGTGCGGGAAATCTGTATGCAACGAAACTACCATAAATGTCAGATAACAAACAATTTTCAGAAATATCCAATCCAAGATGGTCTTCGTCAAGACGAGGAGTTGTCAACTCTAAAGCACCAACAATGTCATTGCGAACTTGTCTCGTTCAACCAAACACTCATCTAGCTAATTTTCCTCTGCCAGACTTGAAGAATTTCGATCTTCAGGAGGAATCATCAAAGGATGTCAGAGAAGATATGTAGGGCACATCCGATCGGAAAGGACAGCAGGTAGTTCGGTCGCCGATCAACGGTGAAACGGTGCCGCAAGTCCGAGCGGGCCGCAAGAAGCGCTCATCATCAATATCAGTTTCTACGTCATCTCGTACCAAAATCGTCAACTTAACCATCAATCCATCGTAAAGGTAGGTTGTGACGGCAGGCACGCAAAAAGGGCCTTCTTCCAAATCAATCCTATGTAGGTACCTGTACAGACTTTGACGTAGGTCTTTCTTCTTGCCTTCGTCTGTGTACTCTTCTTTCTTTCCCTATCGCATCGCAATAAGTGCTCTTTATCTGCTATCACGAGGCCCGCGGAGAGATAGCCCAAGGCTTGGAGTGATTCATCATGCAGTCGTACCTTCAATATCGCAGATTTCGCCACGGATTGGAAGCCCAGATCGAAACAGATCGCAACCGCACACGCGCAGTCGACCGAGCAAATCAAGATCTACCACCCATTGATACCTCACGAGCGAGCGATGTCGAAAAAGACGTCGAAAGAGGGGCTTCGGACGCATCGAGCGGACAACACACAGCAGTTGATGAGGGGGTAGCAACAAGAGACCAAAGACAAAAGAGAACAGAAGAGGAGGAAGAGAAGTACGATATAGGCGCAGATGATGAGCCTAGAGATCCTGGACAGGAGAGAGAATGCTTGCCTCCACACGACCCGCAAGCCCAACAACCTCAAGCATCCGGTGCTGATCTCTCACGCTTATCTACCACTAAAAGTGGACGTTCCGGTTTGAGTAGATCTGGCACAGCACTTGGTCGTATCCTCACAGGCATCAAGGTACGCAAGAGAGAGGAACATGAAGGTGGTGAAGGCAATGTCTTCATTGTTGATTACCACGGCGAGACGGATCAGATGAATCCCCACAACTGGGGCTGGGGTATCAGACTATGGATCACGTTCATGGTTGCCAGCATTGGCTTCGTTGTTGGTGTGGCTTCGTCAATCGATTCGGTTGCCATTCAACCTGCCAGTCAGGAGTTTGGTATCTCTGAGGTCGCTGAGAGTTTGGCTACAGGGTAAGGATTTCTGTGCTTGATCAAGAGGAGACATCCGGCTAACATGAATCAGTCTGTACCTCATAGGCTTCGGTGCAGGCGCTCTCTTCGCTGGTCCTTTCTCAGAGACATTGGGCAGAAACCCAATTTACATCGTTACCCTGGCAATATACATGGCATTCCTTGCTGGAGCTGGTGCATCACAGACGTACTCGCAGCAATTCGCTACCAGATTCTTCGCCGGTTTCTTCGGAAGCACACCTCTTACGTGTGCTGGTGGCTCCTTGTCTGACATCTGGAATGCGAGCGAGAGAACATTGATGTTTCCTATATTCGCCAACGCTGCTTTCTTGGGCCCTATCCTAGGACCTGTCATTGGTGGATATATCGTACAGAGCTCTTTGATCTCCTGGAGATGTGAGTACTGCATCCATACTGCCTTTATGTTCCCTCCAGACTAACAAATCATGCAGGGACTGAATGGATTACCATCATCATGTCTGGCCTCGTCTTGATCCTTGTCTTCTTCACCCTTCCTGAGACCTTTCCTCCTATTCTCTTGAAATGGAAGGCTGCCCATCTACGCGCCATTACAGGCGATGAACGCTACAGAGCCGAAGTTGAAGTTCGCATGGATCCATTCCTGACTCGTCTTGGACGCGCATGCTACCGACCCTTCCTTCTCACCTTCTCAGAGCCCATCATCGTCTTGATCGCTTTATACATGACAGTCATCTACATCATCCTCTTTACCTTCCTCGACGGCTACGATTTCATCTTTGGCGAAATCCATGGAGTCAGCATCGGCGTCCAAGGCTTGTGTTTCTTAGGCATCGCAATCGGTCTCTTCCTCGCCACGCCTTTAGTCTTTGTCATCCGCCGCAAAGCAGCAAAAGCAATGGAAAAAGCCTCTGCCAATGGAAAGGATAAACTACAACCAGAGTTCCGCCTATGGTTCGCAATGTTCGGAGCGCCCGCCGTACCAATCTCCCTTTTCTGGATGGGCTGGACGTCATACCCCAACATTTCCATCTGGTCCCCTCTCGCCGCCTCCGTCCTTTTCGGCTACGGTATCCTCTGCATCTTCATCAGCAGTTATCAGTACATCATTGATGCTTATGAGATTTACGCCGCTTCTGCATTAGCGTCTATTACGCTTATCAGATATGTTGCTGCTGGAGGTATGACTGTTGTGGGCGTGCCGTTTTATCAGAATTTGGGGGTGCATTATACGTGTACGATTTTGGGGTGTATTAGTGCTGTTATGGTGCCCGTGCCTTATATTTTCTATTTGTACGGGCATAAGATTAGGGCGAGGAGCAAGTATGCTCCTTCTGATTAGAGATATTGGATGAAGCGGTGGTAGAAGTGTTGATATTAACGTTAAAGGCTTTTAGGCTGTTCAATGAGAATGCTTTTGATTACTGAAAATTCGGTTTGGTCTGGCTGTTTGCTTTTCACTCTCAATGTTCTTTCCTCCGGTCGTGGTTCCCCCTTGTATTATTTCCTTGACTCATTTTGGTCGCGATTTCTCGTTTCCCGATTTCCCTTGACTCCGCTTGTGCTCGCGATTTCCCTTGTCTCATCTCTTTGACTCTTCTGGTCGCTGTTTCCTTCTGTATTTCCTCGTTTGAAGTGCTCTTCGTGTTGTGTTGATCTACAAGTTTTCTTACTCCCTCGCTCGCTTGCTCAGGAGAAGAGGATGTGTATGCTATAGCACTTGCCTTGCTTGTCCTTCGCTCAAGCTCTTTCCATGGAGAGTCTGGCGCGTTTCTTGGGAGGAGAAGATCCGGCCGTGATGGGGTTGTCGTGGATGAGTGGCTTGTTGAAGGTGGGTCTGGCGATAGTGGGCTTCTCGAACGTGGGCTTGTGGGTGGTGAGATGGTCGAAGGAGGGCTTGATGAGATCGGGCTGTTCGAAGGTAGGTCTGTCGATGGCAGACTTCTCGCCGACGTTGGCCTGCTCGATGAGGTCCTGCTGCTTGTGGACGACTGGGTCTTGAGCGGGGTTGTCGGCTCCAGCGACGACGTCCTCTTCATCCTCGTCGTCAAGCAAGTCGACGATCTCGATCTCCTTCTTGATGGATTTCTCCTCCTCAACTTCCTCGTCCATAGGCTGCTCCTGCTCGACCTCTTCGTCGGTAGCTTCCTCTTCGGCCACGGCGTCCTGGTTAGTGGCGCCCTGCTCAATAGCCCTCACATCCTCCTCATCCCCAATCTCCTCATCCTCCTCACTCTCATACCCAAACTCCATAATCTCCTCAAGATCCTTAGCGTCCCTCTTGCTCCACATCAACGCCCTCTTTCTCGAGTTCTTAACCCCCTGTTTCCAGAACTCTTCAATCGCAACCAACTTCCTAGCATGTTGACGCTGCTGAGAAGCCATTTGATCGCTCTGACGCTGCAGAGTACCGTAAACAGAATCCAATTGCTTCTGCATACCGAAAATACGAGCGTCTTTGGAGAGGATGGTGGCGTGGCAAGACATGATGAGATGATGTCTTCTCGACAACTCCACTTCCACCGCCTGCAACTTGTTACGCACGTGAAGATTAGCATCGGCGATGACTTTCTGCACCTTCTCCTCGAACACGGCAGTCTTTGATGTGAAGTCTTGCTCTAGACGTGAGTTTTCTTCCTTCAGGTTTGCGTTTTCGCTCGTGAGTTTTGCGATTTGTTCGTTGGGGTTTGAGGGGTTGGGGAGGCGGAGGGCGGTGATGGTGGATTCTTGGCTGGAGATCTTTGCGCGAGAGGTGGTCAAGGAGAGGGTGAGGTCGGCGATTGTTTCTTTCAGGGCGGAGATCTTGTCGTGTAGGGCTGTGAGTTCGGGCTGCGTGATGGAGAGCGTCATCTCCTGCGAGGGAGAGGGCTTGCTGTCGAGAGAGTGGTCCATGTTGGTAGCTTCGGGAGGGACCTGAGTGTGTGTGTTGATGTTGTTGAAAGGGACTTAGTTGTGCGTGGTGGTGGTGGAAGTAAAGCTTTGGTCCTTGGTGTGATCATTCAAGGCAACATCGCGAGTGAGAGCGTGGCTTGAGGTAGCAGCCTTGGGCTCGGTAACAATGAGGACCTTCACATTGCTGCCGTCCTACTCGTCGTCGTCGTCGTCGTCGTCGTCGTCGTCGTCGTCGTCGTCGTCGTCGACCTCCATGTCGACATCCTCCTCGTGGTTATTATCGGGAGAAGTCATGATCACTACTATCAACGAGCATTAGGGGACGCTGGAGAACACGAATAGGTCTAGTACACAGACCTCCGTCCAGCTCTCGCATGGTAGAAGGAGATGGAAGAAAAGAACGAGCGAAATCAGAATTGCGAAAATACACCTAGCCCTCGAGATCCACGCTACAGAGCGAATGAAGCCTCAAGGGGCCTATTCGGGCAGCAACACTCGCCATGGCTCTCATAACCTCAGATAGGAGTTTTCGCTCTCACAAGCATGCCATCGATAGGGCGGATGTTTCACAAAGAGCTCGGGGAGACGAAGACTTTCATCCCCGAAAGTCGGTAGACCTGGTCAGCAGTGGTCGCAATCGAACACAGACGAAGTTGTCAATATAATGTAGTAAAGTGGAGCTCCCTATTCCTCGCATGTCCCTGAGCATAGCCGTCAAAATGCAACATGCTTTTGCTATCAGTGTAATTGTCCAGAGAGAGTACGGTGAAGGTCTGCTCTCTTTGGGCACGACTCTGCTTACCGAACCTACTGTGCATTTTGATGAGTAGTTTGTAGGATGCTTGGGCCTGAGAAGGCCGGGAGCTAAAGACTAAAAACGGTGCAAGACGACAGATCAGCAAAAGGAATATATCTTGGAACGGAAGATTTTGAAACGATAAAAGAAACTTTGTATACTGCTCAACAGTGGAAACCTGCCTTATACCCCTCTTGCGAGGAAAGAGTGAATATGTACCTAAAACCGATCAATACACCGAAGCGCCTTCGCCAATGCCAATCAACAATGCTCCAAAGGGAAAAAGAAGACAAACGAGAAATCAGAAAACAATGAAGGTTGTTGTACACATAAGGAAAGCATAAACATATGAACATTTTCCTTTCCGAGTTTCAATCAATGGAAACAAAGTAAGAGCGCTTCATCATCTCAAGGACGTCCGAACCAAGGTGAATTTTGAACAGTCTTGCGTCTTGGAACAAAGGTCGTGAGCCACGCACGTTCAGCACTACGGTCTGGTGCATCGTAGCGCTTCTAGCGTCCAAAGTGAGCGAACAAATCTCCCATGTCCGAATCGCCGAAGGAGGTCTCAATTCTAGTGAGCTCCGGGAGTGTGGGCGGAGGCGAGAATGGCTCTCTGTTGGCAGGAGAGTATGGGGTTCTGTTTTGAGATGATGATCGGCTGACTCTGCTCTGAGAGCTGAAGGTTCTGTGAGAGGCAGGTCTCTGAGGTTGCGAGTACTGCGAGGATTGTGTTTGTGTCTTAGACATTGGTGACAGGGGTGGCAGTACAGGAGGCTGCTGTGTGGTCTGTGTAGTATAGAGGCTGATGGGTCTTTCGCTGGAAGAGTCAGACTGAGTGGTGTGGTGGGTCTGCTGGGTGTGTTCGGTGGTCGGGCGGACATGTTCAGGCTCATCCATCATCATGGCATCAGGGCCTTGAGGCATGTCGTAGTCGTCTACCAAGGCGGAGTTTTGGGAGTTGAATGTGAAGAGAGCGCTCTTTCTGCGGAACCACGAGCTGCTCTTTCTCTTTCTCAACGGAGGCTGGAGGTTGTCTTGGCCGTTCTTGACGACGACATAGTCTTCCTCAGCAGGTCGCTTGATTCCTCTAGAACTGGTAGTGCTGTTTGAGGCGGGACGGTCGGACGAGGAGGATGGAGGAGGGTGTTGTGAAGAGGGAGTCGAGACGAGAGATGTGCGGGAGTTGCTGAAACTGCTCTTGAGGTTCGATAGGGAGAAGAGCTTTTGCATGCTGATGGATCTGCGACGGCCGTTGTTGGTGGGGCCTTTGGGCACAGGCAGCGAAGAGCCGAAGCTATCGTGGCGATGGTTGTCGTGCGAAGACATGGTCGAGGTGCAGGAGTTGCTGAGGTCGAGCTTGGACGTGGTGGATTGGTTGTTCAGCTGATATGCCAAAGGTATTTGATGCAATTGGAGGGAGCTGCCGGCAAAAGAATTCGTGTCTTGTCGGAAGAGAGACTCAGTTGAGGGAGAAGCAGACTTTGACAGGTCGGGCGTGGAGAAATTGCTCGGATGCTTCCTCGGGAAGGAGTTGCTAGGCGACCTAAACGGCAGCGACGATGCAGATACCTCTCTATCGTGCTTGGTACCTGACTGTTGCGCCTTGATACCCTTGTCTGCGCAACTGCCTCCAATCAGGTCGACTGGTGTGGGTGGGTGAGAGGAGAGAGGGCTCGGTCTGGCGTTTGACACCGGAGGCTGTCCGTATGTTGAGATAATGCCCAACGAAGGCGCCCTTTGCCTGTGCTGAGAAAGCTGCGACATGGCCGTCTGATCCTGTCCGGACCTGCGTGTGCGTGCACGATGAGAGTCTCTTGCAGACCTGACTCCTTGTATTGATTGCTGTCCTGTCCTGCCGTGCGCTATCTGTCCTACTCGCTACTGTGCTGATTGATGGAGCGCGGGGGTCCGCCCTATATTAATTCTTGTGCCGACGGATTGTTAAAAGTGGCCCCTTTCGTGTTTTTGGCTTCGCCAGATCCTTCTGTTTCTGCGCCAAAAGACTCTACCAACTTTCACGCCTCCGACAAGGAGGACAACAACTGCTTTCACCATACAATCTTTCCCCTCAGGGCTTCTCGACTAAAGTCAACAAGTCCCTTTGATGTGCAAAGACCATCGAACCCTAGTCTGGCCTGCACCCCTGCTTCTTGCCTGATCCACCGTTTCATGTGCATACCTTCTCCGCATAGTCTGTGCACCGTTTCAGCCGCCGTGAAACTGACATGTACCCGTCCCTGATTGTCTCGATGGCCACTGATAACATGACGATAGTACCAAGTACATCTAAAAAATGAACAAAAGATTGCTTATGTTTGTGACCCAAACTACAAAAGTTGAAATGAATGCCCGCCATCTGCTCAACGCCTGTCCTATACAAGACCTATCTTTGCCAATCCCACAGACGAGGCCGCGTCAGCTGCCATCTGCCCGATCTTTGTTCACCGCCAAGAACGATGGATAGTAACTCCCGACTCGAATCTGCCTTTGCCTTTACCCCATGCTCGTCCATCCATCCAGCCTTGATCAGTTTCATGCTCTAGTCAGGAAACGATGACCACTCTAGTTGGTTGACGTCCTCGAAGTGTGCAAGACATTGACATCGCCTGCATGTTTCGTCTCCGTCTGCCTCATCTTTGGTGTCGTGTCGTTGTTCACTTGTAGAGCGTTACCATGTTTCGCTGTCTCGCGCTCGTCCTCGTTCAATGGAGGAAGTCCAGCAGTAGCTTCTTTGGAAGAGGACGCAACGCTCGGATTGCGCTGTTCTTCCGGTTTGCGCTCGAAAAACTCGACATGGTCGGCATCTCTGTCCTTATCATCGTTGCGGATCATCTCAGTCAAGCTTTTGAAGTTGAACATGGACTCTGTGTTCGTATCGTTGCCTGGTGTGCCAGATTGCGTGTCGGGCGTGCCAGTGCCGTCGTCCAAGACAGTCGCGCTAGCGTTCGGAGACATCTGGTGATTCGGCGTTCGCTGATAGCTTCCTGGTGCAGAATCCAGCATTGAAGATGCCGCTGATGATGCGTTTGAAATGTGACGAAGATGAGAGCGATTTTGTAGTGCTTCCGGAAACGAGATAGGTTGCGTAGCTTGAGGCAGATTGGCCCGCGACTCCTCGAGGTGCCTTTGAGAATTTGAGAATTCGGCTGTTTGTTCAGCAACCTCGGTATTCAGTGTAGAAGTTGGTTCGTTCATGGGGTTGAAGCCGTAGGCAGCTGTGGCAGGTGCTTTACCTTTACCAATGACCGGAGGAGCAGGCGGAGGTGGTGACGAAGCTGTGGAAACAGCCGTCTGAGGGCGAGGAATGTTACTCGTTGAGCGGGTCATGTCGGACCAGGCGGCTGTACTACCGTTCATGCTGGCGCTGTAGAGACTTCCGTTCTTCTTTGCGACCTTATCTGCCTTCTTCGCCTCTTTGGCAGCTTCCTTTTCCCGCTTCTTTGCTTCCTTTCGCACCTCCTTCTCCTCTTTCTTCTTGCGGTCCTCCTCAGAAGCGAGGGACATTCGGATGGCTTCCATCATCATCAAGTCTTCCAGATCGTGAGCACGGCTTCTCCTGCCAGAGGCACGGGTCTCTGAGCCTTGTCCTTGACCTTCGATGGCAGCGATGTAATCATGTAGACTACTCACTTGACCATTGTCAGGTCGAGGAGTTCCAGCACCACTTGCACTGGCAGAAGTGTCTGCCATAAGCGTGCGACGACGACGACCAAGACCACCGAACGAGCGCGAATCTGAAGGCTGTTGGCTACCGAGCATATATGCAGCGTTGTGAAGGGCAGTGGCAGCGGCGGATCTTCTCAATGCATGTGCTCTAGCATCAGCCAGCTTCTTTGCCCAGTCAGGGCGTACTCTGTCGGTAGTAATGACAGTTGGGGCAGATGCTGATAGAGAGGTAGTACGTCTTCTACCATGGGGTACTGCTAGATTGGTGGATGATGATTCCGGAGATACAACAGTCGTAGGAGCTGGACTGCTCACTGGGCCCGAGTAAACGAGGCCTCTGCGGAACGACGGAGGCTGGTAGCTGACACCAAACTCGGGTGTCACACAGAATGGGCACGCAGCAGGCTCTGAGACCAGCAATCCTTCCTCATCCGTTGTAGGATTTCCGTCGTCATCGTGATGCTCCGGAGGGTGTGGATCAGGGCGCTTTATTTGTACGAAGCATTCTGAGCAGATGGGTTGATCGCAACAGCGGGTCTTGTTGAGGTGTGGAGGATAGTACATGAAACAGATGGGACACTCTGAAGCATCTTTGTACAAAACAGCCTCGAGGGGAGAGCCGTTAACTCGGGGGTCTCGTGGGAGCTGAATCTCTTGAGGGGCGATCGAGGTGGATGATGCATTGTTGTTCTTATTCGATGTTCCCAATGATGCCAGCGTCTTTGCACGGTCGCGAAAGAGGCCTCGAGAGCCTGAGACGGATGGTAGAGATGAGGTGCCCGGGCGAGGGAAGGTGGCGCTCTGGGGAGTCGACGTGTGATCGGATTGATAGGATTGCGAACGAGAGGAGATAGGAATGGTGAGAGAATCGACATCGCCGCCGGTGACAGGCTCGGGGTCTGGGAGTGGAGGGTCATCAGGAGCAGGGAGGGGCAGCCCTCGTACCACAGCTACGAGCTGGTTCTCGGTCCACGAGTCTGAATGATCGTTGAGGCCTTTCCAGAATGGCGCCAGACGACGTTCGATCTAGTATGTGTCAGTGCAATGAGACACGTGTCGACAGTGGATTGCATACCATGAGCTGGCGCACGACGGGCTTGTTAAAGTCTTCGGGGCCAACGTATGTTCCCAGCGTAACGAGGAAGCCACCGTCGACACCTTCCTCCTTCATACTCTTCTCGCGCTCATTCTCTCGTATCACACGCTCCTTTTCACGCTTGCGTGCCTCTCTCTCCTGTTTCGTCTCGCGACGTGGCTCCTCGGTGCGGGCTTGGTCTCCTCTACTGCTGGAGCCGAGATGGAGGAAAGAGAGGTTTTGTCTGCTGGTGCGTCCACTACGGACATTGTACATGGAGTTCTCGGCGGCACCGTTTGAAGAGGAAGCATTGTTGGCGGTGCCGGAACGCGATCGCGAACCAGTGGTGCGAGATTCCCTTGTGGAGCTGTTGGTATTCCCCATGGCGAAGCGATGGTTTGTCTCTCAGGCACGTTGCGGGGAAGCACTTGAGAGACAGCGCATTCCACGCTCAAAGATCCGAGTACCGCTGCTTCAGTCGGCTCATGCGATGCACAAAGGATGAAAGCCGAGAGAGGGAAGAGAAGGGTACGTGGTTGTGCAATCAGGTGTAGATGTCGTGCTATAGGCGAAATAGAATGAGGTAGATAGTGTAGCTGCACTCCAGCAACGGCCGCCGACAGATCCGCCGCAAGTGGCCTCGGTTTGTCCTGGTGCTTGGATAATAGCCGTGAAGCTGCGAACTATCGAGATGTGCCGTTCGATACTGCCACCACCGGTCGACGGCGGAATTCAGCCTGTTGATATCGAAAAATCAAGAATCAAGGAAAGTGTCGTGTGCGTGTGTGTGCCCAACCTCTGACCTTCTTTCCTCTCGTTGTATCCTGCACCTGTCTCACATCACCGCTCATGACGACGCGCCCGCTTGCCCCGGGCGGAGGAGCCAATCACTCGCCGATTCGCTCCTCGGCCTGCTGCTCTCCACGGCCTGCTGCCCCAAAAGGCCTCACCTCAACACTGGACATTGAATATTTTCACTTTTCAACACTTGACCTGTTGGCAGTCATACACTTCAGCTCACGTAATTATTATTTCTGAACCTGTTTGTATACATCAAAGTATCTGTGCATCTTGAAACGGCAGATCCCAATCTGTCTGCTTCGGCCGATCTCCGTATCTTGCGCTGCTTCAATCTCAACTCCTGTCACAGCCCTGTCTGAAGGCATCCAATTTCAATTCCCTTCGATATGGCTTCTCGGAAAGATATCGTATCCGGGAGGCCTGATGTATGATTTAGACATATTCGTCCCCTTTCATCCATCCAAGTTGCCTGTCATCTAGTCAGCATTACTCTTCCTCGACTCGATATCATGTCCAAACTTACTTCCACATATGCAGCTTATCCCAGTCCTTGGTAAAACTCTTGACCTTGCCATTCTCAATCTCAAATATGGCTGCCGCACTCCATTTGGCTTTATTGCCAGTCTTTTCAATGCCATTGTGAGGCTCACCACAGTGGCTACCCTCAGCTGTGTATCTCAACAGCACATGTCCATCTTTCGCAAACACTTGATCGTAACAAACAATGTGCAAGTCTGCGATACTGGCCATAACATGTGAATGACTCTCTGCATATTCTTGCGGAGACTTGACTCCTGGGAATGTGGTGGGTGCCCAGAACCAGGCATCATCTGCGCAGAGGTGTTCGACTGACTTGCTGCCTTTGTTCTCAGAAGGCGAGTACGCGATTCTCATGTACTCTTTTGCGATAGAAACGTTTTTCTCTTCTTCTGGACTCTGCTTTGTGGTCATGCGAGCAGGTGGCATCTTGTTATCGGATCCATTGGACGACATTTTGGTGGCTTTTGGTCAATTGATTGTTTCGTGAGTTTTGTGAACTTGTCAAGGCATTCAGAGGAGCATTGATTATCAGAGGGCGATATTATGATGTCTTGCTGCATGACGGTGATGCTGGTCATGACATCAAGGTGTCCTTCTCCGCACCCGTCTCCAACTTCCATTTCTGCCAGACAAACAGTTACCGGTTTATCAGACATCTTGAAGTCTAACAATTGATCTAGGACTTTGTGAGAGGTTGTAGTTGAGTATGAGAAGAGAAGAAAAGTATATTTTCAAGGACGTATCCAAGTTGTATGCAATAAAAGCCTTACCGAACGAAAGGGGATATCAAACAAAATCCATTAACCGACCCATTCGTGAAACGCCATGCCATGAACGAACGCTTGTGTGGCTACAGATTATCGGAGAGCAATGCTGATCTCCTCGGGGAGGTCTTGATCGGCTTGAGGACTCTGAGCAGGTGTCAACCAGGGTGCGTCTTCGGCCTCGGGTGCCGTCAGGTTCTTGGCGGCTCTCTTGTTGACATAGTCTTTGCCAGGACTGTCCCACGCGAAATCAAGGTATTCGGCCAAATGCTCTTGGATACCATCGGCCATGATCTGAACACCGTGCTTGCGGTTCTGACTCCACTCATGGTCTCTCTTCCAGCGACCGGCGAGCTTGACAGTCTCCTCACCACCCTCGAGACCGTCAAGGATACTGCGCCAGACTGACATTGTCTTTTCCAGTTCGCCAGCATTACTGACACCCATGACACTCACACCGAGTTTCTGGCCGCCGACCTGCTGGTTTGACTCGCGAGTCCATGGGACGCCAGATGCTGGGTCACCTCTTGAGCCGACACTCGCACCTTGCGTCAACCAAGATTCCAGCGCGTAGCGGATGGCAATAACTTCGAGTCGTTCTCCATGGCGGTCGCAAAAGTCGCTCGCACGACGGACCGCTGCTCTGACACCAGGACCAGCAGGGTGCCAGTCTCCTTGGCCGGCTACAGGAGGGCCTGCGCGACGCAGGAGACCCATGCCAAGGGGTGAAGCGTTGGGAACGACGTCAACACCAGCAGCACGCAGACGTGCAATACCGTTTGTTGCAAGTGTAGTGTTTTGCAATGTGAAGTTTGCGTATGACATGACAGCGTCGAGAGGCTCGCCAGTCTCGCGAAGAACACGCTCGGCGAGCGAACAGAGCAGAGGAACAGGGTATCCAGAGATACCGATGTAGCGAAGTGTACCCTCCTCATCGCGGATGCGACGCAACTCTTTAATGGCTCCGATGACCTCGTCTTCGCTTACGAATTCGACATCGTGGCAGTAAACAATGTCCAGGTAGTCGGTGCGGAGTCTTTGTAGACTGCGTGCAACGCTTTGGCGGACCCACTCAGGTGAGTAATCGAATTCGTCTCCAGCAATGCGACCGCACTTGGTAATGTAGAAGAGATCGGATCGGGGAACGTGGGAGCGGACAAATTCTGTGTCGAGGGCTGCACCGAGTAGCTCCTCACTGGGTCCATAGTAAGGACTAGTGTCGAATGCTCTGATACCGAACTCGAGTGCTTCCTGCACCAATCCGACGGTATCCAGCTTGTTCACATCGTTGTATTGGGAGTTGAAAACAGCACAACCGAAGACGAGCGGTGGCAGAAGTGAGGAGAGTTGCTGGGCAGGCTTGCCCTTGGTCACGATTGAGGCCATCGGCGATCGAGATGTCGAGCGTGTGTGCGAGAGGGCGAGGAGTTGAATCTGTGTAGCTTCGGAGTTGCGGTCCGTAATGTTTTGTCAATGAATTCTTTGCAAAGCAGGAAGTCGGAGTGAGTTAGAGAACAAAGAGAGGACTGTGAGTGGAAAGCTGAAGGGGAAGAGGGATAGCAACGGCACTAAGAGAAAACAGTTGAGGGAGAGAAAGCGTCCTAGCTCCAGGTCCATGATATCTACACTACAATTTTTGGGCTCTCGGAGCCGGCGCAACTTACGATCTTCCAAGGCGCGTGCACAAGACACGACAGCGCGATCGCGACAGATAACCTTGAGTGTGCTTGGCCCAATCATCGTAGTCTTCTCCGCCATGTTGGTGCTCGATTCGTTCTAGGCTCGAATCACGTCAGATCTGGAATTTTGCAAGGCAGCCACTCGAAACCGGAAACGGCAGCGCGAACCATCCGTAAGCGATCGGTTGATCAGGGACTTCTCAGGGCTTGATCCATCAGATAAGATAAAGAGACCCACCCTCTCTCGGCCGTCAATGTTGAGGATTGTGAATTGACACGGATGATATTCGAGGAAGGATGCTGTGAAGGCATCCTCGACAGTCGACCGACGTAGTCGCTCGGCGAGGTTCACATAATCAGCAGATATGATGTTGATGATGAAAGTGAAGTGTTTAGACATGAGTTGGTGAATTCATTGTGAAGAAGCGCTCGCTGGTGCCTGAGTCGTCCGAGCGGAAGAAGCCGCGAGACGATTCTAAGCATATCAGAGGCGACAACAACCTCTGTTCACACCTCCTCCTTCGTGCGCAACATCATTTGCGTATCACCACATACACCTTACAACACAGTAGCCGATTCTTCAAGATGGCTGAACAGGGCAAGTACTACGAGATGTATCGCAATGCGAGGTATGCGCAGTCAACATTCGTGTGATGATTACAAACCCGTGCTGAGAGAATGATGCGCATAGCATCGGCGGAACGCTCGCAGATACGCTCGACGATCTTATCAGCAGTCGTCGTATCGAGCCTCAGCTTGCCATCAAGATCATGACCAACTTTGATCAGGTCATCGCCCAAGTGCTCGGTGAGAAGGTCAAGGCAAGAATGAGCTTCAAGGTAAGGGATTTCTTTATCTGCTTCTGCGCAATACTAATTCAAGCTGAAGGGTCATCTTGATACCTACCGTTTCTGTGACGATGTTTGGACCTTCATTCTCAAGGATGTCAAGTTCAAGCTCGACAATTCTTCGACGATCGAGGTTGAGAAGGTCAGAATCGTCAGCTTGCTGAACGCCAACTCTCCTCACAACACTGGAAAGAAGTAGCACTCTGGAAGCAGGCTGCCAACCGGCATGATGACATTTGATATCTGGGTTCACGGCGTACAAGGCGCATCAGAGGGATGCTGAGGAATCATAATTCATACCCAATTTCAGACAGAGACGATCAAATCGAAGACAGACATTATCACTCACCAGTTCTATGCCAATGCACACGCGAATCAACTCTTGAACAAACTCGCTTTTCCAAATAGCATGTCTTATACTGTGTTAATAATGCGGTAAGAGAGAGTCGGCCGACGGTTCACTCACCGCCTTGGACGCTTGGACCAGGCCAGTTCTGGCAGCGCGGAGAGTTTTAGCAGCGACCCGAAAAAGTTACTCGCCGGCCATACCATCTTTTTGCGCCCGAGTCCCTCTCGACCGTCCACTTCACAACACCTCAACCCTACTGCCGCCTAAGCAGTCGTCTCTCACCAAGCGAAACTTCTACCAATCGAATACCCATTTGCCGAGCGAATACTCTCCCGCCGCCTCAACACCCATTCGCCATCCGCAATCACCACCACTGAAACCCACCGATCACCGCAACCACCACAAATATGCCTGCCCCTACCGCTCTGCAGAGAGCCGACCCTGAGGAGATCGCTCAGAACTTGCACGATACACCCGTCGTCGCCAACAACGAGGACGATGAGATGCTCATCAGCACCACCGACGCACCTGCCGTCCAGGCCGCCGACCAGACCGAGGAAGACACAGCCATGACCGTCGACTCGCAACCCCTCTTCGCCGCAGAGAAGACCACCAACCAGCAACACCGCAGCGAGAGCCGCAAGGTCCCAGTCCCTCCTCACCGCTGGACTCCTCTCAAGAGCAGTTGGCCTAAGATTTACCCTCCTCTGGTCGAACACCTTAAGCTACAAGTCAGAGTAAACGTAAGTCACATCTGGAGGAACAAACACCATACCAACACCATGAAACATCCAAGAGGACCGTCTCGAGTCTGTTCAAATCGAAGCAGACACTACTCTGCATCAGCACACCCTGTTCATGGAAAGAGTCTATGGCATACAAAACTTTTGAGGCAGATGATTCGTGAAGCTGAAGGCTTCCGGAGATCAAAAAACTGTCCCTGAGGCCCAGACCAGATTGAGATTCTGTCAAGGATTGTGATTGCAATTCTGTCGAAATCCAGCGTCGGTCGAGGGCTCTTAGACTTACATCTCTTCTCCGGCAACCTCGGCTCTACGTACCAGCTTGTCACAGAAGGCTTAGATGCCGGAATGCCTTCTTTGGGACGGCTGCGCTGATTCAGAGCGGGTACAGTCAACGATTGATTGGACCTGGAGATTCGAAGCCCAACAGTGTGGCATACCGACGGTCGACTCGAGAACGTTGTGCTAGTTACGTCCTCGAGAGACCGTGCCACATCATGTTTTCAATGAATTGCGCTGACCATACCTCATGTATAGATGAAGTCAAAGGCTGTAGAGCTTCGTACATCCCGCATCACCACAGACACCGGCGCAATCCAGAAAGGTAAGCTCATAATCTCACGTCCCACGAGTCATCGGTACCAAAGAGTGGTGGATGTTTCGTTGAGAGTTCGTCAAACACAACGAGCTTTCGACTGGATTCTCGTCCTAGACGGTCTCCGCTTTGCAACACAAGAACTGTGCTAACTGTAGAATTATCATAGGCCAAGATTTTATCCATGCTTTCTGTCTTGGTTTCGATCTTGATGATGCCATTGCTCTGCTGAGACTGGATGGTAAGCTGCCACTCCATACCCTCAGATCATGAATGAGTTCCTGACACGCTACCACAGATCTCTACATTGAGACATTCGAAATCAAAGATGTTAAGGTCAGTCAAGTCAAAAAATGCAACCACCCTGAGACCATGCTAATATCGACTCGCAGACTCTGCAAGGAGGTTAGTCAAAGCCCCCGATTCTTCTTCTTCTTTTTCTATTTTTACTTTCTTCTTCTTCTTTTTTCTTCGTCTTTTTGACAACGAACTGACACCTATACCTAGAACATTTGGGACGTGCAATCGGTCGCATTGCAGGAAAAGACGGCAAGACCAAGCACGCTATTGAGAACGCAAGCAAGACCCGCGTGGTACTCGCAGATTCGAAGATTCACATCTTGGGTGGTATGTTGATATCGAGACAATGTATCTCGCAGCATCACGCTGACTATCTCTACAGGATTCAAGAACATCCACATGGCCCGTACCGCCATTGTTTCCCTCATTCTGGGTAGCCCGCCTGCCAAGGTCTACGGCAACCTCAGAACTGTCGCCTCGAGAATGAAGGAGCGCTTCTAATCGCAGCAACAATCTTCACAAGTAAGATCGAGGACGACAAGCATGCAGTCAGGAGAAAACGTGGGTGCTTTTGGGAATGATGATTGTTTCCCACTCCGCAAGACGAGCAACGGCGTTGGTGGATAGGGGGTGTACCTTTTTTCGACAAAAAATGGGTAAAAAGGCATATGGGCATGGCGTTTCAATTTTATGTCAAGAGCTTGCTAATCATACGCATGCGAAGAATCGGAAACATCTCAAATCACGACCGCTTTTTGAAAACTCTGGATTACGACTTTCTTCGATACACTTGAAATCCTCCATGAAGTAACCACGGACTTCTGTAGCGTCCCCTTGTGTGAAGCCTCGATGTTTACAGATGCCACACACTTCTGTTTTGTGCATCTTGCGGCAGTATCATTTGTCTCGGTGTCTCGTTCTGATCTTTCCAACATGACTCGTTCTAGGTCAATTGTTACCAGTTGACCACATAGCGATGCCCCAGGACTATGAAGTTTTACTCTTCACCTTGATGCGTCTCTTGAAAGCACGTACGCCACTTTGAAGATGACCACACCATCTAAGCTTCCGTTTCACATATGTTCCACCAGAGATCCGCCGCATCATCTATCAGTTCATTCTCGACGATGCCAGGAACTCGGACTTGAATATGTGGTACGGTGGCAGGAATCTTAACAATGCTATCTGCCCTTTACTTCGAGTATCACGCCAAGTTCGGAAACAGTGATCTCGGCGGCATTACCTGGGATGAAACTCTGTGCTCAGATGCAAGATAGAGAACTCGGTGGACCTGATAGCTGGTATGGAGTAGTCATCCCTAGCTATCTCAACCATGCTACTCCTTTCAACAGGAAGAAGGTTTGCAAGAACATAAAGCACTGGACGGAGTTCCTGAATAACGAAAAGAAGTAACGCATGCCAGGGGTCAACACGTTGATTACCTTCGGGAGACCTGTCTTCGAGACTTTCTTCCTGCATGACAGGGATTTCAACAAGCACATGGTCCACGGTCATCCATCTCCAGTTGCGCATCGCATAGGACTGCAAATCTGGTCAGCAGAGAGAGCGCTCGACAGGAAGCCTATAGATCCAGGAGTCGCCATAAACACCATGTTTGCCGCCTCCCTTCACTTAAGCTGTGAGCTCGACGACAAGGCTGACTACGATATCTGGGGACAATCTGCTCAAGGTTGGGACGCATGCAAAGAAGACATCATTGTGCTTAGATTTGACCAAAAGCCATTGTGTCCAAAGTACGTCGAAGCATTATGCGCTTGGTGTCGCGATGACCTCCAGCCTTTGATGCTGAAGGTCAAGGAGTTTGGTGGCTCAGACAGTATGAAGAAGGAGGTCGTCGCTCAGATCACTCAGGAAAAATTTGAGGCTTTCAAGGAGAAGTACGAGAAGGAGGGCAGAACCGCAAAGTATTGAAGGCATCCAGAAAGAGGAGCGAGAAGGAGGGGTGAATCATGAGCTATCTGACGGGTGATGGGTAATGGGAGAATGACAGTCTGATTCTGGCATGAAGTCGGGGAAAGGGGTTCTCTCGAGCTTGAGTCTCGCCAGTGCAGCGTTATTTTGGAAGCTTCCTTCCAAAATCAAGCCTGCATCCAAGAAGAGCGTGTGGGTTAGTCGTACTCAATGGAAATACTTCACAGTATCGTACCTTTCACAGTGACACGCAGCTTTCGGTGAGAGATAGCCTGACTCACTCAAGTACCTTGCAAGCATCGCTTTCTCTTTCACAAGCTCGCGGCCTATTTGCGCGCATCTGCAACTTCCGGTCAAGTGAACGCATAAAGGACTCTCCAGCTTCACTCGCAGTCCTCACTCGCAATCCATCTCTTTATTTCGCTTCGCTCCGCACTGTCACCTCCAACCCAAGGCGGAGCAACTCAAAGACTCTATACTCCTACCATTCCTTCTTCATCTCAATCACGACACTCCACTTCGTCCGCACATCAGTGAGTTGTTCTTGAGTCAAGACTCTCGTGCCACTCTAACGTTTGATCCAGTCTCATCATGGCTTCCACAAACGACACCGGTCTCACCAACGCCGTGCGCATCAACTGTAGTATCAGTCAGAAGATACACGGTAGACCTATCTTTGAGAGCGTCACTGTCACGGACAGAGTGGTTGAGACGATGATGTCTGCTTGGATGCTCAACGGCCAGTCCTCTCCGATTGCACGTCGCATCGGAACACCTCTTCGCGCGTACGTCGAACATCAGCATGCCAGGGATGCAGATGTCCATATGGATTGGACATACGCTGTCTATCTCCATCTGTGCTGCGAACTCGACACAGAGGAGGACTCTGACATCTGGGGATGGGCTCCAGACTGCTGGAAGCTCAACACTATCAGCGATGCATACGTCATAAGAGAAGACGGTCAACCACTATGTCCCAGATACCTTGAGGCGCTCTGCGTTTGGATTTTCCACGAGCTGTACAACGAACTCGAGGAAGCCATGGAAGAGCGTTACACCGTGCCGGTCGACAACAGAAAGAAAGTCCTCGCCCTGATCACCAAGGAGAACTTCGAGACTTACAGAGAAAAGTTCGACAGAGAAGGTCTGGCTGCAGACTACAAGTGGAAGCCGGTATCAAAGATGATGCAGGCATACCTTCAGGCACAGGCTGAAGGTGTCGGAGGGAAGGAGCAAGCTTGAGCTGTTCCGAAAGCGGCATATTTTATCAGATTGCTCAATCTCCGATACAGCCGACATCGGACAGCTACTCCGCTGGATCTGGAAGTTTGTCACTTCCCCGTCATCGATACTCTCCTACAAAGCTAATTAAGAAGCAGGTTACCAGACATGCGACTTGCGGTGAACAAGAGCTCTCAGTGGTTGACTCAAGGAAGAAGACAGACATCTGCGTCGCTACAGGCGGGCATTATGCGAAAGAAGGACATGAAGAAGCCGCAGATGGCTCAATGTGACAAACTATGGATCGGGGAAGGAGGGGTAGATTGATGTAGAGGAGGGTGACTACCTTTGATCGCCCAGTAGTCAGACACACCTCGGTCGCATCTCCCTCTTACAGCTCTATCCAACCATCTCAACTCAGTTCAAGTCCTTATCTCCATCCTCATCATCTGTGACCGTGACAACAATGACAAAACCAGCGCTATCGTTCGAGCGCAAAGACTCGGCCATTGAATTGGATGACCGATTCGAGAAAACCTCCTTCCTCACTCTCCCCGCCGAGATACGTACTCAGATCTGGAAGCTGGTCTTCAACCCCGAACAAAGCTACCAAGATGCATTTTCATGTCCAAGATGCACCGATGCACCCCAAGCACTTCAAGAACACTATTGGGCCTCTTCATACCTCCAACCTCTCCTAACCTGCCGTCAATTCTATCAAGACGCCCATCTCCTCGCCTTTTCAAGAACGACTTTTGTGATCCGAAACCCATATACCGTTCTCGACATTGCAGGCCGTATAAATTCCACCCTCCGCCCTACTCAAATATCTTCTCTTCGTAGTATTGCAATCATATCCGAAGCCCGCCATTTCCGCCAAATGCATCACTGGAGAACTCACGCTTTTGGTATTCCTGCGCTGGATCTCGAGGATATGACTATTATCCTACATCGCTCTTCATACTGGCATTACCTCTTCGATTTCAATGTCATGATGACACAAATGCTGCGAGATTTCAACGGTGTGAAGAAAATCTGCTTTATACGCAATTATGCTAGAGTGAAGCCGCATTTTCATACTTGGTTTAATAGGTTTGTGGGGGCGATGATGAGATTGGATAGGAATGAGAGGTTTGCGAAGAGGGAGTGTAGGGTTGAGAAGACGTGGTGGAATTGGGAGTTTGATGGGGATAAGCAGACGGCTACGTTGATTAAGGCGAGGGCGAAAGATGCAGAGTTGAATGCTGAGGCGTATGATGAGGTTATGGCACCCATGATGGAGTGGTTGAAGGAGAGTATGGAGGTGGAAGAGTATGATCCTGATCCCGGGTCGAGACTTGGAGTTTGGTGAAGCTTGAAAGTTTTGCATACTTGTAGCTGTTCCTCCAACTTGGTCTTGGTATGAATTTCAATATCCATGTTTAGTTTCAACAAGAATGCATGTCATGTACTGTAGAATTTCGTTTATAACAGCCCCTTTGATGGCAAGAGCCCCTCGCCTTACAACAGCCCCCCCTACCACCAAAATCTTGGTGAGAGGCCATATTTCAGAAACACCATTTTTGCTATAGCAGCATGCTCTTCAGAACGAAATTATACGGTAGGCTCAAGTGCATCGGTAGCAGGTTGACCGCAACTGAAATTTTCGGGGCATATAGGGGTCGAAGAAGCCCCTTAGTCGCGGATATGTCCAGAGAATAATACGAGGTGGCAGGGCGTGGCGTAGCCACGCCGCCACGATGCCATGAAGAGCCCTGATCATCATGGTTGTTTAGTCTAGTGGTTATGACGTTCCCTGTAAATTCTGCTCCGTTGAGGTGGTCCAAAAGGGGGGCAGTTCTAAAGGCACATATCATCGTCAACAGTTGTACTCAGCTGCCACTAGTGTAGATTTGTATGCTCAAGACGTACAAAAAGGTGTGCTCAAAAGAATATGAACTACAGCTGTGTGGGAGCTGCAAAGGACGCAAAAATGAGTTGATCATTGTGGGGGTCGAACCCACGACCTTTCCCGCTTTACACCAGCTACTGGGGCTCGTAAAGCCTCAGCTATGCAGCAGAATGTAAAGGGAACGTCATAACCACTAGACTAAACGACCATGATGATCAGGGCTCTTCATAGTATATGTAGCGTGAGACAGAGGGGGTGGGGTGAGGCCTGGGCGAAAATCCGTTGAAAAATGCCTCAACAAGTGAACCCCGAGGATCAGCCGTGCATATCGAGCACAGGGAGTCTTCCCTTGAGCTCGGGGAGCATAGGGACTGGCTGAAGTATAACAAAAGACAATTAGGAAGTGAAATAATCAAGAAAATAGACAATGATGTTCCGAACGAATTTTTTTGGCCAAGTCTGAAAAGACAGTCTCGAATCTTGAGAGTTGACAAGCACAGGAAACATGAAAAGACGTTCTTTTTCAAAATGCATTGCTGTCTGCAATAAGACATGAGAACAAACTCAACTGAATTGATGTTGGAATTGGAAATGCATTGGCTTCTTAAGGTTCTTGTACTGAAACATAATAACGCTACTTATACGGAGACTTACTGAGTTGCTTGTCAATAAACACTGGAGCCATGAATTGTGAGCACGATGTTGAGTAGGCATTAAAAATAACATGGTGGAGGATTATACCAAACAGGGCTGGACGTCGAGAGCGTCAGGCTTTCCCGCAGCCCGCCCAGGCACCTGCCACCAACTCAACTCCACCTCTTTCTGAGCTGCCTGACCACAACCACAATGATGCTGGGTGTTATTGATTGGCATGAAGATCTAGCAGCTGTTTTCAATCTTGCATCTTGCAAAAACAATAATTCGCAGTGAGAGACAGTTTCTTAGCACCTTCAGTTAGGTAATTCTCGGATCGACTTTTGCCCTGGTACAATGTGCCCCAAGTGCAGTGTTCAGTAGAAGAGGTCAATGTCCAGATCTCATGACGTACGAGATAATTAGTCAATCCAAGGACACGCAGGACGTTGCTGAAGAGATCTGTCGAGTTCGGTTCTTGTCCGCGAAACTTCCTTGCGATTACACGCCGAGAAGTGACACAATATTGTCGAAATGATTCTCATTGGGGTTATTGTACTCTACGAGCGCGGAGATACAGATAGAGACTCGACAACTACCATAACAATAGCTGTTATGTCTTCCGATGTCCATTAGGACGTTGCTGCGCTGCCAGATGATTGTATTCAAGTATAGCATTGATAATAGCCAAGCGAGCAGGGTGATACAGGCGACGAAACTCACGCCAAGAATTTCGCTTGATCCGAACAGCTGACTTGATCGAGTCCAGACCTGGGATATCTGATTCGAAAGCTCATCGAGCATTGCGTACATATATCAGCTGGACTCCCACAGGTTTTTCTTTTTCCAACCTCTTCGCTGCTACGGATCGTCCTTGTGACTCGAGACGCGGTGCTGAGATCCAGGGTGGAAGTGGAGCATGGGCCATTCTTGGTGCCCCGCACGAAGTGACCTCGGTCAGCAAACCCCCAGTCACGGTCAGGACGACTTGACTAGGAACACGCTTCGCATGGCTTCCTTCAGGTAATATGAGGAAGTCTCGAACCATGACGTTAACCTCGTAGACTCAATGCTGCTCCGTACGTGGGAGTATTCGCACCATTAGCCCCGCAGCTGACCTTCCCGTTCTGCCCTGTTTAGTGCCCTATCCCGATAGAGTTCGGTAAGAGGGGCTTCGTCGGCCATGGCCATATTGACCATATTAGTAGTATAATCCCCGAACCATGCCATGCTCTTCCCTCATTCTTGGTGTGAAACCCCAAATCGGGGTGTTGTCACGCAATGTCGGTAGGCAGGAAGCTGGGATGCCAGGTGAGGCCTTGCTGAATCAACAAATGCATCGGAGCCGTCACTGACTGGAGGCTGGAGCAAGACTTGTCGAGATAAACATCTCAAGTGGTACAGACATGACCTGATATCTCCTACAATCCTTCTTCGCTGATTAATTGCTTTCCTCTGGTTAGCGACAAAGCAGAGCCCACATGTTCGAGGTGTGCTCAAGCTGGGATTGAATGCATTCGTAGTGTTAATCTCCGATTCAAACACGATGGTCTTTCAAGGTAAGACGCGCTTTCCCAATGGCTTGTCAAGGCCTTTGCCCTGCATCATTGTCGGTATGCATGCGCTGTTGCTGCATCCTGAATTCTGTTTTCTGCTTGTATCATGTTTCACGAACGGCAATCTGCTCTTTCTGAATCAACTTCGATGGCCGACTCTGATAGCTCTTGCTCTGCCAAAATCTTCTTGACCCGTCCCGCTTTCACATCATCTGAGAAAAATTGACCCTCTCTCAGGAAATTCTCCTCTGCCCCGTCACCTGGAGGCACTACCAAACCAAATCGCGACGATGGAGAACACAACTGGGTCCGTGTACCGCGAAAGCTCAGCTTTATCAACCAAACACGTGAAGTCATGGCAACATACGGTCAGGGAACAGAACACGAAGGACATCAACTGAACGAAGAAGTTCTCGAAGATGATACGCCAGATGAAAATACATCTCAGCATCATGGTTCTACTGTTGGCACCGCCTCCGCTTCAGGTACCAATCCTGCTACGAACAATTCCCCTGCTCCCAGTCAAGTCGTCGTGCCATCGCCTCAGACACTGCAGCCACCAGCAACCTTCCAATCTCCACCAGTACAAGATGTCGAGATGCATGATGAGAGCTTTCCAGAGCTGCACCATCACCTTCAACACCACCATATCAACGCCGAGACCCACACTTCGCCTTCTATCGCCGGTGTTATGCAAGCCACTGAAGACGAAATCATGCAAGCCGTAGAAAATCTCTCGCCTGGATTATTCCATGACTTCGCGGTCCTTTCGCCCACCCAGACGAGGCAATCATACGCATCACCGGACAAGACCGACATGACCCCAAGTGTCTTCTATGACGAGTCGACTCCGTTCACCCCTTCCGGTATACCCATCGCATATGCAAGCCCAGGAGTGCTATATACAGAGAGACCAATCTGGCCTCTGAAAAGTTCACAAGAAGCACACCTCATGCGCTTCTTCGTCGACAGGATCGCGCCTGCTATAGATCTATGTGACAGGGATCGGCATTTCGCTCTTGTTGTACCGCAACGCGCATCGCAATGCCCAATTCTGCTCAATGCGGTATTTGCAGCTTCTGCAAGACATCTGTCCACCATATCCGACTTTGATCCTATCGTCTCCAACAAATACAACCAAGAATGTCTCAAACATTTGATACCCAAACTCAGCGATGCCGAAGCTATCACAGATGAGAACCTTCTTGCAGCGACAGTGATATTGCGCCACCTCGAAGAGCTTGAAAGTAGGTGAAGCCTCCTAGCAGACACGTCTAAAAAGTAGACGGCTTACTAACGAGCACGTGCAGTATCCATGTCAGGCTCCGACGTTGAGAATCATCTACTAGGAACACACCTTTTAATGAGTGCGCAAGAACATCATCGTGCCCTCGCTGGTGGACTCCGAAAAGCCGTATACTGGTTCGGCCTCAGGCAGGAAATCTACGTCTCCTTCGTCAAACAACGACCAATTCATGACTCCTTCAAGAGATGCACCATGGATGTCCCGCTCAACCCTATCGACGATTTTGACTGGGCCAACAGCATTATCGCGCGAACTGGTGAGGTCATACAATTCTGTTTTGACGAAAGAGAACATTCTACCACGAACTACGATCACATCGTCCAACACTTTGATGCCTGGTTCATCCAGAAGCCAGATTCGTATATGCCCATCTATGCGGTGGAAGCCAATCCGTCCAAAGTATTTCCCGAACTCTGGTATCTGAACGATGCGGTTATTACAGGATTGCAACACTACCATCTGGGTCGAGCACTACTCGCTGTATACAACCCGAGGATACCAAGGTGATCGAATCCATCTATTGACCATGTCGTTTGTGTACTGATTGCTACTCAACAGACTCGGTGTTGCACATAGAAACGCCTTGAAGGAGGTTGGAGTAGGTCGATTGTGATCACATAACTATCAAACTGGAGCTGATCGATGTACAGGAAGTGTTGAAAGACCAAATCAAGATCATCTGCGGTATAGCACTATCAAACCACTCCATCTCGGCGAGCTATGTGTAAGTGAAGACGTCAAATGTTACAAAGAGCGGAACTGACTTATGCAGGCACGCATCTATGATGATTGCAATGGGCGGCGACCGCTTTACAGAACGTCGAGAGCAGGAAGGTCTCTACGAGATCTTGATTAAAGCACAAAAAGAGTACGCTTGGCCAACTCAATCTGTGTATGTGACAATTGTATCTTTGCTCGCATGTGGTTCGCTGACAAGCAACAGACAGGAGCATCTCAAAGAAGTTTGGGGCTGGTAATCTGGCAAGGTCAGCACACTGAATAATGAATAGTATACTTGGTTGACTCTGTGGGCTCGGCGTGGTCATCAGCTCGGATCCAGCGTTGGTCTCTCTGGTACTGTAGGCCTCGAGCCTTCGTTCCTTAGCACGTGTGCTTAGCCATAATGATCCACAGCTTGTAAAGCAGGTGCTGTGGAGAACGAAGTAAGACGGGACTACCTCACAGGAACGAAGTCCTCGCTCAAGACCAGACATTTCCCTAAATACCGACAATCTCTTTTGCTTGAACGCACAATGTCATTCCGGAGACTCGGTCCACACCCACACCCACACCCTCATCTGATCTCTGACCTCTGATGGTCGACTTCTGGTTGCAATCCTTATGACTCGAGGACTTGCGGATTTCAACGGACTGCATTTATCGAGAACAAGGTTCTTGATTGACTATCGGAAAGAACCTTTCACGATACGAGTTTTCCAACGAACACAGTACGACAAGACATATGCGGAGAGAATTTGGTGCAAGTTTTCATATGTTACCTATATTGATTTGAGTTCGTTCGGTCAATTGAGCCCGAAGCCTCTGGCTGAACTGCAAGTTCAGCTTCGAAGCGTCGCAACCAACGACGTGGCGGAACTTTTCGTTGACCTTCAGCGGCTGTTCAACCTTGCAACAGGGCAGGCCTGTCACGACTTTTCGAATCTCGACCATATATTTACGTGCTGATGGCGACGGCAAGACCTATAGAGTTCGTGTTATCGATCATGCGCTGCCGTGTCACCTTCGCAGGCGAGAGGGCCAGAATGAGCAAACAGAGCGGTCGTCGTAATCTAGATATGTCTATTCAAATTCTCCAACGATGAAAGACACTTCGTCGTCAATATTCGCTAGATCTCAAGAGACCACTACAAAGCCGTTTGGTTGCCTCACACATTCCACGCGATGGGGAAACTTCGGGCCACGTGTATGAGGCTTGATCAATATGTACCGCGACGCCTTCTGCATCACCCCTAACTCCCAGCTCAACGGCTTTCGCTTCCCGTCGACGCCATGCAACACCTTTTTGCGCCCCAAAGCCTTGCGATACTTCTTCCATGATATAAAGTTGTAAGGAAATATATCGAGCATGTTGCGACACCATGGTGAAGTATTCTAGTTCACTCGGCAGATGCTTGCTTCAGTATGCAGATCAATCATAGGTCTTAGAGTGACACCCGGCCAGAACAGCTCGTTGTCGGGGCGGTCTATCGATTCACAACGTTTTATCAACGTCGAGATTATGGAGGTATGTATGGAGGCGTACAGGGATGCTTAAGTAGAAAATCTACTTCCTCGCCATTTCGTTCTGTTCTGCGTGTGTTTCATCAATCTTTCATACGTTCGTTCATACCTTTCGTCCAAGATGCGCAACATCTCTAGCATTTCTACCTTGGCCCTGCTGCTGGTTTCGGCAGTGGCTGGTAGTGTATCACCTTCTGTCGACAGCACTGAAGTTGAGCGCGCTGTGGAGTGCCAACCTGGATCTGGATCTTGCAATGTTGAGCTCGTGGACAGAGCTGTAACCAGCTCAAAATCATCAAGTTCTACACACAAGACAACTTCGACCAAGAAATCATCCTCCACCAAGAAGTCCAGCTCTACCAAGAAGTCAAGCTCGACCAAGAAGTCTTCATCGACGGCCAAGACCACTGCAAAGACTACCCTCAAGACTCAAGTCAAGATTGTGACGACCAAGTCTTCTACAGTCACTTCCTCTTCGAAGAAGCCTACAACATCATCGACTGTAAAGACCACCGCAAAGACCTCAAGCTCAAGCAAACCTGTTTCTTCGAGCTCGAAGTCAAGCTCCAAGGTCTCTTCCTCGTCGATCAAGCCGACCACTGTTGCCAAGCCTGTCTCTACGACCAAGGCCGCAGTTGTCAGCATCAAGACCACCTCTAGCAGCTCGAGCTCGAAGAAGGTTTCGTCGACAAGCAGCAGCAGTAGCAAGAAAATCACATCGAGCTCGAGCTCCTTGGTAAGATGCATCGGCAAATTCTGATTTCAGCAGTATATTAACATGATATGCAGAAGCCTACTTCCTCTTCTTCAAGCATCAAGACCAGCAGCACCAGCAGCACTTCTTCAAAGGCAACTTCGACATCAGTCAAGCCCTCATCAACGACCTCGTCAGTAACCATCTCGTCTTCTAGCCTTCTTAGCACATCCATCACTGCTGCGGTATCAACCTCTACCCAGCTTGCACTTCCCCTGTCTATTCAGCTGTCTTCGTCGAGCTCCCTGGTTAGCTCCGCTGCAGCATCTTCTACCATTGCTGCCGCCGCTGCTGCTTCGTCGAGCAGTGACTCACCTTCGTCGATTAGCAGTAGCTCATCCTCGTTGATCAGCAGCAGCAGCTCGTCGTCTCTGATTAGCAGCAGCTCGTCAGTAGCTAGCAGCTCTTCGTTTTCGTCGAACAGTAGCTCGGCAGCAGCAACCAGCTCAGCTTCTCTCAGTAGCAGCTCAGTGGTCAGCAGCTCGTCGATCAGCAGTAGCTCTTCTTCATTGATCAGCACTAGCTCTTCGGCAGCTGTCAGCTCGTCCTCGTTGATTAGCAGCAATTCGGCAGTCTCTACCTCGAGCAGCTCCGTTGCCTTTTCTTCGAGCAGCTCTGTCGCTGACGCAGCTGCCACTGCTGCCTCATCATCGAGCAGCTCTGCTCTTCTATCTTCCTCGACATCTTCCTCTGCTTCTATCACATCATCTTCATCATCCACCCAATCTTCCTCAACCAGCACACTCACATCTTCCTCCAGCAGCAAAATCGCCTCCACCACCTCAATCAAGCCAACCACTAGCTCTTCCAGCAGTGTCAAGCCCACAACCTCTTCCACCAGTAGCAGTGTAAAGCCCACCACTAGCTCCACAAGCAGTAGTGTCAAGCCCACCACTAGCTCCACCTCCTCCACCCCCACCACCACTTCATCCTCTTCATCCTCATCTTCCACCTCCTCCGCCGCCGCAACAACCAGCAGCAAGACTTCTTCCTCTTCTTCTTCCACCTCTTCCGCCGCAGCAACTTCCTCAGCAGCAGCATGCAAGCGCAGAAGAAGAAAGATCAGAAGAAACGCCGCCGCCGCTGTCGAAACCCCCTCAGCTCCTCTGATGAAGATTGAAGATTTGCCGGCCGGTGCTGTGCAAATGATGGATATGATGAACTAAGCGCCGAAGAAAAAAAAAGCTTTTTCGTTGATCGAAAATGCTTTATGGGTTTTGTTCTCATTTGTTTTTTCTGAATTGGAGACTGTTAATTTGTAAAGATGTGTCGAGGTTGAGAGATAAGATAGATATATATCATTGTGTGTTAATTTTTGTTGATACTATTTGTTTTCTTTTTTTTGTACGTTATAGGATCAACTTCTTGTCGTGCCATCTCTCCTTTTGTCAAATTTTGTGAGGCACACACACCCTTCTTCCTTTCGACTATCGGCCATCTTCTCTTCTGGGTGATCTGTCAAGTCATGGCTCCATTCTCTTAGCTTGCATCACAGTCATCATCTCATCATTTCCACAAGCACCATACACGAGATACGAAGCACGAACGACATGTAATGAGTAAAAGAATTCATGAGAATAAGAAGTAGATATAAAAGGCCGTCATGGAGAATCATTAAGTTCGTTGTGCACTCTCAGAGCGCAACAGAAGAGAAAAAGACCATTGTTGTGGCCGTGGGAAGGAGCGATCGAGAGAAGGTAGAGAGCATGCAGCAGGTACGTCGGTCGCACCTGTGTTCCAATCGTTTTTGTGCGATTGGTAAGAACGACCCAGCCGTCTCGACTAGTAGCTCTTGTGGACAATGCCAAGTTGAGCCGATGGCTCAGCCTCTGCTCTGGGGCTTTCCAACATCGTCAGGTGAGAAGTACACAGACTCAGTCTTGCCCTCCTCGATATCATGTCTTCCTCTTCTCTGCCCCAGCTGTTCAGCCGTAGCTTGCATTGTATCCTCAATTCCTTGCTTTTTCGGAGCCGCCTCGATAGCTTCAAGCTCAACAGGCGGACTCAATTGCGTATCGTCGAGCTCAAAGTACTGATTCTGCGGCGATATGGGATCTTGCGGTATGTGCGAGATAGGGCGTTGGTGGTTCTCGTAGTGGCCAAAGTAGTCGGGTTGATTGTGGATGGGTGAGTGGACAGGTGTGACAACGGGGCTGTTGTTGTTGTTGTATGGGCGTGACTGCTCGAACCAAGAGACGCGACGTTGTTCGTCTGGTGATGGAATGCTTGCGAGTTGAGGAGAGCCGTTTGCGAAAATGGAGTCGCGGGTGAACCATGAGTGACCGATGCTGGGGGGATTGTTGATGCTAGGCGGATTGCCTACGCTTGGTGGATTGCTGACGCTAGCTGGTCGACTGCCGCTCGGGCTAACGTTGAATGCCTGAGTGGTAGATGTCAGGTGTTGTTCTGGTGATGTCTGTCAGTATGTTTGAAATGCCATGTTTGAACTGGTATCTGAGCATACCGGCCGTGTCCGGTCTCTCAGGAGTAGGCTGTTGGGGGCGATCATCGACCTCGATCCCTTCTGCATGTTCTGGGGAGTAGATGGTCCTCTGTTGAGTGTCTTCTTCTTCAACCGGGGAGGGCATAGAGGGAGACCCTACTCCCCGCCATACATTAGGATCTGAATAGAAATATCCATCTTCGTTGATGTAAGGTCCCTCCTTGGGTGGTTGTTCGATCTTACGCGCCCGCCGTTTGCGCTTCAAACACCACAGAATGCCGATTAAGACAAGAGCGATACCAGCTATACCTCCCACCACTCCACCAGCTATCGCACCAATATTGTCTCCAGAAGATGAGGAAGCAGGTGAGGGAGTCGTTGTCGCCGCTGCCGTCGAGGTAGCAGCGGCGGTAGTAGAAGTAGTTATAAAAGCTGAAGCCACGGCTTCATCAGTGCTAAGACTTGCAGCAGTCAAGTCTTTCGTCGGACATCCGCTCGAGCAAGGGTTGCTCTGGCAGCAACCCATGAAAGCTGGATCGGTTCCAGCACATGTGTACCAATTACTATCGGCATCGCACGTTTGGTCCGGAAATGTGCCGTATTCGGCAGTGTCAAAACTCGCCGGTCTGAGGTTTTTGGTTGGACAGCTTGTGGTCTCGTCGCAAGGATCGATGCTGCCAGTACAGCATCCAACGAACCTGGAGCCAGTTGTGCAAGCGTACCAGGATCCACCACTGGGACAAGAAGGGTCGAATGATTGGCGCGGCCAAAGATCACGATCATAGATCAGCGCCATTGAACCTGGTATAAGATGGGTTTCGAAAAGAGTGACTGGAAGAGGAAGATGTGAAGAAGGCATTGACGTACTGCGACCTACCTATATGCTTTACGGCCGCCCACCAGTACGCGCAAAACCAAATGCCTGAGACTTTCCGAATTAATTGCTGGAGGTACGTGCAACCATCAAGGCCCTGGTTCCCGAGACGATGAAGACTGCTTGAAGACGCAATGTGAGCCCGGCTTTACCGTACGGCCCGTACCATGGCTTCTAGGGCTAGTGATGGTGTGCATGGAAGCTATATTTTGACCACCATGAGGTGTCTGGGGCTTGCTGTGTCGGGGCAGGATGATCCGGTGTAAGAACTGGCTTGCAGGCACGACAGCCACTGGCCATGTTTGTCCACTTGGAAGACTCGATCGCGATAGACAAGACATGGAGAGTCACTGGGGAGGAAAGGCGGATGGCTTCGCGAAAATTGACGACGTGTGTTGCGCGTTTCAGAAATGTGGACAGACCAGCTGCTTTGCTGCTGTTCAGCTTGTCAACAAATCTCCCTTTACCGAGCCATATTACCTATAAGCCGGTTCGCATGACGAAAGAGCGGGAGGTCATCAAGATCTGTAGATGCTCGGCTTTGTGCACCAATCGTGGTAATCACCATTCTGAATATGCTGCGATGAGATGCCGATGAGGGATCGGTTCAAGAGTCAGTATTCAAGAATGAAGACAAGGCAGCCCAAACAGCCGGAGGTCCTTTGATGAGGCTGCAAAGCCAGCCACCCCGCACTGTGCTTGGACAAACATTCACGCCGGTCTGAGGCGACGATTTTCGAGTGGACACCGTTGTTTGTGGATCTGCATGCGGGTGAAAGTCGAAAATGGCTTTCCTTGTTCTGTTCCAATCATGAGAGACAGATGTCTAGTCTGGCCTTGAACTTCGACGTTATCTTCAGAAGAGGGCATAACGCGACGACGAAGAGGGCTGTTTCACCTGCAAGTCCTTCTAGTCATGCCAGTACACCGACTCTTCTCCGGGTCCGCAGGTGCTAATCATATGTGCGGTAGCGTAGAGGTTTTGTGTATTTACCAGTCACGGACCACATTATACTATTGCCAGTGAAGTCCCGGAGAGCTTCAGCTGTGATCGATCGTGCAAGGCTGGAATGCCAGCACCAGCCTACGATAATTGTGTACTGAACGAAATCCTCGTATCCACAAGCTGAGTGGCGCAGCGGAAGGTTCGTAATTGATTCCACCCTAGCCTCATTCAGAATTCTTTACTAATAGAACACTAGCGCGCCGGGCTCATACCTCTCACAGAGCTCATATTTGCAACCCGGAGGACCTTGGATCGAAACCAAGCTTAGCTATACTTTTTGCATTTTCTTTGGAGCTTACGAGCACATTCTTTCGTGTTTCTCCGCTGCATCTCGTCTTTTGAATGGAGCAGGAGGAATCAACGCATGGGAGCCTCTCCAGCAAGTATTCCTTCCGACTTCACTTCATGCCTCTGATTCATACTTTTTTCGAGGATATCCTGCTTTCAGAAAGCGAGTCGCATGTGACTGCAGGAAATGGCGTAAGACTGCAAATGAGGAACAGGTCATTGGTCTTCATTCCATCGGCTTCGATGCTCTGACTACCGATCTGCCTTCACTGGATGCATTCGCAGAGCGCTACCGACATCTGAAGATCAATCTGGTCTTCGCTGTACCTGATCAGTTTCCCAGACTGGATCTGTTCCCACATGAAACCAACGGCGTTCGATACGGACAGATCCGTTTGTTTGAGCTTTACGCATATAGGAAGCACGACTTGCCTAGCGAAATGGCAGCATGTGTGGAGGAGCTTCTTGAAGCTGTCACCCTTAGAAAGGAACATGTTGCACACGCCGTCAATCTCCAGGAGCTCACTCGCGGAAGGGCCAATTTTCGCATCAGTCCAGATACGGAGACTGACTCTGGTGTGCCTGCCGCCCAAGAGAACAAAAAGGAAGGATGGGCCAATCCGGGTGCTCCAAGAGCGAACCGAAGAAAGCACAGAAAGCAACCTGATTTGAAACGACGTCGAGTTGTGGAAGATGGGGAAGAGCATGTGGAGGTCTGAACTTCAGAGAAGCAGACCGGACCGCTATCTGGAGGATGAGAGACATGACGGAAGACCTGTCCCGACTGGTTGACATTGGACGTCAACCATGCAGATGGTTCACACGAACGTGTGGCCACGAATGAATGGTTTAGGGAGCAGTGAACGTGTATAGGACCGCAGTGGAGGTTGACAACCAGATGCTACAGCCGCACGAGTCTGGTGCAAGAAACTCGATGATATTCTCAATTTCTCACTCATCACAGCTTTACCTGACATGTCTATTATTGCTTAGCGGGAAGTCACCGAACAAATACAAAGACATGTCTGATTCCCCGTGCTTTTACCCTTAGGCCAGTGACTCGTGTCCGATTTACATCGACTCAATGCATAGCGAGCCGAACGTGTTCATGTTTCGCGGACCCGTCCAAGTTGAACAGACCGCATCAGTAGGTCTATTGCGCTTCTGTGGACCGGTTCATAATCTAGACTCGCTTCTAAGCGGGGATTTATTCCAAAGCCATGAGATCCGTCAGGATCGTATTCCGTGTACGTCTACACGACTGAACCAACCCTTCCCGTGTGCTAAAGTTTGTCACTAATACTGCTGTCAAAATGCACGATGATTTTCGAAAGTAGAGCTAGGTCCAAGGAGAGGCCGTCAGGAAGCCGCTCTCTATGGACAACGTCCTCTTACTCAAAATCATTGTGCCTTTTGATAGCTATAATGACTCGCATCACCGCGGCTTGAGAGTTAAAGTCACATACTTTAGCTGCTAGCACATGGGGAGGACAAGATGCAGCTGGTAGGATGCTCGGAGAATGTAGAACATGTTGCATCTGTCGAGTTGTCATACAAACAGGACCTGTTGCATTTTTCCAGACCAGTTCGAATAATCAGAACGGTATGCATTTCATAGACCTGTCTCGAAGATCAGGATATGTGAGGGCTGCGGAGACCTGTTGCATTATTCCAGACCTGTCTTCACGTTTAGCACCCGGGCAAAAAGCAAGGAGTCTGGTTCTGGTAAGCTGACTAGCAGCATGTTTATATTACGTATACTGTCCTAAAGACGAGATTGATGTTTTTAAGCACCTCGGCATGATGTCTATTAGTATTTTCCCATGCATCAGCATGATTGAGAGCTAGGTGCCATAATACTATCTTATGACAAGATCACTGATTTCTTCTTCATCCTTCTTGGAAGCAATATGTGCATGCAAACTGTTCTTGAGTCATTAGGCCTTATCAAAACATCAAAGGAAGTCTGTGTCGACTAAGAATATGTCAGAATGATGTCCAGTGACAAGCAATGCAGCTAGTTCCAGGACCTCTCTCGAAGTGGAAGAAGATATTGGACGTGACACGAGAATTTCTGGCCATCTTAAAAAAAAAAGAGGAAAAATCAAGAACGTGATAGAGCTCGAGGCATGTGGAACGAATGAAATGCAACGAGAAAGTCAAGTGGTCTTAGAAGCGGAGAGAACGATTGACTTGATCGGACTTTGAGCAACGTTGTCATGCGTTGTGCATCCGAGATCGAGAAAGAAAGAAGAGTTAATTGAGACTCCTGTTGAAAGAGGAAACTGTTTGCAGTTTCGATTAGGCATGAGAAAAAGAAAGCATATGTAATGCCCGAGAAGAAGTGTTTAGTTTGTAGGCCAATCGGTCAAGATCAATCCGCAGTCTCTCCCAGATGTTCGGTTCTTGCCATTAGCGTGATCCCTTAGGAATCCACTCCTGGCGCTCTAGAACCTCCTTGGCCGAACTCTGATCATAGTAACGTCCACTGATTCTCAACTCCTCTCTCCACGCCAATTCCTCCTTGTCCATGGGCTTTGAGAAGTCTCTCTGCTCAGTAGGGTTCTCGACCTTGTTCTTAGCATCCCAATTCTTCTTGAACTCGTAAAGAGCCTCGTTGTATTCGAGCCATTTCTTGATGTCGATGTCGATGTCGTCAAGACTGAACTTAGGAATGGGCCTGCCCTTTGTGCGAAGTTCCTGCTCGTAGGCCTCGGTGAGCTTGATCATGTCGCTCTTCTTTTGAACGTTGCCGGATGACATTAATCTGTCCATGTAGAGCTGCTCATTCTCGCACTCGTAGAAGCCGATTGCGAACCAGTCCTTGATCACATTTAGATCCGAAGTATCGAGATCGATACTCTGGATCTTTTCGCCTTCCTTGGTGTCAGTGTTGCCAAAGACGAGAACAGGACCTGCAAACTTCTTGAGACAAGGGCCGCCAGTGAGGGCGAGAACGGAAGCGTTGGGCAGGGATCCGTCGGTTCTGAACTCGTCGCGAAATTGAACGGTGATGCGGTGGTGGAGTCTCTTGCCAGTCTTGATGTTCTGGACAAAACTGAGCTCGTCGGTCAAAGCGGGTCTGCCAGGTCCACCGAAGCCGCCGCTTCCAAAGAACTTGCCAGGAAGAGGGCGCTTGACTTCTCCGGGCTTGATGTGCATCCAGAGAAACTCAGGCTTAGCATTGTGGAAGGGGAAGGCAATAACGCGCATCATGTCGGGACCGGGAGGGTCGCGGGCGGCTTTGAAGGAACGACACAGTAGTTTGTGAACCTTCCAATCGGCCTTCTGGCAGACGGGACCGCAGTAGTGGATGTTCTCGCAACTGCCGCAGAGCTTGCCTGGCTCGGAACAAACGGCGCATTGCTTGTTTGTGGGTGCCATCTTGACGTGAGTTGTTGTGATGTGATTGTGGTGATGGCGGTGATGGTTGTGTGTTGTAGTAAAGGAGATGGTTTGATATTGGTGAGCTGGTAGAAAATCTTATATCAGATCTTTGCTGTGAGAATGAGTGTATGAGTGATGGAGGGAGAACTCACGAGGTCCGATGTTGAAAGAAAAACTAATGACCTGCGATGTAGGAGAAGGATGTCGGGGTCAAGTCGCGTTTGAAGAAGGAAGAAGAAGGAGAGCGACGGATGGAGTAGATGTAGCAAGCATGTGGGATTGTTCAACTCGAAGTGAATGTGGTCATATGCGTGTTTGCGTGTGTTCACTCATATGGACTCTCCTTGAGAACTCACTAACCTCACTTATTGTGACCAACCCATACGCTACCGCAATCCAGCTCTGATGTGACTCAGTGCAGGTAGCAGAAGGGATTGCTCGAGAGGGACACTGTTAACCATGTATAGACCATCCGTCTTTCAGACACCCAGTGTTTGCAATTCTCCTTTGGTCTGTGTTGGCGGCAGACCAATTAACGAGAGTGTACGGACGTTGCTCCTGACGCGAGCCAGGCAATTGTATTAATCTCCGGCTGATTTTGCCCTCTGGTATTGGTCTTTACCCAAGGGCGGTCAACGTCTGCCTTGAGAGTAACTTTGGTACGGGGGGCAGTTGTGAACGTGCTGGTCGAAATGTGTTTTCTCTTCGAGACCTTGCTTGTGGTCTTGGTTGTCTTTGTGACACAGTTCTCGCGACTTGGGGGCTCTTTAAGGGCTCTGTCAGCCTCGACACTCCAGACGGAACGGTCAGCCAGGAGTTGCTGCAATCAGAGTTAGCCTCTAATCAGAAACACGACCACAATCTGGTTTACCTTGACTTTGTCGGCCCAAATCATGTGGTTTTGGGGCCCAGCCTTTACAATCTCGGTCAAGATGTTCTTGCCGAGTGTCTTTCATCCTTCGATCACTTTGTTTCTGCCCCAGCGGGCACTCATACGGCCATTCTTCGCCGTGTGCGGTTGCCACTTGATTTGGAGGCCCGAGCACCACTCGAAATCTGCCGCTTCCCACAGTCCCTCTGTGGTGAAGATCTCGAGGCCGACACTTGCCAAGGGCTTCATCGAGTCAGACAGTCTGAGCATGACGACTTTGCCGATATCGCCTCTGGTGTGGCCGATCACCAGGAAAGATGCAGTTGTTCTCACTGTGATCTTTCTGTTCGACGAGCCAGGCCTGATATTGTTGTCGGCCTCCAGGGTCAGGACGAGGATGCCATCATGGTGCCAACTGTGATGCACTGTGATGCCCGGAACACCTTGCTGAAGCAGCCTTGCAACATCGGCGATGTTGCGAGCATCGCAAGCTGGCTCGTTGATCAGGTAGCTCTCGTCTGCGGGGTCGTCGTGTGTATGCGAAAGCCTTATGCGAGGTATCTAGATCAACGCACTTGATGCCATGGGGAGTACTGGCTTCGTGCTCGTTTGCGTAGACAGGGATGAGGACGGGACTGGATAACAGCATGTGGCGCCGGCCATCAGTGAGCTTGGAGATTACCAGATTGTTGAGGCCAGGGGTCAGGTCGAAGTTGTTGCTATGTTGTATGGTGATTCGGTGAGGCAACTTTGCGCCAGTCTTTGGTGCTGGGCGAAACTAAGGGAGACGGCGAGGAGCATAACATCGGTACCAAAAGGAAGACCAGCGACTGGATGATGGACTGGGCCAAGCTTGACAGGCATCCGGCAGAAAAGTGGGTCAGGTAGGCCTTTGTTTGGGTCATACCTTATGCGGGTTGTGAACATAAGGAGACGAGTCATACCGGGGGCAGATGGATGGCGAACTCCTTCGAAAGCGGCGCAGAGCATCTTGTGAGTTTTCCAGTCCGCTCTCTGGCAATCTGTGCTGCAGTAACAGATGCTGTGGCAGTTGGCGCATTTCTTGCCAGGCTTGACTTCATCGGCGCAATGGTCGTTGATGGTCGGCATGATGTGGTTGTCATGGGTGGTGATCAGGAGATGGAAGAATAGGAGCTGCGTAGAAAATCGTAAGACACCAGAAGTTGGTAGCTTTCCTTCACAGTCTGTGTTAGCATCAGACCAGTCTGTCTGTAAGCCAAACAGGGCGAAGGGCGTCACGATACTTTGATCAGGTTCGTTTCGACTGCTGTTGCTTACAATCAAGCCAAATCTCGACAATCTTAAGATGATTAGCAGATACAGCAAGCGGGAGTTCATGAAGGGGCACATATAGAACAAGTAAATTTGATGCAGGGCCAATTCTTTGAGTACTTCAAGATCCTGTGGAAATGGGGGAATAACAGAAAGCAAAGTAACGCCGTGATTATCGTGTTCCCAATGATGGGTAGTCGTGACAGGTACAAACAGTTACATGTCCTCGCGGAAGATGCTGCGGCGCTCGCTGGGTGAGTCGGCAGATTGAGCACCAAGACTTTGTTGGTTCTTGTGATGCGGCTGCTTCTGGACAGATGCTCCGACAGTGGTGTCGACGGTCGGGCGTGAGCCGTTGTTTTTCAGGTTGCTGCGCTCAGCGGTATTGTCGCCGAAGGGGTTGGTTCCGTGCATCTCCTCGTCGTATCTGGAGTCGAGTTCGCGTTGACGGCTGGCAGCACGTCCTCTTGTCTCTTCGATACCTCCGACACCAACGCTACCTCCGCCGTATCCATGTCCTCCGTAAGGTCCCGAGTTCATGTCTGGTGAGCCCAAGTCATGCTCTTCGTAGTAGCCATCGCGGCTGACGCCGTAGTCTGCCTCATTGCCGACGCGCGAGTCCCAAGCCTCGTCAGGATCCAGAGGGCCAAACCCACGGTGTCCACCTCTTCCATAACCACCGCTGGGCTCGTATGCTCCTCCTGATGATCTTCCACCACCGACACTGCTCTTCAATGCGCCAACCTTATCCTTGATCCATCCACCGATGCCTCCGGCTGCTGCTGAGGGTGCGACATAGGAGTTTTGTTGTCGTCGGCCGCGCGTGAAGGGGTTGAGAGAGGGAGCGGGAAGGCCCAATCGTCGGGCACGGTATTGTGTAAAACTATGCGCGTTTCACATGTAAGGATATCTTCTTCGCAAGGACGTCCATCTCTCGAGCTCTTATACCCGTACACGTGGTCGGATGAGGGTGGAATACGAGACTTACATTATCCATGCGCAACCGCCTATGACGATAAAGACAAAAGCGACGAGGAAGAAGATGCCCCAGCCGGAAAGGCCGCGGTCGGGATCGCTTGCCATACTTTCTTAGTTTCGTATATCATGCGATGGGAGATGATTGAAAGGACTGCTGTCGTCTAGCTTGTACTTGTGGTGGAAGGCATGAAACTGGCAAGTCAATGGCTGCTTACTTGGTGAGGCCGCTCTCTGGAAGGGCTCAAGGCAGCCCGCAGCTGTATTGAACGCTATGACGGACGACGAGGGCCGAGCTTCCGTTAGCCGCATTTGTGCAGACATGTGCATTCTTGTGCACGGCGATAACGGCATTAGTATCAATCTCCCAATCTGACACCATTCACCTAAGCGCCTGCCTGATCTTGATCTCGGTCTTGATCTTGATCTTGAGCCTTTGCCGACGAGCTTCACACTTCGGACCTCACCGGGATACAGTCAAGACAGTCCGCCCTCTCAGAACTGTCCGAAACATTCTTCCCGACAACTTTCACCGGCCTCTCTCTGCTCAAGTCACAAATCACTGGCGCGAGTTTTTTAAAGTCGGAGCATCTAATCACCAAAATCATGGCATCTGCTCGCCATGTCGTCGTCTCGACGGCCTCAGGAACCGGCCAGGCACAAAAGTTCTATGAAACACAGTTGACGGACACTTTCAAATCTCTTGGTTTCAAGCAAGATGAGCACTTCTTTGTCCATCTCACTAAGTCTGAGGATACCATCACGGAACTTACGAGAGATGTATTTCTTCCCGCTGCAAATAAGGGAGCTGTTCTTTCCATCATCTTGCTTAGTGGAGATGGCGGTGTCGTAGATATTATCAATGCCATCTTGACTTCCTCCCGAGGCCCGGACTTTGCTTGCCCGGAAATCACACTGCTTCCACTAGGCACTGGAAACGCACTCGCGAACTCGCTGGGTGTCACAACAGACGATAGCATGGGGTTGACGACATTGATGCAAGGAAAATCGCGACCACTACCAATCCTTCGAACCACTTTCTCTCCAGGCTCAAGAATACTCATCCACGAGGGCAGCGAAGAAGCCGAACTCCACAGCTACAACGGCAAGCCGACCATTTGGGGAGCTGTGGTGTGTAGTTGGGGTATGCATGCTTCTCTCGTTGCAGATAGTGACACGACCGAGTACCGCAAACATGGCGTCGAACGCTTCCAAATGGCAGCGAAAGCCGCGCTCTACCCAGAGGATGGCTCGCCACCTCACAAGTATCGCGGTTGTATCTCAGTTTTACGCCGATCAGAGTGGCACGAGCTCGATGAGAAAGAACATGCCTATGTCCTTGCAACCTTCGTCTCCAACCTCGAAAAGGGCTTCACCATTTCACCCGCCTCGAAACCTCTTGATGGCAAGCTGAGGCTCATTCACTTTGGTCCCATGTCCGGCGATGAAGTGATGAAAGTTATGACAAAGGCATACGATCAAGGCAAACACGTTGAGGACGAAAGAGTGCGCTATGAAGAAATTGATGGCTTGAGAATATCCTTCGACGACTCCGAAGAAGACGGCCGCTGGAGAAGAATTTGTGTTGATGGCAAGATCATCCGAGTCGAGAAGGGTGGCTGGGTCGAAGTCACCAAGGAAGACGCACATGTCCTTGACATCGTGTGCGGCGCCGAGCATGCTTGATTGCGATTGATACCCACAAAGCTAGATCTGACGATTAACGAATACAAACATGCCATTCTCGATTTTCACAACGATGAATCACAAAGCAAAGCCCCCATATTGCTTCAAACCTCTGCTACTATGGACTTCTGTAACACAAGAAGCAAAAAAAGGACCTCCCAACCCAACTCCCATCAACCGTCTTTATTTCGCTCCGAGCGGGCACGGATCAATTGATGAGAGCGAAATTGCTCAGTCGTAGACGGCCCAGCCTGGGCTCGAACCGTTGCACTGGAGTGATGACAAGCCACCACACCATTGGACCGCTACAGAGATTGAGTTGATTTTGGGCGGTTATAAGGGCCGTGGTTGAAAGTGAATGCATGGCTACTTGGGCAGTAAGTGAGTGAACCAAATCCTTACAGTGAGAGAGAGAGAGTCAAGTCGTGTGTAATGTTGGATTTCAAGAGAGATTCACAAGTGAAACACATTTCTGTTGAAATCATACCAAACAGCCAATCCTATTCCTAGAAAGCTGTCAAACGTTCAACCCCAAATTGTTTATGGTATATAAGGGTTGGCATCATGCTGTCATGGTAATTCAGGGGCTTTGGTCGTCTGTCACTCTTGATCTTCTTGTGATCATGGGTACATGCTGTTCTCAGGTGTGCGTGTTGTATCCTACCTTGTCCTCTCCTAGTGGCACATTCCTGACACTATCGTCGAAGCTGCTTCTTATCTCTGTCTTCTCTTTGTTCCAGATATCGAGTTTATCGATAACGAGAAGGAGCCAGTGAGCAAATATCCACTGTGTACCGAAACTATTCTCTGAAACACAAGTGTGCTTGTACGCGGCATAGAGCATGAGATGGGAGATTCCAAGTGAAGAAGAAGGAGGATAGAATGTGTTTCAATCGCTTGTTCTATCTTTCCTGGGCCTGACTACCTGGTATTTATCGCATCCTGCTTGTTGTTTGCTCTTCCTATCCTCCTTCCTTTGCTCTGTTATTCAACCCAGCAGACTCTATGTCGTATGCCTCATCTTCCTGTCTTCGTTCTACTGAACACTCAATAATGCTTCAGCTCGATGCCCTTGGTGTTGCACCAAGCATAGAATCTAGCTCTAGTGATCTTGTCCAGCACCTTATCCTGCAGCTCTTTAACCTTTTGCTTGCCTTTCGAGACCTCGGCGGCGTTGCCTTCAGTGCTTCTGGAAAGCTCAAGGGCGGACTGTTGACGACTTTCGGAGAACAAGGGGTACAAGTCCTCTTTGATCCAGTTGCAGAAAGCTTCGAGATAGGCTGAGACCAGAGGCTTGCCGTCTCTACGAACGACAATGGCATCTCCAGCCGTCTTGGAGGTGAAGCTGAGAAGCATGAAGTCAGTAATAACGTTTTGGTGAGCAGGAGCTGATAAGCACTTACCGTTCTGGCACCTTTCCAAACTCGACGGGGTATGGAGTTTTGCCACCACAGCCAATCATGAGCAGCCCGGCCATCATGTTGCTCGAATCCGAAGGTTGCTGTAGACGTACGATCTTGATGAAGTCGTGGAGCTTTTTCGCTTCTGCGGGCGAGCAGGTCGTGTAGTCTAACTCGTTGTCGGCAGGCGTCAATATGACGACGAGAGGCATTCCGAACAGTCTTGAGATCGGGGACTCGAAACCCATGTCGCCATTCACGAAGGTTGGCGTGCTTTCTAAAGCCACACTCTTGAAACGCTGGGCAGATTTGTCGTGGTTCATGTTTCCGTAGCTTGCAACTTTGACGCATTGCATTTGCTTTCCTTTCTGAAAACGACCCAAGACATGGTTGATGATGCCGGTAAGGTCGGTGGTGTCCAGATCCTCAATCACAGCGTACTCTTCCCTGTTTTCGTCTAATTTGAGTCCAGAGCCATACGTAACGGCTGGGCCTTTCCAGAAGGTAGTAGTCTTTCCGCCGAGCTGGTAGATGCATTCGTTGAGTGGAGAATTGTCCATTGCAAAGAACATGCCGCATGTCAACATGATCTCAGGACGAATCTTTGACTTGCGAATCAGATCTTCGTAGATATGGACTGGCGAGGTACTGGCGTCAGCACCACCGAAGTAGGAGTCCTTCATCGCATCGAGATTGGGCTGGTTGTAGAAGTAGTCTCCATTCATTGAGAGCCAGATAAATTCAGGACTAGACCCTTTGACCGGGAAATGGATGGCACGACGAACGTCAAGGCTAGGGCGTTCCTTGAAATGTTCAAAAGAAGCACAGAGGGTGCGATGAAGCGGCCAGTCCACCTTCTGGCATTCTTTGCTGCAATAGAAAGAACAGTTACAACGAGAACAAGCCTTGCCGGGGCGAGGGCAGACTGTGCATTGTTTCTTGTCGGCTGCTTTGGTCATGTTTGGAGGGAACTTGATGGACGAGAAGTCCTTGATCGGTATGAAATTCATGATTGGCGATGGGATTTGTTTCGCGATGAGATTCTGGAGTGGGAGGCAAGTATCCTGGAGTGGGAGGTAAGGTTGTTTTATAGCCGCAGTAAGAGTTGGAGAACTGAGAAGAAAGATCTAGTGAAAGGAAGGTACAACACTTTCACACAGAGTGAAAGCGAGGGAAACGTGCAGTAGCAAACGCGTAAAGAAGTTGAGATGCAGAGTTGCGCAAGTGAACCACTGAGCGGTAATTACAAGCGCGAGGCAGAGATGAATTCGTGCATGCATTGCTAAGTGCTTCTTGACGGCAACTTGTGCCTTTCTCGATCACCCCGAACATCTTCACCCGGTAGTGCCTTCCTTGATCATGCTGTTACTTCTATTAATGGGCCCCGTTCCGACACCAAACGCGAACGCGTTGTCTTCCAGAATCCCCTGCCCATTTAGAAATGCTCCAAGTTCAACCCCTCCTTCTCACACCAGCCATAGAACCTCTTTCTCGTGATGCGAGCCAGCATCTTCTGGCGCAAGTCAAGGCAGAAGTCTGCCCGCTTCTTCCATCCCTCACTATCGGCGGCAGGGTCAACATTCAATTCTTCAGCAATTGACAGGCGAGCATCGGTGAACAGTGGTAGTAGATCATGCTCCACCCAATTGCAAAATGCCTCCAACTGAGCAGTCTCCAGCGGTCTACCATCCTTGCGAACCACTATGGCGTCACCTAGACTCTTCTTGATGTAACGTTCAGGGATCTCAGCGAAGTGGGAGGCATCTGAATCCTTGTTCTCCAGGTCCATCAGTAGAAGGCCTGCAGTCGAGTTGTAAGAGTCGGAGGGCATATCTGAACGAGCTGCTTTGATAATCTCTTCATATTCCTTGGACGCGGTCGTATCTGCAGGGATTTTGAACATGATCATAAGAGGCATACCGAAGACATAGGCGATCTGAGACTCAAGGCTAAGAGGCACTTTGGTTACACCAGGAAGACTTTGCAAAGTGGCTGAATCGAAGCGACGGCCACGTTTGCTCGACTCTCCATGGCTGAAGATGACGCTGCCGTGAAACGGTTTGCCAGGCTCGAGCGGTCCCATGATCCAGTTGTTGATGGATCCGAGATCTGTAGTGTCGAGGTCTGTGCACATAATTGTCTCTTGACCAGCTGCATTCATCTTCATTTCTGATCCATAAGCAAGGACAGGGCCTTTCCAAGATGTGCAAGTTTCGTCGTTTAGTCTGGAGAGACTCTGATTGACCGCAGAGCCATCAGAAGCGGAATTTGCGCGGTAGACCAGCACAATCTGTGGATTGAGCTTCTTCATGTAGACCAAGTCCTCATCGATTGTGATTTTTTCTATGCTGCAGTTCGAGTTTTTGAAACACTTCTTCTTGATTCGCTCAAAATCAGGTTGGTTGGAAAGCCGATCCGTCTCTATCCATACGAAGCGTGCCTCGCTTTTGACGGGAAAGAAGATGGCACGGCGCATGTTCGAGTTGGGACGGCGTTGAAAGTGCTGGTAAGTCTTGCAATGGGTGCGGTGGACAGGATAACCCACTGTCTGACATTCCCTGCTACAGTAATGGGAACAATTGCAGACAGAACATGCTTTGCCGGGATGAGGAGGGCAGATGGCGCATTGGTGCCTATCGTGTGGTTCCATCATGATGATGCGGTGTTGCTGAATGCGTGGTCCGACTGTTGACTGAGTGTGTCCAAGAAATAGGCCGAGGAGTGGAGTGCTACAAAGGAAACGCGGAAAAGGTTAGAATAGGACGGATTGGTTTGCTTATAGAGGAAAGGCTAGTTCCTCCTGTCATCGCCAGAGCTTTCTTCTCGATCCTGCGTGTAGATAAGATCAGATGATTCCGGTTCCAGAGCCATCTCTGCAACTACGTCTACGTTTTAATGCAACATCAGCTGAAAGAAAAAACCATTCGTGTTTCAAGAAACAAGGGTACCAGTCGCAAGAACATCCATCACGCTACGCACGAATCAAGGAGAAAGTGTTGTGCAAGAAACAAAACAAAAGTGGTATTGTACGTTGAAAAACAGAACTGCCGTAGCTCAAGACTGGTCACCGTCCAAGCCTCTTTATTCTAGTTGGGAATGAAACAAGGCATGAGAATGTTATGATACACATGAGGAAATGGGGTAAAAGGAAAAAGGGTGAAGATCCAGCGTCACCCCTCGTCCGTTGCGAAGAAATACATTAATGATCTCGGCTTACAGGAAGAGGAGCGAAGCAAGGAAAGCACCAAAAGTTGCGGCACCCGAGGAGACGACCATGGACGATGCAGCACCAGAGCTGGTGGCAGCGGCCTGAGAGCCAGTGGCAGTAGCGGAGCCAGAGCTGGTACGGCTGGCACTGGAGCTACCACCAGTGCTGCTGCTCTGGCTACCAGTAGCTGAGGCGGTTCCAGTGGGGGTGGAAGGAGTGTAGTTTCCAGCAAGACCAGGGCGGTTGCTGTCCTGCTCATCAAGAACAGTGAGCTCGAGGTCGTTAATCTGTTGGCCGTTGTAGTCGTAGACAGTGGCGGGCATGGCAGTGTTGGTAACGGACACAGTCTTTCCCTGGTTGGGCTTGGACAGACCGTTGTTGATCATGTCATCAACACCATCGGGACGAGCGGGAAGGTTCCAGCTGTTGTAGAAGGTGCTCTCGGTGATGAGCGAAGGGTCGCAAGCGGGAGCCTTACGGCCAGTAGCAGTGCTGTTTGCGGAAGTGAGGAGGTTCTCATCGAGCTTGGCGTACTGAGTGGCCAGGTAGTTGTAGTCCTCACGCAGGTGGACCTCGTCGGCGCTGGTGATGTTGACAAGGCCGTAGTCGTTCTCACCCTGGGTGTACTCGTAGACCAGACCACCAGACATGACACTCATCTCCTCGCCGTACAGAACAGGCACGTTGGTGAAAGTGCGGGGCTTGACAAGGTTGCAGCCGTACTCGGAGAAGAAGACGGGGATGCTGGTGTTACCGAACTGGTCGACAAGCTTGTTGTAACCGGACTGCTCGAATGTCGAATCTCCACACCATTCATAATCATTCAGGCCGAAAAAGTCAATCTTTGAAGATGTCGAGTTAGACAGCTCACAACCAAGGTACTCCCAAGTGTCGCTGAGCGATGAAGCAACATCGGCAGCCGAGTAACCAACGCCAATCTCTCTGTCGACGTTCTTTGCGATGTAGTCCTTCATGTCGCGGGTGACAGCGCGGATGTAGGCAGGAGCCATGCGGGCGCTCTCCTCGTTGATGATTTCATTTCCAGAGAAGAATCCAAGAAGGTTGGGGTAAGGTGCAAAGGCCTCAATGATGCTGAAGACGTGGGTAAGATAGTCGCTGGTGTAGGTTGTCCAAGGGGCAGTGCGATCAATGTATGAACCGTAGTTTCCGTTGTTCACGTCGAGAAGCATGTAGATACCGGCAGCGTTGAAGACGGAAGCGCACTCGTCGTGGTTGAGATCGGCGATCAGGTTGTAAACTCTGATAGTGTTGACACCAAGGCGTTGCATAAGAATTGCATCTCTCAAGCAAGCATCACCATCACTCAGAGGATCGCTAGTGTCGCTGACTCCAGATGAACCGCCGGGTTGGTAGCTACATGACCGTTAGATATGCGCCTTGACAGATATGGCGTCATGATCAATACTCACTCAACACCAACAATGGAGAAGCGGTTCTTGCTCGACCCGGTGATGAAGTTGGAGCCCTGGACAGTAAGAGGCTGAACTGCTGCGGCAAAGGATGAGAATAGCGAGGCCGCTGCCAGAGTGGCGCCCGAAACAGATGTCTACGTTTAGAGTCAGCATACGCGTCTTTGAGATAGTGGCATTGCGCTTGTATTGCGCCTTGATGGAATTACCGTCTTCATGATGATGTTGGAGAAATTTGGGATGATTTTTCGAAAGCGAACGTGAGGTAAACACCGGAGGAAAGAGCGACTATTAAAGAGGAAAGTCCCAGCCTTCTCACCAAGTCAACACAGCAAACGTGAATCCAAAACCTTGCTATTCTTGAAAAAGTGGGAGTACGAGGCTAAAGAAGTATCCGGGCCGCGGCGCCTCTTGGAGCAATCGAAAGCAAGCGGCTTCCTCTGATTGGACGGGAGATTACATTTCACTCTGAGACATATTGCACGGACCTCTGCCGAACCAATGCCGACCGGATCGTCGAAGAATATTCGCAGGCATATGCAGATACTCGTATTGCTGGTCACATCTACTTCCAGAAAATCCCTATCGTCAACATGGGCACTGTAACCTTCACCAATGCTTCGGCTACCACGGTTGACGGCAAGCTTGTTGATGCCTGGAATGCGAGAAACAATGTCATCGATCTCGTACAGGATGGCCATAAACTTCTCGGCAGTACCATTGAGGACTCTTTTATCAGCGTCTCCTATGTCGGGAACGGGCGGACATGAATAGCAAAAGGGAGCAAGCGGTCAGATCTTCAGTATCCAGATGAAATGTGAAGTAGGAAGGAAAAAAGCAATTGGTTGAAGGACTACAACAACAGGAGGGTGATCAGAAGGTATTGATTTATTAGTAACAATGGAAAGACTTTACAAAACACCCATCACTTGCGTGCCTGTTTTCTTGTTGATGTCCCGTTCCGTCAAATGGCAAAGCGTGAATAACTCTCATCGATGACTCGACAGAGCAAATTTGAGTACTATACAGATGAGTCTGCAGAGTCAACACATACATATATAAGTGACATGATACGGAAAAGCTTTCTTCTCTGTCGACCTTACAAAGATTTCTGATTTATCTTCCAACAAAGCAAATCTATCAAGTCATCATGAATATCCTTGCCGCCTGCCTTGTTGGCTTGTCTTTTGCCAGCACCGCCTTCAGTGCTCCCATTGCTGCTCCGTACGATCGAGCTTTGATCTCTGACGCCTCCATTCTTACTGCAAGAGATCCAAATGGCACTGCTCTTGGGTCAAAGAGAACCTCCTCAGCCTGGTCTGGAGGTGTGATCGAAGGTCTTGACCTGAAGACTGTGACTGGAACATTCATACTCCCAACAATTACCGACACCACACATTTCGACCTCAACGGGAACCAGACGTTTGGCATTTGGGTAGGCATCGATGGAAGTGCCGGGGAGGGCTGTGGAGGTCTCCTTCAAGCAGGTGTCTTCCTCGACACCTTCGCTGGCCTAGCTACTTACAAGCCCTTTTACGAATGGATTTCGGATCTTCCGATCCATGAACATGCCCAACTCAACCTCTCGGGCGGCGACAGTGTGACCGTTACAGTGACCGCCACGTCTGATACCAGCGGTCCCGCCCTGATCGAAAACAACAGCAAAGGCACCGCTTTCCTTCTCCCATATGCCAATCAGACAAAGCTATGCCAGCCCTATACCGCTGATTGGATCGTGGAGAGACCAAGGGCTCATTTTCCAGGTTTTGACAACTTTCACCTAACACCGCTTGTCGATTTCGGGACTATTACGTTTACAGGTGCTTCAGCTACCACTACTGATGGACGTCAAATCGATGCTTCAGATGCCAGACTTCAGCTTATGGACATGGATATTTCTGGAGGCGACCTTCGTCTTACTAATGCCACCATGGATGATTCCTCTATTGTCGTTACTTATGTGGGAAATGGAAAGATATAGTCAAGAGTCTGGGAAAGGGATTGGGAACTCGGCGATGGAAGCGATGCGTGCACTAGAAAGAAAAGGAGGGGCTGGGATGGATGCTGTATCCCTACCTAGATGACAATATGGTCAGATTTTGCAATTCTCATCAGTGCAAACTTGCATCTTGTTTGTCTCTTTTTGCAATGGTGCATACGACAACGTACTACCGAATCTGGAGGCTACCCCTGATGATGCTAAGATTGTGCATTCCTACAGCTACACACGTAACAAAGTTCAGCACAACACGGGGAGGAGTATACAATAGCCGCCAGGCTCTTCTCAGCCATAATCTTAGCTAGTGGGTACCGTAGCACACTCCGGAGCTCATTGACCTGGGGTTGAATCGACAATGAATAGTGAACAATGACCCACTTCTATCGCCACAACAGTGTGAGTGTCTTCCTCCAGGTAACGATTGAGTGCTTCGAAAAGAGACTTGCTTCGATAATGACTCTCTTGAAGCGCTTTGGAAATTCTCCCCTCATAGGTCACCAGTCGAGCTTTTGTTTTGGCCCCATAAGGTCACGGTCTTTACGGTTCTCCATTGCTCATGGTCCAGATTAATGGGTTTTGAACATTGTGGCGAAGGACAGCTCTTGCAGAACGTTCGAAAGGAGAGCAATGCTCAGACAAGGTCGAAAGGACGTTTGGAGCCGGGAGTAGATTGTGGAGTTGCGCGGGAGAGCAAGTCATTCACGATGCGAGATGAGAGTGCAGCGCGAGCAGACTCCTCTTGAGCATAGTCTATCTCGATGGCGCTAGGCTGAGGTGTCTGAAGCGGTTCAATAGGCTCAACAGACTGGACTGGCTGAGTGGACAGCTTGACCATAGCCTGGGCAACGCGAGAACGCGAAGGAGGAACAAAATCTGGCGTGATCATACGACACAGACGAAGGATGTGAGGGTGCTTGTTGGGCTCGAAAGCATCGAAAGGCAAGCTGCCGTGGAAGATAGCTTGCATGACAGTATCGTCCAGATCGGATTTGAGAGACTCCTGGTTGGCAACCTCGGCAGCAGCATGGCTTGTTTTTGACAGCAAGGGCTGCTCGATACGCTGCTCAATCTTCGTCTTGAGCTCATCAGGGAGTTGTTTCAACTCTTTGTCCCCAGCATTAGAGGACTCATCGTCGAGTAGAGTCTGCAGATAGGTCGAATAGGGCTCACAAGCAGCGAGGTGAGCAACTTTGCGGGCGACTATGTTTCTTGCCACTTTCTTATCATTACAGTGTCTGCAGATGGCCATTGGGGTTTTAGCGCCATCTTCGAGGGCTTCGAATTGACGAGAGATGTAACCTTGTTGCGGAGGCATGATTGGATGTGAAGTGTTGATGTAGAGTAGACGAGGTTAGCATCAAGAAGCCTTCACTGTCGGATGCGAAGGAGTCGATCTCGCGTCTTGGATGCACCTGCACCGCGTTTGAGAATGGAAGCTCGGACCCGACTTTCACAAATTATGTCATCAGTGGATTGTTGTGCAAAAGTGCATGATATGACGATGATTGCTACAAAGTCCGACTTTCCGAGCTCGACCAAGTGAATATTGCCGTCCTTCGAATCACTTCTACGCCCTCGATCAGACGTCGCCTTTCACTAGATCAAGGCTCCAACTCCGTCCCTTCCACAACAGTCTCAACTCCACAACTCGAGTCTTCGCAACAACCACAACTCAACAATCAGTGGCAACTTTCAGCCATCAACACCAGCAACCATGGACGACGAACTGATTGCCAACTTTACCGCCATCACCTCAGCAACTCCTGAACGCGCCCGCCAGTACCTCACCTTGACCGATAGCAACCTTGAACAGGCCATCCAACTCTTCTTCGACAGCGATGGTGCCGACATGGGCGCCGCCATGCCACAGCAATCCACCCAGTCCGCTGCCCAACCAGCATCACGCCGATACAACGAGGACGACAACGGTGTTGTTACGATAGACTCAGACGACGATGACGCCGCCTACGAGGACGATGAGGCAATGGCAAGACGCTTGCAGCAGGAGGCTTACGGATCCGCCGGCGGTGAAGACGATGTCAGAGCACCCATGGCAAGAACTACTGAGACTCTCGTCGGCCCTGGCTCTAGATGGGGTCCTGCTGGCGATGATGAGGATGACATCAACGCTGCCGTCGCCGAGCAGATGCTGGCACGTCAGAGAAGAGGTTGGCCATTATGCTTGCGACGGCCTCGATAGCCTGCTAATCTTGCAACAGCTAACACACGACCCGGTATCTTCAACCAAGTCTCTGTCTGGGACGATGCGAACCCCGGCTTCGCCACTCCGTCCGACCCAGAAGCCCACCGCCGCAACCTTGCTCGTGCCACCGGAGGCGCCTCCGAACAATCTTCCAAATCAACTCTGCTCGCCGAACTCTTCAGACCTCCCACCGATCTCATCTCGCCACTGTCGTTCCAGGACGCTCGCGACGAAGGAAAGGAAGAAGAAAAATGGATCATCGTCAACGTTCAAGACCCCTCCATCTTCGACTGCCAGGTCTTGAATCGCGACATCTGGAAGAATGCCCAAATCAAGGAGACTGTCCAAGAGAACTTCATCTTCTTGCAATACTCCAAGGACGACCAGCGCGGTACACAATACGTTCAGTACTACTTCCAAAACAGAGACAGCGATGACGCATACCCTCACATCGCCATTGTCGATCCCCGAACTGGTGAGCAAGTGAAGGTCTGGTCAGGCGCCCCCGTCCCAAAAGCCGCCGACTTCCTCATGGACCTGCACGAGTTTCTGGACCGTTACAGCCTGAGTGCTTTCGCAAAGAATCCGGTGGCTACTCGTAAGCCCGAGAAGAAGTCCAAGGACGTTGACAGAATGAGCGAGGAGGAGATGTTGGAGATGGCCATGCAAAACAGCCTGCAACAAGGCGGCGCAGCACTCAAGGACGACGATCCTGATGCTCTTACCAAGGATGACTCGAACAAGGGAAAGAGCGCAGCCGTCGATCCAGACGCCATGGACATCGCCGACACTGGCGTACCAATCCAGAACGCAGAGACAGAACCCTCGTCATCACAGGCAGGCCCCTTCGCCCAGATCGCTTCCGACAGACCTCACACCGAACCCACAACGGATTTGGCAGCGACAACTCGCATCCAGTTCAGATATTCTGGTGGAAGACAGGTCAGACGTTTCGGGCTACACGAGGAGGTGCGCCGCATGTACGAGTGGCTCAAGGCATCACCCATCGAAGGCAAGCAAGACTTCGATTTCGAGCTTGTCTTCATGGGCCGCAATCTGATTGAGGCTCTGGATCAGACCATTGAGGAGGCTGGCCTCAAGAACGGCTCCGTGATGATCGAGTTCCTGGAATGAGATGGTCTCGAGATAGTCTGGAGATCCTTGTCGAACGCACCTGCGAGAGAGATGATGGATCCTAACGTAATACGCTGGAGGAAGGGGATATTTCTCACGCAAGCTGCATACATAGACGGCATTGAGGGTACTCTAGCTAATGCATAACGTATAATCATGACAAAACGTATATACCTACCATTGAGTACTGCTTAATCGTGAATGTGCCCAAGTCGCGCGTTAGTTGAGTAAAATCGAAGGGTCAATCTCATCATAGGTTTACCACGAGGGGAGCAAAACATAAGATAGGTATGGATTACACTATCAGGAGCAAAAGGATGTCGCAGCCGTGAATCGAACACGGGGCTCGTGCATGGCAAGCACGAATTTTACCACTAAACCACTGCGACTTGACATAGTCGAGCAAAACTTTTGTACAATATCTTCTACGCAAAAATGATGGATCCGGTCCGACGTTGCCTCGGTCATAGTTAGCTGCCTTCCAGACGCGACACGCGTGGACAAGCCGGAGCGAGCTGATCATCGACATCTTTCTTATAACCACGCCAAATAATCGCAACACGTTGGTTGACCGTTTTGCGCGTGTTTTTATTGCTTAGGGCAACAGTGTCGAACGAGTCTGATGATCTAATCCGCGCTCAGCGTCCCAATTCCGCATTTCTATCTCAGCGACGCGCACTTTCGCCATAGCATAGACTTGTCGCAAACTTGATATCTCAACGCGCCTAGCGACCATTGCGCCATGTCATCGCCACTGTCAGAAGCTCCTGAAGAGGCTGCGCCTGCCGCCAACGAACCTCGCTCACGCCGCTCCGGACGCGTCTTACGCAAGCCCGAACTCTACATTGAAGAAACACCCGCAGCCTCGAAGCGCAAGCGTGACGCAGGAGACGAAGACCAGGAAGACCAGAATGACGACGAGGAGGAGTCCGAGGAAGACGAGAGCGAACCTGGTGAGGAAGAGCTCCGCGAACAGAAAGCCAAAGCACGCAAGACAAAGGCTGCTGCACCCAAGAAACCTGCTGCGAAGCGCCCAAAAACTAACGGCACGTCGGTCGCATTGCCTGTCAGAGCGGTAGCAAAGAAGGGTCGCTCGAAGAAGGCCAAGGGTGTGGACGAGGCGGCTGCCGAGGAAGCTGGAGGTCTCTACGGTTCGTCCAAATACCTGTACATGTTACGCGCGCACAACCTGACACTACCTTGCAGCTGAGGTCTTTGCCCGAGGCAAAACACTGGACGAAGCGGCAGAAGACTGGCTGAAATCTTTCGAGGAACACGAATCACGCGCTGTGGCCGACCTGGTCAACTTCGTTCTCAGATCTGCCGGCTGCGACTTGGAAGTTACGCACGAGGACATTGAAGATCCCGACAATTGTGCCGGCAAGCTCGGCGACTTGCAAGAAGAGTTCCAGGCAGTATGTTGCCCTCCTCGGACCACGCGACTTCTTGCTGACTATCCTATAGCAAAATCTGTCCGAGTATCCCATCATTGCAAAGGGCAAAGGTACCGCCGCATTCAAAGACTCGTTGACCGGCTTCTTCTACACCCTGATCAAAGCCATTCACACGAACCAAGTCCTTTTCAGCAACATCGAACTTATCGAAAACATCCAAGTATGGCTCAGCACCATGTCAGCAGCCCAGAACAGACCCTTCAGACACACTGCCACCGTCGTCTCCCTGGCCGTCATCACCGCCCTTTGCGAAATTGGCAGCGAGCTCGCCGACGAGGCCTCCAAAGCTTTGCGCCATGCCGAGACGCAGAAGAAGAGCAAGAACGCAAACAAGACACGAGTCAGTGAACTGCAGACCTTCTCCAAGCAAGCCAAGGCCAACCAGGAAATACTCGACAACACCGTCAAGGACTGGTTTGACACCATCTATATCCATCGCTACAGAGATGTAGATCCTCATATCCGTGTCGATTGCGCAAAAGCTCTCGGAGACTGGATCGTAGCCTACCCAGACCAGTTCTTCGACGGCCAGCATCTGAGATACCTTGGCTGGGTACTCTCTGATACTAACCACTCGACCCGTCTGGAAGTCATCAAACAGCTTCACAGACTGTATGCCGACAAGGACAAGCTTGGTGGTCTCAAGACTTTTACAGAGCGCTTCAGGGGCCGCATGGTTGAGATGGCCACAAGAGACGCCGAATCGAGTGTGCGAGCCGCGACTGTTGAGTTGCTCGACGACTTGAGGGAAGGTGGTCTGCTCGAGCCCGACGACATTGATGCTATTGGAAGACTGATTTTTGACGCCGAGCCACGAGTGAGGAAGTCCGTAGTTGGGTTCTTCGCCGAGAGCATCAACGACGCTTATGAAGCAAAAGTTGACGCTCTTGGTGGACAAGAGGCCCTGGAAGAGATTCTTGGGGAAGATAACGACTCTTACGACAGCCCATCCCAGGAATGGATCAAGTTCAAATGTCTTGCCGAAGGACTCGATTCATACGATTCGGCCGACGGTCCCTTGCCGCAGAATGTCGAAAAGGGCCCTGGTCAAGGTGGATACCTGCTGGACACTGGCTCAGCTGAATCTCGCTTTTTGGTTGCTGCAGACACACTCAATGAACAGATCGAAGAGGTTCGCGAATGGGAGAAGTTGGCCGGGTATCTCCTTTACGACACTTCAGTGGAAGATCAGAATGGCGATGCTGCAAGTGGAGAGTCACAATTGAAGCAAGAATTGAAGCTCACCGAAAGTGAGGAGGTCATCCTTCTGGAAGTCCTGAACTCATCTGTCAAACAAGCCGTCGCCTCCCTGGTGGAGGTGCTGTCAGACAAGAAGACGAAAAAGACCAAGAAACAAAAGGAAGACGTCGAAGGAATGCAGGAACAGGCAGCACGTCATCTCGCAAACTTGATCCCCCGATTGCTTAAGAAGTTCGGAGAATCACCACAGACGGCTGCAAGTACCCTTCGTCTCGGAAGGGTCCTTAGTCTGGAAGCCTTCCAAGAGTTCAGACAGGACTCCTCCACATACGCAACATTGCTCAATGACTTCAACAAGCAATTCCTATCTCATAGTAACGAGGAAGTGTTGGCGGAGGCCAGTCGAGCTCTGTTACGTGCAAAGAGCTATCATGAGCTCGGTGATGTTCCGGATGAAAGAATTGACACTCTCTGGGAAGACACCATTACCACGTTCTCCACCATCACACAAGACAAAGATCTCGAAACCCGAGGCGGCATGTCCACAACAATTCTCGATGGTATTTCTAGGACGGTGCTACGTCTTGAGAAACTGTCCAGTATTTCTAATCCCGTCGAGTACTTTGAGACCGAACCTACTGTATCGTCCACTGCACGTCCCGAAACTTCGGAGCCTTCCCCGCCTATTGATTCTCTCATTGCCCTCATCAACAGAGCAGCGTCGCCCAAAGGCTCGGACCCAGAGACCGCAGCCCTCGATGACGCAGTTGCTATGCACGCATCACGAACAGTCTGTTTCTACTTCATGTGGCGGATACCCGCATTCATTCAGGCACTTCAGACCACGGCTCTCCCAGATATTGAACTCGAAAATCTTGCCACAAGACGCGACGCATATATCAATGCTCTTGGAGCAGTGCTGAAGTCACGCCCTGTGGCAGACGAGCTGAGCCCTATGGTTGCCGGCATGTTGTTGGACATCCACACCTTGATGGCTCGTCTGCGCCACGTGAACACAGACAAGAATGGGGATGAGTACCTTGTTCTCGCGCTGGAGATGGACGCTGTCTTGCAAAAACGCATTCTCCGTGTCTTTGGTGCCGTCGAATCTACATTCGCCAAGGCCAGTGGAAAGCACGTGGAAGTCGAAGCTGAGAACTCGCAAGCTCAGGAGTCAGAAGACGAGGATGAGGAACCTGCCGACCCCATCGACGAAGATCCCGAGTCCGACCCATCAGATGACGAAGCCGACGGTGATGACGAACAACAGACTCAAGCCTCGCAAGTCAAACGCGTTCAGAAACTGCAGAACAGTCTTCTAGCAGAACAACGACTTTGCGAGTTGTCTGGAAAACTGGTTTTGGCTATCCTGGGCCGCATGGTCAATGCGACAGCCATCAAGCAGAGACTCGAACGCAACAAGACACGCCTTGGTCCCAATTTCAAGGGTGTACTCGAGCACCTGGACACCCAAACGAAGAACAAGAAGGGCAAGGGCAAAATCACCGCTGTGAAGACTGGGGCACAACAGACAAAAGCAAAGCCTGCACCACAACAACAAAAGAGCAAGGAAGTCGTCGTCGAGGACGATTCAGAAGAAGAGGACGAAGAAGCTGTACGTGAAAAGGAAATTATCGAGGATGACGAGATGCCAGATGCCAACGACGATGGCGGTAATGAAGAAGAGAAAGAGCAAGGTGAAGTCGCTGCTGATGCCGAGAGTGTGGCGGGTGACTAGAAGACCACCACTGGCTGTACTCTGGTATGATGGAACTTTCTCTAGTTGTGTTCGGGGTTTTTTTTTTCCGTTTTCTTTTCTGTACATACCCCCACCTGACCCCTTTAGCTATTACTCGAAGCTTGTTCTTATCAATCATTACATATGCGCCATATCCCTCAACGTGCCGTTTTCCCGATTTCCTGAGCGTGGTCGCTCCTTCCCATCGATAGCAATATTGTAGACCCCTTCCTCTCCTGTTCGCTACTCCTCATACTTTGGCAATGCCTCCAGTTTCTCGCCTCTCATGCCATACTGTGTTTCCTTTCCCTTTTGTCTGTCCGGTCCGCTCCTCCCTTATTCTCTCGATCGCTCCTTCCTCTTTTCGAGTCATGGTCGTCCCTTCCTCTTTTCGAGTCCTGGGTCGTTCCTTCCCCTTCAAGGTGACTTGGTCGTCCCTTCCTCTTTTCGATCCTTGGTCGTTCCTTCCTCACTTTGTTTTGTTGTTTCGCTCCTGCTTTCTTCTTCTGAGCTCGTTGTTCCCACCTTGTTGGGTTGGTAAATGGTATAATAGGTATGTAAATATATATATTCAATCTGCCAAACAAACGAGCAACTTGACACGCAATGTCTACGGTGTACTAAAAGGACGAAAGGAAGTAAGTGAGTAAAGTAAAAGCCATTTAGGCATATTGGTCGCTTGTGGCTTCTGTCTTTTCCTTGATCAGGGCTTTTTCTTATTTGAAGAGATGAGATAGACAAGACGACGATGCGAATTTCAGCCCCGGATAGCCCAGCATAGAGGGAAGACAAGATCGAGTCATGGCTCTTCATGGTCAATGAATACGTATTGGTCTCGGTGTTTCCATGCTACTTTACACATTTTACATCAATGTCGATCTTCCCCCGATCTCGGTGCCGGCCTCCCCATCAGCCATCTCGCCGTTCCTGCCTACGACAAACTCTCTGTAGATGCCACTCAATCTCCTCTGATCGGCTTTGGAAATGCTGGGTCTGGTCTGCTCCAGACTCTTGACAATATGTCTCCAAGAGATGACCGGTTCTTGCGATCCTGCCTCTTCTTTCTCTGACACTCCATTTGTAGCAGTAGCAGAGGAGCCGGCTTTTGAGCGTTTACGTGCTTGTTCCATAGACGCGAGTTTTGCAGATATAGAGGCGCGTTCGGCGAGGGAAGCCGGTGTGGGTTTTGAGGTGGTAGATTTTCCCAAAGTTTCGTCGCCGTAGCGGAAGTAGGTGAAATCACGGTATTTGGATTTCGATCGTGAGGACGAGGAGGATTTGTCGTTGGAGTTGCCGAGGTCTTCTGTGGGTCCGAGGACGTCGTGGATGGCTTCGAGATGGGCGTTGTACATTACTGCTTGTAGATCTGCGCCTGAGTAGCCTTGTGTCTGTCGTGCTATTTCGTGTAGACTTTGGGATTCGTTTGAGGAGTCGAGGATGCTTGACTCGATCTTGAGTTGGCCGGTTACGGCACGAAGGATGTCGAGGCGGTCTTCTGTATTGGGCATGTCGCACAGGAGACTTTTATCCAAGCGACCGGGACGAAGAAGAGCAGGATCGATGAGATCAGGTCGACTGGTGGCAGCGAGGACATACACACCTGAAAGACCCTCTGCACCATCCATCTGAGTGAGCAGCTGGTTGACAACACGATCAGTAACACCTGTGCTATCGTGACCTCTTTTAGGCGCAATACTGTCGAACTCGTCGAAAAAGAGGACACAAGGACGTGCGGCTTCTGCTCTGTCGAACAAATCACGGACACTCTTTTCAGAAGCACCGATGTACTTGTTCAGAATCTCCGGTCCCTTGACTGAGATGAAGTTGAGACCGCACTCGCCTGCTACCGCGGATGCGAGTAACGTCTTACCGCATCCGGGATAGCCATATAGTAGCAGACCAGATCGTAGGCGTAGAGGGCATTGTGCGAAGATTGGAGCATATGTTGTTGGGTACTGCAGCGTCTCCAGCAAAATTTGCCTGGTTTCTTGCAAACCACCAATCGACGACCACGTTGTTGTGGATGTTTGCAAGGTGACGCCACGCAAAGAAGCCGGAGTAAAGCCTTTCAGTGCGGCTGTAAAGTCTTCTCTCGTTAATGAGACTCGTGGATCTTCAGCATCTTCCGATACACTTCGGATAAGAGCTTCGTTTTGTGCCCTCGAGACAAGTGATGTGAGATCTCCAGGCATGTATCCATCTGTCTGTCCAGCGACATCCAGAAAGTCTATTGAAGGATCTACCTCGAATCCTTGTGCACCATTCGTCTGGTCTCCTGACTCCGAACCGCCCATCCAAGCTGCACCATCACTTTGGGACCTAGAGTGCTTCGGTTGTTGTTGGACGTCTCGCTGGCCTACCAGAAGCTCGAGAACTTCGCGTCTGCCATCTTTGTTAGGCGCTTTTAGCGTCAGAATGTCGCGTACAACATGACCTCCGATAACGACGTTGTTGACGGACTCCTTTGCTTGTGCGGTGGCCAGTAACACCACCCCAGTATCTCTAGAACAGTACTGCCTTGCGATAGAGCAAAGGAGCTCACTGACTTGTCTGCTACGACCATTATCGTTTCCGACCTGAAGCTCCGTCTCCACAGGGCATAGCTTGTCAATGTCGTCAAGCACGACTAAAGAGCGACCGCCAAGTCTAGCGCCCCATGCCCCAGCGCCAAAGATCTTCTGTAGCTTTTCTTTAATAGTAGACACGCGTGTCTCATCGGTAACGAGAGTCCGGCAGGAGAAATATGTGACGTTGAACAGATGCTCTTTCCGAAGCCTGTTGGCAAGGAGATGTGTGAGAGACGTTTTTCCAGACCCCAGCCCACCGGTGAGCAAAATCGACGACGAATGTAGAAGGTGGCTCTGCAGCTCGGCTGTCAAGGTTTCAATCCCGACCATTTCTGTTGGTGACCTTGGTATCTCATGACCAGGAGTTCCTCGCGTTAGATCTGAAGGCTTTGCAATTTCTGGCTGCACTTCGATTGTCAACTTTCGCTCAGAACCCATCAGCCAATCTGCAGGCTTTTTCAAAGGATGTTCCTCTGTGCTACTAGGTGAAGGGTCAAATCGTAGAATACCGCCTGGCCAAGCATGATCTTTACCCTTGTCGGCTTCTGCTGGCAGAATCATACCATCTGTCAGAGGGCCTTCAAGAAGGCCAGAGCCATCTTGACTATCGCCGAAGATAGATTTTAGCTTACGTGAAGCGGCCTCTTTCTCGGCAGCGGATTCACCACCAAATTTCAGACCGTTTGAAAGCGCGGTGCCAAAAGGAAAGACCCGCAGGTTCTTAACGATGACCTCTTTCTCCTTAGACTCTTTCTTTAGGGCTGAAGTTGTTCTTGGTAGCTGTGTAGGAGCAGCCTCAATTCTGATTATACCGCCTACTAGTCCGGAAGAAGCCATCGCTGCACATAGCAAAGAAGACAAAGCGGCGTGTTGACTGTCGGGAGCATCATTCCAGGCGCATAGTCTAGCAACAATCTTAGAAGCGGGCTTCTCGGCGTCTATAGCCTGCTTCTGAGGATCGATGGGCTCCTCCAAGCTTGCTGGCCTAACGATCGAGACGGCGACCCAGGTGACACCTTTTAAGCTCTTGGAAAGTAGATGGTCGCTGTCTATCCATATCCGCAGACCCTTATCATTGTCATTCGCGTCCTCCTCATCGAAGTACTCGGCAGCTATGGCACGATCGACGCCTCTGAGGAAGAGAGGAGGACGTGCAGGAGCTTCGTCTCGTGTAGCAGGGTGTCTCACAGTACTGGCAGTACTTCTTCCTCCGACGCTCTTTCTGCTTGTGCTAGCGACACTCCGAGTGGAACGGTCTGAGCTTCGGGGTTGGCGAGTCTTGGGCGCAACGATGACTTCGGCGTCAGGCGAGATTTTGACGAACGGTTGGGTCGATGGCGGAGCGGGACTCAACGTTGTGACTAGAATGTTCGCTGAAGAGGTGGGGGTAAGATGTAGCGTCAAAGGGTGTCGTTGCGACTGAGAAGCCGAGAAGGCAGGGTTGGGTAGGGCGCGAACTTGCGACAAGAAGTTCGTCTCTAGGAAGCGGGCGTGCAGCTCGATGATATCCCAGTCGGTCGGCGTCAGGGGCTCGATGTTGACGGTATGCGCCTGTGGAGGATCAATATGCAGATTCACACCAACTTTCATGCCATCGCTTATGCCCAAGACTCTTGCTAGTGTTGAGTCGACCTCGACAGTAGCGATATCCTGATCTTGTCTAGCAGCATTCCCTCTTGTGCCTTGTATGCCATTCCTCGAGACGATTGGAGCCAGTCTGGTCTGACTCTGCATGCCTGTCCATCCTAAGTATATCGAGCGGATCTGTGAGGTTCCATTGGTCTTGTCGGCTGGCGGTGCTGGTTGGCGAAAGCTAAGCTCGACGACTACATTTTGAGCTACCTGCACGCGTTAGCCCCGGGTTCTTTCTTGCAGGCCAGAGCGTACTCACTGTGTTAGCATTGACCAGTACCGAAACCAGAGAGGATGGTAGATTGACTAGACAGCTCTTGAGTTGTGGCTGTAGTACAACTTCGGCAGGCGTCGCGCCTTTGCTTCCTTTGGCCGAGAGCTGTGACATGACATATGCGATCGTTCAGAGGCTACGCCGAATAAAAGAGAATTGAAGGCTTGGACAACAGCTTCGCAAGTCAGGACGGCCAATGTTGCTGATCAAGGGTTCGGCTTGCGGCCAACCTGTCAGACAGCCGAGGCTCCATCCCACTTCCGTGATTGGTCGACAACACCCCGCACTCCCCGACCTTCACATGCGTCCAGTGTCGGCCTTTGAATCTTCCGACACCTGGTTGATGCCTGAGGCAGACACTCTCTTGGCCATGACCTTGGACTTGAGTAAAATATTATTTTGCAACTGTACTTGAAAAGAAGAAGAATAGTGCTTGTAACTTCAATATGCCTCCCGAATCAACCCTCTTGTCTTTTCCGCACCCTTGACTCCGATAGACACCCAAGCGCCGTCATTATATTTGGATCGAAGCTCTCCAGGAGTCCGATGCAGCCTCATGTTGTGCTCGTATCCTCGTCCGACCATCATTCGTCAAAGAAAACGATCCAGCGTTCGTTATCGGCATCACTTCCATCTCAAGAGACGACGTGCATGTGATTGGAAATTTGGGTCCATGTCTGGCATGGAACTAAGTCGTGTCCGGCACCAACTATTGGCAATGTTGCATTTTAGCAGGTCGATGCTTCATTCTCATTCTTCGATCTTTCTCCTTTTGCCCTTGGGTGCAGGATCGAGGGGCGTACGTGAGTATGTTACTGTCCTTGTAACCACTTGTCGGACGCTCATCTTGCTGGTGGTACTGCTCTCAGCCTCCGTTGGTGAATACGTAGCGCTCCAAGGGGTACCGCTCAATGCAGATGCGCTGTGAGGCTCATGGTGAGGGCGGGCACTCATGGGTGATCGGAGGTTGGCGGGTGACATGGGAGAAGGGGGAACCTGAATGCCTCTTGGAAGCTTGGCAGACCGAGGCTTTGCAAAAGGAGAAGGAGGAATGATGACACGAGGTGATTGTGGTCTGATCTTGCGTTTGCTCTCCGAGATAGTGCTAGAGACTGAATGTGCTGATTCGGTAGAGCTCGAGATCACAGATGTGGTAGAAGACTCGGAGCAGGTAGAATTGGTGCGAGAAAGCGGCGGCTGTACTATCTCTGGTGTGACATCTGGTGAAGTCTCGTCCGTCTCTTCAATGACTTCGCTTGGAACCTTGTCGCTGAAGTGGAACTTCGAGCTTGTTCCGGTGGTAAGTGGACTTGCAAGACCAGTCGACATAGATTTGAGGAAGTCCAAATAAGCCACTGGAGGTGTGACGGGAGTCTTGATGTTCTCTTCCCTCTTTATGAAGCTCGGTGTTCCAGGGAAAGGGCTTTTGACTTCCGATGGATATGAGGCCGAGAGAGGGGTCTGTAGGGTCGGTCTCTTGGGCCGTTTGCCATCATTGGTCTTAGTCTCAACGACCGAGGGAGCAGAGATACTCCGTGCCGCCATGTTCAAACGTCGAGGAAAGAGATGGACAAAGCGAGTGACTTGGGTAGATGAGGGGCAGTGCGGACCTGAGTTCCAACCGGACGGGTGAATGTGATTATGAAAGCACGAGAGAGTTGAAAGAAAGAGAGTATATAAGCCGACTTTGTATGCTTACCTGGAAAGTAAGAAGACTGGACGAAACGAGTGCTCTACTCAACACAAAGAACAAAGTCGGCGCGTAAGCCGCAAGGGTCACCGCACGAATCGCCTGGAGAAGGGTTATTTCTGGCATGGATGCTACCGCCTTGTCTAGTCCCGGTCAAGTTAAGGTAGCGATCAAGGTTGCCAATTGGAAGCTCCAGTAACGCGCGGGCTCGGGAATCGTTATGCGCTGCGGGCGCTCATTGGGTCAGGGAGTAGCTAAGCGCCCTGTTCAGTCAGACGCTGTGACAGCCGTCTCAGATTGCATGGTGGCCCGGGAGAAGCTTGCACTCGCAGCCAGGAGCAGCACATGGTATTTCAGGTACTTGTGAATGGCGCTCGCCCTGATTTGTGAATGTGGAAGATGGTGAATGTGCTGGATTCTTGATTGTGAAGAAGATTGGGCAGTCACCCCGCTTGCTGGCTTTGACTTTTGTCGCTGGCCATGAGCCTCTAACCCATGACAACAAATAATGGTATAATACATATCGCTTGAAACCCATAACCAATCAAATGAAGAGGACATACTCTCCTCTCTCGTTCTTTCTGATGCGAAGGTCCTTCCAGAGGTCTTTGTCGCCGTCGTCCTTCTCTCCCCGAGCTTGACGCTCACGATGGTAGCGCTTAAGAGCTTTGTTAATGCTCAAGCCGCTGTCGCTTTCGGGACCCTTGTTGACAAAACTCAAGAACAGCTCTGCTGGAGAGCGGTAAGTGACGAGCTGCTTGTCTTCGCGCGCGTCTGAGGATGTGGACTTCTTGGACGAGCTCTTGACGGATGAAGCTTTCTTGGAAGCCTCTTTTTCTGACTTGTCCTTCTTGCTACGCTTCTGGGGACTAAGAGGGCTGGCTGCAGCGCCATCCTGGCCGAAGTCGGGACCTGACAGCATTCTGTTCAGGCCGCCTGTGAGACCAGTGTGCAGAGCAGGAGTAGGCTCTGACATGTCTTGATCATCTCTCTTGCGCTTCTTGTCGCTCTTGTTCTTTTCATCGCGTTCACGCTTCGAGGCCGGGGTGACGAAGGGCGCAGACTCGATCTTCGCTGGTGTGTCCATGTAGTCGAAAACATTAACACCAGGAGGCAACTCGGCACCGGAAGGAGGAGGAGAGGGTGCTTTCGGCGGAGCATTGGTTTTGGCGACGTCGGTCGAGGGGGGTTCGGGTGCTTTATGAGGGACGAGTGCTTGGTCCTGTTTCTTCTGGTTCTGATTTTGACCCTTGCCCTTCTTCTCGCCTCTGTAGAGATGACCTTGATACTTCTGAGCCTCAGACATACAGCTGGTATGCGCACGATATTCGGTGCCCTGGAAGTGTACCATGCAGTCGATGCAGGTGAAAGATGCGCCCCAGCACTGATTGGCGTGAGGATCGAGCTTCTTCTTGGTGAGGATGTCACCACATCCCTGAGATGAAGATTAGTATGAGAACCAATGTGCATATGTTTCGAATCTCGAAGTGCATACCTCGCATGAAAAGGAGACCATGTTTGGCTAACGCGCGGTTGGTAAAGTTATGCTGTGTCGCAAAGAGACGGCGGCTGCTAGGTTCGTTACAGGGATGCGCAGAATTCCAGATTTGAGCGAAGAGAGTATCAAAACGTCTATAAGCGGCGCAGGCGACAGGCAGAAAGTTCCTGGCGGTTGCGAGACGAGATTTGACGATTCAGGAAATTTCCGTTCAAAAAGTTGAGTGTATTTTGGTATGCGGAGCTAGCGCGGCTCTTCGCCGATCGGCTTGCCCTTGCGTGTTGTAAAGTGTGGGGTATCCGGTCAATCTGCTCTGGAAGGAGAAGAAATGCGTTCAATCAGTTACTCAATGGCTTTGGATTGAAGATTGTTCGTAAATGTCTAGTTGAATATAGGGAATTATACCACTCTGGCTTATCCCCCCCGGCCCCATCTACAAGGCTTCAGTCAGCTTTCTTTGGTTGTATACCGTCGGAGAATTGGAACGACTCACCCTTCTTGTTCCAGCTTTAATGGAACGTCTTCCGGTGGGTCGAACTTCTTCCTTGCCTGAGTCGTCTCTTTCTTTTCACCTCCTTCCGGTGCTTCTCCATCTGCACATCCACAGTCGTAAAAATCGCCGATGTTGGAACAATCAAATATCTCTTTCTTCAACGACTTGTTGACCTCGTTGTGGACATGGCACCCCCAGGCTGCGGCTGTTGATCGTGACGATACTTGTGGCGGGAATTTATCGAGGATTGTTCGGAAGTGACCTGCACATTCGCCGCTGAAAGCTATATGTTAGCTAGAGCTGTAGACTCTGGTTCGAGTATTCATACCAAGGGTATAATCGCTGGAACAAGTGGATGTATGCGTTCAAAGCGGAGCTCTCTTCGGCGGTAGGTTTGTCAGGGAAGCGGGCGAATGTCGTGTGAAAGAGCTTCCATGCTGCGCGCCCGAGTTCTGCTCTGCAAGATGCGTGTTAGCGAGCTGTCGTTTTCATTGTCATGCGACAATCACGGCCTACTTTGCTGTCTCGTTGCCGAGCTTGGGGGCAATCACATGTCCTTTGAGGGTCGAGTCTTGTAGATCGATTCTTGCTGGAGCGACTCCCGCTGGCACCGCGCCCGATCCTCCTGCTAATGGATGCCTGACTCCGACTTCTTGAGACCGAAAGGAAAAGACGAATGTGAAAGCGAGAAAGGCCGAGACGGTGATGAGGATGGCCACAAATCTCCGGCTAGGTCCTGGAGCGACGGGCATGTTGATGGTACTTCTGTTGGATATTAGGTTGCTTTCTATTGTAGCATCATGTAGGTGGAGGAGTATAGTAGAGTATCCGTATGTCAAAGGAGGAGAATGAAATGCCGTTGCGACAATAAAATCGAGGGGCTTCCCCCAAACTTCCCGTCAACAATGCGCAAGGCGTGATGCGTCATCCCACTCAGCGTTGGCCGTCAGAGTTGACACCGCGCAATGCGACAAGCTCATTTCTCGAGCATCAATTCTCAGAGAGCCGTCAACACATCGATCACTTTCATGGAGTGAGGATTTGTAATCCAGCCACTTTGGAGTTTCAATCGAACAAAGGGGCATGGACACTGTGAGTTGCGCGCCTCGACCTGGGGCAACTTTCCTTTCACTTATTGCAAGTTTGAGCCAATCCGCAGGCCATCTCTCGTCCATCTGTATCGACGAGAAAAAGGATAAACCTCTTCCATCCGGCCTCTCAAAGCACAGCCCTAGTCATCATTGCTCACGAGTATAGTTCTCTATGGTTGTTTGGAAGATCGATCCCTACTCGAGTAGTAGGCAGATACTTATAGACCATTGGACTCCTTTGCCTAGTTGTTACCTAAACACAATCAGTAGACGTGCGTTCCTTGATATGGCATCAGGTTTAGAATGCTCAAAGCCTTTCGTTTGCATCGGGTAGTCAACACTAGGATTGTCTGAAACTAGCCGTAGAGCACTTCTTAACGTTTTCGAGACGACGTTGAGCACGTCATCAACATTCGTACGACAATGCGACTATGCGAATCCAGTTTAATGTCCTCCGTACTTAAAAGAGCTCTATTCAGTAGCTCCTTAGCACTTGAAGATATGACTTTGACCGCGATACGATGTGAAACCCATCGTTTTCGTGTTACAGCTGACGATCGCGAATGGATGAAAGGTGCATTCCGGTGTGCTAGAGCTAGGTCGTTTTTGTAGCTACGAGATTGGAGGATGTACAACAATCTTCGAAAGTAGAGCCGAGTCGGAGGATAGATTGTTAAGTAGATGCTCGTTTAAAGTGACGTGCTCATGATCATCGTGCGTTTTGACGGATGTACTCGAGTATAGACGCGGAGCCCACCATTTTAGGCAGATCATGTCGATGAGGCATCTCGGTCCGGGAAGGCTCGGGTCTACTGTGGCATGAACTTCGATTTTCAACCTCCCCCGGCACTAAGGGCCATCAAACCGATCCGATTAGCATTGAGATATTCGGGAGGGTCGAAAGGGAATTGTTTCTTACGATACAGCGGAATGCCCTGACAATTCTTCCCTCGACATCATCCAGGAGCTTCTGGTTGATGTTTGACTACACTCACCTATAATAATTCACATACATGGCTTCGACGGACTCGCACAACGGAACTTTCGGCAGATGGCGTCCACGAATGCACTTGATTGCGCCACGAGGATGGCTGAATGATCCTTGTGCCCCCGTGTATAATGCGTCGACTGGAAAGTACCATCTCGGCTTCCAATGGAATCCTGACGGATGGGATTGGGGAAATATCGCATGGGGTGCAGCGATATCAGCTGATCTGATCAATTGGGAAGTATCGGAAACTCCATCCATCGCTCCTTCTGCGACAGAGGATAAAGCCGGTGTCTTCACGGGTGCGGTATCACCAATCAATTTACCAAGGAAAGGCTCTCGGGATCATCTAACGTGTTTTTATACATCGGCACAAGGATTCAATATTCACTATAGCCGACCTTACGAGAGAGGCTCTGAACGACTACATGCCGCAACATCTGTTGATGGTGGGATCTCATGGCAGCGCTACCTGCACAATCCTATTCTTTCAGGCCCACCGTCTCACCTTTCGGTCACAGGCTGGAGAGACCCGTACATATTTCGCTGGCCTCGACTCGATCGTACAAGGGGATCTGCACCTGGAACTAACTTGTATGGCATCATTTCTGGTGGTATTCGTAACACCTCTCCTACTATCTTCTTGTACACCATCAATGAAGCGGATCCCACCAAATGGACATTTCTGTCCACCCTTCTGGAGCCTGGCCTGAACTTCTCTCCCACCATACTTGGCGGCGATTTCGGTGTCAACTGGGAAGTCGCGAACATCATCACACTCGAAGACCAAGATCGCAGAGAATTTGATATCCTTGTCGTTGGTGTCGAAGGCTGCAAGGTCGAGGACGAAACTGCTCTGGCTGGTCCAGCGCCAGTACCACGAGCCGCACGCTCAGGTCGCAGTCAAAAATGGTTTTGTGGAGTTCTGCAAGAACCATCTGGAAACAATACAGCCAGAATGGAACACAATTTCTCTGGTATCTTGGACTGGGGCGTGTTTTATGCCGCAAATTCCTTCTATGACCCGGTATCAAACCAACGCGTCGTGCACGGATGGATACTGGAAGAAGACTTGGGCGACGAGCTTCGCGAAGCGCAGGGATGGAGCGGCTTCATCTCGTTGCCGCGCTCGCTGAGTATGCAGACGATCAAGCATGTTGATGCCACTTGTACGGATGTTCTAGAGAAGGTACCTGGATTCACATACTCTACCGATGAAAATGGTATCTTTGAGGTTTCTACGATATGCTGTCAACCACACTCGCAACTGCAGACCTTGCGGCGCAGGGAGCCATTATCACTCAATTCCATGGTTGCCCTGCACAGTCTTGACGCTATGGATGCCCCCCGTGCAGACCTACAGATACCTGGACTGCCTAGTTGGGAGCTCGACATGTCCCTGTCATCCGACGTCGATGTCCAAACCTTTGGCATAGACATTTTCCACTCTCCGGGTCAGTTTTCTGGATCAAGCTGTCTTGATCTCAATTGCTAACACATGCCACAGATCACAAGTCGCTCACACGCATCCTCTTCGAACCAGCAAAATCCCTCATCACCATCGATCGCTCACTATCACGCGACCCAGATTCAACAAAATCGATAAGGATTCATCCTGAGGTCGCCCACCATGCTTTCTTGTCCATTCGCGACAAAGACACAAATAACATCAGACCTGAAAATCTGGATACCAAGATCTTCTTCGATGTCAGCGTTCTGGAGATCTTTGTCAACAGTCGCACTGTCATAACAACAAGGATATACCCCGAGTCAGGAAAATGCTATGGAATATCACCTTTTGTGGTTAACGAGAAGGATGTTGAGAGTTGTGCACGTATGGATAGATTCAAGGTCTGGGAGCTTAATGCCACCACTCCAGGTCAAAGAGTGGAGAAGCAGTAATTATCAGGATAGAATCCATAGATGTATACACCAGCCTTGTAGAATGAGTTTCGTTTAGCAGACAGTCGGTCAGCCTGCCTTGGTGTTCCAGCGATCAGTCAGAACCATGGCATCTAAGTGCCATCTTCCATTCCGTGAAGTATCCGTTGAGCACCTATAGGAAAACAACACCAGTCAAACCGACACAATGAGTTTGTGGGCCTGCCTGCCTTTCGATCTCCCCCTGTGCTAAAATCTGTCACTTCCGGCAATCTCCCACTGCCACGCCTGGAGTCGTCTAGCCTGTAAAAATGCATAATGTCTTTTAGATCGGTAGAGTCGTCCGCGGAGAGGTGCTAACTACCACGTTCTTAGTAGAAGCTACCCCTCACAATGCTGAAAATTGTGCTGTTCCACAGTTGTACGCGTGACAAAGTTTAGCACACGGGGAGGGAGTATCGTTCCCAGGCTTCAAGCGCGCGCTTCCTGAGCACTCGCGCGACTGCCGACGCCATTCAAAGACTGCCAGTCGAGAGCCGAATAGAGGTTGTGCAAAACAACAAGACTCACAAATCTCCAGTAGATAGGCCGAAGAAGCAAAAGCGGCATACTGACACAAGCACTCAACGAGATCTCCCTCACCATGCGCAAAACAATACACGAAGGCTTGTTTGCCCTCCGAAGAAATTGGCAAAACAGAAACCCCCCAGGAGACTAGCTCTGGAGGGAGAGAGAAAGCTTTGCTTTCGTTATGATTGTTGTCGGGTGAGGATTACTGGGACCTCTAGTCTCGCGGAGGATCGAACCAGTGGCCAATAGTCCACAGTGAGCCACGAGCTACCAACTGCACCACACCACCGATTCGATGGTGGGGGATGGATTTGTTGAAATATGAATTTGATGCGGTTCTTGGGTGGCTCCACCTTCACTTGGAAGAAAATGGCAACGAGGAATATGATAGGGGTGTCTAAGGACCCATCTATTACGCGCGCACTTGTTGTTTGTCGAAATCGTACTCATACCTGCGTACCACAGACACGACAAACATCATGAGGGAACACGGAGACCACCAATGAGCACCGGTGCCGGCGAGCAACAATGGTATGTTTGTACCGTCCGACCATGATATATAGGTGGTCAAGACATGCGCTTGGTTATGACGACTGCATCCAACTGGTTTGGGCTGTTTTGATGGTAGGACAGTGCCTCACCAAAGACATCCTCAGCGTAGGCCCATTGATCTGTATGGTCTCCACGCTTGTCCAAGTCGAGATAATCAGTCTCGTAGTACTTGAACTCCAGAGATATACCTTGACGAGTGACTTCTTCGTCATCGGCTATATGGCAGATGAACAGGCGGAAGAGGCGACATTCTGCAATCTCCTCTCTTGAAGCTTCGTGAAGCTGGGCGAGGAGAGGTGCTCTCAGTTCGGGTAGGCAGAAGGCGGAGGTGCACAACCGGATCAGATAGTAGGAGTTGGGTGATGGTTCAGGCCGTGGAGGGTCCTGACGACGATTGTATTCGGCGAAGGCTTTACAGGCACTATCGCGCAAGTTCGTGTAGTTTTCACAGTGCAAATTCATGGTTGTGTCGAGGCTTCTATCCATGACAGAGTCGCGTGTGGGCTCGCAAGACTGGACGACAAGATTGTAGGGCTAATCCAATCTTGGGACGTGTACGTTCGCGAGCGGGATGTCCGACGGTGATCGTGGAGGAAGTGGAGGTGACATGTTCGATACGTAGGAGTAGTATTGTGTATATGGTTTCGCAATAAGGGTGAGTCACAACTCGATGGTTGGAGTCTGGACCATGAACTCACGCGTTCCGGATGACGTCTTCCGCGCCCATCACCGGAGCCAGGGTGGCACATTTGACCAGCATCTTCGAGAGTCGACAGCATGTTGTGCCACTACAACGATCGAATACTCGAATATTCCCGGTCCAACCGGATTGTATCAAACATATCATGGTAATCTATCGTTCTTGAAGCCATAGGTTCAATGTTCAATTGGTAATTGTCAAAAATGCTGAATTCTTGCTGTCATTAGCAAACAAGGCCAGCACCTGTACGAATGTCACCTCACAAACTTGATCGTGCAAAATCACTAGTTCATTACAAGTGTTAACGTGACAAACAATTTGATTTGACAATGGGAATTCATCACGAAGTCTGAACGAAGCGACCGCATAGGAAGCCCTTGGAATGTGAGCGTCTCCGAGACAGCAAGCTTATGATGACTGCATTTGGGGCATGATTACAGATTAGATTGGTGTATATTCTAGCTCACTAGATGTATTGTTTACGTCTTGCGACTGTCGTCTAGGCCACCACGCACATGTATATGTTGTTCAATCCAGGGATCTGCAGATCGAGTCCGGTGCCAGCTCCGTTGATTCCACCCCAAATCCTGGGCTCTGTCATGCATGTAGCTGTAGAAATGCATGGTCCTTACCACGATGTTGGTAGCCTCCACTGAGAGCGTGACAGCCTTGCTAGAGGCGTTCCAATGATTTCTTGTATGCCCTTTCGTATTGGTTTTCACCAACACCAACTCGGATCATGCCCTCCTGGAAGGTACTAGCCACATGTGCTCCATCAGGACCGACGATTCGACTGTGATGTGTTGCTCGTCCTCCAGCTGCACGAGTTGTCCATACTTCCTGACAGAACCATGTCCTCTCACCACTTTCCTGATTTTGCAACATGAGTTGCGAGACAGGGCAATGGAATACCACGGTATGGCTCAAACTTGCCATGTGCGTGAACTTGTCGCTTATCTCGAGATGGTTCGCCACGATGAAGAGTGAATTTCGATCGGACGCGTACAGATGGGCGCATGCGTGTATGTTTGGGTCAGGAGGCAAATCGCCAAGTGAGCGGTAGAGAAAGAGCTGGCGGCGATCGAATGCTGTAAGTGAAGCATTGTACCGTGTCATATCCACTTTGCGACATTCGAGACCTGGAAACGCGTCATTGCGGCCTGTTGATTTGCGACGAGCGTTGTACCTGGGCAAGATGAGCTGGAAGAAGTATCAATGGAGCGCACAAGGTCCTACCACGGCACGTCCATCCCGGAAACCTCTTGCCAATCTTCAGGCTTCTTACCACTCAGAACAACCTCATATTGTTTGTCTAGATCGATCTTCTCCTGAACATCTAGGTTGCCTTCCTCGGGCAGTTTGAATGAGCAAGTGCAAGTAAAGCATATTCCTTTGCCTTCGGCCTGGGTGACGTTGACCAAGCGAGTACAATACGACCGGCCGTTTCGGATGGTTTGAACTCGGTAGATGAATGGAATCGAAGAATCACCAGCCAGGACGAAGAACCCGGTGACATTCTGGGCATGAAGTCAGGATGGGTTCGGATCACTGCGCCTCGATGCTTGGTGTTTGGCAACTGACGTGAATTACAAAGCCGGCCTCGACGGTCTTCGCCGCTGCCCAGACGGCTTGGGCGTAGACATGACCACCGTACGCTCTGCCAGAGCCATTGGGTGAGAAGGGTAAAGCGGTGCTGCGGTAGGTGGTCTCATCCACTTTCTCGAGCGCAATCAAGTCAACGAAGGGGAGATATCCATTGCCATGGCGAGGGGGCCCCATCAGTAATGATCGTACAATTGACAGACCAGAGGATTAAGGCACAAGATCAGAGATTACTCGCTTGGCGGAGGAATTGGCATTTTGGAGAAGCGAGAGAAAGCATGTGATGATGAAGAAATTCTGGAGGTGAAGCGGCAGAGCCGAGGTGGAGTGGAAAGTGGGGGATCACCATGTGGAGAGGAAGTTCACCGTCTCGGTGGCATCTCGGTCGATTCCCCAGAAGCTGGATCTGGAACCCCACCGAGGCTGGAAAAGAGGCTTACCGAAAAAGGCGCCGGTGTTAGAATGGGAGACATGTTATGGACTTTGATGTCAGTAAGAAGAAGCGATGAAACTTCGGGAGCAGAACAAGATTGCGAGTTTGCAAGTCGAAGCAGATTTTCGAGCTGGAATAAAGACAACAGCGGAAAATGAATGTGAGTCGCCAAAACGTCGTTTCGCTGGTTCGTGGCATTTGGGTTTCGTCAGAGCCAGCCATGCCACGTGCGATGCTCTGAAAGAAGGTACACCGTTGGACAAAGGGGCAGGTCAGATCTGTCAAGAATTTTTGGGTTAAACAAAGAAGTTCCTTGTAAGATTTCTAGCTTGGGCAGTCACGAGGCTGTACGAGGTGAAATCTCTTTGAGGCATTGGTGATGATATGAATAGTGATTTCGTATTCTGAACGTTATCGGAAGGGTATCGGCGAACGAATGAGGAACGACGTTGCCACTTACATTGCTTCGTTAAGGGCCTTCTGACAACGTCTGTATATTCTGTTGCAATAGATGTTAGAAAAACCATTCATACCAGCAAGTGATGTAGTTGATCATCCCTGAACGCACTCTGACGGGTGTCAGGACTGCATCTCGTCTCCAGAATCGATTTTCGACCGGTAAATTGCTGGGAGCTGCGAATCTCGATACAATCGTGCCATGGCGGTCAACGACTGTCCAAGAGCTCGAGACCTTGAGCATGGACTTCCCGTAACATGCCTACCGACTCGGCATGCCGAATGGCCTCCCGGACTCGGACACGGCTTCGATTTCACGGCTCTGTCATCAGTATGGCCGACATGCCACCGCCACTAACATCCACATATCCAACGACCAAACGGTTGTGGGAGACCCGGGGCCCCAATATCCCCACTCAAGCTCTCCACCATGGATCTTTGCTCATGATGGAAGCTGCAAGCGTCTTGGTGTTGCAAATTTCTCGCGTGGTCTGACTTGTTTCGACTTCTTGGCCCGGCTAATCATATTGTAGGCGGAGCCGCGCTACCTGCAGGGTGTCACCCAATCCGCAAGTCATTTAGGGCAACCGTCGGCCGAAGAGTCGATGCAAAAGATCAATCGTGAAGCGGCGGCAAACAAAGTGATTGTGAATCAGACTGCATCCGCGATGCTGACGGGCGTGCGGGGATGATCGTGAGAACTTGAAGATCTTCAAGCCGTTCCTGGAGAAGCGTTCAAGTCGTTCTTGAATCCACCAATATAAGGGTACTCACCGGAGAAATGATCGACCAGTCCAGTTTGTATCGATTCCTCCAATCTGGAGAGATGGGGAGAGAAAGGAGCACGGCCCGTATCGCCTACCTAGGTCGTGTAAGTGTATGGTTCAGGTCGTGGCCGGTCGTGTCAGCCGGTAGCAAAGGTGTGATGATAATTGCCACACTGCTTTGCCGTTTAAAATAACGCCATGGCGGCAGCAGCCAAGGAGAAAAATCCATGCTGCGTCCAATCTGGAGTGGATCTTGCATGCTGAACCAAGCCGGCGAAGAGTAACAAGTGTTGCAAAGCATGTCACGCCCAGAAGATTTGCTGTGTGGGCGTCGGCCGAAGAATTCGGTCATGATCGAGCCGCAGGACCTGACCGCGCCTACAGAGATATTCCAGAATCTTTGAAGTCGTTGTTGGCGGCTATGTGACTTTGTTGAGACATGTTTAGCGAGTGTAACTTTGCAACGTGCAAGGGAGGCACGGGGAAGCGTAAAATTAGCTCTGGGGTCGTGCGAACTCCAGGTTTGTCGGCAGCGGCCGAGAGGTCTCGAGGTGGGCGGTGGCCCTGGCTGAGACTTTTCTTCTCCTTCCAACGACAGTCGCTGCTGTTGAAGAAGTCACCAAATGGCTGTCGCGCATGATGTGCAAAGCCTTGAGGATGCGGCGCATGGGATACAGCGATTGGCTCTTCCCGGACCGTGAGTCTATGAGTGTGCAAGTATTCGCGCTCCCAAGACTGTTCGTCTCCAACCCAAAAATGCCACAATAGTGTTCCAAGAAATACCAAGGAGCGTTTGGCGACATCTGGGGCCTCTGGGCACAACGCGCGGGTTAGCGACACGCCCCATGCACGAGACAGATGGCATCAAAGCAAGGTCAACCTAGAACCGATTTGGGTCAAAGACCGTGCCCGCGTGACTACTGATTTGCCCAGCAGCAAACAATGGAGGGCGCACTAGTGCATGCGATCCTGTGGGGAGCTGGAATGAATAGTTCTCCGGACAACTGCCCAGTGAAGCTCTTGCCCCGGGGTCTGTTGTATATAGGATCGTTGTTTCCTCACCTAGTGCTCACTTTCACTTCTCCATCAGCATCAAGCCTCTGTCTTTCTTTGACCTCCATTGCATTTCCCTTCCACTTTCATTACAAAGAAACACTCTCACTCCATCACAATGGCTCCTACTACGGTGGAGCGCGTTGAGTCGCCTGTCACCGTCAGGGCCTACCTGATGTGTGCATTCGCTGCCTTTGCCGGTATCCTCTTCGGTTACGATTCTGGTTACATCAACGGTGTCATGGGCACTGAGGTCTTCAAGCAGGAGTTTGGAAAGTACACTGGTGTCACTGATGCCAACACCCGTGGCTACAGCATCGCCCCCGGCACTCAATCACTCATCATCTCCATTCTCTCTGCCGGTACCTTCTTCGGTGCCCTCTTCTCTGGTGCCCTTGCCGACTGGATTGGTCGCAGAACCACCATCATCCTCGGATGCGGTGTCTTCTCCGTCGGTGTCATCCTCCAGGTTGCTTCTACCTCAGTCCCCCTCATCGTCGTCGGTCGTCTGATCGCTGGTGTCGGTGTCGGTTTCGTCTCTGCCATCAACATTCTGTACATGTCCGAGGTCGCTCCCCGCAAGGTCCGCGGTGCCATCGTCTCATGCTACCAGTTCGCCATCACCATCGGTCTCATGCTTGCCTCGATCGTCACCTACGCTTGCCGCAACTACTCCAACACCGGTGCCTACCGCATTCCTATCGCCATTCAGTTCGCCTGGGCCATCATTCTCTCTGTCGGTCTCTTCTTGCTCCCCGAGTCTCCTCGTTACTACGTCAAGAAGCAGCAGCTCGACAGAGCCGCCAAGGCTCTCGGCCGTGTTCGTGGCCAGCCTTCCGACAGCGCCTACATTGTTGATGAGCTCGCCGAGATCCAGGCCAACTTCGAGTACGAAATGTCTGTTGGTACTGTCAGCTGGCTCGGTATGTTCTCTGGTGGCATCACCAACCGCAACTCCAACATCCGCAAGGTCTTCATCGGTGTCCTCCTCCAGATGATGCAGCAATGGACCGGTGTCAACTTCATCTTCTACTTCTCGACCTCCTTCTTCACCTCCATCGGTATCCAGAACGCCTTCCTGATCTCCATGATCACCACCATCGTCAACGTCTGCTCCACTCCCCTGTCCTTCTGGACCATTGAGCGCTTCGGTCGTCGTCCTCTCCTGATCTACGGCGCCATCGGCATGTGCATCTGCGAGTGGATCGTTGGTATCACTGGTACCGCTGATGCCGGTTCCCGTGCATCCCAGATTGTCCTGATCCTGTTCACCTGTATCTACATCTTCTTCTTCGCTTCTACTTGGGGTCCTACAGCTTGGGTTTCGATCGGAGAAATCTTCCCCCTTCCTATCCGCTCCAAGGGTGTCGCCATGTCCACTGCCTCTAACTGGTTCTGGAACTGCATCAGTAAATATTGACTACTCCTCTTTCCCAGAACACTTGCTAACTTGTTGAACAGTTGCCGTTATCACTCCTTACCTTGTTGGCGAAGAGGAGGCCAACCTCGGACCTAAGGTCTTCTTCCTCTGGGGCTCCACCTGCGCCGTTTGCATCGTTTTCGCCTACTTCTTCGTCCCCGAGACCAAGGGTCTGTCTCTCGAGCAGGTCGACAAGATGATGGAGGAGGTCTCTGCTCGCAAGTCTGCTGGCTGGGTTCCCCATGACACCTTCGCCCAGGAGATGGGCAAGGACTCTTCCGCCATCGAGGAGATCGTCCACGAGTCCAAGGTTTAAGCCTCCCTAGTGATCGGGTTGGCTTTTGTGTTTCTTGTTCCTATATTGTCTTATAAGCTTTCTAAGCATTCCGCACGAAGTGTCTTTTAATCGAAGTATCACTCCTCTTCATGCTTTCATTCCAAGTGTTGCCTGAACATGATTTTGCAAGCTCATTAGAGTCTTGAACACAATCAAACATTGTGTTCTTTACTCCTTATAGTTCAGCCACACCATTCCCAGTCCCAGTCCCCGTCCAGTCAATCGATGGCATGCGAAACTAGGCATTCCGACACAGCCCAATTCAAGATCTCTGTAGCCTAAGGCTCTCTTTCTGCAACACCTTGACCATATCGAATCGTACACATGATCTTGATCTTAATGTAAATGCTAACTGCCTCTAACTGGTTCTGCAACTGCATCAGTAAATATTGACTACTCCTCTTTCCCAGAACACTTGCTAACTTGTTGAACAGTTCAAAATTTCGGACCTGCCGGTCCTCGGAGTATCAAACACTCAGCAAGCTGAGTGTTTCATACTCGAGAAAATTTTTGCGGCCGACCATGGTCGGCTGTCTAGCCTTTTTCTTGAGCCCACTGGAAGACAGATGACTTGAGGTCTCGAAGGCTTCACATCTTGAACTCGAAGTTTGGCTACTACGCAAACACCATCTGTGGAGACATGAACTGCACAGGTACACCCATCTCCCTCTCCCCAAACTGGTTCAAAAACTTTCTCCCTCGCAATCTCGAACCTGGGACGGATTGAGCGGAGAAGTGATTCCCCGGCGCAGCACGGCAGACTTTCATCGTTGCGTAGAGGAAATGGATGTGAGCGTGGACGACTGTTATTGCCGGTTTCCAGCCTCTGGTACTTGTCACTGTCAACCTGGCATGTGATATCTCCCCGCAGGCGCTTTGGAGTCTTTGGTAAGATCGGTCGAGTAAGGTGTTGCCCCCAAGCCTCTTGCTGTCAACGTTTCGTCGATTGATGCTCTCACTGGCAAAACTTCTGATGATGATCAGGGCAGTCATTTGTGCTTACATCCTGCTGTGCAGAAGTATGGTCGGGTGAACAGTTCGTTGACTTCATCCTACACTTGTGTCAAGAAGTAAGAGGAGCAGAGCTGAGCATGAGGTTCGGGTAAAGCTCGTTCAAGATTATCTACGCTCTGGGAGTGTCTTTAGATGATGAGAGCGTGGCTTTGTAGTACCCAGCGGTAGTTGTTGGGGATGCCAATTGGTGAGCATGTGTACTCGATCCTCACACTCATGCTCTCCTCAACAAAGTGTATCTGTTTCTTAAATTCGCGCCTCGAAAAGTTACTATGGTCACCTACCTCTGAACCAAAACTTCTCTCGTACCAATAGCAAAAAGAAATCACAGGTCCAATGGCTTGGGGGTTTTCACTTACTTTCTCACTCCCTCATTTCCTTCCTCCTTCACCCCCTTCCTCTTCCTCCAGCCTCCCGATAGTGACCCGACCCCTTTCCACAGGGGCGCTGTACCAAGAGACCAATTGAATGCTAGAAGTGTTGGTGGAATAGATTAGCTGATGCAGAGACTCGAACTCGAGCACAGTGGTGTTTGTTGTTGGAGGGAGTGACTGCCGAATTGGGTTAGCTTGAGCGGAGGCGACGGTGATGGTGGTTAAGCCATTAGACCATCTGTGATTTGGATGATGATGAGGTGAGTTTGTGGAGTTATGGGGGTTGGAAAGTGAAGGTGAGATAAGAGAGACGGAAGTTTTGATTCTCTTGCTAATCGGATCTCCTACACCCTCCTCACGATATTATTGGTACAATTACAGTGTCTATGAGACTGTATGGGTCTCACTCTACCTCTGCGCCGAGTATGAGACATCTCATCTAACGAGACATCTCAGCTATAAGCTATTCCGCGAGACAGTGAGACCAATAGCCAAACAACCATGCAAAGGTGCTCCGAGATTAGATATAACAGACATTCATATCTCTATCAAAGCTCAAATCAATTCAACTTTCCATAACCAGAATCAACAATGCCTCGCAACCTCAAAATCATCTGGCTCCGCAACCTCTATTCTAGTCAAATTTGGCAAAAGCCACCGATCGAGCAACTCATTCACAATCACGCTCCCTACTGGGCATCCAAGGCCGAGGTTCGGTAAGTTGAGATCGTCTTGGTGGATAAGGTCGTCAAATGCTGACTCTTTTAAGTGCTGGATGGCATCAAAGTAGTGATCATATAAGGCATGTGACAGTTGATTATATCGCTGCAGGCTGGAAGGAAACCGTTCATATATACTACTAAGATGTTGCTAAGTAGGATATGTTGAATCAAATCGTGTATTGTGGTAATGGAAAGATGAGAAAATGGATGAAGATAGTGTATGCAGCGATGTAAACATCGAATCGAGCCAAGGCGATAGTGTTAGATAACCAAGTCCACTACCACGATTTTAGTTGTGGTCGTGGTCCATATTATGCTCTCGATACTAGAAGTTGACGCAAAGTTTCGTATTGTACAATGGACGAAGTCTCATATCATCCTCTCAATCTCCAAGGAGGCGCAACCTCGAGACACCCCGTGGATGATCCTCGAACCAATTCGCGAGAACGTGACTGCATGCTTATAGACTACATAACCAATTTGCAGCTGGAGTTGGAATGACATCCTGTGACGATTGTTTCTGACGTGATATGCCTCTTGGCTTTAACATTTTCAGAGCAATAGAAAATCCCATTCATATCGAAGTAGGCAAACCTGACATGTTAGTCGAGACGCTGTCAAATCTTCTGACATTCTGTCATGACAGAGTTAGCACAGCAACATGCGTCCAGGACGACGAATTACATTCTCTTATTTCTGGTGCCATACTACACTGTTCCACTTACCGTTGACAACCGGCATGACACGTGCTGAGCTAGAGGTCTTCTCGGGTTTGTATCACGCAAAGACCTCGAGACAGTAGACGATGCTGGGAAAGCTTCGAGTCTCTTTGTCCAGATCTTTCTTTGTCTCGATTCGACAAAACCCAACACAATCGCATTGTTGAATTTCTTTGTTTCTCCTAACCATGAACTGTGTCCTTCTGAAACGTCAAACAGTTCAGATATTTCTAGCGAACAATGAACTTCTCGAAAAGTAGTCACCAGCTCGAGGACCAACCACGTAGACATATCTTCAGAAGTTGACAAAAAGGCCATCGAAGCCTGCATGTAAGCTCTGGTCAAACGCAACCAACAGCACACTCTCCCTTGCAACAATGACGAGAAGAAAGACTAACCCGATCCCAGTCACTTGGAACCAGGAAGATGCCTACACCAGTACATCCGGAAAACGCGCCCAGCGCCAGCAGATCGAGACGCTCGTCCGATGGAAAGCTCCTCATGGCACAGTCAAGATCGTGATCTAGTAAGTGACTCAGTCGTTTAAGTGATTTTACGGCAGTAAGCATGATGGCTGACTTTCGATATAGTAACGGTTGGCATGATAGTCGTTCGGACTTCATCAATCATGCCACTGTCAACTACTACCTTCGGGACGGTGGGATGGTGCGTTATCATGTCTACCAGTAACGCTTCAACTAATCGACTTGCAAAATTGATGATCGTGAACTCGAATACCGGCGATGAGGCTGCAGGCAGTCACAACACAGGCGACCGAGCTATATCCTCTACGAACCAGGTATGCAATTTGTATGCAGTTGTCGTTTGACGTTGATGTTTCTTTTGCGGCAGGGCCAAAAGGGAAGATAACTGTGGTCGTTTGGATATGCTTAGATAGCGATAATCTATTTACCAGTTATCGAAATTGCCAAAGCCGCCTGACTTTGCCTTCTTCTTTGGTGGTTCGGGCTCCTCCCATTCTCCCACAATTTCGTCTTCTTCGACTGGTGGTGCAGAGGCCGTCTTCAAGTACTTGCCCACACCTGCTGGTGCAGCATCTTCGACCGTGCCGTTACCTCTGATACGCTTGCCAGTCCATGTGGTCTTGTCGTCTTCTGTACCACCTTGGCGTTGAATTTCTTCTTTCGCCTTTTGTGCATCCTCGTTTTGCATGCGCTCCTTCTGGAACTCCTCGAAAGGATCGACGAAGACTACCACGTCTTCCAGAGTGCAGTCGTCAATTGGACGGTTGCCCTCGTCTGTCTTGACAGCTTCCAGACGTGACAATGTATCCGTGCCGCCCACAACTCTGCCGAAGATGGTGTGCTTTTTGTTCAGATGTGGCACAGCGCGATATGTGATGAAGAACTGTGATGAGTTTGTGTCTTTACCCTTGTTGGCCATGGACAGGATACCGCGCGAGTCGTGCACAAGTGAGTTCTCAGTCTCGTCTGCGAAGTTCTTGCCCCAGATAGACTGACCACCTCGGCCTGTGCCTGTCGGATCACCGCCCTGAATCATGAAGTTGCGGATGTTGCGATGGAAGGGAATATTCTTGTAGTAGCCTTTTTGTGCTAGGCGGACAAAGTTCCATACGGCTTTAGGAGCGAGGTCGGTGTGTAGTTCGACGTTGATCTCGCCATGGTTGGTCTGTAGCCGAGCGTAACCCTTGTGCTTGATACGCTTTGGCTTCAGCATATAGTCCTCATCTGATAACAGGGCGCGCTCGTTGCCAGTATGAACAGAGATGCCGGTACTGGTGAATGAGGCAGCAGCTTTTCCAGTCGTGTACTGAGCGGCGTTGTATGGTACAGGCTTGGAAGATCCTGAAGCTGTGTTGGACTTCTTGGCCTCAGCCATGGCTCGTTGTAACGAGTTTCCTTGTGCAGCATTTTGTCTGTCCGCTCTTGCTTTTGCGACAGCCTCCTTGGCTTTGAGAATCTTTGCTGCATTTCCGAGGGCGCTTGAGTTGACACCAGCACTCCTCTCAGCCTCTTGCTCCGGAGTTAAAGTGCTGGCACCTTCTTGGATATATTTGAACGAGCTCAGATCTCTCGACTCGATGTTCTGAGGGTCCTGGAGTGTGATGATATCCTTTCGGCTGAAGTCTTGATCGCTGACCAGATCCTTCCAGTTCTTGGCCTTGATGTTCAGACGTTCGACGGTATCCCATGCAAAGACGTTTCCTGACACTTTCAGAGCGACGATGTGGGTGTTGTCGGTAAAGACCTTGTAGGTGACAGGATCAACGTATTCGCCGTCATCGTTCTTCGCAAAGTTGAGCTTGATCAGGTCGGCCGACTTCAAAGGAGCGCCATCGACGGGATTGGTTCCGTGCTTCTTGAGCCATGGGAGGATGTTTGTGAGGTCGAAGATGGTTCCTTCATTGGTGCAGACTGGGTGCTCGAATGGCTGAAGTGATAGAGCGCAAAAGTTGTATGGAAGGCGCTTGAACGCGCCGGGTACACTGCCCTTGGTCACGCCGGAGCCAGCACTGGCTGAGAAGGCAGTATCGGATGCCCACTCGCTGTGGGTGATCTGTGTCGCGACTAATTAGCTTGCGCCTTGATGGACTTGAGTTGACGTGGGAAGCGACATACGTACAGCTTATCGGTGTCTGTAACATCGGTCAGTGATTGAGTCGTCTCTAGTATTGATTGAGCACTCACTTTTTCCCATGATAAATTGCGTCTTGTTCCTCTAGAAAGTCAAGTCCAACCAAAAGTTGCGACCGACCATGACGGTGGAACTTGATTTGACGCTAACCCGATTAGGATGTTTGCGCTTTACACGTCGGCCACCATTGCTTCCTTCCTGATCTATCTCGACACTTGTACCTCTTAGGCTGCTGTAAATCTTGCCATAGCTGGTGTCACCTCCTCAAGTATCCAACGTTAGAATCGATTCTCAAGCAATGAGGTTGAAGCAGGTTTTGACCGGCTTGTGCTCTGCCACCCCCGTCTTCAACCTCCTATGCTACCACTAATCAATCAGTGTTATAAGAGCTCTACACCGGTGGACGACTTAAAGACTATCTTCAGCATGTGAATAGATCACGAGGTCGGAGCGATTATAGCTGATACGACCCAGCGACTATGTCTACGCTGTCGCCTAGTAGCCTATGTTCTCTTTGCGCTGTCCGAGACTAATTCTTGCTGCTGCTGCTTGGTACCACCTCGACCTTCACTGACTACGTCTTTATAAACCGTGCCAGACCCTCGAGGTAGGTTTCATTTCTCTCTGACTACATCCAAGTCGAGCAATCTTGTCAACTATGTCAGCAAGATACGTCCCGCCCCATATCCGCAACAGACGCAGCTCAGATTACACGAGCTCTACCATGACGACAACCGAGACGCCTTTGAGCTTTAGCACCATAGTCTCGGTGAACAGTAACGAGGAGCCCCGTACCTACACCAGCCACGATCAAACACCTCGAGGTCTAGCTAGGAGTCGTTTTGCCCAGATGGAAGCCACGCCTAGTAGAGCAACCCCTACAGCACCTAGGGTCATGTCGAACATCCCTATCAGACCCCTGAATCCTTCCAGAGGACGGCCTCGTGAGGCAGCTTATGGCCATGCCAGAGGCAAAAGGCCTATTAGGACCATCTCGCCTTCCGTTCGCCACACACACGTGCCTATCATGGGCCCGATGCTTCCTCTCCAGGACATGCTCTCCCTTGGGCACATGGGACCTATGTTCCCTGTAAATCGTGTGCCTCCAGCGGCACCTTGGGCCTTCTACGCTCCTCACCCCCGCCACTCCTTCACGTCTTTGCCTTCCGCCTCGAGACGTACTGGTGTCTCTTATAGAGCTCCCGCGATACCAACACCACCACGTACCCCGATTGACGCTCGCACATTGATCGGACCCGACTCAAATCTCGTGTCGCTTGAGGAAATTGCCGCACACTTCGGACTTGCTCATGACCAGATCAACCATACTCTCAATGCCTCGGCGGATCAGCCAGATATCCTCATGTTCGTCGTACTCTTCAAGAGTGCCTACAAGAACTGGTACCGTCATGGTATCGTCTACGCCAAGACAGATCTCCATCTGTTACCGGGTTACGAGCTCCCCTATCCACTCGAGGGTAATGATGAGTCAATGGAAGACTATGGAGACGACGGCAACGGCAGCGACAGCGACATGTATTCAGTCTCCGACCTAATCGATCTTCGCAGTCGAGCAGTCTCAGCAGCTTCGCTGAGAGTCGAACTGTCATCAAACTCCTCAAATCCCTCGACACCATCCACTTCTGAACATGCAGACAAAGAAGGAACATACAGACTACCTTCACCACACCCAGAAGTCTTTCCTCCCATCGCTCTGTTCTCTCAAGTCCTTCCACTTGACAGAGCTCATGGTTTCAAGTTCCTCGGCTGGCACGAGGTCTCGGAGACAGAGTTCTTCGCACCTAATACCCCTGAATTGATTGACATGCTGCAACGCAAGGGAGATAGAATTGCTTGGGAAAGTGGCGTGGAGCGTTGTGAGTGGGCCAAGATCAGGTTGGTCAGGGATGAGGCAACCGAGAGGGAGAGGGGTCCATTGAGAATTGCGAGATTGAATTGAGTGTCAGGGGTTGAGGATAGTTCTGAAACAGTGTGATGGGATGCAATGTGCTACGATAGGGGCACATGGCGTTCTTGGGAGCGATTACTCCAACGAGTATGTTGAAGATGGATATGTTGTTAGTCTATTCACATAGCTGGAGAGTAAGAAAATGTCTTGCTAAGTCAATTATCTTTCTCGAACGTCTTGGGTTAGTCACAAGTCTCATCTCTTGTGAAGCTCTCTCCGATAAGTGGTGAGTTGCGAACCATGTATGTGCATCACCTCAAGTAGGGGGCAGCGAAAACAAATGGGAGAATAAAGGGAGAAAAAAAGCAGCAGTGAAGGTGGGGTCTTGGCAAGCCGGATCGTCATGAGAGCGGTTGACTCATGGGAATTTTACGAATTTGATAATCCATCACAAAGTCACCGTCGCGTTTCCAGATCAGATTATACAGCACCGCAGACAGACGTCGAATACCTCAAGCCGAGATCAATACCAATCTGTACTCGACGCGACACGATATCCCACGTCTCCAGGACGAAAGCAAACAAAGTCATCTGCGCGCGATAAAGTGAACGAAGGCCGGAAATACACAGTCACCATGTCATCGACAGCAGGAGAGGCTGAGAAGGCCGTCAACACAACACCCGCACAAAACGCTTCTGCAGACAAGGCAGCAGCCGCATCAAAGAAGGACAAGACACAAAAGCCAGAGGCCGGCAAGAAGGATGAAGCCACAGCAGATGGAGACAACAAGAAAATATCTGGCGCAGAGCTGAAGAAACAGAAGCAGGCAGAGAAGGCGGCGCGACGTGAAAAGGAAAAGGCCGATCGTATGGCTCAGCTCGGGCAATCAGCAGCTACACCACAAACGCCAGCAAAGGGAGCAAAAGGTGGAGATGCAAAGAAGGGCGCTGAGGCTGCACAGAAGGGTGGCCCTGCTCAGGGTCAGGCACAGCACAAGAAGGGTCAATCTCAGGGTGGAAACCTGCCTCTGCGCGGTAAACCTGGTCCGGGAGGAGTCATCCCCATGACTCAACAGCAGCAACCACAGAGAAAGACAAAAGAGGTTGGTCTGTTCGGCCATCTCTATACTTCGGCTCCCAAGCGAAACACCATGGAGGGTGTGAGCAAGGAAGTACACCCTGCCGTGCTGGCATTGGGTCTGCAGATGAGCTCTTTCACCGTCTGTGGCAGCAATGCACGATGTGTCGCTATGCTGCTTGCATTCAAAAAGGTACATCAAGCATGTCAAGTCTCTGTTTCTGTTCGTTGTCTAAATCGAGTCGCAGGCCATCGAAGATTACCAAACACCACACAACACCTCTCTCGCACGCCATCTCACCTCGCATTACCTCTCCCCCCAAATCGACTACCTCAAATCACACCGTCCCATCTCTGTTTCCATGGGCAATGCCATCCGTTGGCTGAAAGACCTCATCATCAAGATCGATCCAGACACACCAGAAGCTGCCGCCAAAGAAGACATCTGCACTGCCATCGACACCTTCATCCGCGAACGCATCACAGTTGCCGACACTGCCATTGCGGCAACCGCCTGTGCAAAGATTCGTAACAACACAACCATCGTCACATATGCAAAGTCATCAATCGTCGAAAAGACGTTGCTTCGCGCCTGGGAATCTGGCACTCGCTTCAAGGTCATTGTTGTCGACTCGCGTCCTCTGTTTGAGGGCAGAAACCTGGTTCGAAGACTCGCAAATGCTGGCATTCCTGTGACCTACCTCATGGCCGCCGCCGCTGCCCATGCCCTCAAGGATGCTGACCTAGTCTTGCTGGGCGCTCACGCCATGATGGCAAACGGACGTCTGTACTCGCGTATCGGCACAGCTTCTGTAGCTATGTTGGCTCACTTCCGCGATATCCCTGTCATTGTGCTATGTGAGAGCATCAAGTTCACCGACCGTGTTGCCCTGGACAGTATTGTGCTCAACGAAGTCGCACCTGCCGAACAACTGATTCCTGCCTCGAAGTCTCTTCCTACTCCGCCCGCAGCCACCGATGCGAAGAAGGATGACAAAGATGAGGAAGCTAAGCTGGAGAATTGGCGCGACATGCCGAATTTGCAGCTGCTGAATATCCTGTACGACGTCACACCTGCCGAGTACGTGAACATGGTCATTACCGAGTACGGATCATTGCCGCCTAGTTCAGTGCCTGTCGTTCATCGCATCAGTACAGAGAGAGATGTGAGGCTGTAATAACGACCATGTTCAAAAAGAGATAGCAATACGAGAGAAATGAAAAAGCATTAATTCTTCCGACATCGATTACAGTCGACCAGCGATGAACCTGCGTTCCTATGAATTCTGGCATTGTGCTGGTTTGACCCTTCCGAAAGTGGGAAAGTGAGACTTCAGGAGAACAATACTAAGCTTCGCCCCTTCCAAATCTGCCTCCACCGACCGCCATTTGGGCTTCCTCGAATCGCCACTTTCAGTTCAAGTTCGAGATTTGAACTCAATTAGGACATTTGCTGCGTTTGTGTTATTAGTGTCGGTGCATTCTGATCACCTGGTCTGCCAATATCAGATTTCGCGCTTGACTTCGCTCACTCAACTCGCTGACAAAATCAGCAGCCAGAACCTCATGGTTCCTACTGTGTTCTGTCTACTTGAATCATATTGATCTTCCACAAACACGATGATCATACGCTGCCTGTCGCCGCTCTGGCCTGCCATGCCTTTGTGTATGCACAACAATATCAAGACCACCAACACAATGCCCACTCGGTAAAGATTGATAGAAAGCAATCTCCGTCTACTATTTCAGTCCATCTCTTCTTTGATCTCCTGCTCCTCTTCTTTATCTCCAAGAACAAATCACACGGACCAGAACACTTCAGACCAAGTCAACACGCTCCAACCCAGCCAACACGAACCGAGTCCAACAAGCCCAACACATCAAAGACATCCATCCCCATTGTCTTACCACTCGATATAAATCACCCTCCTCGCAACCACCAAACCTCAGATCTTCCACTTTTCCAAGTACATAACAAACTTACACATTCATTAGTAAGCCTTCCCCCACCACCCTCACACACCCACAAAACTTTTTACAACCCAATTTACTTACACAGCTTTCTTCTCCCAGCTTTTCAAGTAACCAAACCTTTCCAAAACTCTATCAACAATGGCCAACGTCACTTTCACCGCTACCGACGCTCCCGTCCTCACCTTCAGCACCAGCAGAACTTCCTACAAGCAAGCTGGCTGTATCCTTCAGGGTGGACGCCCCTTCATGTCTTCATGCACTCTGCAGGGTGGACGTCCCTTCATGTCATCATGCTCTCTTCAATACAAATAAATCACTTCCGCTGCTCTTCCACTTCTTTTTTTTGAAGTATGAGTAGTAGTAGTAGTAGTAGATTTTTGGTTTTGATGCAATGGGCGAAGGCATGTATTAGCTGACAGGGGCTTTTTGCGTACCTTTGAGGCGATTTGACCCTTCTAGGGTCAAAACTTATTCTGTATATTTCTTCTTCTTCGTTTTTAACAATATGCGAATCCATCAACTTGATGGGCTTTTTTTTTTCTCGGGTGGGAAATGTTGATTGCCGCGGCTGATTTGATCATTGCTTGCTGGCGACGGCTTCGTTTATTCCGAAAAAAAAAAGTCCATCTTGGGTTTTCTTTCTATCAAATATCACTTTGCTCTTTTGTTGCAAACTAGCTTTTCTCTCTCTCTCTCTCATGCTTTCTGTGACGGTCCTTTATACTTTGTGTTCTTCTGTGATGTCTCTGTTGTTCACTGCTCGATGCAACTTCTCTCTTCGGAGTTCTCTTTCTTTCTCTATAGATATCCACATGGCTATTGCTATGCATACCAAGCGATCACCACAGGATCAGACCAAAGTTCTTGCGATATAAAAGATGTAGTAAACAACGACTTCGAGTTCTCTCGAGGTAAACGAATGACTATGTGGGACTACTACTGCCACTCAGCTAACAAAAGAAAACGACCGACTTGTTCATGAAACCAGACCAAGAATGACAAAGACTGAGCAAAAGGCCCATCGACTGCCAACACATTCATCCACGAAGAGATAGCTAAGATGTCATGTGATGTGATGCCAACATCCCACTTCATCAAAGCCAAATTTCTAGAAACTCCATCTAGACACGCAACTTCAGGGGGTTGTTGCCATTGTTCAGCGAAGTGCAGTTAGCAGCAGTAGACAAAGTAGAACAATCGATATGCGCACACGCATCTTCCAACCCAGGTGTAAAGTTGACTTGATCGGAAATACCATTATCAGTAGCAGAATCCAACCAAAGGATATTGGCATCGGGCAAAACATTGCAGCACCTGAAGTTGTTGATGTCGTTGATGGCGTGATCGATCACATCGCTATCCATAGGCATCATGATAATGCTCCTGAGGTTATCGAGAACATGGGTGTCAAACACCATCATCAGATCCATGGCGGCGCAGTTGAAGGCATCGGTGCCGCCGCCGACGAAATCGCTATTGCTGATGAGGGTTTTGAGTTGGCAAGGTTCGTCTTGGGCGAAGAGGAGGGTTTGCATGGTTGCGTTTTGGATCTCCATGCCGAGGGCGAGACCGCTGGCTTGGTTTAGGAAGGCGTTGACGGTGTTGACGTCGGTGTTCCATTGATCGATGGCGGCTTTGGCATCGGCTGAGGAAGGGTTGCTGGTGACGGAGTCGAGCATGCAGGGGTCGGCGGCTTGACGACGGTATTTGGCATTGGATCCTGCTGACACAGAGGTGATCGAGGCAGCAAATGTCAGAATTGCGGTGGTGGTGGAGAAATGCATGTTGGTGATTGAAAAGTGTTCTTTTGGCTTTGGATGGAAGATAGAGTAGCAAGGTATTTGGGAGTCAGGCTGATGCTTTGCAGTATTGTGATGAGTTGATGCTGTGACAAATGATGCTGCAGTTAGAGAGGCTATATACCATGGCATACGAGAGTTGTATTCGTGGTGAACTGTAAGCAGAGTCGTCCAAGTCGCCGAATCTGCATTGCGTATATCGCATACGACTCTGCTCTGTTGTTGTTGGTAATCGCCAGCTCGACAAGTACGAGGCTGACCATTCGTAACTGGGCCCAGTGATAGAAGGTAGTCGCGGCTTTTCCGAGTGGTTTCCGTGCGCTCTCTCGACTTGCGAGATGATTCCGTCGCTAGCTGAACTTGTGGACTCTATTTGCGATGGCTGTCATTCAAGCTTTCTGGAAGGATGCCAACAAGTAATAAGCTCAATGTACGACTCTACTCCTCTGTACGTACCTGTACAGTGTGGAGAGTCTGACAACATCTTCGGTGACAGTCAAGAATAGAGACGGACTGTGTCTCCGCCGAGGGTGCTCCTCATAGAAGCCGCGTGTTTCATCGGAATCTTCGAGTTCGCACGATGTTGGAGAAGTTGGACTGGATTGTTGACGTTTTCATGGTCGCACGGATAGTGCATGTTTGTTGTCGACCACCAACCATAGACACGGGGTCAGCCGTCTCAGTCTTTTACAGCTTGTATGACCACAAGTATCGGTGGATCCGTGCTCTCTTTTCGTCATAGCATCCGTGGCCGGCGTCGAATGGCCATTGTGAATGCAGTTGAGCATGCGGCTTTCCCAGGACGCTCCTGCCCAACCAACGCAGTGTCGCCAATGTGTGTTTCCCCGCCCGTAGTGAAGTGTGGTTCCGGACTGGTCGTTCTTGCCCCCAGAGCCAAGGCAGAAATCAGACTTGCTACACAGCTCCCAAACAAGACTTTGAATACGCGGGCACTTACAGAAGTTGTCAATATGGCATACTTTACTCTGACCGAAAGAACTCATCATATCTGACCAACCCTTTCGCTCCCGGTCCAAAATACTCCTCATCCGCCAAGGCTTTCCACAAAGCCTTCGAGCCATCGCCACCAGCAGGATCATCTCCCATATCGAATACCTTGTTACCGACTGTGCAGAGCGATCTTCCACTAACTTCCTCATCACAAAGCACGCGCATGACCGGTCCAACCACATCCTCGACTTGAGATACATTCACACCAGCTTTTGCAATATGGTCGACGAACGACTCGGTCATTTTGGTACGCACAAAGCAAGGTGCGATGAGCTGTGTGCGGAAGGGAAACCCAAAAGCGTCTTCTTGGTATCTGATGGACTTCCACAACCCTCTGACACCGAATTTTGCAGCCATGTATGTTGATGCGAGTGTGTCCTCGGCATATCCAGCCAGCGAGCTCATGAGGATTAGATGCTTCTTGAAGTTGTCAGAGGGACTGTGTGTCTTCTTGAAGTAGTGGAGTGCAAGCACTGTTGTGTAGTATGTGCCAGTTAGATTGACATTGAGGTCTAGTGTCGAGGGCTGAGGCAGGTCGGCATTCTCATCCAGGTCTTTCGGGAATGCCTTTTCCAGGATGGAGCCTCCGGAAAGTCCAGCGTTGGCGATGACAATGTCCAGACTGTGGGTTGGCGAGTACTCGATAGCAGCCTTGAATGCCAATGTCAAAGACTCCCATGCAGTGATGTCTGCCTTGACAAAGTGGACGCTATAATGTCATCAGTGATAGCTTGAACGATTTTCAGTAACGAGCCATACTGATAGCCAGCTTCGGTCAGTTCGCTCTGGCGCTGCTGCCCGAGTGTTTCATTCATGTCTGCGATCGTGACATAAGCGCTGTATTTGTCAGCTCACACCACAGGTCAGATATTTCTCAAAGCAGTCTTACCCAGAAGCGGCCACTGCTTTCGCAATACCATGGCCTAAGCCATCAGCACCTCCAGTAATCAACACGCTCCTGCCTTTAATCGCATCACGATCAACACGCTTCGAAAAGTCAACTAGATCAGCTCTCCAGACCATTCTGATTGATTTCGAATTGAATTAGGTTGGATACCTAGCCTTTGCAGGGCGAAGAGCCATTCATATAAATACTGTATCCCGAATCCCTCATGGCGTGCTGGTAGGCAGCAGAATTATCATATTGGTTGGTCTCTTCGCGTATTTGGAGAATTTCGATTCGAACACAGTGACACGGGGTGTAGCCACGCCGTGGTTGTATGACAGGAATAGCCGCGAGCCATTTTACTGGTCGTTGAGAAGAGGTTGGGATAGAAGGAAGTGAGGCGGACGCCGAGAAGTCTCTCTGATGCGTGTTTGTGCATGGCATAACTTTATGCTATTGCTGTGCGAAGTCATGCACGCATAAGAAAACAAGCACGTTAATGCACACCAATGCACACCACACACACTCAAACACGTTCAAGCGTGCAACCTAGAAATGCGACAAAAGTCGAAGGTTGAAAAATGATCAGAATTTTGGAATTCATTGTTCATATAGGATTTTCTGTTCCTTTATATCTTTTTGGTTTCGTAAAAACGTCTCAAAGTCGTGTCTAAAAATTCGGTTCCGTGGTAACCACAAAAAAGTCTCCCAAGATGAAAAATGTGCCCAACATTGCGTGGCCTGCATGCAGGCGCTTTTGACAAACACAATATGGTGAAAGAAAAAGAAGAAATGGCTGCTGTCTTCAAGACAGGAGAATGAGAAAAAAGTTGTGGTTGAAAGAGTGACAGGAAGTGAATGAATGTTTCGAGTCGTGAAGTCTTCAAGAGTCCAAGCGACTGAGACCTTAGACAGCAGCGACAGCTTTGCCGGTTCCATAGGCAATGTTGGTGACGTTTTGGGTGGTCAGGGGGGTGTTGATGCCGAGAACGCTGCTGCCGCAGGAAGGCTGGTTGCTGACGTTCAAGTCCAAGGTGCACTGCTCATCGACACCATTGGTGCAGATGGAGTTGTAGATGTTCCAGAGACCGTAGTTCTTGGCGACCCAGCTGTTGGGCTCGCTGATGCAGGAAGCGATGAAGTTCATGCTGTTGGCGGCAGAGAAGGCCAACTTGCCATCAGAGTTGTGGAGGAGGTGCGAGCATTCGTCCATGTCGACGCTCTCGTACTCCATGTCGACACCACCGCCCATGGTAGGGTCGACAGTGGCGTTCTGACCGGTGACAAGAGTGTTCCAGGCGTCGTAGCTCATATCATAAGCACCTCCGGACTGATCGACGCGCAGGAGGTGAAGAGAACGGCCTTGGTGGCTGACCTTGACACACATGTTGTCACAGCCAACGCTCATGGGCCAGTAGGCAACTCTGTTGGTGTTGATCTTGCAACCCAAAACTCCAACGGAGGAAGAGAACTCAACATGAGGAGTGGCGGAGATGGTGCCTCTCTTCTGGAGAACTTTCTCAGTGGGAAGAGCAGCTGCAGTGGCAGCAAGAACGCTCAGAATGGTGGAAATGGAGAACTGCATGTTGTCTTTGTGTTTTCTTCGTGGTCAAAGATATGAACAAAGGGAGTGTGATGCCGAGATCGACTGGCTAAAAGAGTATACAAGGATTTGGGGTATGGTAAGAAACCGTTAAGGAGTGTCTGCCGATTCCACAGGAACCTGGCGTAAAGAGAGAGTGGTTGAGAGAGTGAGGAAAGTAAAGACCGATGGATGAAGAGAAGGGAAACGATTGAAGAGAGACCTACGATGGAATATATATGCACTCCTATGGTGGAGTTGCTGCCCGTGCTAAAGTCTTTTTACTCAAGCAAATCCATGCGCTTGCTCTCTCGTCGAATCGGCATACGAGCCCACCATCCACGAGAGTCAACGCTGGGGCGAAGAACAACGAATGAGAACGGCAGAAACGCAGAAAGAAGATTTTCTTTCTGGCATCTGCAGGTGCTGTGCGCAGTACGGTTGACTTGGACATCTCTCGGCGGCAATCCCGCATGCTGGTTGTGGGTCACGGCCCGCCCGGTCCAGGATTGACCATTGTGGTTGATGTTCGGGTGTGGAGACAAGGTTGAAAGTTGGTCAAAAGACGTGCGGCTAAGGGCCACCGAAAAGCCTGAAGAACGTGAAAAAGGTTGCCGCCACGGTGCGCCTCTCCCAAGCACCTGTCTCTAGATTCAGGTACCCGTCCGTTTCGACCTGGCTGGAAGGGTTGTTGTGCATCTGACTTTGCTTTGGCTCATGCAAGTGCCAGGAACAGCCGCGCGAAAGGAAACGCTGTCGCCTTCATGAGGGGACGCCGACGTCGTGTACAGTTGCTTGTTGAGCCAATGATCATTTGTGAAATCGTCATTTTCTTCGGTGCGCAGTTGGACCGGGTGACTGGTGGACTTTACCGTAGCCCCATAGCATGGCCATCGAGGACACTGTGCGCACTTTGGCACAGAGAACCCTGGAAAAGTGTGAAAGCGGAGTGATCGCCTTTGGCTCAGGAACCGTGCAAGAAGACCGAGGACTCCACCGGTGATACGCGTGCACAAGTCTCGGCGTCACCTCAACACATCGACAAAGAATATGCATCCTTCGGAAATGCTGGCAGTAAAGAAGTGGCTGGGAAAATACACCTCGTCCTACAGCCCTTGCTGCATACGACTGGGTCATGCGCCTGCCTTGCAAGGAAGTCTTCTTGTCGTCATGATCGCGAATTGTTGAAGCTTAGGACTTCCTCGATGGGATTTCGGACACGAGCAAGTCTTCTCCACCAAACACCGAAGTGGTGCCCAAGAAATTTTGACGGCAGATCTCTTCACGAAGGGTAAGAGAACGTCTCAACTTGAGACTTGTTCATCTACCTACTTTCTTTGTCTCTTTCCTTGTGAGACATGCGAGTATACAGGCTAATGAAACGCGACACGTCCTCTTGTATGTACATCCGTATCTCCTCCTGTCGTGCCGTGCAGCCAGTGACTTGAACGCCATGTCGTGTCCCCTGCCCTCGCATCGGTCGTCCACTTCCGATCCACGATCAACAAGATCGACGGAACCTTGACTCGCTTCCCACTGTGCACCACATGGCCTTTACAGTTTGGGTGGATGGCGCAAGGCACAAACCACAGTTGCTTCCCAGCTCCATAGAGTGGGCATCTGTGGCGCTAGTACCTTCATGAACCAAGAGGGGTAAACTGCATTACAGTGTTGACCTCACCTTGTGCTCTCAACCATATCAAGCGGCGAGCAGTAGAGGTCATGGTCGTCAGGTTGTTCAACAGGACTACCTAACCATGTGCGTCACTTTGGTCTCCCTTCCGCGGTCATTTTTCGAGACATTCAAGCTGTAGAGATTCACAATGCCTTTGTTCTACTACCACCGGTCCAAAGAGATGAGCTGTCTGATACGCTCTCAGTGGATATAACGCTGCTTTGGAAATTATCGTGCATTCAGACAACATGCGTAACAGACTTTAGCACAGAAGAGGCACTGACAGCAGACATTCACATGCAAAGAGGAAGGCATGAAGGAGGCACAAGCAAAGACAGTACAACGAACAAGCTTTTTTTCCTTTCTGGCTTTTCAAACACCGAATTCTTAACATTGTTATTCTCCAAACAGCATGGTAAACCCAAAGAAAACGACTCGCAAGATGATGATGTTGCAATGCGACCTTTCCAAATAACACAAACAAATGACTCCTCGCACAGTCTCTTGCCTCGCTAAAAAAACCACTGGGAAATATGATGATGACCCAGTGGGAAAAGAGTTACAAGATAAAAACAAAATGCTCACACAATAATTCAAACAACAACCATGCTGTTACAAATGATCAATCCTCGTGAGTGGAGGTGCTCTTTTTTCGTGAAAGAAAAAGGCTACACTCGATAGGGAAAACTCACTTCTCCTGTACTTCGGCTTCAGTCATGTCCGGCTCAGAGTCCTCGGACTCCTCGTCGTCAGAGAAAGAAAAATCGTCATCGAAAACCATGTCGGGTTCGCATAGAGGAGTCGGGTGCACGTCGGGCCAACGCGCATCAAATTCCTGGATGCGACAGCGATAGAAATGTCTGGTTGACTCGGGCAGAGTCATTTCCCTCCATAGTTGTTCAATGTCGATGGTGTCGGTCCAGGCGGTGATGGGGCACTGGGTGTTCGTGGTGGCGTACTTTTCGGCAAGAGCGACGAGGGCGGTACAATGACGGCCCCAATGGAGAACGTCGCCGCTGTCGAGAGTACCTTGGTGCTGACGGAACTCGACGGTGGCAGCCGGTTCGTTGTTGGTGATGTCGCGACCGCAGTAGGAGAAGTTGACAATGCGGCCTTTGGTTGATCCCATGAGCTTGACAAATGCTTTGAGTGGGTCTTCGGCGGCATCGACGTCGTCGAACAGGGCCTTGCGGATCTCTGCGAGCGACTGGTAATTCCATATCACTTCTACAGATCCTTCGGTGATGGCGCCAGCTTCGTCGCAGATATAGGCGTGATGCGGCTCTGGGGCTGGGCATTCGGTTGCAAAATCGACACGGTTTGACGCCGTCTCGAAATCAGCACCACGGTTGCGAGGAATTGTCCAACGAGCAGCCTCGTGTTCGTATACAAGTACGAGGTAAGCCAGGTGCTGGAGAGTCTTCAGGCTGAATGGTGTACCATCTTCTTTACCGACGTGGATATGCATAGCGCATTCATCGTCCATGTGATAGTCGAGATGGTCGGAACACAGGGCGGTGGAGACTTTGGCGATCTCTTCGGAGGCTTCTTCAAGCGATGAGTGAGGGGCAGTCACGATCTCGCAGGCGATGAAGTCGGTGGTATTGGCCTCTTCAGGGGTGCATAGGCCTCTCGAGACCTTGGTGGCGTTGGTGAGGCCATTCAGACTGGTATCGTTTGTGAGATGCAGGCGAGCGGACGAGAAGTCTTGCTGTTTGCTTGCACCCTGATATATTGTTGTACTGTGGTAGTCCGGAATGGCCTGCAGGCATCTCTGAACAATTTTGAGAGCTTCTGTGGTGTATCCACGAAAGTCGCATTGCTTTCCGGTGGTCTTGCTCACGAGTGTAGTGCTCTGTGGATGATTACCGGGGTCGCGGAAGGCAAAATTGAGGTAATCGTTCTGCAAATACTGGGGTCCGGCTTTGGACAGACGGACTCGACCAGGGTTGGTGACGACTTCGATATTGCTGGTCGTGGGATTGCTTCTGAGTTCTTGTTGGAGCTGCTCGGCGGTGACTCGGAGCTTGAACTCATACTCTAACCCAAAGGTCAGGTTCGAGGATGAAGTCGATCTGCCAGAGGTAGTAGTATTGTTGGTGATGGGCATGCTAGAGCAGCCAGAGGAAGTGGTAGTTGAAGTCATGCTGAAGATGGTAAAGAGGTAGAAGCAAAAGAATAAATTCTGATGCTGAGAGAGAGAGAGGTCTTGAGTTAAGAGCTTTTGTTGAGCGGTGCTTTTTGAAATGACACGTCTGCTGTAACTGGAAGATACAGAAGAAAGGAAGAGAGGGGAAATGGGAGGCAGCGGTGGCTATATAGGTATTGGTAGTCAAGCAGCCCGTGACCTACAAACTTGCGCACAACTGCCTCATGGAACCAAATGGTGGACACGGTGGCACTAATGACCCAAAAGTAGAGCAAGATAGCGTGCGAAAAGTGAGGACTGCACGTGGATGGTTCCTGAATGATTAAAGTCGACTTACGGAGATACAGGTTATGGGAAAGACTGAATAAAATCACATGAGCATGCCTGAAGCCTTGAAACAAGGTGTTGTCATAATGCTCAGTCACTGCCCTCCGAAGGAGATGCAGCAGTGTTCGAAATCTTGTCCGATACTGTATCGTAAAGTCCGGTCGCCCATTCTTTGGCGCCGTCAAGTTTTCCCTTAACCCAGTCCCACCAGAGATTCGTGTCTTTACCATCCTTGTCTTCGTCTTCAGGACTGACATCGTCGTGGATGACGGGTCGCGATGGAGCAGCGGCCTCCGTGGTGGCAATGGCCGGTCGTGACGCTGGCGTCGAGGATGCGGCCACTTGCGTCACACTCGTAGAAGAAGCCGCAGCGGAAGGGATTGTTTCGCTAGATTCGATAGAAGTAGAGGAAACATCTTCTGGCACGTCCTCGGGCATGTCTTCCGGGATCTCTGTAGGTGGCATGGAGTCATGCAAACCAATAGGCTTAAGCGGTAAGCGAAGCGTGCCATTGTTCGGCTTAGGGACAATGCCAACGGAGTCGCAGACAAGATTATAGACCTCAATATTCTGGAAGGGTTCAACTTTGCTTCCAGGCGTGTGAGGGAAAGCAGGTCCCCTAGCCACGAAAATGGCTCGCATGAGCGGATGTTCGTGGTCGTATCCGTGTACACCTCGAGGGTGGTAAACTTGGCCGGTCTTTTTAGCCTCTTTCACGTTAAATTCCTCCTTGACCACAATAGCCCATCCAGTCCTGGGTATTACCCACAGAGGCGCGATGCGGTCATTGCGCGAGAAGTGATAACGTTCGGGCATGTCGCGATCTTTTAGATAGACATCGAATCCTTCCATTGCAGCTGCTTCCTGCTTGAGATGGTCGTACAAAGGCTCGATGTCGGAGTCGTTCTTCGGACGCAATCCGTACAATGGCCATCCATCGCTACGCTCAATAAGAGACATGTCGATGATGTCGTCGAGCTGGACTAAGCGAGAGGTTGAGGTCGTAGCCATACCATGGTCAGACACAATGACAATGTTGACGATATCGGTCAGGTTTCGCTGCTCTAGGCCAGAGAACAGCTCACCCAACATAGAGTCGACACTAGAGATGGTAGATCTGATTTCAGTGCTGTTTGGACCATACAAATGACCATCACGATCAACATCCGGCACATAGGCGGCTATCAATTGCGGTCGTGGACTTTCGGGTTTTGCATCCTTGTCGAGTGGCCCAGGAAGATCAAGCAGACCCAGAATACGATCAACCTTATTGCCAAGCAGCTCATGGCCTTTGTACTTGTCAACATAGGTAGGCTCAATGTCACCAATATGTGCTTCAGATCCAGGCCACATGTGAATGGCAGCGCGAACGTTTTGCTCTTCTGCAGTGACCCAGATAGGGTCTGCGTTCCACCATTTGGGTTGCATGCTTCTTGCGGGGTCAGTGTAGAAGAAATCCTCTTTCAAATGAGGGTCCCAGAAGCTGTTACCCACCACACCATGGGATTCTGGGTACAGACCAGTAACAAGCGTCATGTGATTTGGGAATGTGATTGAAGGAAAGCTTGGATTGAGAAATTCGGGTGATACACCAGCTTGGACAAAGGCATTCAGAGATGGCGTAATGTTGCGATGAAGGAAGTCGGCGCGGAAGCCGTCTAGCGATATGAGGATGGTAGTGGGTGCGAAGACAGAGGTGCCATTGCTGAGGGCATTCGACAGAGGACGAGCTTTGTTGGTGTTGCGAGAAGCCAGATAGGCACCAAGTAAGAGGCCGAAGAAGGCGATTATTATAACGACATGGATGGCAGTCAGCTTCCAGACTCGTGGACCGCGACGACTGGGTTCTGGCAGCTCTTTCATTCTCAACCTGTCGACATCGGAGGAATTGGCCGACGAATCAGAGCTGTCTTTGTGGCCCTCTTCCATGTCATACATGAGCTCACTCTCTTCCTCCTCTTTGGGCTGTTTCTTTCCATTGCGCTTGGCCTCTCGCTGGAATCTTCTGCGCTCTTTCTTGCTGATCTTGACACCGCTGGATGGGCCATCCTTGCGAGCAAACAGTCCTTTGAGTCCTCGCTCTTTCTCTTTCTTGGTCAATAGCTCCTCTGCCTCCTCCTCTGTTTCGAGTATCTTCAGGTCCAGCTGTCTGATGTCGGTCGAGGTGCGGGGTCTGAGTTCGGCGCCGTCATGATCAGAGTCACTTCCAGAGTCGTCGGTGCTGTCAGCCGGCGGTGGGCGATGGAACCCCACTCTACCGTAGTTGGACATGGTTGTCGTGTATCAGCGCACTCTGGGCGCGTTCTAGGGGTGAATTGTCGCTCGAGGCGTGTCGAAACGCTCACTGAACAATCATGGGTGATGTTCGCACAAGATTGGGTGTGCCTTGTGAGAGAATTTAACGATCGTATCAGAGTTGAGTATTGTGGCTCTGGTGGGCGCGAGATTACATGTCTGATGAAAGAGGAATGCGTTGGGTCGTTTCCTCGAACTCTCGAGGCTGAGCCAGCATGTCAGGGTGTCCGTGCGAACAATAGTTCCGACCTCGAAAATCAATCCCATGCACCTTGTGAGGTGCCAGTCATTAACTAGTCTGGCATATGAGTACTTGAAAATATTTACAAAAGAACTATCACCATCTTAAAGTGTTCGGAACCACTGGCGGCCGCGAATTATTGGCATCCAGCACAATGTTCACATGTTGACCAGATTCACAGCTGTGGCCAGTGACTCCCAGACGTCCGTGTCAATGATTCGTGATATTCGTCTATATATTTTGCAGACCTCTACTTGAATTCACCAGTACAGTCCGAAGACCTGCAGAGGACATCATCGGCAGATTACTTCTAAAACCCAATCGCTAAACAAGCCTAATCCTCAGCAGCCTCTATGAAACCTGAAGTGCATCAAAGATATCGGCAATCTCTGTTGTGTTGTAGCCAACAGCAAGGGCGCACTGCAGCAGGATGCGAGCCTTCTGGGGGTCAAGGTTACCACTGGAGATAGCCCAGTCGTTGGACTGGGGCGAGACGAATCCATTCATAGTGCGAGTGGAGAAGACCATGGGGATACCAGTCTCGTTGTAGACAGCCTGGGCGACCTGTCTGCCCTTGGTAGTCCAGCCGCCAGCACCAGTACCGGCGAAAACGATGGCCTCAGCACCCGATTCAGCGGCGGCTCTGATAAGCTCTGGGTTACTGTCTTGGTGACCATAGAGAATATCGACGTGAGGCAATGAAGTCAGATTAAGGGGGGCGAGGTCGAAGAAAGGCTTTCCGGCCGGTGTTGCCGCAGAGTAGTAGAACTGAGGGATAGAGTCCAAGAAGAAACCGAGGTGGCCTTGCTCGATTGCCTTGAAGGTATCCAACGAGTTGGCATTGTTCTTTACCACATAGAAGGCACTGTCAATACGGTCGTTCAGGGTCACCATGGTGCCACGACTCTCAGCTTCAGGAGTAACAGCCAGTGTCACAGCCTGGTACAGGTTCAGAGGTCCATCTGCAGATGTGGCAGTAGAAGGACGCATTGCGCCAACAACCACGACAGGCTTCTTTGACTCGATAGTGAGGTCCAAGAAAAACGCTGTCTCTTCGAGGGTGTCGGTGCCATGAGTTATGACGGCGCCAGTAGAAGTATTTTTGGCCAATTCAGCTGTGATTTGGCGATTGAGTTCGAGCAGGACAGTTGCGTTAATGTTGCCCGAGTCCACATTCGCTACTTGAATGCCGTTGATATTTGAGATATTCAATAGCTCCGGCACAGCATCAATCAGAGTCTGGATAGCGACCGCTCCAGCGGTATAACCAGTTGTCTGAACGCCTGACCCGGCAGAGCCAGCAATAGTACCACCTGTAGACTGTTAGCGAGTCGTATCGATAGCTTTAAAAGGACATAAACGTACCGGTAGCGAAGATAGTGACGTTTCCTAGACTGGCATTGACGCTAGCTACAGATTGACGGACTTCAAGTTGAGGGAAGGTAGGGAGGGCAGCAGCATGACTGAGTGGGCCCAATGCAGCGAGAAGAGATAGAGTCCTGAGCATCTTGATAGATGGTTGTATGCTTCTTTCCAGGAATAACGAGGGAGAGAATTGAGCGATAGACAAGGGAACGAAAGTATGTTGGAAAGTGGTTGACTTTGTAATTGAGCAGCAGACTTACGAGAACTTCATGGTTTATATAGCCTCCAGGATGAAGCCATTTCATGCTGAGCCTACCCGATGATACCTCACGAAAACCTGCTGGCAGCACGGGATGGTCCACTATCGGCGAGGAGAGAGGCACGTTCTTTCACGCTATCGTACTTGACTGTGGCTCAGATCGCGGTGAGTAGGTAAGTTTGGTGAGTGATTTTGGCATGGCCGAGTTTTGGAGGGGTAATAGTTATTGGGCAAGGTTTCCGTCAGAGATTCTGTTACCCCTTCAAAAGTACAGATTCGGATAGATGCACGCCTATCGCAACACCGATGAAGTTGAGATCTTGGCTTTGGCACCGGCGGCCTTGGGGTCGACTGGGCACCCCAGGCCCCGGGTTACAATGCTGGTGGAGATGTTGGGTGGTGCAGCGATATCGCTTCCGAAAGCTGCCGATGGTGACTTGTGAGGAAGTGTTGACAAGGTGTCGATAAGATATTGATAAGGATGTCAACGCGGGAGTTCGTAGGAAGGAAGGTCAAGCCGTCGGTGCACAGTGTTGTTGCGAGACAGAGCCCCAGGAAGACCCGCACGCCCACCCGTACCATCAGTCAAACCTTTAGCCGGCTGAGATAGGCGTACATTGGGGCTGGTAGAGAAAAAGCAGAATGACTTTACAAGTTGGTTGATAGGGCGCGATAAGGGCTTGACATGGATGTAACATGACATCTCCGCCTGGGCGCGAAGACACTGGCGTACCAAGAGCGCGCCGCGATTGCAACATGGACTATATTGCCCTCAACATATCATGCACGAAACATTACAATCACATTTGCACATCAGGGTTGAAATTGAAAAGACGTGAGTTTCGTGAGGCGGTTCATTGCAGCCTATGGATATCTGAGAGCACTGTATACCAGCGCCAGACGACAATGAATCCATTCCCAAACTTTTGTTGACCGTAGCATCTTCGAGTAAACGTCCCGCCTACTTGAGGGGAATGAAACGGGAAGAGTGGGTAGCACCAATACCGGGGCGACCGTGCTTGACGGGCTTGCTGGAGGGTTGTCAGAGAGCTGGTCGAGGCAGACCGAGTGTGCAGAGCAACTTACTATGAGATGGAGAATTCACCAAGGTAGTGACCGACCATCTCGGCCTTGACTTCGACCTGGTTGAACTCCTTACCGGAGTAGACACCGACGACGGAGCCGATCATCTCGGGGACGATGATCATGTCACGGAGGTGGGTCTTGACGAGGTCGGGCTTCTCGTTGGGCTTGGCCTCCTGCTTTGCCTTGCGGAGCTTCTTGATGAGACCCATGGGCTTGCGCTTAAGACCACGGTTAAAGCGTCTGCGGGCACGGGCGTGGACGACATCGCGGAGCTGCTCGGAAGAGAGGTCGAGGAGCTGGTCAAGGTCGATACCACGGTAGGTGAACTTCTTGAAGGATCTCTTGGCCTTGAGGGCTATTGCGACGACTCAGTCAGTCCATGTTCCATCTTCCTGCACCCCTTTCGTGGCCTGTCCACAGGGTTTTATTCCATTGCGCGGTGTCGCGAAGGGGTGCGGTGCGTTTAGAGTCATCTCATACCGGCAGCCTCCTCGGCGTTCTGTGAAATCAAAGTCAGCAATTGTTCAAGCGGCGCAGCAGTGTATAGCGAGAGAAGGGCGCAGACGTACGTATTCAGAGTCGGCCATTGTGTCGTGTGTACTGGTCGAAGTTGTCGGGACGCAAGCTGGGTTCGAAAGCGCTGTGGGCAAATTCGAACAAAATCTTGTGCCTCTCGCTTCGCGTCCGTGCGTGAATCACATGACCTGCCAGCTCCTCCGCGACGGTGCCATTCATTAGTGAAAGGCACCTTGATAAATGGATCTTCACGGCTATGATAAATATGGTAATCATAAGTCAAGACTGCATAGTAGAATGTGGAAATTATTGGCATGATGGAGAGCGTGCTTTTATGTTGAAGAATCACCCCTGTTGCTTGCGTTAAAAGTGCAGGACTGCGGTATGCAGCATCTGGAGAGAAGTAGACAAATTTCACATGTAAACGAGAATACGACGATTGTCATGGAGGAATTGCAGAGTTCTCCATTCGTGGCCCTGGCTACAAATAAAGCATTCAGAGTATGGCCGTGCCTTTTGCGACTTTGACGTAGAGACCTTTTCCCATGCGCCCGACTGCTCCCACAAACAGAACCACCCTTGCACACCGGTTTTTTTCAACGGATGTTGCGAGACGCTTAGTCGAAGAGACCGAAGCCCATGTCGTCGTCGGACTCCTCCTTCTCCTCGGCCTTCTCCTCGGCGGGGGCAGCCTCGGCGGCGGCACCAGCAGCGGGAGCAGAG
>JGI24891J29808_1000084_pt1 | contig 120801 bp, 106 predicted proteins | sample FreactcultuFSWF8_FD_29808 | JGI IMG/M metagenome (IMG submission 29808) | reverse complement strand
CCCCCCCCCCCCTACATTTTCTTCTAGTTCTCCCAACGGTTTAATTTTTGAACTAGCCGTATATCTGGCTTGTAAGTTGCTCTCAGAAGAGCTACTTGGCTTAGGGTAAAGAAAGAGCATATACATGTCGATATCCAGGAGGTTAAGAGGAAGTCTCGATACAAACAACCAAGTAGAAAGAGATATGTAACTTTGGCCGACCGTCCGAACGCGACAATCTCATCAATCTTGAGTGCAAGACCTGGTGAACAATATCAAAAGGTCGAAGGTTGTCAGCACTGCAGCTATGAGTTCCTCGACTGGTCTATCGTGTTGTTGACCCGGACAAGTTGAGGAGGCTGGTGCGAGCTCGGGAAGTGGGAAACCACTCAGCGTTGACATCATCGAAGATGGGGGGAGACGTGTTTTGTGTCGACAACGAGTCACCAGATAAAAACAGTTTCGTAATTGGTTATAAACATTACCTCTACCGATAACAGGACGAAGCGTTCGAGTATACATATCATCAGCAGCTTGAATCATCAGCTTACGTTCTGTTCGTTGTGCAGCAGTCAACGCTTGGAGCCGGAGTTCGGACTACGAAGTCAAGCAGATCGCGGTCATCAAAACCGTAGACTCTCCCACTTTCCTCGTCGATAGATACTTAACACCAGAAAGCCCGAACGAGATTATTCTAATTACCTGGTCATACTGCTGGACGCATAACCTCGCCTGGAGCTCTTCCTGACGTTACCCACCTTTCTCCGCCCGTCATGGTCTCCAAAATTCCTAATGATATCTTCCAATTCAGTACAGCCAGTGCCTTGATGGCTGGTCTCGCTCACAACGGTCCTTCCTGCGGTCAACTTCCAGGATATGGCTCCCACGGCATTGGTACCTTTGGCCGCATGAATGGCGAACTCCTCTTCCTCGACGGCAAGCCCTGGCAAATGCTTCCCTCTGGAAAAGTCCAACCCGCACCGCCAGAGACATCTCTCCCTTTCGTCCAAGTCACAAAATTCATCCCAGAATTCGAAGCCAGGACTCCACGACTCAAGAAAAACGGACTGCTGGATTTGTTTGAAAAGGCTGGACCCGGCGCAGGAGGCAAAAACTCATTCGTACCGTTTGTTGTCAAAGGCCAATTCAAGTCGCTACATTTGAGAATAGCTGGACCGCAACAACACCCTGATCAAGATCTTGCAGAAGTTGCGGCAAACGCGAAGAAGTGGACTTTGGAGGGTGTCAAGGGTACAATGTTTGGCATTGTCAGTCCGGAGTGGATGCAAGGTGTCAGCATCGGTGGTGTACACTGCCACTTTATGACCGAGCCTGAGCAAGGAAAGGATGCTGAAGGTGGTCATGTTTTGGATTTCGAGACTGGTGATGAGGCAGACCTGCAGTGGTCCGTCACCGGACGGTACCATCTCGGTTTCCCAAGAGATGAGCAATGGGAGTCTCTTGATCTTACAGCGGACATCACTGGTCTCAATAAGGCTGAGGGATGAGACAATGATGCATGAACCTCGTACGAAATGATATATTCTGGCATCCACGAACATCCTCGATCGAATAAGCGAAAACAAAAGAATTGGCTACGCTAAGTACGACGCACAATGACATACACTCGACTAGTCGTATTAGAACTTTGTGCCTGACTTCTTCCTTCTGCTGTCCTTTTCAGCCCAACACATTTTGAGCAGCCCGTACCACATTTCCAAACCCATCGGGAGCAATAGCTCTGCTTCAAATACGAGAGCTCCGATCACCGAGGCGACACATCTTGAAACGAAGGTAATGATACTAAAGTCCTTCCTTGCTCCTATCTCTTGTGCACCGAAGAATACATCGATGTTGTCGATAATCTGCCAGAATGTAACGATTGTGCCTGAGTTTGTCAGTAGTTGAAGTAGCCCAGATTAGAAAGGTAAACTCACTGGCCGCTGGTCTGACACCATCGCGCACAATAGATAAGAACCGGAAGAACATTGGTGTATGGTGATTGTTGGAGTGGATACGTGTGAGAAAATACTGGTTGAGTTGAGGAAGAGGCGGCTTGATATTGGTCACGAAGCTTGTAAGTGTATTGAGATGAGGTAAGATGTCATTGTATAGGACTCTTATGTATATGTTCAGAGATTAGGAGTATCTGGAATACTATCACTGAGACATCTATCTATAGTTGATCTTCGTTGGACCAGACTGTCTTACAAGTTTCATGTTGGAATGAGATATTCGTACATAGAATGAAACAAACCTCATGTCCTACAGAGACACCAGGCTTAAGTTTAGAACCGAAGTCCTGACAGTCCGTCAATAAGCACGTTCCCCAGAAGCTGTTGGTCAGTGACTTTGCATCCTGTTCCCAAGCATGAAGCAACATCGTCGCCAAATTGGCTTTCCGTCTGTTGAACAAATACCAGCTGAGTTCGACCCCTGAGCGAGTAACAAGCTCAATCGTAACTGTCTTGTAGATTGATCGCAACTATCGAGTGACACAACCGAGCCTGTGGAGGTGCGCTCACGACAACTTACTGTGATGGCCTGATCATCCCACCTGGTAGCTCGAACCGAGCAAGCATGATGTCCGTCAATAATTTGCTCAACTGAGCTTGAATAAACGGTTTGGGAGGGCAGGCTTCTCAGTCACAGATGGAAGGTGGATAGTATAAGAGCTCTGCTTCGAGGCATTCAAGAATCTGGGTCAAGAAATATCACAAATCAACCATAATGCTCATTATCGATATTTTGCTTGCATTGTCTTCTCATCTGGGTTTTGGCGGGTTGGGACTTATAAAGAGTATGTTCTTGTAACGTAATGCACAGGTCATCACGAGATACTGATATGCGAGTAGTGTCTTGAGCCATATGGTTCCAATCAAATTTCGGCACTCCTTTCTTGTTCCGCTTCCCTCAAAGTGCAGCTCAGCATGGGACAGCTTTTCATTCTTTGACTTGGTTCTTCTCATGGTTCTGATGGGGTTTTGACATGAATCACATGATAACAAGCATCTTGGCTGCCGTTACATTGAAGTCGCAGGGCAATTTCGGTGACTGGACAGAAAACTACACGTCCGGTTGATTGCAGGCGATGTCGTTGGTAGTGACGTTGAGGAAGCCAGAAGTCCAGATATTTTTACGCTTCAATATCGTGGATAGGTGGTACGGATGTGGAGAGTTTGATGGCAGGAGGCACCAGTAAAAGGTGCCCAGACAATGATGAATGCATAGATGGACTCCTTTCCCGTCTCAATTTTTTCTGTGAAGATAGCGGCGAAGGCGCAGTACAATCAGCAATATGGTTGACAGTAGCACAGCGAGTCCAACAACATTCTTGAACACGTCTGTCTCCCACCACTCAAGTTCTTTGGGAGGCGGCATGATGGGCGTCTTGATACCGTAGAACATAGCACCAAAGATGGCCGAAGTGCTGGTGGATGCAACAGTGACGGCGGGAGCACCACCCATTCCGGCGCTCAGGAGTGTGTTAAAGCATGGTCCAGTTCCGAAAGCAGATTGCCAGAGGGCAGCGAAGGAGCCTAGTATAAAGTAAGTAGAAGCACATTTGGAACAAGCAAAGGGTTTTGTAAGAGTACCAGCTGTCACACCTACGGCCGTGACGCCGACACAGGCCAGGATTGGGAGAGCAAGGAAGAGCATTTTTGGCGTCAGGTATAGCTTGAGAGTGGATAGTAAAATGGCTGTGTCGATGGAAAACTTGAGGCGAGTGATGTGCTAGAGTCGAGAATGTTGTTCGGCGTGAAGTTTAAGTAGACCTCTTGGAGTGTTGGGTTGTACCAAGTCTGCATCTGAACAGTCCCATCATCAATACCAACCCCTGCCGCCTACATCTGACAGGTTTCAGTAGCCTGATGCTGTGACTTTCACAGCCGGAATGGAGACACATCGAAATTTTGACTTGGGTGAACGTCGAAGTCTTGTCCATATATGGGCGACCTTCGAGGTCTCTGGCTGTACTGAGCCGTCGTGAAAGGCTACAGTAACCCTGATTAATTCTCATTGGCAAGCCACCCGGTATGCTCCACGAATCAGTGATCAAAGACATGCGAATTGTGCAAGTTACGGCGGGAAAGATCTTGAAGAGGATCTGAAAAATTCAATACCAGTCTGGTACTTGTCCAGATTAGGTGCAAGCTGAAGTCCGAATGCATGAGTGCTCGAGATCGCATGGCAAGCAATGATACTTTTGAAGCACTCGGCCCAAGGCGACTTTTACAAGAGTGCATCAACACCATCCGAGAATAATTCGATAATCACGGCATTATGGGTGGACAATTCATTGATAGCAAAAAAGTGAAGGGTGGTCGGCGTGAGGAGTGAGACGGAGGTTGGTCGGGAAAAGCCGAACAGCGCACACACACTAGCGGGCTTGGCTTTCGCGAAATACCTTCGAGCGCTTGTCGACTTCGATTTCTCGCACGCCCAGCGACAGCAGAACCGCCAACCACTTTCACAATGGTAAATAATCGCCTGCCAGGAACGACCAACCCAGCGCGCAATGTGCTGACAGAATATCTAGGGTCGTGTTATTCGCAACCAGAGAAAGGGCCGCGGCTCTATCTTCACTGTACGTCCACATCACATCTTGTGCGCAATCGCGAAAAATTCAAACATGAACTGACACACTCCGCTCGCAGGCCAACACCAGTACGCATCCTCATTCGCACGATTACACCGATTCCGAACGCTCTCGCTAACTTAGACGCTCTTCAAAGGACTCAACAAGGCCCCCGCCCAGTTCCGCACTCTCGACTTCGCTGAGAGACACGGCTATGTTCGCGGTGTCGTGAAGGAGATCATTCACGACCCCGGTCGTGGTGCTCCCCTGGCCAAGGTCGTCTTCCGTGACCCCTACCGCTTCAAGCTCCACACCGAGACCTTCATCGCCAACGAGGGCATGTACACCGGCCAGTTCATCTACGCCGGCAAGAACGCCTCCCTCACCATCGGCAACGTCCTCCCTCTCGGATCCTGCCCCGAGGGTACCGTTGTCACCAACGTCGAGGAGAAGATGGGCGACCGTGGTGCTCTCGGCCGTACCTCTGGTAACTACGTCACCGTCATTGGCCACAACCCCGACGAGGGCAAGACCCGTGTCAAGCTCCCCTCCGGTGCCAAGAAGGTCGTCAAGTCCAGCGTCCGTGGTATGATCGGTATTGTCGCTGGTGGCGGCAGAACAGACAAGCCTCTGCTTAAGGCTTCGCGCGCTAAGCACAAGTTCGCCGTCAAGCGCAACTCATGGCCCAAGACTCGTGGTGTTGCCATGAACCCTGTCGACCATGTAAGAATTGACCGTACTCAACAGACGCACAAACAGCACACTGACACAATCTACAGCCTCACGGTGGTGGTAACCACCAGCATATCGGTAAGGCCTCGACCATCTCCCGCTACGCCGCCCAGGGTCAAAAGGCTGGTCTCATTGCCGCCCGCAGAACTGGTCTGCTCCGTGGTACACAAAAGACCAAGGAGTAAATTGGTTAGGGGATCGGAGTGCTGGTCGGTTGGGTCGTCATTCTCGTTTACTTTGCCAAAAAACTATGAGCGATGCCTGGCAAATACTTTGCTGTACTGTTCCAGGTCTAGATACCAGGAATGTCAGAAAATTCCACGAGCAAAATGGCTTTTCTTTTTCACAGGCAGCATCATCGAGGAATGTCCAAAAATGTTTCATGAGCACATCAACTTCCGTACTTGCATCATTGAATTTGTGTGACAAACGGCGGTATATGCTATGGGAGGCCGCAGGACTCGTAATGCTATACAAATGTAGATCCTCCCTGTGAGCTGCAGACAGGCGACGGGCCGCATGGAAGCACTAAACCAGGGGAAGAAGGCTGTGTCTGTCTCGCAAGTTTGAAGTAAGTTTGGCAACGGGTACGAGTCGTCTTGTTTCGCGAGCGACAGAACAGCCGCCCTGCCTCTCCACACAGCAATGGCCGTTGAACGTAGGCCGAGCATGTACCCCCACGTACCACATAATGTTGAAGTTGGCAACAAGGAACAAGCCAGACTACTGGCCTCCTGCCTGTTCTGCATCGAGATGCGGCAGGATCTCTACCAACAGGGCCGCGGGCGTGGCGGTCGCGTGTACGCTGGACTGCTAGCTAGAGTTTTCAGGTCTGGACTAAAGTTAGAACGCGTGTATCGGCCCCCCCTAAGTCGGTGGAGTCTGGGAGTCTGGGAGTCTGGGGAAGGTGGCAGAGATGGTCTCGTTCATGTGTGAGAAGTTTAAGTAGAGGCATTCAACTCGAAACCAGTTGTCCAATAGAGTCTGAGCTCAACAGATTGAGTGACCTTCGATCGTTATCACCTTACTGTGGACTCGCTTCCTTTTAAAGCGCGCGAACCTGCCAGCCACTCGCGTTACCTTCTCCCCACTCCTACCACGTCACATAATTAAATCAGTGCGGCAGTGCCCCTCTTGCCAGTACTTGCCCTCATTTCCCGCCGACCCTTTGACCTGCTTCACAACTTGGAAGCACACGACTTCTCGACACCGCACATCCACCCTTCTTCTTTCTAGCAGAGAAACCAACACAATACCGCCAAGATGAACATCGGCAAGAGATTCGACCGCATGAAGCAATGGACCGACGAGCGAATGGGCAAAGAGATCAAGACTGCCGCTTCGGACGAGTTCAAGGCGCTCGAGCTGGAGATGCAATTGAGACATGAAGGTGGGTGTCTGGTAGCATCGAAGTTATAGGGCTTGCACTGACGTTTCTGCCAAACAGGTATGGAGCGTCTCCAAAGGAGTATGACGACGTACGTCAAGTCTCTGTCCAAGACCAAGGAGGCAGAAGACAAGGAAAAGACGCTGCCTATCGCCTACCTCGGAGCCACCATGGCCAGCCACGGAGACGACTTTGAGCCCGACTCGGAGTTTGGACAATGCCTCTCGAGTACGTTGGTTGAATCAGAGATGGCAACAGGACAGTTGATTGACAATTCGCAGCCCTTGGTAGAGCCAACGAGAGGATTGCTCGCATGCAAGAGAGCTACGTCTCGAATGCCACCAACAGCTGGCTGGAGTCAGTTGAGAGATCATTGGCCCAGATGAAGGAATATCAGGTAAGTTTCCTTGATCCAATTACATACTGAGTCTCTAACTCTCACCTCTCCAGACTGCCCGCAAGAGACTCGAAACTCGCCGTCTCGCCTACGATACATCCATGAACAAGTTACAAAAGGCAAAGAAGGACGATTTCACCTTGGAAGAGTCGGCACGGTCACAAAAGGCGAAATATGACGAGTCGAGCGACGACGTACAACGCAGAATGCTGGATATCAAGGAGGCCGAAGTTGACAGCATCAATGACCTTTCCACCTTCTTGGATGCTGAATTGGCATACTACGACAGAGCACGAGAGATTCTCATGCAGTGCAAGAAGGACTGGCCAGCGTACGTTCTTCTTCAAGGATGCTTCATAAACATATTCACTAACAACATGCAGTACTTCTGCTGGTGCTGGCAGTGGACTGGCTATCCCGGGAGGTCGCAGAGTGCCCAGATCTCGCTCCAACACTGGCGCCTCTGCATCTTTCCGTCAAATCGACGAGGATGGCCCAGTCACCGATTTCCGCCCCCCAATCCGCGCAAGAGCTCCGTCTGGTACAAACTCTCCTCGTCGTGAGTTGCCTGGCTTCGATCTTCCTACCAGACCTTCCGCTCGTTTCGAAGGCCCTTCGAGCCTCAACTCCCGCGATGCCTCTCCTGTCGCCATGCCCCGCCTGTCCCGTGTACCCACGGATTCATCTCTCTCGCTGAGACAGGGCCTGCGCCCCTCCAAACGAAACGACAGCGCCAACTCGGACGTCTTTGGTGACCAGGACGACTATGCCATGGATAACGACCGCTATGCGGATGAAAGATCTGCTTCTCCTGCCTCTTACAACGCCCCACCTAGTTTCTCACGCTCTGCTAGTTGGTCTCAGCAATCTCAGGACGGCGGAGCTAGGAAACTTGCCCCTCCACCACCACCTTCTAGGTATGTTGTCTAGAGCCGTTGATTTGGTCCGTTACTGACATGTGAATCCAGAGCCAAGAAGCCCCCACCACCTCCACCGATGAAGCGCAGTGCTTTGAGCTCGTCCGATGTTCCGAGACAGTACTGAGTTTTCTCTGCAATTTGGTCATAAAACACGTTCTGAGCGTACGCAGATTGGGCGGGTTTGTTGCGAGCATACAAGGGTCATGGGTATTCATTAAGGAGTTTTGTACTTTGGGCATTGGTGGTGGGTTTTGTTTGTCTATTTCCGTTGGCCGACTGCGAAATCAAAAGTCGTGTTTTACTCTCAAATTCTCACTCTTTCATTGTGTGAGTTTCGTATGCTCGAGTTGTGGTGAATGGAGTATTTCATGCTTTCATTGCTTGGACGATGGTTTTCGAATAGCGACCCGTACCCGTTGACACATCTGGAGACCCGAATGTGATTATCACGACAATCGTTGTGTTTGCACGCAACGTTCATCCAAGAATATGCATCAATGCTATTGCAGAACGTCCCATGGCCTGTCAAATCATCAAGTCGCTCAGGTGAATCCTCTCGATCTCGATGGAGTTCGACAAAATATACTCAGGTCAGGGTTGCCCCCACATCAAGACCACAAGCTTGATCACCAAGCTTTCGCAAAGCTTGCCCTTTGTCTGACAACTCCTAAGCTTGCAAATAAGCCCGGATACGCAGAATATATGCTAGTACCAATGCCATAGTATATGGATCTCAAGGTATTCAAAAGTGAATTGTAAACTCCTTCGCTCATGGGAAAGGCTTGGCATTGGTAGTCCGAAAAAAATCACGTGGACATGACTCCAGATAGGTGGAGGGAGGGTAGTTAGACGTCCGAGCCAACCTTCCAGTCCGTCCTGCGCGAATCGAGAGTGAAGTCCGCGACCCCCGCCAGAAACTTGACAACGCGTATCCCAAGGTGTCGACGCGACGCTGTGTATTTCCGAGAGAGCGAACCACGACGCCGACGCTCACTTTCCCTTTTCGCCATCTCGTGCGCGCGAGGAAAGCGCGACCGCAACCCACGCCCACGACCCTTCCATCCAACCACAGCCCGAGTCATCAACGCCGGCCATCACCAACCATCCCCCATCAAGCTTGACTCGACTCAACGCCAACCACGCATCGATTTGCTCGCCGTCGACGCCGCGACCACCGTAGTCGCTGAATTGGCCTCCCGGAACAAGTGACCGAACTCCAACACGGCTTTGCGCGACAGCCCGTCACCATGGCTTCCATCCAGCAACAACAGCCGGGCATGAACATGAACGCCCAGCAGAACCACCCTCAGTTGACAAAGGAATATCTGCAACAAACCTACCAGGTTTGATGCCCACATTCTCCCAAATGTCTGCCATGCCGCTAACCATGTCACCAGCTCTATGCGCAAGCCAAGCAGCAAGGTGTCCCCGACACCGACCCGGACCAGGCCAAGCGCGGCAAGATACTTCAGTTTGCTCGTCAGAGATCAGAGATGGCAAAGAGACAGATGCAGATGCGCCAACAGCAGATGCAACAGGTCCGCCAGCAGCAGGCACAGGTGCAACCACAACAGCAGAACGGCCAGCTCCCTCAGGACAACCTGAACGGAACCATCAACGGTGCTGCTATGCAGTCTGCCAATGGCGCTGCTCAACAAGCCACACCACAGCCATCCTCGTCGAGTGCGTCGAAGGAGGCACTCCTGTCTACTGACCAGCAGGCCACTTTGCGCCAACAGCTGTCCGCCTTCAACTACCTGCAAAAGAACATGCCCATTCCTCAGAACATCCAAGAGTCCCTATTCCAATCGCAAAAGGCCGCTGCCGACCCTTCAAAACCCGCTACACCTGCCGCTCAGGCTTCCAGCAGAACCCACCGCTTCCAATCCTTCAAGGACCCGCACAGCCTCATACCCAATGCCATCTCCTACCTCGACCACACCCGCCGCGATAATCGCCAAATTGTCCCCAGTATTATGCCATTGGGAATCGACGTTGACAGGGCACGTGAAGAGAGGGAGACTATTCTGTACAACCGTATTATGGCTCGTAAGAATGAGTTGGACAAGCTTCCTGCCAACATAGGCTCTTGGGATACAACTTCGTCAACCACCCCTATTGACAATGGCAAATTGAAACTGAAGGCACTTATCGAGCACAAGAAATTGAACCTGCTTCCTAAGCAGCGCGCCATGAGAGCAGTTGTCAGCCGCGAGATGATGCAATCGGACAATCTCGCAATGACAGCGAACCGCGCCTTGTATCGTCGTGTTAAGAAACAGTCGCTTCGCGAGGCTCGCATCACCGAGAAGCTCGAGAAGCAACAGCAGGACGCTCACGAGTCCAAGGAGAAGAAGAAGCACAACGATTTCCTCCGATCCGTACTGTCTCATGGCCAAGATGTCAAGACGTCTGCCGCCAACCAGCGCACAAGAATCCAAAAGCTGGGTCGTCTCATGCAAACCACTCACTCCAACATCGAAAAGGAAGAACAAAAGCGCATCGAAAGAACCGCAAAGCAACGTCTTCAGGCTCTCAAGGCCAACGACGAAGAGACCTACCTCAAGCTTTTGGGCCAGGCCAAGGACAGCCGTATTTCTCACTTGCTCAAACAGACCGATGGGTTCCTCGATCAACTCGCCGCTTCCGTCAAGGAACAACAACGTGGCGCTGCTCGCAGATATGGAATTGTCGAAGAAGAAGAGGAAGAAGAGGAGGTTGTCGCCGAAGAGGAAGATGGCGAGAGCAAGTCGAGAAAGGTCGATTACTATGAAGTCGCCCACAAGATCAAGGAGGAAGTCACACAGCAGGCTAACATGCTTGTTGGTGGCACCCTCAAGGAGTATCAGATCAAGGGTCTCCAGTGGATGATCTCGCTCTACAACAACAATCTCAACGGTATTCTTGCTGATGAGATGGGTTTGGGCAAGACTATTCAGACCATCAGTTTGATCACCTACCTCATTGAGAAGAAGCGTCAACCAGGCCCCTACTTGGTCATTGTGCCTTTGAGTACTCTGACCAACTGGAACAATGAATTCGACAAGTGGGCGCCTACTGTCTCAAAGATTGTTTACAAGGGACCGCCCGCCCAAAGAAAGACCCACCAGAACCAAATCCGATACGGCAACTTCCAAGTTTTGCTTACTACCTACGAGTTCATTATCAAGGACAGGCCTGTACTCAGCAAGATCAAGTGGTTGCACATGATTGTTGACGAAGGTCACCGCATGAAGAACGCCAACTCGAAGCTCAGCAGTACCATTACCCAGTACTACACAACCCGTTACCGTCTCATTCTCACTGGTACTCCTCTCCAAAACAGTCTTCCCGAACTGTGGGCCTTGCTCAACTTCGTCCTTCCCACGATCTTCAAGTCGGTCAAATCGTTCGATGAGTGGTTCAACACTCCTTTCGCCAATACGGGCGGACAGGACAAGATGGAACTGTCAGAAGAAGAGCAACTGCTTGTCATTCGTCGTCTTCACAAGGTTCTTCGACCTTTCCTTCTGCGCCGTCTGAAGAAGGATGTCGAGAAGGACTTGCCCGACAAGCAAGAGCGTGTCATCAAGTGCAACTTCTCAGCCCTCCAAGCCAAGTTATACAAGCAGCTTGTCAGCCACAACAGACTCATGGTCAGCGATGGCAAGGGTGGAAAGACTGGCCTGCGCGGTCTCAGCAACATGCTCATGCAGTTGAGAAAATTGTGCAACCACCCTTTCGTTTTCGAAGAAGTCGAAGACCAGATCAACCCTGGGAGAGGAACCAACGACACACTCTGGCGTACTGCTGGCAAGTTCGAGCTTCTAGACAGAATTTTGCCAAAGTTTGAAAAGTCCGGCCATCGTGTTTTGATGTTCTTCCAAATGACACAGATCATGAACATCATGGAGGACTTTTTGCGCTTGCGTGGTCTCAAGTACCTGCGTCTGGACGGCTCGACAAAGGCTGATGACCGTAGTGAGCTCCTCAGAATCTTCAACGCACCTAACTCGCCATACTTCTGTTTCCTGCTCTCGACTCGCGCAGGTGGTCTTGGTCTGAATTTGCAGACAGCCGATACCGTTATTATCTACGACTCCGATTGGAACCCTCATCAGGATCTTCAGGCTCAGGATCGCGCTCATCGTATTGGTCAGAAGAATGAGGTCCGAATTCTTCGTCTCATCAGTTCCAACTCGGTCGAAGAGAAGATTCTCGAACGTGCCAATTACAAGCTTGATATGGATGGCAAAGTCATTCAAGCTGGTAAGTTCGACAACCGATCAACCAACGAAGAACGTGATGAGATGCTTCGTGTTATGCTGGAGTCTGCCGAAGCAGCTGAGGCATTCGAGCAAGACGAAATGGATGACGATGACTTGAACATGATCATGATGCGCTCCGACGACGAGTTGACGCTCTTCCAACAAATGGATCGCGATCGCTACAGAGACCAGAAGTACGGTCCCGGTAAGAAGTACCCTCGCCTTATGTGCGAGCAAGAGCTTCCGGATATTTACGTGAGCGAAGACAACCCGATCGAGGAGATTGTCGAGGTCGCTATGGGCCGTGGCAATCGTGAGCGTGCCAAGGTCAAGTATGACGACGGCCTCACCGAAGAACAGTGGCTCGAAGCTGTCGATAACTCCGATGACGACATTGAATCTGCTGTTGCCCGCAAGCAAGCTCGTATCAGCAGACGTGCTGGCAACAAGGAGAAGAGAGGCCAAGAGGGATCGGAGGATACACCTCCGCCAGACTCTCGCGCCAGCTCAGAATCTCCTCAACCGAAGAAGCGTGGTCGCAAGCCCAAGCCAGAGACGATCCAGAAACGCAAGGCCGAGGAAGAAGTTGAAACACCTCAACCGAGAAAGCGTGGCCGTCAAGCCAAGGTGCCCGATCTCCTCCCACCGACAGAACGTGAGCACTTGCAATCAGTACTCGATACTGTCCACGACACCCTCATGGATCTGGAAGAAGTATCGGCAGACCCCGACCTGCAGAACAGAGGGATCATTGATCCTTTCATCGAGTTGCCTCCTCAGAAGCACTACCCTGATTACTACCAGCTAATCCGCACTCCCATCTGCATGGATCAAATCCAGAAGAAGATCAACAAGAAGCAGTACCAAAACTTGCGCCAATTCCGACAGGACATTAAGCAACTGTGCGATAACTGCAGAACCTACAACGAGGACGGTAGTGTACTGTTCCAAGATGCAAACTTGATCGAGGTATGTATTCGCTCTAATAATGTTGCAAGGAACTCAATACTAACACAAGACATAGGAAACCGCTGTCAAGAAGCTCGCTGAAGAGACCGCCAAGTACCCCGAATTTGCCGACTGGGAGACCGAGACGGGCAACACACGTCCAGCCTCAAGTGCCGGCACTCCTCAACCACGCGTCAAGCTGAGCCTCGGCGGACGCAAGAGCCGCGGAGGCACCGAGTCAATGGTCCAGAGCGACGATGAAGAAGAAGAGTAGAGCCCTTTCTAGCATTTTCACTGGTGTGGTGTTTTTTTGATTCTTTTCGATTCTGTCGGATTATTTTTGGGTGGAGGTGGAGTATGGGAAGAGAGAAACAGCAAAGACGAATACGGAGCTATGATTACTGAAGGCCAAATGTGTGTTTTCATTTCTGGGAGGGGAAGGCATTTGACTACAAGGGAAGGTCTGATTTACAAGTCTCCCTCCTTTCTTTTCTAGTCTTGGGCTATAGGAGTTCTTTTCTCTGACAGACATGCAATTGTTAACAATACATTCCAGTTGCTACATGAGCTATCTCCTTGCCATGTGTGTGACCGACTTGCTGTCTTTGTTTGGTATTCCCCCTTGATTTTCCATCTTTGCTGGGGTTTCATGCTCGGTACCTTTTCTCAACTCGTATATGTCGTCGTCGCCTCATCTCAGCAGTCATCGTGTCATGTTTGGTGCAATACCTCTTGAAAGCATAAACACACCACACAATTTGAGATGTTGTGTTCCCAAGCCTTGGCCAGCTGCTTGAGGATAAGGTGTATTCTCATGTGATTCTGAGGAGCAACAAGTAAATCTTCGACGCATGGATAACCTGGCACCTCTTTCTGTTTCTGAATACACCCACAAGGTTCCGGCGGTACAGAAATATCGAAGACAGCTAGTGTAGAGAAGAGATACTGGAGTTGTTGTGTCGGTTCATCTTCTCTAGAACCTCTCCTCGGACCTCTTTGCCGGGCAAAGTTTCTTAAAGCAACGGAAGGCTCTCAGTATCCAGGGCAAAGACGCAGGACTGAGTTCAGGTGACCACGAAGCGACACTCTTAGCAAAGTTAGCAGGAACGCCTTCGAGGTGGCAGCAAGTTGAAGAATAGCCGAGTTTGGCGTGTGAGAAGTAAATTTCTGTTTGACCACGTGGGCTAATTGCAGTACCCTCGCTAGATTCCGAAGGTAGCAAAGCACGAATTTCCATTGGAAATTGTACCCGACGGCCTTGCCAGTCGAGGCCCAAGTGTAGTGAACTGCTGGTGATATATGCTTGAGCACGCTTGACACCATCGTCGCCGGACTCGATGTTCACATTGAGATGTCGAAGAGGTGCTCATAGATAATGTCTCGAAGCTTTTGCGGCAGCAATGGCAACAAAGGAGTTGATGGTGGCTCATCTTGCTTACAAGGATACGCGTAGCAACGGCTATCCTACCGTTTCTAAATGCCTTAGACTGTGGTACCCTAAACCTCCGACAACTCAAGCAGTCTAGATCAGTTCCAGTTTTATGCAGTGTTTACTAGGGGAGAGAGGCGGAGGGGGAGTTGAACGCACTACTACATGTCAACCGATTCTAGAAGTTTGATCGTGTAGGAGCAGAGTTCGAAAAAGAGCTCATAAAGGAGCAGACAGGGGGTGGATTAGAACGTCTCGGCCAACCGAAGCTCCAAGAAAAGGTTGTTATTCTAGCCCACTCAAGTGCAATTCATCAATGGTGAGATGGCCGAGCGGTCTAAGGCGCCAGCTTAAGGTTCTTCCAATACGCTGGTCCGAAAGGGCAGGGGTTCGAATCCCCTTCTCATCAACATTCCTTTTGCTCTTTTGCATGCATACCGCTAGTTTAGAATGAAGGTGAATGTGTAGGGCGAGGTACACGGAGTTTCTGGATTTCGTTGGTGAAGAACTTTTTTGTACATAGAGATTGGACCCTGAATTATGTGGTGGGCTTGGCTGATTTGTGCAGGTGCATAAATGTTGAGCTCTTTCCATGTCGCCAATGTTGGTTGAAGTTGTCTGTCGAGCGCGATACATTTTTTGTGCTTGAGTATAATCATTGCTCTCTTTGAGTAGTCTACGGAATGTCAAAACAAACTGTTTCCAATCTTGAAAGACGCGTTGGGTTCGCGAAACAGACGATGGTGCAGCACTTCTGCACAAAGACGAATGTGAAAATGCCAATCTGCATTTAACAGCAAAATGAGGACATTTATACGGCCAGAATACACCTCAATATGTCAAAAGTAATACTAGAACCATGATATATACAGACTAATCACGAAGATCCCGTTCGTGGTGCTGTAACGTCGTTGGCGACCTCAAAAATGCTTGTCGAGCTTGCCACCCTGACACAAGTTCATCCTCTCTGAGCACTTTCGGCACCGAACAGATTATGAAGCACAATACAATCGAGAAGTGATAGAGTGAAGGAAGAAATCCGTTGCCTATAAAGTAGAGAACCATGCCTGCCTGCCTGCCTGCTCCCAAAGATGCCCTATGCTAATGTAATGTACAAGAAAATGCCAGCAAGAAAAAAGCTGCATGCAAAAATGCCTCCGTCTTTGCTCTTCCGTCTTCCGTCTTCCGTCTTCCGTCTTCGATAACTCCTCTTCCTCTATTCTCCACTCCTTGTCCAAACTTCCTAAGCATGTCCGTTCTGACCATGTCCATTGGTAGTGACTCCATTAGCCTTGCCACTGGTAATGACCTGGGGAACCTCAATGACCTTGCCAGCTCCATCTCCATCTGCATCTCCATTCATCTTGCCAGCCTGAGCAGCAGTAAGTTCCTTTCTGATAGCCAGAACCGAATCCACAATGACAGCATCAATGCCCTCCTTGGCCTGTCTAGCAACCATAGTGGGATTGTTGTTCAACGTGCCGTAGCTGACGCAAACCAATCCACTCTCCTTGACTACACGGATAAGTCTGGGGCAAGTGACCAGAGGTTCGGCGGCGGAGACCACACCGAGCAGGTTCCAGCGAGAGGCGAAGCGAATAGCTTCTTGCAGAGAGGAGGCGCGGATGTCACCAACGGGTGAGGTGCCAGCGTCGCTGAGGAAGAGGATGGGGATGGAGGGTTGTTTGAAGGAGAGTAAGAGGCAGATGTCGGGGTTGAAGGAGGAGAACAGCATGTTGCGACCGGTGCCGAGGTCATAAACTTTGGTCAGGACGGTGTCGACGAATGAGTTCAGTTCAACGGCGTAGGTGTCCATGTCGTGCTCTTCAGATTCGAAAAGCATGGGATATTCTGTAAAACATGTCAGTGGCTGTCAGACAGCATTATAGTAAGCTCAAAACGTACTCATTTCAATGTTGAAACCGATCGAGGATGGCAGTGTCTTGAACATCTCTTCGAGAGTGGTGAAGGGGGCTTGGATGAAGTTTCCACGACTGTTGCCCTTGAAGCCCTTCTCCTTGAAGTCACGCGTATGCTTCATGCGCTCAGACATGTCAGGAGCGCGTTCGTCTTGAGCACCACCGAGCGAGTAGGAACGCTGCTTGCGTGACTGCTCGGCCACTCCGTCCAGGTGGCTTCTCTTGGGTGAGGACTGACGCGATGGTCTGGGAGTCTGACCTTCGCTAGCATGCATGAATTGCTCCAAGGTCAATGTGTGCACTGGCGCATCTATACCAGTCTCGCTGACCAAGAAGTCGTGGTAGATGACCGGAACATGATCCTTGGTGAGTTGAACATCGAACTCGACGTAGGATGCACCCAAATTGGCGGCAGCGATGAACGACTGAAGGGTATTCTCTCCTAGCTGCAGGGACTTCATCGATGCCATGTTCTTGCCGAGACCACGGTGGCCGATGACTTGTGTGGATGTGCTCTTCCAGTAAGTCTGGTTCTCAGCAATGTGCATGTTGGGGTGCTGGAATGGAGTGATGATCAAGAAATTGAAGTTGACAGAGCCAATGACGTCCAAAGTCTCAGCAGCAACGATTGGAACACTCAAGTCACCTTGGAGCAGCATGCGTTTCGAGCCAATGCTGGGCTTGATACTAGAAAGTAAGGCCACACCACGACCCACAATCTTGTCCTTGGATCCAGAATAGGTAGGGACAATGTCAAACAAGAGTCTGACCTTAGTGGGGTCGCGAGTCTTGAACGTGATGGGTGAAGTGCTGATATTCTCCTGGACGGGCAGATCAACGATTGTGGGCTCTCCGTTGGCGCCAGATGCAGCAACAACAAGTGAAAGAGCAGTGTCAAGTTGGGTCGCATGAGCATCTGCAAGCGGGATGTTATCCAGAGTCACTGCAGGGATATTCTTACGGTTGTCCATGGAACCCAAGCTGACAAGAACCAAAGACTCATCTGTGAGATATCTGTGACCAAAGGTCTTGACAGGCTCTGGAATACGAGGAGCATCGCGACCCTGAGGGACGTTGGAGCGACGATCTTCGATGGATGAGTTGTTCTTGGGAGATGTCCCCAAAGCACTGGATGGTCTGAGATGTGGTGAAGGCACATCAAGGTTCTCAGGAGTCGGGCTGAGATCAGCCAGCTTGTTTGAGACGTCGAGATGACCTCTGAGTGCCGCATGTTCGATAGGTAACCAACCTGAAAGATCGGCTTTGTTGGTCTCGCAACCAGCTTCGATGAGCAATTCGACGATTGGCAGGTGGCCATCAACGCAGGCTATGAAAATAGGCGTCCAACCGTATGTCTTCTCAGTGATCTCAAGGTTGGCTTTTTGGGTCTCCGAACCTTCGAGCAGCGACTTTGTGCACTCTACGTAGCCAAAGCGAGCAGCGATGTGTAGTGCTGTCTCGCCCTGCTCATCTTGATGATTGATGTTGATGCCAGCATCAACAAGCAGTTTGACGATCATGAAGAAGTTGTTCTTCGTAGCCAGAGCCAAGGCAGCACCAGACTTCTCAACGTTGCGTCTCACGGCATGGCTGTCCTCAGACTCGCCGTGCCAGTCTTCAGCAAGCAGCAAAGCCTTTGTAGTTCTATAGTGACCGCCGATAACACTGAGATGCAGAGGTGCATATCCTTCAGCGTCCTGCCAAATGTCGGAGTCAATACCCTTGCTGACGTCGAACTGACCCCAAGCTTGCATGTACTTGATGATGGTCTGAGCTGCAGCTACAAGGCCATACTGACCAGCGTAGTGGAGCGGAAGACGACCGTATGTATCTCTCTCCTTAAGTACTGCTCTCTGCTCGGCCGAAAGATGTGATAGAATGTGAACCATCAGCTTGATGGCAGGATCCTCCTGACCAAGGGTTTGGCCAAGATCCTTCTCCTGGACCTTGAATGATGTAGGAACACGGACGGGAAGTTCTGCTGCATTGATGAAGGAGTTGGTTTCCGCACCAATGGGTACTGCAGCAGGGCCGTTCTCTTCCAATGCTCTTGCACGACCAGTCGCGATGACCAGACGGTGGATGATGTTTCTCTTGTTCATGTCGTCGTCTTCGGTAAGAGATGATATCCGCGACAACAGATATGTGATGCATTCATGTGATCTTGCGGAGATAGCTCGTTGCAAGAGATTGAGCATCAGCTTCTGGGTCACAGAAGGAGAGATATCCTCCAAGGATGTCGAAATGAGCTCTTGCAGCTTTGTAAGATCATTTTGGCGGACGTTCTGCTCGAGGGCGTCGAGTACAGCCGTGGGCACGCGCATGGCATTCTTTGAGGAGACGCGGTGCAACGAACCGGTCGAGGCGATCGAGGCAGTGTCGTCAAAGACCTTGACATCGCCGAGATTCGACAGCCAGTCATTGATGGCGCGCATGTCGGCCTCGGTTCTGCGGTTGTTCGCAAATGCCTTGGGGTCGACTTTGGCGGCCAGGTATGTGTTTTGCGAGTGCGAAGCCTCAATCTTCTTGTCCAGCTTCTTCGTGATCTTGACGAAGCCTCTACGATTGACTTCGCCGAACCAGATCAGATTGCGATATTGTCCTCTGAGCTCCAGCAACGCGCCCATCAGATCTTCCATCTCTTCCTTGTCGATGCCATCCTGAAGCTGAGCGGCTTGTCCATAGCGATCGTAGAGTAGTCTGAGTCGTCGCGAGAATTCGGCGTGCTTTCTGTTGTAGAAGCTGTCCACGTCCTCGAGGTTGCGATCCAAGGCAAAGAAGAATTCTATGAGAGAATCAGTCAAGCAGCCTTCACAAGCACCTGTCGACAAGCCTCACCTGCAAGATCCACTTCGCCGCCAGCCTCGGTGTTGTGCTCAGCGGCCTTGATCAGCTTCTTGAGACCTTTGTAGTTAATATATTCAGATGCCCACTCGGGCACCTGATTGCGGGGGAGGTTCTGTCCAAACTTCATCTTGGTTGTTCAATGCTTAGTAAAGATGACGATTGGCAGTTGCCACCAAGTAGTAGGTGTGAGAGATGATGGTGAGGGTCCAGAGTGACTGGATAAATGCTTTTCACTGATAGCCGCGCAAACGGACAGTTGGTTTGGTAGAGATGCAAGCAGGGGTAAGGACAGAGGCCATTCGTTCGACCAGCAACGTCGAGCTAGATGATGTGATTGGTAGACCTCGACGTGCCTGGCGTTCACACAGCAAGTGAGAGAAGGGTCAAGTGAAGAGTGAAGGGTGCGAACGTGTAGATACTTCTACTATCTATTGGACAGAACTGTCGCGATTGAAACTGGTGCTTGGCGGAAAAAGGATTTGGATGATGATGTTTTTGTCCGTCGCAGGGGCTGCAAAAAGGCGCGTTCCTCAGGGACCCCGCGCTGATCACCGTCATGTCCAACTCAATCTACTCGAGTACATCCGTCTTCCGTCCTGTTCATCGACATCTATGGATATGCATCAAGTGAGGCTTTTTGTGCCAGCGCGTGTGATGTCCTCCTTCATGCTGTGCCATAGCTTGACTGGCCATGTGTATGGCGATGGTGTCTCCGAGTGACAGTGTAGATATCCCGCCACTTCCGAACCACAACAAGAAAAAGCAACAAGGGGTAGGGTTTCACTATCGCATGTATCCCGGTATGACCTGAAGATGAAATTCTAGACGGAGCAAGTTCCGCCATTGATGCATTGCGATAAGGTAATTTCTTTTGTTTCCTTTCCGGCAAGAGCACAAATCATATGGTCTGCAATGGTACAACTCTTGCTCGTTAATGAATACTTTTTGACATCTCCTTTCCAAAGTCTGTACAGTCTAAAGGCAATATATAGGTTGACTGTGGTCTTCCTTCCAAACATTATCAAATCATCTGACTACTACATTCATTCAAGCTTGTACTCAGATTTAGTGAGATCCAGATCTCAGTTTGCTGAGCCAGCTGTTGACCCATGTCTGAAGAAATGGTTAGTACGAGAATATCCAGACATTGATTGGGATACGCTTACCGAAACTCTTGACTTGTTAGTAGCGGTAGCCTTAGCAGCTGTCGACGTTTTGGTTGCTGTGGCGGCGGTAGTGGTAGTAACTGCCTTGCTGGTGGCCGACGTAGCGAGTGTCGAGGATACAGCGGCATTGTTGGTAGCTTGGACAGCACCTGCTGCTGCACCAGAATCACCACACGAGCCGAAGCCAGACTGGCATCCGTCACCACAGTAGGCTGCAGTACTACCACACCATCCTGCTGGCGAACAGCAGTTACCAAAGACCGAGCCCTGGCAAGTCATGCCACTTGAGCCACCACAGGTTGCATCGGTCGAAACGCCAGTCGCGGTTGTAGCAGGAGCAGTCGAGGTTGTGCTGCTGCTTTGAGGGACATTGATACCGCACTGACCGAAGCCTGCTTGACATCCTTCGCCACAGTAGAGAGTTCCTGATCCACACCAGCCAGCCTAGATAAATATATGGTCAGTGTCGTTCTGCAAGATTGACATTCATTTACTACGTACCTGCGAGCAGCAGTCACCAAACTCTGAGCCAGTACACATGAATCCTGAACCACCTCCGCAAGTGCCGTCATTAGATGTAGCAGTGGGAGCAATGGTGGCAGAGGTCTTGGTAGCAGAAGTTACGGCGGATGTTGAAGAGGTGAAGACACTACCGGATGACTTGCGGTACCAGTTCTCTTCGGGATCACCCAGACATTCGCCGACAGTTACTGCTTTGTAACCAAGAGCCAGAATTTTGTCAAGCATGTATGCAGTCAGAACGTTTGCAGTCTGATTGTGGATGTCGTGTCCAATCACAAGGTAGTCATCGGTCGCAGGCTTTCCTCCAGCAATTCCAGCATCGAAGTTGTTCTTTGCGTTTTGAATGAGCGCAGGAGAGTCGTTGTTGTAATCATCTGTAACACGTTAGTGGACACAGATCAGTCTCGGTAGCAAGGATATCATACCAGTATCTACGTCAAAGTAGGTGACATGGTAACCAAGGTCGGCCATGTCCTGTTGACATCCAGATTCTGCAGTGCAGTCGGAGTAAGGAGGTCTCATGTAAGTGGGGAAGAAACCCAAGATGTTGCGCAATGCCATCTCGTTGCTGTACATGTTCTGTTTTCTCTGGGCGCTGGTGATGTTGGAAAGATGTGGGTGAGTCCAAGTATGAGATGCGATCTGGTGGCCTTCAGCGTAAGCACGCTTGATGGTAGCAGCCCAGGGATAGGCAGCGTTATCGATCTCTCCCTTGCCATTGTTGTTGCCGGTGATGAAGAAGGTGGCCTTGGCCGAGTACTGCTTTAAAACATCCAGGATATGCTCGGTATAGATGTAAGGACCGTCATCATAAGTAATGGCAATGGTTCCTGCCACTGTGCAATCGTAGATACCAGCTCCACCATAAAGTACGTTACCGAGCTTAGTTCTAGCAACGGTAGAAGTGCTGCTGCCAGATGGAATCGTGTTGTCATCGCAAGCTGGTCCGAAGTTGAACTGACATCCAGGTGCAGCACAATAATCGCTTCCTTGACCACACCAGCCTAGTGGATGTTAGCTTCGAGCTACAATTGCGAACGTACGATACCAACCGGCTTCAGAACAGCAGTAACCATCAGCACAAGAGCCGAATCCTTGTCCACACTGGCCTTCGGTATTGGTAGAAGCTTGACGCTTTTCATGAACCTCGGGCACAATTGGTTGGTAGCTGCTTGCTACATTACGGGCTCTTCTGGCACCACTCAGAGCTGATCTTCTGCCAAAAACTCTGGGAGCCCCAGGGACATCACCGTGAGCTTCGATAAAGGATGGCACAAGGGCCAATGTCGCCAAAGCGAGGCTGTTGAAATGCATCTTGATGCTCTTGAAATGATAAAGACAGTTCGGGAGCGATGCTCGGGCAAAGAATACCGAGCAGAAGTACTTCAACGAGTGTGGAGTCCAAAAAAGACAGGGGCAGAACGAAAGATGCGACGCGACGGAATGTCAATGGAAAAAGGAAACCTGCCTATCTCACGTCTTCGAAGCTTCGTCGAGCGTACTATAATATATACTTACGACCTACAAAACAAGCCTCTGCGAGCATCCCCTGCCGCATTGGCCTCCCTTGCTTGTGGCCTAGGCATGCTCGTAAATATCCATAAATCGCAGGCAATGCCCTAGCGGTCTGGAGACAAGAGTGGATGAGACCAATTCTGTCGTCCAGAAGCAGAAAGGTTGCTTGCATGTATCGTCTATCCTGACTGGATCGAAACACTGGAACGGCATGAGGTGAAGCCATGGTCTGTTTCGTGCTGTTTCTTGGCAGTCAAAGCAAGCGGGACGACGGCTTGGAGCTCTGTGCCGTACATTTTCCAGAGCGAATCATCGGGTGACTTGTTTGAGGTGTGCATGTGGCTTGCTTTGGAAACAATACTCTGGGACGTGGTGAAGAGGAAAAGTGAACGAATTGTGTAAAGACTGCATGTGGACCAAGTCATGATTGGACGTTCGAGAGGTTACTGCGCAGATCGAATTTGGAACCCCATGCTTTCTCCACGACCCCGATTATTTTTAGACTGCATGGTGCAACCGACCTCGAGCTCGAGTCGGTCGTAAAAATGCACGCCCAGCTGGTTCTCCAATGGTTAAAGCATATGCATTGCAGTAGGTAACCCTCTTTCATGTACATGTTATTGAATTTCCAAGAACGATCTGCAAAACATCATTTGCCTCGTCAAACGAGCATCCCGTCGTACGAGATCGACCTGTGGCAAGGGAGCGATTGACGGTAGGAAGAGATGATAAAGACAGAATGGACGTACTTCTATCTGAGTACTTGGAATGTTTTGATGAATTCAGTTTAGACAAAAGCGTGTAATCTACATGGGCAATCTAGGAGCTTCCGGGGCCTCCTATGAGAGCGAATCTTCTCACTATTGAAGGACCGTATTCTGAAATGTCTGTCAGTATATAATGAGAGTAAACAAAGGGATGTCAACGAACCGTCGTATTCTGCCTTTGTGTGACAGTAGCTCTTGAACTCGGGAGTCTGACCCAACAAACTACCACCGAACCAGGGACCATGACGTTGTCGCTTGTGAGTAATGACCTGGACATCAAGACCACCCGACTTGGCACCACCACTGCGAGCCTCGCTAGCCTGAATACGAGCGTCGACCAAGTGTCTGATATCGCGCTGAAGTCTGCGGCCAAAGTTCTCGTAAAGGGTTGAACCACCGGACAAGACGATGTTCTTGTAGAGACCTCTTCTGACATCGATGGGTGATTGTTGGATGACGGTATCGACGATGTTGGGTAGAGGAGTCAAGAAGTCGGATGAGTAGATTTCGGGGTTGAAGAAGATTTCGGGAGCAAGGAAACGCTCGTAGCCGACATCGACAACAGCATTGCGACCGTTCGGGTAGTTGATTGTGTGCTTGCCGAAACGTTCTGGCTCACGATCGTAGCGTGCGAATTCCTTGACAATGTCGGGACAGACGTAACAGAATTCCTCCTTGATCTTCTCGGCCGTCTTGAGAGAGCTGTCCGGCTCACCTCTGTCACGAAGAAGGCTTTGGACGAAGTATGTGATATCACGACCAGCGATGGGCACACTCTTGATGGAGGAACCGATAACATAACCCTCGGCGACGGGAATAACGTGGGTAACACCCTCTCCGGAGTCGATAACTGTACCGGTCAGGGAGCGGTCTTGAACCTTTGAAGAAGTCCACGAAGCGGCAAGGGCCAATACAGCCTGGACGGCGATGTAAAGACCAGCAACGTTGAAGGACTCGAACATGATTTCGGCAGTAGCTTCACGGTTCTCTGGAGGGTTGAGCGGAGGTTCGGTAAGGAGGAAGTGGTGATCTTCGGGCTCGACGCGGAGGTACTTGAATATCGAGTTGGACCAGAAGCGCTCCATTTGATCCTGCGCAAGTCAGCATTCCTGCCGAAGGAGTTGTGATGGCGTATTCTCTGCATACCCAGTTCTCAACCTGACCATGGCGGATAGGGTAATGGAGACCGTAACCAGGACCGCTCGAAGCGGCTAGAGCCTCGTCGCCGATGAAGTAGTCGAGATCCTCTGTACCTCTCTTTCCCGAAAGCATTGAAGCATTGTTGCCGCCACCAGGTCTACCCGAACGGCCGACGGTTCCGCTGGTAGGGCCCTTAGTAGCGATGGCGGTAGGGAAGACGAAAGACGGAGAATCATTGCCGGCGAAACCTGCAGACTCAGTGATTGCGAACAGGACGGATGAGTATTTAGGGTGACCAACCGAGCTTTGTGTAACCCGTACCGCTGTTCCATGTTAGTGTTGCTGCCTATGCGCGCGACGAGACCAGGGAGCACCTACTTGTCCATGACAACGGCAGGAGTTTGGTTGGCCATGATGACTTAGAGATTTATCCGGGTGCCTGTGTGGGTATGAAGAACGACCAAAGGTCAATTTTCGGAAAGAGGGCGAGAGCTTGACCGGGCACGTATAAGAATTGAAGATACAGGGCAACCACGAATGTCGCGTTGTCTCCAAGAGCGTTGTCGTCAGTCGGAGAGCTCGGCCACTGCCTCCCCGCCATGATGTCCGTGCGCATACTGCTTGACCGCCTGGCAATGGACCATTCTATCTGATTGAGTGACCTGTAGACTTCTGTTAAACGTACATAGACCATCCTTTGCTTCATTTTGCTATCCATTTCGACCATTCTCATCAAAACTCGGCCATCATCTATAGCCATAACGTAATCGCTCTGGCAAGTGTAGTATTGCTTCAACACGCTGTTCACGGCCGCACAGGCTTAACAAAAAATGGAAAGAGCGACCCTCATCCAAGCCGTACGGAGTAGGCCAACAAACATCTCGTTCTCGTTCTTCGAAGCTCATCTTCCATCTCTCTCCTCCCACAAATCTCGTAGTTGAGTCTTTGCATTCTCTCGGCCGCTTTTGTAGCGGCGTGTTGCAAGACTCACTCTCTTCACATTATCATCACTCGCTCCATCCTTCTTCCTGTCTGGACCGTCCTTTTCACTCGACCTATTGCCCTAGCGTGTGGTTGTTCTTGATTGCTGGTCTTCTTCTTTGTTCTACCTTCCAGACTTGAGTTTGTTACTATCGAAAACTGGCGCCATCAACAACTTCACTCTCGCCGTTGGATGCTGTTCCAACAACTGCTCAAGCCCCTCCACCCCCTGCCGAACCTCCTTCGAAACACGCTCCGCTCTTCACTCCATCTGATCTGTTATCTAAAGCGACGCCTGTCACATCGCCTGCTCCCCCTCGTCAACTCACAAACGACATGCTCCATTCGAGAATCCACAAGATTCAAAAGATTGGTGCCCACCAACCCTGCATCTTCGTTCATGCTGGCGCTGGCTATCATAGCGTACAGAATGAGAAAGCCCACCTCAAAGCCTGCGAAGAGTAAGTTGGTCGAGTCTCGGACCTACGTGCTTTGCTGATTCGAGTAGTGCTTGCAAAGCCGCCATGGCCATTCTCCGTACTGGTGGCACTGCCGTGGATGCCGTCGAAATCTGCATAAAAGTACTGGAAGATCGTGAGATCACCAATTCTGGTTATGGAAGCAACCTAGCTATCGATGGAGTTGTTGAGTGCGATGCCACCGTTGTTGACCACCACGGTCGCAGTGGCGCTGTTGGTGCAGTCTCACGTCAGTCTATTCATCGGTTCATCTTCCTTCCTCGACTGACACAACGCAGAGATCAAGAATCCCATCTCGCTGGCTCGCGTACTTCTGGATCGCAGCACCCATCTGCTCAGCCTTCGCCGTGTCCCTCCCAATCTCTTGGTCGGCCAGGGTGCCATCGAATTCGCTGCAAGCGCCGACATGCCCATCCTCCCGTATGATGCCCTGGTCTCTCCTGCTGCCAAAGATCGTTGGAAGAAGTGGAAAGCCGATCTCAACACTGTGGAGGAGAAGAGCAGAAGAAGCTCGGCATCTCAAACCAAACTATCCAGCTCAGCCAACGCTACACCATCTTCGCAGTATTTGACGTTCGACCCGGAGCATCGTGTGCGTGAACAGATGCGTCGGGCCCATACTCGTGCCCTGGAAGCTGGCGTCTGGAACGAAGCGCAGCCTATCACTCCGCTCCCATCTTCCGATTCCCTCGCATTGCCACCACCTGTTTCAAGAGTCTCGTATAACGGAATGCCTGCAAACAACAGAAACATGAACGGTCTTCCCGACCCTTCTCCGATGATATACACTGATCCATACGGACCACCTGGACCTCGTTACATCTTTGGTAATGCTCCTATGACCAACGGCGGTTACGGCAATGCTCCCATGGCCAACAGTGGTCGTCGACTCAATGATGGTCACTACTCTGGAGCTAACTTCTCGTTCGCCGATACCATGGACATTGATGATATTCAAGGTCTATCCGGTGGAATTTACGGCTCACGCTACAGTGACCGCCATGATGGTTCTTCCGCTGACTCGGAACTCGAACTCGAATCCAGTTCTGCATCATCAGAATCTCTGCAACTGCCATCAATAACCCCAAGTCCTGAACTTGAACCCATGCCAGAATCTCTTCTGCCTGCTCTGGAAGCTATTGACGTCGAATTGCCCGAGAGCGATGAAGCGATGGAATCACCGTCAACAGATCATTCGGCCACTCTTTCCCCTGAGTCGAACCATCCTCCACCCCCACTTCCGCCTACTCCTCATATCGACAAGGAGGATTACATTACGGACACTGTTGGCGCCGTCGCCATCGACAGCTATGGTAACATTGCTTGCGGCGCATCATCTGGAGGCATTGGTATGAAGCATCGTGGTCGTGTTGGACCTGCTGCTCTGGTTGGTGTTGGATCTGCTGTCATACCAGTCGACATTGATGACAAAGACCGTAATTGTGTAGCAGCAGTCACAAGCGGAACTGGTGAGCATATGGCCACTACTATGGCTTCTACAGTTGTGGCCGAACGTCTTTTCAGCAACGTCAAGAAGACAAAGACCGGCATTGTTCAGACTGATGAATCGGATGCGATCAAGTCGTTCATCGAGAATGACTTTTTGGGTAAGTCGAGCAGGTTGAACATGTTGTAGGAATGTTACTAATGATTGGACAGGTCACCCAAGCGTCAAGCACAGTCATTCAGCGGGTGCAATCGGTATTCTGGCCGTGAAGAGAACTCGCGACGGTATATACTTACATTTTGCTCACAACACGGATTCATTCGCGTTGGCGTCGATGCATGGAGGAGAGCAAAAGCCCGTCGGCACAATGTCTCGCAGTGCAGGCAACGGATCAATTGCACAGGGCGGGCGTGCTGTCAGACTCAAGCCGGGCAAGAAGTCGACTTGATTGGAGGAATGAAGATGAAAGGAAGGAGGTTCTGTCGCTGTGAAGGCGATACCGCTGGCATGGTCTGAATTGGCTGGATGGCTCTCCCTAAATGACCTAGCATCCCACTGTAATATCTGTACCATCACAATACATAATGTTTCAAGCTCGAGAATTGTCCATCAAGAGAGTGCCAGACTGACAGACCTACATATTGATAAACATGTTCAGGAGGTCTCGGTAAACTGAGACAGACACTCCGTTACAATCAACAGCCACTCACTCTCCCTGACAGGAGTTCTCTTGTACCTATCAGAATACAAGGTGTGATTTGAAGTTGGGTAGATGTCTAGCGAGAGCCGAAATCCGCACACACTCTCTTTGGAAGTTCAGGATAACCTGGAAATCATCTTGCACCTTCATGGCAGACTGAGATATACAAGATGTAGTGAGGTATTGAGGCAAACTTCTTGCAGAATCAGCTCTTGGACATACTCGCAGGCAATGTGAGCAGTGAACGGAGTATCAAAGTCGAAGAAGCTCTTGGCGTTGATGTGAGAGAAGCACGGCTTTCTCCGCCTTTCAGTTTTCTCGACCATCAATCGCAAGCTCACCAACCAGCAGCAACAACTTTTGCGACTACGCGCAATCAATCCCTCTACAAACCAAACCTCTCACAGCACAAGCCCACCACAACCATGGCCGACGCAACCCTCTTCGACGACACCTTCACCCTCACGGGCCTCAACAACCAAAAATACGACCGTGTCTCCCGCGTCACAGCCACATCCGCCGATTCCCAAACCATCCTCTCCCTCGACATCAACCATGAAATCTACCCCCTTGCCGTTGGCGAAACCGTGCAAGTTGTTCTGGCCTCGACATTGAACTTGGACGGCACGAAAGAGGAAGCGGGCAAGGGATGGAGGGAAAAGGGCGCAGAGGAGAATTCGCTGGCGGATATGTTTGATTATGTTTGTTGGGGAAAGGTGTACAGGTTTGAGGAGGGTGAGGGAGAGAATATGTGAGTAGTAACCCACCTTTATACCATTGCGAGTCCCGAGGGCAAGAAAGACGGAACATGGAGATGGTGAAGAGAAGGATTAGAGGAGACAGATGGAGAGATGGAGAGGAGATGGAGAACATGGAACGCGCGCAATTGCGAAAGAGGAAACAAGTACTGACAACTCGAACAGTAAGGTTTACGTCTCCTTCGGTGGACTCCTCCTCTACCTTGAGGGTCCTTACAAGAAGCTCACTCCTCTCCGCATCGACTACGTCTACCTCTTGATCAAGAAATGAACGTAGCGACACCTGCCTACTACGCACGGCACGGCCCGACAAACATTTAAACGACTCCTGCTTCATCGACTCTCTTCCAACGAACCTGCTCTTCTCGCAACATCAATGCGCTTCTTTTCCAACCACGTTCGCCTGAATATTACCGAATGAGAGAAAGCGGCGGGATGACCATGCAGAACGCTACAGAAAGACACGGAGAAGGACCGAGGAACAAAAATGGACACCAAAAATCATTCATCTCATTTGGGAAAAGAGAGGCATAGCGCGGAGTTCATGGGGGTCCTTTATTAAAAGAGCACGCGAATACACACACCTTTGGTGTGATGGAGAGGGTGAGCATGGCTGCTCTGCTGCGGCCTGTCTCTTGTCCTGCCTCTGCTCTCGTTCATATGCTTTTTTCTGTATCAGCAAGAATCAATCCTTCTTGCAATCACCCAAATTCCTTCTCCAATCCATCCAGTGAAGCTTTCAAAGCTGCTTCTGTTCTTAAATGCCAAGTCGTCTCGGGAAAATGCTTGCAGACTTCCTGGTAGTATTGTACGTAAATCATGTCTTTATCGTTTGAGTATCCTAGCTATATCATCTAGGAGTACCTGCAGCACTCGGAGTAGGCGAGTCCGCAGGTGTGACACCATCAAGCTTTCGCTGCTGCTTCTTCTTTTTCTTGCGAGGGATGACAACCGGTTTGGCAGCATGACCTGCTAATGACAGTGCCGTGCCGCAGGTAAGACAGTTGTTGTCAGGGGGCGGTTGGCAGAAGACTGTGATTCAGGTGTTAGTAGATGTACAAGTCGAAAAGGGAGCTGCGTCAACATACTCGATAGGCAGATACTGCACACATAGCCCAGATCCACAATATTGCGGTGACAAAAGCATGCAGCGCGGAAATCTACACCTTCCGCTTCACCAGCTTTGATCAGATTGTTCCTCGCCGTGGCATCAGGTAGATATGCCATCATGAGTACCTGTAGTAACCCAGCAACCTTGTTCCCCAAAGCCATATAAACACCACCCGTAGCATCGGCAGCCTGTTGTAAGAACTCCGCATTCGAGTGTGCAGATAGTGTGAGGATGTCTATGGGAATGGCGAGGCGTTGACAAGCGAATATGCTATTCATAATGGGAATGTATTGGTCTGCAATGTCACCGCTGACGGAGAGGATCAGGATGCGGCTTTGGAGACCGGTGTGGGAGGGTTGAGAAGTGCCGTCTGCGGTGGAGGTTGTGAAAGTGCCTGCGGTATTCGTGGCATCGTAGCCGCCGTCTCCTGCTCTTCCCGGTGCGTTCAAGGTGGCTTTGGCGATGTATGTAAGGGCGAGAGTTAGGGCGCCGGAGAGCATTGTCGAGGTAGAGGCTTTGAGGTGTTCGGGAGTGGTTGTAGAGAGTAGGGCGCGTAGATTTGTGGTCAAGGCCTTTTCCAGTTGGGCAAAGGGGCGGTATTTGTTTGCATCATTTTGTATGTCGTTGACTTCGTTTTGAGGGACGTGAAGGTCGTCGTGGGTAGTTGGATAGAGGAAGCGGGCGCTGTCTGAATGTGAGGCGACTACGGCGACTTGGTTCGAGTTGTTGATGGCGAGATGAGCGTTGATGTAGACCAGAAGGTTTGCGATCAAGGTGGAAAGTGGAAGAGCTGACGATAGTAGGCCCCAGGCGTGTGGGTTGGTGTCGAGGATGATGGTCAGCAGGGCAGGAGCCTCACTCGTCTCGGCCACCTCTTCATGCGACGACGCATCCACCGCATTCATGTTGAGTCTTCTATCGGTCCATGTGTTGGTGAAAGAGGGGAATGGAAGTCTAGAAGTTGAAGATGAATAGAATAATCATTAACATTTCACGTGCGAGGCTTCGATCAACTCCGTCATGCCAATCCATCACCGATTTCATTCTTTCCTGTTACAACCAACACAACGCTCACTATCCGCCATGAACCAGTCTAGAAAGAATACAGACAGCATAGCTGCTGCTCAGAGACACCTCCTAGCCGCTTCAAATATACTTCTGTCGACATCACCGCATATCTCAGCCTTCCTGGCGTCGCAAGCCCAACCGTCAAGTGAATCATCGTCGCATACTATACCCGACAACTGTAGAGCTTGTGGAAATGCTCTAGTACCCGGCTGGTCATGTACAACTTCCAAGAGACGACTCCCCGAACGACCCTCGAAAAAGTCAGAGACAAAGTCAAAAGTCGCAAAGAAGCCTGCTACGCCTTCGATCACATATATCGATTACAAATGCTCTCTCTGTCATGGAACGAATACCTTTAAGTCGGACACACAACCTCCAGCAAGACGATCGAAGACCTCAAAATCAGCCATCCAAAGCAAGCAGAGTGTAGCACCGGTCGCAGTGCCCACCATGGCACCAGTAGCAAGACCTTCCACCACTAACACAAGAGGAACGACAGCTACTCCAAGTCCTGCTCCCTCTACTGCAGTATCGTCATCCTCGGAACAGACTCGTGCTGGAGCAGATAAGAAACGCGGTCGCAAGCAGAAGTTGGGTGGTCTGCAGGCTATGCTGGCAAAGTCCAAAGCCTCGACTTCTGCACCTGCAGCTTTCGACTTTATGGACTTTATGAAGACGACTTGAGGCACGAGAGCTTTCGAATGGCTCGCTGGACTGCTTCATCAATTCTCGATCACATCTTCGACCTTCAAAAGATCTAATCTTATCAGCAGATCTGACGTGTCCTTATCGATAAGTAAAAATTGTTGCCCCACGCTCTGGGCCCACCAGAAGCTTCCAAGGCTTCTCCGACAGACCAAAGCCGCCCAATTGCTTGCAAATCGTTTCCCTCCAACCATAACATCTGCAACTTTTTCCCTCACTGTTTATTTGTTACTACTTTGCGCAAAATACAATACCGACGCGCATTCTTCCACACTGACAAGAGTCACCCCTACGACACGACAACAAATCAACTACACAAACTCGCAACAATGGCCGCAAACGACAAGCCCACTTCAGTGGCCAAGGACCTCTTCGAGGACATGGGTCGCCAGGTCGAAGGCATGAAGGCCAACACTGAGGACGGTGACGACCAGAGAGTTGTCGACGAGATTGAGAGTTTGTGCATGAACTGCCACGCCGATGTAAGCGCCTTCAACTTCAACTCCACTTTTGCGCAATTCACTAACCACCTGTCGCATAGGGCATGACCCGCCTTCTTCTCACTCGCATTCCCTACTTCCGCGAAATCGTTCTCTCATCCTTCTACTGCCCTCACTGCAGCTTCAAGAACACCGAGATCTCATCTGCCGGCCAGATCCAGGAGCGCGGTTCAAAATACGTCTTCAAGGTTGAGAACGCCGATGACTTCCAGAGATCAGTTGTCAAGGGTGATGGTTGCGCATTCAGAGTCGAGGACATTGACCTCGAGATTCCTCAAGGAAGAGGTCAGATGACCAACATTGAGGGTATCCTCGCTGGTGTCAAGGAGGACCTTTCACAGCACCAGGAAGCTAGAATGCAGCAAATGCCCGAGGCTGGCGCAAAGGTCGCCGAGGTCATCCAGGCTCTGGGTGACATGCTCGACGGCAAGAGATACCCCTTCACCGTCTCCGCCGAGGACCCTTCAGGAAACTCTTTCATCCAGCCCTCGCCTACCGACGCCCGCCACAAGTACACTCGCACCGAGTTCGACAGAACCCCCGAACAGAACGCCTTCCTTGGTATTGGTGAGGAGGCTCCCGCCGACGATGGTCAACAGGCCCCCGAGACCAACATCAGACCCGAATACCGTGCCGCCGACGGCCTTGTCGGTGGTGGTGCTACCGATGCACCCAGAACTGTCACCACCAACAACGTTGACGAGGAGGATATCCGCGAGAACGAAGTCTACTCATTCCCTGCCAGCTGCCCCGGATGCACACGCCACTGCACAACCAACATGAAGATGGTCAACATCCCCTTCTTCAAGCAGGTCGTCCTGATGAGCACTGTCTGCGAGCACTGCGGCTATCGCAGCAACGAAGTCAAGACTGGTGGTGAGGTTCCCGAGAAGGGCTCAAGAATCACCCTCGCAGTCAACACCCCCGAGGATTTGGCTCGTGATGTTCTTAAGTCTGAGAGTGCTGCTCTGTACTGCCCTGAGCTTCAACTGCGCGTCGAGCCCGGTACCCAGGGTGGTCGCTTCACAACCGTCGAAGGTCTTTTGACCAACTTCCGCAAGGATCTCCGCGCCCAGGCCTTCGGTCTCGAGAACGGTGACGACGAGGAGGAAATCCGCGCCGCTGCCGACTCTATGCAAAATGAGACCAAGCGCACTTGGGAGGAATTCTTCACCACCCTTGGTGATGCTATTGACGGCAAGAGACCCTTCACCGTCGTCATCGAAGACCCTCTCGCCTCATCATACGTCCAAAGCTACACCGCTCCCGCACCCGACCCGCAAATCCAAGTCGAGGAGTACGAGCGCACTGAAGAGGAAGAGGAAGACTTGGGCTTGAAGGACATCAAGACCGAGGACTACGGTTACACCCAGACTGAGGAGAAGAAGGAGGAGACCACCACCGAATGACTAGATGGTGGTAGAAAGAGAAAATTGGAACATGTTGACGATGTTGAGGATAAGATGGACATTTGAAGTGTTGCCATCAAGGGAGGAAAGGAAAGCATAACTGATACCACTGCCGCGTCGCTAGTTTTATAGCATATTTGGACGTCATGATGAAATGGAAAATACACATTATCATATCTTGAACCCTGTAAACCCCGAACACCGTGAAATGCAATCTATGAACACCGCAAACTCCTGTCGCCCCTTTAAGATCTCATAATCGATCTACTCCTCCATTTTTTCAGCCGCCTCCCGATCTTTCAACTGCAAATCCAGCTTCTCAAACGCTGCAGACAAATCATCTGCCTCTTGCAATTGCTTCTGCTTCAGCCCAGATAGATTCGTCTTTTCGCCTGCATCTTGCATTTCTCGGAGTAGATCCTGCACCATCTCTTGGATTTCTTTGTACTGTTTGCTCTCTGTGCCCCAGCTTGTTGCCGCATTGCGGAGGTTGACGAATAACTTTGCAAACAGTCAGAAGGACGGAAAAAGAGAGAATTGCGAGGAAGAAAGAAGAGAGAGGAAAGGTTGCAGATGAGAAAGTTTGAAGAGATGGTAGTACATTTTCGGGATTGAGTTTTTGTTTGTAGTGGTAGAAGAAATTGTTGTTACCCACGCATTGGAGGAGGTCGTTGTGTGATGACATTGCGAATATGTAGTCGAGAGCACTTATTGTTTCAATTTGTAGCTTCTGTTTCTCAGTGACTTCGACCTGGATGATTTGATGTATGATGACTCTAGAGCTCCGAAGTGATTGTCACCTATCAAGAGGCAATTGTGCATCAAGCAAGAAGGTGCGACTCTGCGTCGCCAAGACATCGCGTTCCATGATGAACGAACAATTCATCTTTCTCTTCTCCAATAGCATCAACTTCGACATCAGTTTCTGGTTTGACTCTCGTCAGAAAGTCATCTGAATATGGAGCCGCAATTATCCGAAGAGCACGGCGTCAGGATTGCCGTTGAGGGATGTGTACGTTTAACAGTCCTTCCACATCACAACATTTTATCTCACAAGCATCAAGGGTCACGGTACACTTCACGCAATCTACGCGTCAATTGAAAGAGCATGTGCCGTAAAAGGCTGGCCAGGAGTAGACCTCCTCATAATCGGAGGTGACTTCCAGGTACCCAAACTCTCCAACAATCACAAAGTTATCCCACATCATACTAATTTCACCAGTCTGTCCGAAATGCTCACGACCTTCAATGTGTCTCAATGCCAGCCAAATACCACGAAATGCACGATTTCCATGAATACTACTCCGGAGCCCGCAAAGCACCTTACCTGACTATCTTCGTCGGCGGAAACCACGAAGCCGCCAACTACCTTTTTGAACTCTACTACGGCGGCTGGGTGGCACCGAATATCTACTATATGGGCGCCGCCAATGTGCTCAAACTCGGACCACTGAGAATCGCTGGTATGAGCGGTATCTGGAAAGGCTTTGACTACAAGAAACAGCATCATGAACGTCTTCCTTTTAACGAGGGTGATGTGAAAAGTATCTATCACGTCAGAGAACTGGACGTGAGAAAGCTGTTACAGGTGAGAACGCAGGTTGATGTGGGGATCTCTCACGACTGGCCGAGAGGCGTAGAGTGGAAAGGCGATTGGAAGAAGTTGTTTAGGCAGAAGGCGCATCTGGAAGAGGATGCTAGGAATGGGCAGTTGGGTAGTGTGGCTGCGACATATGTGATGGATAGGTTGCGGCCGCCGTATTGGTTCAGCGCTCATCTGCATTGCAAGTATGCTGCCGTAATTGACCACGAGAAGTCTGGAGAAGCATCTGGTTCTGCGACAGCAAGCACAAGCAATGGAGTTGCAGTGGAAGAGATTCCCAAGAAGAACTCGGATGAGATCGACCTGGATATGGATGATGAAGAGCCATCAACTCAGGTCCAGCCAACGAAGAACACAGACGAGATTGATCTCGATATGGATGACGACGAGCCTGCACCGAAAGCCAGCGAGGCAAACCCTACTCTACCTGTCAACGCAGACGAGATTGACCTGGAACTCGAAGACGACGCAGAACCCACAACAGCACCAGTTGCTCCAGGACAGGGTCTCGACGGCGCACGAGTACCAATCGATCCCCCAGCACCCTCCGCAGTCCCCGAAGATCTTCGCGCCCAACTACCCGCCTCATTCGCTAAACCCCCTCCCCGCTCAGAACCAGTCAACCAGCCGATTTCCCACCCACCAGGAATCACAAACACCAAAACCAATTTCCTCGCCCTGGACAAATGCCTTCCTAACCGCGATTTCCTGCAAGTGCTATCTATGCCCACGATCAGCAGCTCCAATGCTTCTGTCGATCGTCCGTTGCAGTTGGAATACGATGCAGAATGGTTAGCAATCACACGCGTATTTGCCTCTGAACTCCACGTCGGCGGCGATCCTAACGCACGCGCGCCCCAAGACAAAGGAGAAGCTCATTACGCACCCCTCATCGATGCCGAACAATCTTGGATCGAGCAGAACGTTTCCTCCCTCACAATCCCGGAGAACTTTGAAATCACAGCGCCGGTGTTTGATCCCGCTCAAGGGATTCATGTGCAAGGTGTGCCGAAAGAGTACACCAATAACCAGACCAAGAAGTTCTGCGAGTTACTCGATATTCCTAATCCTTTCGACATCTCGGAAGAAGAGAGGGAGGAGAGGATGAGAGTTGGACCGAGAGCTGAAGAGCAGAGAAGGGATGGTGGGTTCAGGGGTGGAAGAGGAGGTGGACGTGGTAGGGGCGGTGGTGGAAGGGGAAGAGGTGGCGGTGGAAGAGGTAGGGGCAGAGGTCGTGGCGGACCCAGATATTGAGTGAAAAGTATTGAAGGAGAAACTGGAATCAGGGGCTCACAACCTAGCACATGGAAAGGCTCGTGAACGTCCCATCGATACTTCTTGTCTCTCTATCAGAGAAAACACAATCATGCCTTGCAAAAAGGCACAATATTCCTTACACTGTAGATCAGCCGCCGAGATGACGATGTTGTAGCATCCAGCACTTGAAAGGATGATTCCTGCACCCGTTTAAGAAGACCATGTTCTATCTTGATCTGTAGGGAGAAAAGCCATACAGAGTATATAGCTAGAGTTTGTAAGCATACAGGAAAAGCTGTAAAGGGGTATCGTGCGATCGTGTCAAAAGAATCATGTGCCGGCCATCCACCTTACCCGTTTCCGTCCCTTGAACATGCAATCCGAACCTTTCCCATGCAAATAATTCCTTCCGAGCAAGAATGAACGAAGAAGAACTCCAGCAAATCAACACCAGAAGCACACCGTTATGGACTGAAGAAAAATGTACATCGTCAACCTCACTTCTTGAACACCTTGAGCAAAGAGGGGATACGTTGCGTCTTGCTCAGTCCCACACGATATGTTGATTGCTGCCAACTTGGCTTTGCCGAAGACTTTGCATCCTTCTTCACTGTAGCAACCTTTGGTGTGGTAATAGCAGCTGGTGTGGGCGCTTCAGCGATCGCAGGCTTCGGCGTCTCTGCTTCAGGGGGGGTCGGCTTCGGAGTAGCAGCGGCTGGCTTTGGAGTCGCCGCTTTGACCTTGGGTTTCGCTTTCGATTTTGGTTCAGGCTTAGCCTTCGATTTGGCTTTGGCCTTCGGTTTAGGTGATTCTTCTTCGGAGTCTTCTTCTGCTTCCGAAATGTGGTCGGCTTCGGACTCCTCATCATCGTCTACCAGAGGAGGCTCCGGGGCCTCTTCTTCATGGTCGGAAGGTGGATCTGGAGCAACGACAGCCTTCACTGCTTTTCCCCTTGCTTTTGGCTTGGCTCTAGACTTTCCCTTACCCCTAGGCTTCGGCTTGACGACCTCTTCCTCGAAGTCATCCTCGTCTTCATGTACTGAAGCATCCTCTTCCTTGTAAACTGGCTCAAGCGTCTTTGATTTGGCCTTCGACTTGGCCTGTGCCTTTCTCCGAGCGGTTGGCTTAGGCTTCACAACATCATCTTCAGATTCATCCTCATCCTGGGCGTGTTCGGCATTCACATCATCGAATGGCTCTGCTTGAGGTGGTTCGGATAGAGGCTCCTCGGCTAAAGACTCTGGTGGTAGCTTTGGGGTTGGCTCCCTCGACTTGTGTTGTCTAAGCTGGGCAAGGACGCTGGCTGCCAACGCTGGATCTGGCCTTGACTCTATCACAACTTGAACTTCGGTTCTGGAAGATGACTTGGGTGTCTTGGGTTTTGCGATTGAGACGTCCTCTTCTGGAGCCAGTTCATCTTCCTCATCTTCAATAACCTGCTTCTTTGGACGTCCACGTTTAGCAGGTGGCTTTGTGGCAGCGGCTCTCTTGGTCGACTTTGACGATTTGCTTGATGAAGGATGTTCTTGTATCGACTCGGGTACGGTAGAGTCGAGCTGTATAGATTGTTCAAAAGTAGGCGACTCGGGGCTCGGCGACAGTCTTTCGAAAGGTGGCGCTTGATCGATGGGATGCTTGGGGAACATAGGCTCTGAGGTGATGTTATCGGCTGTATCGGTGATGGATCGCTTCGGTTTGGCCTTCTTGATGGCTTTCTCAACTACCATAGTGTAGTCGACGTGTGAGTTGTCAACTTGGGCAGACCTCGAGCGACTGGGTCTCGGCTGGTACATCTCCTTGGGTAGGCCTACAGCATCATCGGAATTGATCTTATCGCTACTGCCGAGAGCAGTTCCTGACCATGGCGTGAGACTGTTCTGGTCGGCAGAGGATGATTGTTGCTGCGAAGAATTGCGTTTCCGAGGCTTAGGGGTTCTCTTCTCACTGAGCATGTCATGGCCTACCAGCGAGGGTAGGGTAGGGCCAGGAATGGTATCGCTAGTGCCATCGAATGGTAGAATTGGAGGCGGGATGACGAGGTCGGTAGGGGAGTTTTGAGGCGAGGGCTTTGTGACAATCTTAATGCGCTTGAGTTTTCCAGATGAACGAGGCTCGGGGTTCGTCTCGATAAGAGAACGCTTCTTGTGGGTACTAGATGGCGAGGTGGCAGCAGAAGTAGCAGCAAGGTCGGAGAAATTGACAACAGGACCGTCTTCCTGGGTGGGAGCCATCAATGCTAGATGAGCTCGCCTCAATTGTTCTGCTGTCGAAGCTGAAGAGTGATCTACATCAAGGTCGACAGGCGCGTCTTCCCCGCTTGTAAAAGTTGCCACTGCGGAAGGTGCTTTTACGGCAACAAGATCATCTTCATCCTCCGAGTCGAGGATCTCGCTGAAACGAGGCGGCATGATGCAATTGTCATTGAGCTAGTCGAGAGCTCCTGCTTATTTTGCGTCCAGCTACGGCCTGCATCAGCCTGGAAGACGCGTAAGTCCGGGAGTTGCGACCCCACGATATCACATGATTCAATTTAACTCATGCCAAGGTGATTTCATACAGGGCACGCAAGGCTTCTTATCCAGCGGTCGCCCCCAACACACAGGTGCTGGAAAGATGTAGCTGTAAGAAGGCATGGATATGTTATGAGTTGAGAGAACATCCACTGGGAATTTGGAACTCCTTGTATCTCACTGGATCTTTGCAGAATCTCAGCCTCGCACAGCTTCACAGTGACCCTGATTAATAGTCGGAGATGTGCTGTAAGCCGTTCCCCACACGCTCAATACCATGTCCCTTGCCAAGCTGCCTCGGGGATGACGGAGTCGGACATTAGTTACATGGGCGATAGTCCCCAAACAGCTGCATCTCAGAGCATGGCTTGATAAAATGGCCTTGACATCGGTTTGTTCCATCTCCCGTCAAAGATTGATTGTCGCGTATACTAATAGATGTAGTGGAAAGCATTTCGATTCTTCGATGTTGCACCAATCAAGCCCAACGATGCCGACAAGTCAATACTAGAGCAAGGCAATGTCAGCTGTATTACTGCCAGTGCCGACCAAGTCTTTGTCGGCTCGCCAGACGGCACACTTCGCCTGTTGAATCAGTCCTTCAAGACGGTACAATCATGGAAAGCCCACGATTCCGGCGCGTTAACGACCATCCGCCATATACCACACTCATCGCTACTCATCACCCTCGCCGAAGACCTACCCAATGAGCCCGTACTGAAGGTCTGGGCATTGGACCGTCCTGATAAAAAGACAGGCATACCGCGTTGCCTCTGCACAGTCGCAGTCACGAATGGCAGGAAGCCCTTTCCCGTCTCGGCTTTCGCTGTCTTGCGCGATCTGTCCCAGGTCGCGGTTGGCTTCGCAAATGGTGCCGTCACCGTAGTACGCGGCGACTTCATACACGATCGAGGGACGAAGCAGCGTACCGTACTCGAGACAGACGAGCCGATCACTGGTCTGGAATTCAGAGAAGCCAATGTCACTACACTGTTCATCTCCACTACAAGCAGGATTTCAACCCTCGTCATTTCTGGCAAGGGTCAAGGTCAACCCGCGCGCACTCTGGATGAGCATGGTTGCGCTGTTGGCTGTCTGACTAAGGACTTGCATTCGAACGACATTATTGTTGCGCGTGACGATGCCGTATACGCATACAATCCGCGAGGCAGAGTCGCTTCGTATGCCTATGAAGGTCCGAAGAAGCTCACAGCCATGTACAAGGATTATGTTCTGTTGGTCTCACCGCCCAAAAGCATGACAAACGCCCCCGCAAGGTCATTCGGCGGTGGTCAGGCAGATGATCTATTCAGCACCTCTAACTTTACAATTTTGAACCCTGATCTGAAGCTCATTGCGCATACGGAAGCTCTGCCTAGTCAGGTGAACGCCTTGTTCTCTGCTTGGGGTCAAATCTACATCGTCACATTAGACGGTAAAGTCCTGCGTTACACTGAAAAGACCTTCCAGCAGAAGCTCGAAGTCTTGTATCAGCGTGAATTCTTTGTACTGGCTATCAACCTGGCGCAGAAGGAGAAGGTCGATGCTGTTCAGCAGAATCTCATCTTCCGCAAATACGGCGACTACCTCTACCGTAAGGGCGATTTTGACACCGCCATGCAACAATACCTTCGCGCTATCGACAATACCGAACCCTCACAAATCATCCGCAAGTTCCTTGACAATCAGAGGATACGAAATCTCATAGAGTACCTGGAGGAATTGCACGAACATCACAAGGCTTCTTCAGACCATACGACACTACTGCTGAATTGCTATGCTAAGCTGAAAGACGTCGACAAGCTGGAAGATTTCATCAAGTCACCGGGTGATCTCAAATTCGATCTCGACACTGCCATCACAATGTGCCGACAAGGGGGCTACTCAGATCAGGCAGCGTTCCTGGCCAGAAAACACAACGAGCACGGTCTTGTCGTTGATATCTTGATAGAGGACCTCAAGAGATATGAAGAAGCCTTGGCGTACATCTGGCGTCTGGAACCGGAGCAAGCATACGACAGTCTCACAAAGTACGGTACAGTATTGCTTGAACACTCGGAGGATACAAACCAGTTGTTCATCGACTACTTTACTGGCAACTTCCGCCCTAAGAAGGATGCTGTGGTAGAACAAGAAGTCACAACTGAGCAACAACAAGGAGGAATTGGTAAGATGGCCACTTCGGCGGTGCAAAACCTGGCTGCTCTGATCCCGTTGCCATATATGAGCGCGGACGTACCGAGAACACCAGGTGGTACCAAGACGACGCAACAAGTGATCGAAACGACAGTTGAGAATGAATACGTTGAGTACAAGGTGCCGAAGCCTAGAGCAGCATTTTCGTCGTTCGTCGACCATCCGGACGAGTTTATCCTCTTCCTTGAGGCCTGTATTGCCAGTTCCGGACTGCAGGAAGAAGATAAGACAGACCTGTACACGACGTTGTTCGAGATGTACCTTCAAATCGCCAGCAAAAAGACTGGCGACGACAAGACAAAGTGGGAAAGCAAGGCGAGGAAGCTCGTGGAAGAACAAAACGTAAGTAATCTCACGAGCATCGATCTCTACAGGGAGCACTGTGAAAATGCACGATGTTCTTGAGGTCGAAGGGTCGTCCAGTGAGAGTCCAGTTTCTGTTCGCTCTCACTGCACGCTGCTCAGATCTCAACAATTTCGTGTGTTTCTATAGGGGGTGGAGAGAGTCCTCCGAGGGCCTGGGAGCCTGCTTGAAATATTCACTAACCTTGCTTGCAGACACGCATGGGCACTTCTAACATCCTACTACTATCACATTTGTCAAACTTCAGAGACGGCACCACACTCGTAAGAGAGCAGCGCGGCCTCTACTTCGACATTTTCCGCTCCTACACAGCCGCAAACGACACCGCCGGCGCAATAAAGGCTCTACGCAAATATGGCCCTGAGGAACCCCAACTATACCCAGCCGCCCTGGCCTACTTCACCTCGACCGAAGAGATTCTCTCCGAAGCCTCATCCGAACTCGACAGCGTGCTCAAGAAGATTGACGATGACGGCCTCATGGCTCCTCTTCAAGTAATCCAAACACTTTCGCAGAGCAAAGTCGCCACCATGGGATTGGTAAAACAATACCTCTCTCGCACTATTGAGCGCGAACGTGCCGAGATTGCATCGAACCGCAAACTCATCTCTTCCTACCGTACCGACACAGCTGCCAAAGCGAATGAATTGGAAACTCTGGCATCGAAGCCCGTTTCGTTTTCCGCTACACGCTGTTCTGCCTGTGGTGCACCGCTTGACCTCCCCACCGTGCACTTCCTCTGCAAACACTCTTTCCACGAACGCTGTTTGTACGTCGGCGCAGGCGACGAGGATAGTGATGTCGAGTGCCCCAAGTGTGCGAACGATAATGCTACGGTCAAGGCTATCAAGCGTGCGCAAGAGGAGAGTGCTGATAGGCATGAATTGTTCATGGATGCGCTTGGCAGGAGTAGGGATAAGTTCGCTACGGTTAGTGAGTGGTTTGGTAGAGGTGTTATGGGGAAGGCTACGGGTGTTGAGTAGTGTTGAGTAGATGTGTTGATACCATAAGGAGATGTTGTTTTGTTTTAATCGAGGAAAGTGAGCCACTTTTGAGAGGGTACTTGCCAACAAGATGTAATTGTGATGGATCGTCTATTCACACGCATCGATCAAGCAAAGTCTAATGGCATCGACAACACGACGCTTCACCGATCTCGTCTTCATTGCATGCATACCTAACCCCCTTTCGAACGGACCAGTCGAACCCGCATCTCCACTAATACCACCCTCACCACCATCAACCTCCAACAAAGTAGTCGTGGCAGCAATCTTAGCCCCATCTTGACTCCCTCCCATCCCAGAACCCTCAATTAATGTACGGTGATATCCCCAGAAAGAGGCAGCATTTGTCCTTGACTGAACGTACCTAAGAATTACCAGCAAATGAGTATCTTCGGCACTTACACGGCAACGAACTTTCCGAAATCTTTCACCGCATCGTGGCATAAGTAGCCTCTAGATCAAGACAAAGCTGAGTAGCACCAGTACCAAAAGCTTCAACTTGCTGGTTGGACTTGGAATAGAAAGAAAGTTGAAGAGGTTGAGGTTGCGGGAGGCACGGCAAGTTCGGATCTAATCAATCAAGATCGGGATCGTGACATCATTCCAATCACGATTCTCGCGTGCATGTGGATCCTGGACAGATGTTTCGTATCCCAAGTTCCCAACATTGACAATTGACTCGTCATCTCTTACCGACGGCCTGTTAACAGGCATGTACAATTTTTGTTAAACTCTTTCAGTCTATCACTCGTTGTCTGATTGACTCTGGCCTTTGCGCCCTCACGTATCCTACTGGTATCTCCTCGCATCACGCCCAAGATGCAGCCGCTACGCCAATTGAGCGGCCGCACTGGGATGCAACTGCGCCGCTCCATTGCACAAGCATGTCGCTCGCAGCAGTTCTCACGTCCATTGACCAATGGTCCAGTGCGTCGTGAATTACTCCAGCGCGTGTCGTCGCCAGCGTCCATTGCAAGACCCGCAATCATTCGCCAATTGAACCACGTCCGTCGCCAAAGCACAAACACCGAGCCTCCGCCAAAGTCGCCGGCCGCCTCTCCCGTCCAAAGATCTCGTCTCCTTCGATTCCTGTATAGAGGCTTCACCTTCCTCGGCATCTTCGTTGTCGTTTCTGGTGTGCTCGTTGTCGCCTTCTTCGCTTTCGATGCCACCACATACAAGGAAGAATCCGACTCGGTCGATATTGTTGTTTCTGAACTCGCCCTGAACCCAAGAAGAGGAGGTCCCAAGAACTTGCCCATCGCTGAACACCTCATCGACGACGATGACTCTCCGGAAAAGAAGGCTCAAAAGCACAAGCCCAAGCTGGTCATTCTCGGTACTGGCTGGGGCAGCGTTGCTCTTCTCAAACAACTCAACCCTGATGACTACCACGTCACCGTCGTATCTCCGTCCAACTACTTCCTGTTCACACCCATGCTTCCCTCTGCCACTGTCGGTACTCTGGAACTGCGATCTCTTGTCGAGCCTGTCCGTAGAATCATCTCTCGCGTCAAGGGTCACTTCCTGAAGGCTACTGCTGAGGACGTCGACTTCTCCAACAAGCTTGTTGAGGTATCGGCGACTGCGCCTGATGGAACCAAGCAAAACTTCTACCTTCCCTACGACAAGCTTGTTATTGGTGTTGGCTCCATGACTAACCCTCATGGTGTCAAGGGTCTTGAATACTGCAACTTCCTCAAGGACATCACCGATGCACGCCTGATCCGTAACCAAATCGTTCGCAACCTCGAAGCCGCCTCTATCCCTTCTACCTCTGATGAAGAGAGACGCCGTCTGCTCTCGTTCGTTGTCTGCGGTGGTGGTCCTACTGGTGTTGAATTTGCTGCCGAATTGTTCGACATGCTTAACGAAGATCTATGCAACTACTACCCTCGTATCCTCAGAAACGAGATTTCGGTTCACGTCATCCAAAGCAGAGGCCACATTCTCAACACCTACGACGAGACTCTTTCCAAATACGCCGAAGCTCGTTTCGCAAAAGATTCAGTTGATATCTTGACCAACTCGCGTGTCAAGGAAGTCCAGAAAGATAAGATCCTCTTCACGCAAAAGGACGAGAACGGCAATACAGTCACCAAGGAGATCCCCATGGGCTTCTGCTTGTGGTCCACCGGTGTAGCTCAAACTGAATTCTCCAAGAAGCTTGCCGAGAAGCTTGGTGAAAACCAGACCAACCGTCATGCTCTCGAAACCGACACTCATCTTCGTCTTGTTGGTGCCCCTCTCGGCGACGTCTACGCCATTGGTGATTGCTCAACCGTTCAGAACAACGTCTCGGATCATATCGTGTCATTCCTCCGTACTGTCGCATGGGAGAAGGGCAAGGACCCCGAGAAGATGGTTATTGGTTACGGTGATTGGAGAGGTGTTGCCAAGCGTGTCAAGCAGCGCTTCCCTCAAGCCGCTGAGCATTTGAAGCGTTTGGATAAGCTTTTCGAGCAATATGACAAGGACAAGAGCGGTACTCTTGACTTCAGCGAGCTTCAAGAGCTACTCAAGCAGATTGACGGCAAGATGACTTCGTTGCCTGCCACTGCTCAGCGTGCCAACCAGCAGGGTATCTACTTGGGTCGTAAGTTCAACAAGCTTGCACAGGCTGCGCCTGGTATGGAGTTGAACAGACTTGACTATGGTGATATCGATGATGCCGTGTACAAGGCCTTCTCATACACCAACATGGGCAGTCTTGCTTATGTTGGTAACGCTGCCATCTTCGACTTTGGTGGGCTGAACTTCGCTGGTGGCCTCGTAGCAGTTTACCTCTGGCGTGCCGTTTACTTCTCGCAGAGTGTCAGTCTCCGCACCAGAATTCTCCTTGCCATGGATTGGACCAAGAGAGCACTTTTCGGAAGAGGTAAGACAATGATTATGCTCGACTACAAGACCAAATCGCTAACAATAAACAGATCTCATGAACTTCTAGAGCAGACATTAAGACAGCGTCAAGCTCATATAATTGATTACGTATTTAAGATAGCGATTTTTCCTTTCCTCTTTCATGTCCGTGTCTCCAGCAAGTGAAGGTGGACTTTCATTCTTCCGACAGGCCAGCTCTCGGTAGTCGGCAAAGGATGGCGCGAGTGAAGCATGGACCCTGCCGAAGCTCCACCACTCCGAGCTCGCCATTACCCGGCAGTATTGCGATAAGGGACAACCTTCCTCTCTGACACAATTCTGGATTGAGCGTCTAATTTCTACACCTGATCATATCGCATGTTCTTCCGTCGTCTTGTCCAACCTCTCCGAACCGTCCACTCACTTGTCACCACCTCTGTGACACGTCCGAACCCGTTCTCGTACCCCGCATCCCACCAACTCCGCACAATGGCATCAGCGATGAGCAAGCGCCTCGAAGGCAAGACTGTCGTAGTCACTGGCGCCTCTTCAGGAATTGGAAAAAGCACAGCTATCGAATTTGCTCGCACCAGCCCTAAAAACCTCAAACTCATCGTTACCGCCCGCCGATTGGAAGTCTTGGAACAATTGAAGGAGGAAATCAAGAAAGAGGTTGGAGATGGTGTCAAAGTTCTGCCCGTCAAGCTGGACGTGAGCAACCCGGAGGAAGTCAGAAACTTTGTCGGAAACTTGCCAGAGGAGTTCAAGGATATCAATGTTCTGGTCAACAATGCGTGAGTATACATGGAAGAGATGGAAGTAGACATGATTATGCTGACACACATGTCTTAGCGGTCTGGTCAAGGGTGTCGCCAAAGCACCTTCAATCGCTGAAGCAGACATCGACGTCATGTTCAAGACAAACGTTACTGGCCTTATCAACATGACCCAAGCTATTCTCCCCATCTTCCAAGCTCGCGGAGAGTCGGGAGCCGGCGACATCATCAACGTCGGCAGTATCGCCGGACGCGAACCTTACCCAGGCGGTAGCATCTACTGTGCCACCAAGGCTGCTGTTCGCTCCTTTACAGACGCCCTCCGCAAGGAACTCATCGCTACCCGTATCCGTGTTATCGAGATTGACCCTGGTCAGGTGGAGACAGAGTTCAGTGTTGTCAGATTCTATGGAGACAAGGCTGCTGCAGACAAGGTTTATGAGGGATGCGAGCCTTTGACACCGGAAGATATTGCTGAGGTTGTTGTGTTCGCTGGTGGCAGACGGGAGAATGTCGTTTTGGCCGACTCGCTGATCTTCCCTAACCATCAGGTGAGTTTTCTCTTTTCAATACTCCTTGCGTTCTGGTTGCTGATTGTTTTTGGAAGGCCGCTGCTACGGTTATGCACAGAAAGAGTTAGATGGAAGAGCTCACATTGTTTTAATGACGTGCTTTTTGGATCTAACGTGGAAAACTTAGGCCGGCGCTGGAGGCAGCAACTCGTACAAGCGTCCTCAACCCAAGATTTAGATATGACAACGAATGGTATGCAGGAGGTCATCCCCCAAGCCAATGCTACAGTCTGAGAAGTGTCTTATGCGAGTCACACTACTAATGACTAGACTTATTCGAGACAAGCTTTATGTGGATTTGGCATGTACAGGGGGGTAGCGCATCCGATCGTTAGCGCTTCCGTCTCGCAGCATCGCCGATCTCTCGGCTCCCCTCTCGCGTCGATGTCGTCGCCGAACAGCTATATACAGCTCGATCTGCTGCTTCTTTTTCTTTAAGAGTTTAATGCTGCATCTAAGGCCTAAGGTTTATGGCCTTATATACAGGTATCGTAAGGGGTATCGTAAGGGGTAAGAGCTTGAAAATGGCGCATAGAAACACATAAAAAGAGGCCTCTTAAGGCCTTAATTTGAGCACTAATACTAATGGATCTAACTACTCCCTGCCCTATACGAGGTAGCTTCCGCGAGCTACCTAGTGCTTTATGTCTTCCTCCTCCTTATTTAGCTCTTAGAGCTACACCTACTTTGCCAATTATTATATACGATTAAGAGCCTCTATTTAAGATAGAGGTAGACGCTAATACCTTTAGATACGCTCCTCAAAACTACCCTTACCGTAGCTAGCTTAAATTATTCATTTAACATATAATTTAAGCCTTATTTCTTCTTCTTAAATGGCCAATTATTGCTATATTAAGGTTCCTGCACGAGCCTTATATAACAGTATAGGATATTGCCTATAAATTAGCTACTCTAGATCGCTTTTAAGGACTAGATCTAGCTAGAAGATTAACACTTTTTAGGGACCCTATTCGACAGATAATTGTTTAGTATGTTACTTTAGGAGTTAAAGGAAGAAGAGCTACCTTATAACAAATCCGGTAAAGACTTCGCCTTATGTGTTTAACTTAAACTATCTCTCGTATGCTCTACGAGGAAGGCTACTAGCGCCGAGTTGCTATTTAAAGGCCTTATATCGACGCTATTAAGCGTTAAAAAAAGGCTAGTATAGGCCCTACGCTTCTAGAACTAGGGCATTGCGCAATAGCGTTAAGTTATCTAGACAGATTAATCCGCTTTTAACCGAGGTAGCCACTAAAAGCTCTAGGTAACTAGAAGGCTAGATAAAGCCCTCTACTTAGATTGTCTTACTCCTAGATTATCTAAAGCTAAACATATTATAGTGTTCGGAGCCTTTAATAGCTATAGCCAAAAAATGAAGCTTATAATTAGAGACTAAGGAGCGAGATAGAACTCTACCTATCTATATAATATATGCGTCGTTCCCCTCTCTTAATTCTATTAAGAGAGGGCCATATATTGCGACCTTACGCCAATGTATCCTATAACATAATTAGGACTAGTAGTTATGTTCGATAGGGCATCTATCTACACCTTACGCGAAACTAGAGGGTTTATCGTAGACCGTTACATCGTAGTACTCCTAGACTAGCTACTAAACTCTCTAGATCTTAACCCTATCGAGAACGTATAGGCGTTAATAAAGGATCGAGTCTAGGCTATTAACGAGAGGCCTTACGGCCGCGAGGCTATAATAGACGCGATTAACCGTAAATAGGAGAATCTTACGACCCTTAAGCTTTAAAAACTAGCAGATTCGATGCCTCGTCGCATCTAAGCAGTTATCGAAGCTTAAGGGGGGCCTACGAAGTACTAAGATCGAGCGTGTGTATATGTATCCTTATGTTCTACCTCTTAGTTTAACCCCTTATATCCTTATGTTCTACCTCTTAAATTAGTCTTATTTCGTACGTAGGAGTTTGTTAGGTTCGGCGATCGTTCGATAGGCGCGCGCGTTATAATTTCGTAGAGAGAACCCGATTTAACATCGAGCATTAAATAGAAAACCCGTTGGCGACGACATCTGTGTCTAGAGCTTGTCTAGAGCGTAATCGTAATCTTAAGGAGCGTACGAGGGAGCGCGCGCGCGAGCGAGGTAGAGCTACTGTCGCTAAGCGAGCTCGTCAATTAGTCGTTATTTAAGTGGTTCGTGGCTGCGAGGCGCTGCAGTAGGCGAAGGTAATGTCGAACTAACGGTCGGATGCGGCACCCCCCTGTACTTCCAAATTCTTGACCGGACCTTGTAGTTACCTCCTAAAATGGTTCGCCAACAATACTCCGTCCAGCTCCGTGACAAAAAGGGAAAGATGTCGTGGAAGCGAACCTCGGTCATTTTGAAACACGACAAATTTGCCTTGGCGCGTTTCGAACCTTTTTCTCCACCATTCGAGCCCTCGCTTCATTACAGCCGCGACTCCTCTTTTACACCACATGTCCAACTCATATAAGAAGGTCACGACCGTTCAAATAGCCTATGCAACTATACGGCCGGATACATGCATCTCCTCATCATGATATGTGTTCTTCCACGAGTCAAGAAGACAAAAGCTTTCCTCGGCTGCATTTGCTTGACCAGAACTTGACTCCTGCATGAAGCATTATTGAATTCTAGAAATCTCCTCTTGACGATCAATGCGAAACACGACTGAAGAGGTAGTTAGGGCTTGACGGAGAAATAGGTCTGTGGTCACGATGCCATCGCGTAAAGAGTGCGTATACATGGCTGTAAGTACTCTGTGTTTCTAGACCTCCCCTCTTCGACCTTTTGACCATTCTCTTCTTGAGCTTCACTACTTATACGCCTGGTTGCGTTCTTCTTCCATTTCTTCATCAGCTCAACATTCCTTGGACATTTATCCCGTTCTCTTCTGTATCTCAATCATGAGGTACTCTCTTACTCTTGCGGCTCTGGCAGCTGCTACTGGAGTCTCATTTGCCCAATCAGCCGTTCCAGCATACGGACAGTGTGGTGGTCAGGGTTATACTGGATCTACTGTCTGTATTTCTGGTTACCACTGCAGCAAGAACAACGACTACTATTCTCAGTGTGTTGCTGGTGCAGCTTCGAGTGGCGTTGCAACCACCATCAAGACTTCGATCGTTCCATCTTCTTCAAGCACTGTTGTGACTAAGCCACCTGTCACCACTTCCAAGGTCGTCTCTACATCTAAGGTTGCAACCACCACTGCTGCAGCTGCAGGCTCCATCGCTACGACCTCAGGAACAAAGTTCGTTATTGACGGCAAAGCTGGATACTATGCAGGCACAAACTCTTACTGGATCGGTTTCCTCACCAACAACAACGACATTGATCTTGTTATGCAGCATCTCGCCAGCTCAGGCCTGAAGATCCTTCGTGTCTGGGGTTTCAACGATGTGACTACCACTCCTACTGACGGCACTGTCTACTATCAATCCTTTGCCAATGGAGAAGCCACCATCAACACCGGTGCTAATGGATTGCAACGCCTCGATTACGTCGTCAAGAGTGCCGAAGCCCATGGTATCAAGCTGATCATCAACTTTGTCAACAACTGGACCGACTACGGCGGTATGGCAGCCTACTTCTCATACGCCGGCATCACCTCAAACGCCCAGTGGTACAACAGCACCAAGGCCCAGGCCCAATACCAGAAGTACATCAAAGCAGTCGTATCACGCTACAGCAGCAGCACCGCAATCTTCGCATGGGAACTCGCCAACGAGCCCCGCTGCACCGGTTGTGATTTGTCTACACTCAAGACCTGGGTCGTCAACACATCCAAATACATCAAGAGTCTTGACTCCAAACACATGGTCACAACCGGTGAAGAAGGCTTCGGACCCATCCCCGGCGACGACGGAAGCTACCCCTACCAACTCTCCGCCGGTGGAAGCAACTTCACCGCAAACTGCGAAGTACCCACCATCGACTTCTGCACCTACCACTTGTATCCAGAATCCTGGTCCGTCACGCCCACCCAAGCTTGGGGAAACCAGTGGATCAAGGCACATGCTCAGGCCTGCACTGCTGTTGGAAAGCCTTGTCTGCTTGAAGAATTTGGCGCATCCAATAACTGTGGTATTGAGAGTGATTGGCAAGCTACTGCACTCAAGGCTGCGGGCACTGGAGCGGATCTTTTCTGGCAGTATGGGGATACGTTGAGTTATGGACAGACTAGTCAGGATGGCAACACGGCTTTCTATGGTGATGCGTTGTATACTTGTTTGGTTACTAACCATATCAAGGCTATTGATAGTCTGTAGATATGGTATGTCGTTGACGCGGAGGTTGAGGTTGAGAAGTCTGGGGGAAAGTCGAGGTTCTGAAACTGAGATATCTTATACTCGTTTACCGTTCAAAGACAGACTCGAAAACCCAAATCAACTTTTCCTCATTCGCATGAGCTTCCTCCATGGGCTCAACTCCCTTTCCGACCAATTCCTCAATCTCGGCAGTCAGTTGCGAGATCTTTCTGTAAGCTTGTAGTTACCTCCCAAAACGGTTCTCTATCTAGCTCCCTGCCTAGTGTTAAAGAAAGATTAACTAGCATCTCGTGTTATTTCTTTATGCGGAATCTTAGTATTCATGCCGCGCTGCAACACATGTAGTAGCATTATTGTCTCGATAGGCTTAGACTTAGACATCGCGTTCGACGTTATCGCGAGAGCGGCGGAGTTATAATTCTAGAGCAGCGATCTGTTTGTCTTTTTCTTCTACGGCCTTCTTGCTTGCTAAAAGGTCTTCCTCTTTAGTTCTACCAGCTATGGTACCACTTGAGTGGCCAGTGTCATCATCATCATTATAATAGCAACAAATTAACCTCCCAAAGGCTTCTCCATCGCAGCCAGTCTGAGGAGCGCGCGTCTAAAAACACCCTTCATGTAGCGATCAACAAAGCGGATGTCGACGTAGGTCATCATGAATGGTGCAACTTCCTCGAAGTCACCATCGCCGTTCAGGCGCTTCGTCAGAGTCAGAACCAACTTTCCAATGTCGTGAGTACCCTCTGCCTGGCGATACACGAAGATAGACTGCTTATCCAAATCGACAACGGCGTAGTCGTCAGTGGATGAAGCGATACTGTCAGCAAACAATCTGCGAGGCTTTCCAGGACGGCCTCCCAACAGAACCTCATCAGTAGAATGGAGCAGGGTGTAAGAGATGTTTCCAAGCCCGATATCATCGGTATCGCCAATCAGCATCCACAGCTCGGGTAGAGTCAGGGTGAAATCTCTGATGCCATGCAGCACAGCCTTCTCGTACGCAGCAAACCAGGCAAAATAAGCTCTGACGAATAGATGTTGAGCACAGAGCCCATCCTGCGAAACCTTGGACTTCCAGAGATCGAAGACGTCGGCGGAGCCACTCCAATAAAGCTCGAGAGAGTTGGCGGCCCTGTGAATGAGCTCAATGACGCGAGCCACCACCAACATCTTGTGCTCAGAGTCGATCTGCTCCGACGACTCCAAGTAAAACTGGAGAGAAGATGCCAGCTGTAAGATGTTTTCACTCCTGCATGCATCAATCAGCTGCAGCATGGTCTCAATGAGGATGAAGATCTTGGGGCCCTCTTCTCTGAGCGAGCTCATCATGAAGCAAAGGCGTACGGTCAGTTGAGAAAAGGGTTGACCGAGGAAGGGGCGAGTCTCCGATTCTGAAGCCATGGACAAGGTCCAAGACCATGCTTTCTTTGTGACTGCCCATCTGTAGCGAGTCGGGAAGGTCTTGTGTAACGAATCGAATTCCGTCTCGACTCCAGCGAGATGTTCAAAGGCCTGATTATCGACATCTTGCGAGTATTCGAATGCGAGCTGTCGCAAGTGGCTCAATGTGACCTTCAGACGTGTCTCAAGCACTTCTTTGGCCGAGGTGACATCTTTGAGCTTGTCTCTGAGAGTCCGAATGTCCTCTTCGAGACCACACTGAGTGATATTCTGTGACTCATACTGACGCTTCAGTGTTGCGTGGGCCTGCTGGCTCTGTCTCAACTCTTTTTGAATGTTGTCAAGCTCATCCGTTATCTTTCTGGGCGCGCTATCGCAGGCTTGCAGATCCTCGCTGGGCTTGGCCTCAACTTGCGTGTGTTGATAAGTGTCGCCTTCAAGCTCCTCTATCTTGTCGTCCTTGTCTTTGATCTCGATCTTCTTGAGCTCTAGCGCTTTCAAGAATTCATGAGTTGGCTCATTGGTATCGTGCGCTTGCTTCTTTCTCAAGGTCTCAAGGTCGGCTTGAATGGCGTGCTGCTGATCTCTTGCGGTACGATCAGTGGTGGCCTCTGCTTCACGTAGTTGATGATGCGAGTTGTCCATGACTGTGATGTTGTTTGTGATTGTTGTAGCACCGCAACAATGGAGGCGAGTCCGGTAATAATTCAGAAAGAGTGATCAGACGTCGGGGAAGGTGGAGATACACACTCTCCGAGCATGAATACAATGGCGTCGCGACTGCCACAATGCACGAAGCTTGCTTAACCGGCTTCTGGCTGATGGCCACGGTACAATCTAAAGAATCCTTAATGATCCATTGGAAGGAGCCACCGATATCTAGATGTCATATCCTATCCTTGATTACGAGCAAAGCACATGGCCATGAATTTGCAAGAAGGCTTTCTTTATCTTTTGGTGCTAATCCATAAGCTTAGTGCCTGATTGTCGAAGCAATCCGCCCTTTGCATTGATAACGGATGGCATGGCTTTGTCTGTCAGAATGGAGTGGGAACGGACGAGGAAATGTGCATTCGGGAGGAAAGAGCGAGAGAGGTTGTCGATTTAGCTATACCAGAAGCGGTCTAGTTCGGAAGATGAGATTGATAAGATTAGCAATCATCGGCCCACAGCTACTCCTTCTGAAAAAACTCGCCACAATCTAAAGAACACGGATTTTGGCCACAAGCACCCTTAGATTACTCTACTTCTTAAGCGCTATTCGATAGGCCCGTAGCCTTACTGCCGCCGTTAATGCCGCCTAAGGAAAAGTAGCCCTTCCCTTAGGGCACTAGACACTATAGTACTACACTATAGGAACACCGAAAGAACCTTACCTAGGACACTACATCTATACTCTAGTACTATTAGACTGCTCTATTAATTAAGACTGCCGACCTTAAGCCCCTACTACTATCCCTTACGGCGTAGTAGTCTTTAGCTAAACTAGCCCTACTAAAGGATAAAAAACTTTTTACTATAATGTAGAGCCTTTAGGCTAAAGTCCGCGAACTTAAGAACGTACTAATAACCGTCCCCTCTACCCCTAGCTAGGTAGATATAGCTTCCTAATTAACTATAACCCCGTCGACCGCCCCTACTATCCCTAGTACTTTCGCTGCCCTAGAAGAGCGCAAAATTACTATACGTATGTGCTAAGACGCTATTAAGCGAAAGCTTAAGAGTTAGACCCCTATAGATATAGTATTCTAACTAAATCGCCGCCTTAGAGCAAAAGGCAGCGATATAATTAAGTTCATCTAAGTTAAGTCTATCCGTAACCTACCCTTAGGGGACATTAGGATCTAGACTTCTATACTAGTAGGGGCTAAGACCCTTAAGCTCTACGTATAGGAGTAGTTACGCTTCTACGGAGAAGGAGCGTATATTATTATGCCCTCTTATAGAGTTATCGTAGACTACTTCCCTACTATACTTAAGCTAGGAGGTAGAGAAGAGGTAGATAACTTCCTCTAATAACTAGTAGCCGATAACAACTACTAGCTACGTAGGGAGGACCTTACCTACGTAGGTTTCCTTAACCTAAGCGTAACCTAGAATAAGAGACACTCCACCCTACGACTTAAGTTTACTAATATAGGGGCAGTAAATAAGGCCTTCTAGGAAGGCGTATACTAGAACGCTAAACTAATAACGAGCCGTAGACGTTATGTCTATAAGGCTCGCGTAGTTTAGTACTATAAATGCTAGATATACGGCCATATAGCGGCTAAGTGCTAGAGCTCTAACTCCGTTTATAGTACCTACTCTAGCTACTATAGATCTAAGACCTATAATAAGAAAGAAGACCGTACCGCCTAGAGATACGTAGCCTACGCTAGGGACGGACACCGCTCGACCGACTACTCCTACCTAGTAAGGAAACATACCGTCCGAGAGGCTAAGGCTAGATAAAGAGCCCTAGAATACTAGCCCTATCCGACTAAGACGAAGACTCCTACATTATCTATGCTTAGACGCTCGTAGGATAGTAAGGGCCTAAGGACCAATACTAACTCTAGACTCTAGACTACTATATATAACCCTAGGAAGAGAATAGCCGTCTTACTACCTATAGAAGACCGCGGCACCCTATCTGCTCTCGTAGTTTAAACTAGACTAGAGGTAGAAATAATAGATAATGTAGAAATAGAGGAAGAGAGTAAGGGATCTAACCTCTCCTAAGTTACTACCCGTAGTAGTAGAAACGTAATACTAACTCGCCGCGCGGCCGAAGCGACTTATATTTAATACGCCCTAACTATCTATTATTTAGTATAACACCTATAACTCTTAGAAGGTGTAGAACCCCTTCCTTAAGTAGGAAGAGATCTATACGTACGATATTATAGCACTATAAGACCCCTCCTATAAGGGCGACACTATATACTCCCCTCTAATAGGCTTCTATACTATTTTCCCTTCCCTATAGGTAAGCGTTACCCTCTTCGTTAATAAGAGAATAGATAACTCTATATAGTCTATCTAGGACCTGCTAGGGGCCGCACTAAAGGACTACATCTAGACACTTACTATTAAGACACCCTTAGGCCGCCTTTATATACATAACGTATATAACCGCCTACGACTTAGTACGGGAGACGTACTCGCCTAGGTCGACCTCCGCCTCCGATAGCCTAGGGAACACCTACTACTTAGAGACTTTAACCTCTACTACCCGACATAGTCTACACTAGAACGACTAGCTACCGCACATTCTAAACACCTCCTACGCCTACTTAGCTAGTAGGAGATAACTCTCTACCTACTACTAGGGACAAAGACCTAGTACTAGAAAAAGACTTAGACTACTATTAACCTTATCTTCGGCTCTACTAGCCTTACTAATCGACTCCTACAGTGCGGAATAGCAGACTAACTAGGTATAAACTCTAACTACTACCTAGTCGCTACGACATATAATCTCTATCTACCTCTAGCTCCGCTAGTTATACGCTACTTATAGAAGAGGATAGACGTTCCTACCCTACTTAAGATATTCTAACTACCCCCTAAGCAACCGATGCTGTCGGCTATAGATATTAACTATTAAGCCCTTACATTAGTAGAGGCAATTATAAAGGCCGTTTAGGCATCTACCCCTAAGGTAACTATATACGATAGGACTTACCTAGGCTTTAACCGGGAATGTAAGGAGTTAGTGCGGGAATTACGAAGGCTTTACCGCCTCGCTAAAGACTCGAACTAGGCCGTAGACTAGAAAGCGTATAGGAGGGCTAGGAACGAGGCTAGCTATATAATTAAGAGGAAGGATAAAGCTGCCTAGCAGCTATTTATAGAGGGCATTAGTAATACTAAAGACCTCTATAGGATAGTACAGTAGTCTAAAGGGGGTAAGTAGTCCTAGATATACACCCCGACCCTTAAAAAGGGGAACATAAACACCTTTATAGTTATACTAGAGGAGAAGGTAGAGGCCCTCCGACAGTTATTCTTCTTACGCCTACTAGACGTAGATACGTCTAATATATCTACCTATCGCTACCCGCTAGTACTACTAGACCGCCCGATATAACCCTACAAAACATAGTAAGCCCTAGATAACATAGTACCTAATAAGGTACTAGGGCCTAACGAACTCCTTATAAGGGTGCTCTACCTACTTAGCGTAGCCCTTATCTAACTAGCGACTAGGCTATTTAATGTAGCTCTCGTATAGGGACACTACCCCTAACACTTCTAGTAATCTACGACTGTCGCCCTTAGGAAGCTAGGTAAAGACGACTATTAAGAGCCTAAATCGTATAGACCGATCGCCCTACTAAACACCCTTAGCAAAGTTATAGAGTCTATTATCGCGACCCGCCTTAGCTACCTCGTAGAGATATACTACCTCCTCCTAGAGAATTACCTTAGCGGTAGGAAACTTAACTTGCTAGAGTATACGGTATACCTACTTACGAGCCGCATTTAGTCCGCTCTAGGATAGGGATAGGTAGCTAGCCTACTACTACTTAACGTAGCCGACGCTTTCGATAATGTCTCCTAGCCGCGGCTACTCTATAACATAAGGAAAAGACGTATACTAGACTCGATAGTCTAATAGATATAATCATTCCTCTAAGATAGGGAGATAGCGATTAAGCTCCTAGAATACTATACCCCTCTTTAGCCTACGGATACGGGCATCCTATAGGGCTTACTAATCTCCCTAATACTATACCTCTACTATAATGCGGACCTCGTCTAAAGGTGCACTAAGCTAAGGAAAGGGCTAATAGCGATTAGATAGATAGACGATGTTAACACGTTAGTAATAGGCCTAAACATAGAGACTATATATAGGAGACTAGCTAACGTGTACCGAAAGGAATGCCTCCTATAGGCGGCTAAGTACGCCTCGGTTTTCGCGCTAAAGAAGTACGAACTTATCTACTTTAGGGGACCGTTAGCTAGGGGCCTAGATAGGCCGCTCTAGCTATAAGGCTACGACTAGCCTATTATACTAAAGTCTAGCTACCGGTACCTTAGAGTAATTATCGACAGCTACCTTACTTAGCTTCTATACCTTAAAACTATCGAAGTAAAAGCTTACGCCGTAATTGCTGCTATACGTAGGCTAGGTAACTCTGCCTAGGGATTAACACTAAAACAATAACGCTAGATATATAACACTATCGTCCTACCGGCCTTAACCTTCGCTAGCTCGGCCTAGGCCTATAGCGATAGCTAGAAGGGTAATAAGACTAGGGAAGAGGCAAAGCTAGCTATCTTACGAAGGATTTAGAAAGAAGTAATAGTAGTTATTATAGGTGCCTTCCGTCGTACGGCCGGCGCGGCCCTTAATATACTAGCATATACTCTACTAGTAGAATAGAAAATGACCTCCCTCGCCCTCTCCTCTACGGTACGTATATACTCCTCGCTAATTAGGGAACTAATTACGAAGGCCTTCCTAGCCGACCCGAGATACTAGACCTACCTATAGCGGTATAGGACCTAGGCCCTAAAAGATATAGGCATTAACATATAGTAGATTCCTCCTACTATACTGTACCTATAAGCCCTATAGGAATACTACCTAACCTTTACTACTACTAAGGACCTAACTCCGCTAGCCTACCCCCTAATATATAAAGTCTACGTATATACGGACGTAGCTACCTCGAAGGAAGCGATAGCTACCGCGGCCCTAGTCCTAGTAGCTAGAGCGCCGGCAAAAGTAGCCTACTATAACCTATTAACCCCTATCCTCTAGGGTAAGCTACTCGCTATTTAGGCTAGCATCTATTTAGCGAATAACATCGCTAGCTAGAGCTATACCCTTATCCGCGTATATACCGACTTATAGGAGGCAGTATAGCTACTCCGGCGCCCCTTAAGGTATAACTACCGACACCTAGTAGGAGACATAATAAGAGCTATATAGGTAAGCTATAGACTAGTTACTATCTATTAGATACCGGCCTATAAGGGTATTATTAGTAACGAACTAGCCGACCTAGTAGCTAAGGCAGCGGCGAGACGACCTAGAGTAGTGCTACTAAGGCTAGGGAAACTATAGATAGGCGACATTAAACGCCTCCTTTAAGATAAGGTAGAATTAGAGTAGGCGGAGGGCTAGTAGGACCCTAAGTACGGCTAATATACGGTAAGACTACTACTACTCCTAAATAGGAAGTAGACGGTTAACCTTCCCCTATATAAGTTACTTACCTTAGTGCTTACCTAGATGCGAACTAACAAGATTAGACTAGCTTCTAACCTATCTACATTAAAGATCGCCCCCTCCCCTATCTATAGCTATAGGAGGAGTAACGAGACTATCCCCTACGTCCTCTACTACTATACGACCTTTACTAGTATTAGAATAGGCTTCCCGGCCCTACTAGAAACTACCCTCTTAGATATAACACTAACGGAACTAGACTCGGCTAAATAAGCGGCAATCTTTATACGAAAAACTAGTCTTCTTAAACAATTTAGGTACTTAAATGGAGTTAAAGGGTTAGCAAACTAGCCCCTATAACATGACGCATTAACTATATAGACACTAGTTGCGACTATAACCCTGCCGCGTAGCTAGAGATAGCTAGATTTCCTTTGTTTTTCTACCCTTACCCTAGCTATTAGAAAGCGATAAGATAACTAAACTGCAACATACTAAACCACGTATAAGGATTAACTACCTCTCGCTAAACATAGCGCATACGGCTAAACTACGGGATGCTAGGCAAAGGGGGAGGCGGAGGAAAGGTTTTTCCGAGGTACCCCGGTTAAAAATGGTGTGGAAGGCAGTAGAATTTAGAACATAGCTATTCCGCATGAGCGGCATACGCCGCTAGGATCGGATAATGAATTAATCAATCAATCAATCAATCAATCAAGCTACTCCTTCTCTGCAAACACCTCTACACACCGTTATTTATTAGCACCTCTCCCTGTCTGCTGTGGTGGACCATCGATATATCTCCGAGCTTTTGTTTTGTAGTCAAAGAGGTATTCTGCACCATGACTCAACTTTATCCATGGGATGATCCGTCAGATTAGGCTACAAACAATGTTTTCCAGGGTCTTCATCAAACTAAAGATCCAAGCAGATGCGGATTCCCGACCACGGCAATTTGCATACACTCGTTTGCCATGAAAACTATGTTACGCCCCATCCCAAAGCATCTGAATTCTCATGGAGTCTCTGCCTATTATTGAGCTCTCATCAGCCAACTTCAATCAGTGGAATCGTTTCGTGCCTTTTCACAATGGTTGTTCCGCACTACATCAGTCAAGAGATGGCAAGCATGGCGGAGCATTTCAAGACAGGTGGTCTGGGTCGACTGGCTGTTAAGATTACTGAGCTTGACCAAAAATATGCTCCTTACTTCAACATCTCTGGGACTCCGCCAACCACCTTGAGCAATGCTGGGATGGTGTGTCTGGCACAGGTTTCTCCTGAACTAACGATAAGCCTGCTCGAAAATACTCTGGTCCAGAAGTGGAAGACTGGAGCGATTGTCATCAATGACTGGCATCGTATTCCCCGAGCTGTGCGTGGAGAGAACGAGCCTGCTATCTATGTCAACTACTTTGCTGCAGCCAACGGTACTGGCCTCTCGATTGCAGAATACCAGGTATATCTCGAAGCAATGTCTGCTGCCATGCTTGGAAAGAACGCTATGGTCGGCGGCAAGAAGCGCGACATTATCAGGAAGATCGACCTCTATTACAAGAAGCGCACCGGAGAGCAAACCCCTTTCTCCAGACTTCTTCTGAACGCTCATCTGGATCACTATGAGTTTATGCGATACCAAAACAAAGTCATCAATGCTGCGACCAAGGCTGGTGCTCTCGAGATACGCTTCCCTGGTGAGGTTCGCTGGAGCTTTGATGTCGATCAGTGCATCAAGAAACACCAGAGACTCCAAGGCAACGAACTGCTGCTTCGCCTCACGATGTGTGTTGTCGGCGTACTTTGGCCTGACAAGGGGTTCGAGCTGTCCTCCTTCGCTTTATTTCGTGTGACCAGTTGGGCTCAGGTCCACATGGTAAGTCAGATCCCGCAGTGCGCTCCTCAACGATTGGCCATCAACAGGCACGAGGCGTTGAATTCAGGAGCTGTCCATCGAGAGCCTTCAATTCCCATACTTTTAGTGGATGCATGCCTGGCTCGAAAAAGCATCGTGGCTCTCAATATACATGATTTGGTGCTCCAAGGACACAGGAGATACCTTGATGCTGCTGGTCTCTCTCACTACCCTGCTGACTATCTCCAGTTCGAGTCCATAGGATCTCACCTTATCAACAGCTACGCTGGCTACGGCGGATTCAACTTCAGCACATCCGGTGTCACCATTTCTTCCGCAGCTAGAGCTAGTCCAGCCACTTGGGAGCACATCGCCAATCAGTACCACCAAGTTCTTGTTTATTCAACCATCGCGAGCGAACAACACGGTCTGGAACTGCAGAAAGAGCTGCTCACTATGGAAGGCGCTACGTTTGCGGCAAAGGCTCATATCAAGACTCAGCAGTTGGCCACGAGCTTGAAGTTGGTCTTGGACCAAGTCGACGGAAGCGGTGAATCTTTGTTGGACCGTACGACGCTCGAAGGTATAGCTCAGTCTCTCGTCCTCCTTTTTGACACACCAGACGCAATGACAAAGAAGTGTTACGACGAGCTTGTTGGATTGAAAAGGCGACTGGGATCGATGGCAAAGGCTGCTACAGAGAGATCGCCTGGGACTTGAGAATGAGAATCTCACTCATCTTTTGAGGCGTTCTCGGATACGTATGGCATCGTGTCTCTTTAATCATCGAGAGGATTTAGATTTTGTACGATGCTTTTACAACCTTGAAACACTCGTCAGCGAGAATACAACTGGCTGGCTTTGCGGAAGCAGTGTGAGTGATTTTTCGTCCGTTTCATTGCTCACAGCAAGCCGGATGCTCCCATGAGCCATCACACATGTTGTATTATCAGAACCATAAGCCATCTGATCTCGGTGTATTCGCAAAGGCATAGACGCACATCATCGAAAGAAGAGAGCGAGCAGAACTCATATTTAGTAGAAGGTTCTAAACATACTGTGCTTTACCATCACGATCTGACCATGAGAGTTCGTCCATGTTGAAAACCTCGATTGTCAAAGATTTGGAGGTTTGTCAAACGTATCCATCAACATCGCGGTATCAACTGCGCTAATTCATGATGGCGTCCTATTCATCAGCTAGGCGAGCCGAAGCCAATAATGCCATCAAGCGACTCATGGACCTAGGCGCCCGGATCGCACCTCTGAGCGAAAGACTCGATGAGTTTCTCGCCACCCAATCCCTTACCGACATTATGCTGGATGATACTCTTCCACCAGAGGTTACCGAGACCGTCCGTAATGTCTTTCACGGCAAGCAGGCAGTGACCGAATTTTTCAAGGAAGTGCAGGCTATCGCAGAGAATGACATTGCACGCATTGTCAACTTCATCCAGCAGCAAGACGCTACCATTGCGCAACTCCAACAAGCCAACAAGCTAGTCGTCAGTCCTGATGCATTAGGTCAGCAATGCCAGCAGGCAGTGATCGCTGCTCTGACCGCAGAAACTGGCCCTCTCGGCAACAACTTCAATACCCGCATCCGAGAAATCCACCGTGCGACAACACACGATGAGGGAGTGCTCCACCAGACTCATCAGGCCTTGTTGGACCCAGACGCCAGTGCAAACCCCGACAGCTTCGTTGGCCGTGTCAGTACGGCCGTTTCCGAAGACAATGGCCTCCTTGGTCGCATAGAGAAAGCTTTCACCAGTCCCGATACCGCATTCGATCGCCTCCACACTGCTTTGTCTAGTCCCAATGGCACGCTCGTTCGTATTGCGAATGCCGCTCCTGTCTTAACTCGCATCGAAAGCACCCTTACCGATCCCAACAGTCTCATGGGTCGTGTTGACACGGTGCTCAAAGATCCGAGTAGTCTCCTCGGTCGCCTGAGTGCCACACTGACTGGTCCTAACGCTTTGTTGCCTCAGATCCAGAGTTGTAAATGGATGGAGCGACTTTGGAGCTCCACTGGATCCGCTCCAGCCAAGCTCCATAGAGTAGAGTTTCAGTACGCGCTCTACTCGGCTCCATGGAGTGGAGTCGGTATAGATCAACTCCATGGAGCACTGGAGTTGCAGGGCTTGGCGGCCTCTGATTGGTCAGAATTATCCGGGGTTACCCCATTAGGCTAGATTTGATAGATTAGATGACGCCGGCCACTTCCGGCGCTTCCAGCTGCATCTTAACAATAACAATTACTAGCTTCCTCTTTTATTACAATTCGCGCCTTCTGCTGCGGCACTATATAACTACACTCTATCGCTAGTTTTACGTTCCTAATAACATATTACGCCTCGGCGCTTGCGAAGCGAGCAAAAATGAAAGAAATCGGGCTATAAATGGACTAGAGTACGCCGCTCGAAGTTACGACAAATTAATAATATAGTGCGCCCGATATCTACTAATATAAGCTCCTAAAGTAACACCTAATTGACCTTAAACTCTTATACTCTCTTATAGAGTAGTTCTCTAATACTATCTACGTAACCTACTACGCCCTCCGTAGCCTCTACCGATTAGAGCTATACCGCTATCGCTAATACTACGATTCCTCTCCCCCCCTACGGGTATTACGATAACCTCGATTAGGACCGTATCTAAGGCCTATATAGCACCTTCTTTAACGGCAAGGGTCTTACTTAGAGTCCTATCTAGCCTTACGGTTAGCGTATTAAAGATAATAGGACGGGTAGAGCTATATTCCTTTATAAACTCTACTTTAAAGCTCGCTAGCCATTTTAAGTCTTCTAAGTCGAGAAGGGCACTAAGGGCGCTATCGACTACCTCCTCTCTACTTATAGCATTAAATGTCGTAAGAATAAGTAATAACTAAAGCGTCCTCTTAATAACTATATTATAGAAGGTTAGACTTAGACTATTAGTTAAGCAATCGAGCGTTATTATATACGCTTTAAACTTACTAGATTTCGAGCACTTCTTCTTACCTAGATTATTAACGATAATTACGCATATCGCACGCTTAAATCTAGTTAGTTCTATAGCATTATCGCCTACCTATAACCCTCTATTATTAAGTAAGGGTATATGCCCTCCTATCCTATAGTTAGATACTAGATTAAGAAGGGTTATAAGACTAGCTTACCTACGGTTTAGTAGCTTCTCGACAGTGCTTAGAGTAAGATCTATTACTCCTTCGATATTTAGACGTCTCGTAAGATAGTCGCCTTTATTAGTATCTACGTACACTTCTACTATAATAATAGCTATAAGAGCGTACTTATTGCCCTTCCTCGATAGACTAGTGTTTACTCTAGAGTAAACATCGCTATAACTATGCTTATAACCCTCTTATCCTTTAGCATTACTATAGACCGAATTAGCTACTTTATTACTAATAATGCTACAAATAATAATACCTACCTAAAAGACCTCGCCTCCTCTCTTAGCTTTAACTATAGCGAGCGCCAAGTCCGGTATGCTAGCTATGTTATTAACCTTATTGCTTACGTAATTCTCTAGGGTTAGAGTAAGGTATCTCTTAAGATAGAAGGTAATAAGGAAGAGGGGGAGGATATTAGTAAGGAAGAGGAAATACCTATTAACGAAGCATTAACCTCTACGTAACTTCTCGAGCTCTAGAGGTAGCGTAAGCGAGGACTAGTTAGTCGACTCTATAATATTATTAAGTTTATCCGACAGTTACCTACTAACCGCGAGCGCTTCGAGGTAAAGCAAATCGAGTATAGGCTACTAAAGTATAAGCTTATATAAGACAACTTAACTCGCTAGAACTCTACTTATTACTCTCTTAATAGAGCTATCGAATAGCGCGTAGTAATTAGTAGTATTATAGACGAAGAAAACGCTAAATAGAGTAAAGACTTACGCGAGTCTAGATTAGCTACTTAGCCTCCTCCTATCCTCGACGACTACTTAACTATAGATAACTAGAGTACTATAATTAAGACTACTAAGATCCTTTAGCCTTTAGAAGAGGCTACTAAGCGTCTATAAGGCCATAGATCCGGCAGTAGTTATAGCTATATATAGTAGACCCTCCCTATTATAGAATTTCTTCTTAACTACTTCGAGGCCCTCCGTAAGCGCTATAAGATTGTTAGTCTAACTAAGAGACTTAATGTATCTATTAATAAGGCCTAGGACCTATTATAACGACCTCTATACGATATACCGATGCTATCGGGCAAATCGACTCTAATTCTAGGTAACTCTAGTAAAACTTTAGGCAACTCTAGTAAAACTTTAGGTAGAACAAGTACGAGGGGTATTAAGAGTAGGAAGTCTTCTTCTAAGAAGTTAACTATAATAGTAATAAGGTCTCGAGCACCATTATAAGCACTCCCTAAGCCTTCTTAAGACTTATCGTAAGGCATACCCTCTTAAGGACCTCTAGAAATACCTTAGGAACTAGACCGCCGTCGCGACTAGTAGATCCTCTATACTAATATTAACCTTAGATAGGCTAAATTACATAAGTACTATACGCTTATAGACCTCTCTACTTTATACGCTACTACTCTCGTACTTTATCTACGCTATATGTAGTATTAGTTTAAGAAGAAATAGTCTCTAAGGCTAGTATAGATTATAGTAGTAAGGCAGCGAGTACTTAAGCTCTAGTCTCCTTATTTAAAACTACTAGTCGACTAACTACCCTCGGAAGCTCCCTCTCCTTAGCGCGTAGAGACGTTTATAATGCTATAGGATAGTAACGACAAACTAGAGTAACCTTAGGTGCTAGCTAATAAGTACGACTTTTAGTGTTAGCAAGCTCTATAAAAGCATGTCTACTAACCTCTTAATTTCTAGACCTCTAAACTACTTCGACGATAGTATCTACGCCTCTTACGCCTCGCCATTAATCTATATACTATCCCTATAATGTCTAATAATCCGGAAAGGACGTTTAGTGCTACCGGACTAATAGTAACTGCGCATAGAGGTCGCCTTAGTTAGTCATCTATTATAGAGACTTAGTGTTTAAAGAACTAGATAAGGCAAGGAATCATTAATATAGTAGCATTCATTAGTGCCGAGGAGGTATTAGAGGTATCAGAAGTTAGATAGATTAATAGAGACATTTAATTGATTTATCTTAGTCTGCCTAAAGTCTCTACCTAGCGACCCATACCGACCCTGGGCTAACCTACCCTAAAAGACCTACCTTCCTTATTTGGCCATGGAGCTCTAGAGCTCCATGGAGCTCCATGGTATAGACCATGGATGGAGCATGCTCCACTCTAGTGACCATGGAGTAGAGTAGAGCGAGGGGGCCATGGAGTGGAGCTCCATCCATTTACAACTCTGCTCAGATCCATATCGCTACGGTCGGGCAACACAGTGCACTGTCTACAGTACGCAACGCAACCGTAGGCAACCAGAGCGCTTTGAACCAGGTTCGTGTTGCAACCGTAGGCGAGCAGAGCGCCTTGTTTGCAGTCCATGTCGCAACCACTGGCGATCGAGGCGCACTGGCACAGATCCAAGCTGCCACTACTGGCGAGCAGAGCGTCCTGAACGAGATTCGTGTCGCCACAGTTGGTGAAGCTGGCGCACTGGCACAGGTCCATGCTGCCACTTCCGGCGCTCGGAGTAACCTGACTGAGGTTCACACCGCAATTGTAGGCGAACGAAGCGCCTTGTCCGCAGTCCAAATCGCAACCACTGGCGAGCAGAGTGTCCTGAACAAAATTCGTGTCGCAACCGTAGGCGAGCAGAGCACCCTGTCTGCGGTCCGCACAGTCCTCAATGAAACTCTGGCGACTGTCACCACACCCAACGCCGCCGGTGTCCTCACAAGCCGCTTCGAACAGGTTCTTGATGCTGTTACTGTCACAAACAGCGATGGCACAACTAGCAACGTCTGTGAACGGATTGAAGCTGCTGTCGAAAACACTGACCAGACCTTGTCTGCCGTCACAAGGCGCCACCCAGACGGCACCTATCTTGACAACGTCAACGATCGTTTGGACCGCATCGCCACAAGTACCGCCAACACCTTGGCGGCTGTCACTGAACCCACCATTGCCGGTGGTCGCAGAAGTCGGTTTGAGGATGTCCTCGGTGCGGTTACTGTCATCAACAGCGACGGCACCATTGGCAATATCAGCGAACGAGTCGAGGCTGCTCTTAGAGGCCTAAACACTGACCAGACCTTGTCTGCTGTCACAATCAACAATCCCGACGGCACCATTCGCGATGCACTCAGCGGTCGTCTGGAAGGCATTGCTACCAATACTGACCACATCTTAGCTGCTGTTGCGTCACGCAACACTGCCGGTCGTTACACAAGTCGCTTCGACAATCTGGCCCTTCGTGTTCAAGCTCGCACAACACCCGTCAGCATTCCATTGCTCGACCAACCCCCCACGGAGACCTCAAACGTACCTTCCTTCGAACTGACCGGTGTGAGCACTTCTCCAGCCGCTGCTCTAGCCACTACTCCAGCAACCAACCCACCTGCCAGACAAGGCCTTCGCAGCTCTGCATCCACGTCAAGACTTCCAGTCCCTGTCGGTACACTCACACCTGCTACTCCTACACCTGTGCGTGCTCCTTCTGGAGAATTCACGTTCGCTACTCCGCCCACGGGCGCCACGAGCGCCACGCACAGGGCTCAGTCTGAGAAGGAAAAGCAGGATCTGAGGGACATGCTCGGAGCTACCGTCGATAGAAGCCTCTCTAAACAGCCTCTCGACTTCCTGCTTGAATTGGATGTTCGTGTTGGCGATGGTACCGGCAATGTCGAAGGGTTCACGCCCTTGCCTGGCGGTCTTTCGGAAGGCACAATCAAGCGTCTCGTGAGTGAGTTGGGCAAGGAGCTCTGCGTCCTCTCGGGTGCCAAATGGGCTCAGGTCGAAGCTGGTGTGACCAAGTCAACTTGTCTGTACTTCAAGCTGAAGAGCAAAGGCACATCTGATGGCTTGTTTGTCGCTTGCGGAACATGTAAGACCAGAAATCGTTTCTGCATTCGAAAGGCGAAACTTGGAAAGAACGGGTTTACGGTCTACCTCGCGCCTTTGAGTACCACCGACAGACCGAGTATCATCAACTCGCAAGAGAACATAGAGATGAGCTATTGGGTGTTGGAGCCGGAAAAGGGTGCCAATGGATGGGATTAGGCAATGAGCTCTCACTGGACATCCCTTGGCTTTGGAAAAGCATCGTGCCTTTTGACAAAGAGTTAAGCTATTGGGTGTTGGAACCCGAAAAGGGTGCTAACGCATGGGAGTAGGTCATCAATGATCAAGGAGGAGGGACATCTACCTGCCAGTGAGGCCAGTAGCGCGAAGCACCACGTTTGCAGTCCTAGTTCTGGTTCTGGTTGTGTTCATGTCCGCAATGCAGGTCAAGGTCATCGCCTGTATCTTGATTGTGCGCCCCTTTCTAGCAACTCGGGAGCACAAATACAGCAAACGGTAGGAAAATAGGGGGAAATGTAGTTTAGAGGGGGGAAGTAAGCGGGCGCCAGCTCTCACAAGACATCTCTCCGCTTGGGTAAAGCATCGTGCCTTTCAACAAAGAGCTGAGCCACCAGTCTGTGCTTTCATTGTTCACGTCGTACCACGGGAATTCCGCTAGTCGGCTGATCAGTGCAGGTAGCCGCCGCCATGGCCAAGACGTGTTGTCGTGAGTGTTTGCGCGCCACTTGTTACCTTCTCCTCCGCGCTCCTTTCTACTCCTTTCCACCAAGATATCCCAGGACACCTCATCTCCTCCCTCTGAAACATCAACCTTTTCATCGCCAACAATCTGTCCGGTACCGCCTGTCATGGCTCAATATCGGCACCACATCACACAAGACATGAGAGATATGGCCAAGTCCTACCACGAATGGGGCATCTCGGGTCTCTCTGAAGATATCGAGGAGCTTGACAAGATATATGCTCCCAAATTCAGCGAGTCCCGACTCTCCACACCGGCCATGAAAGAGCATGCCTGCTTGATGTTGGCGCAGATCGCACCCGACATGATGGAGAGTCCCCTGGATAACACCCTTGTCGAAAAATGGAAGGCAGGTATCATCACTCTGAACGACTGGAACCGCATCCCCAGAGCTGTTCACGAGGACAGAGAGCCTGCCATCTACGTAAACTATTACACCAAACCCGACGGCAGTGGCTTGTCGACTGGCGAGTACAAAGATTACCTCCTCGCGATCGAAGCCGCCCTCACAGCAAAGAATGTCACAATCAACGGCAAATCGTTCGACATGGTCAAAGAGATAGACCACTACTACAAAGTACGCACAGGAAGCAAGACACTCTTCTCAAAGTCCCCAGGTTGGGCGAGTTGTCGTACAAGCCTTCCCGACTTCTTGCTCTACCAAAACAAGCTCATCAGTGTCGCTGCAAGAGACGGAAAGGTGGAAATTCGCTTTCATGGTGAAGTTGGTTGGGCCATCGACACCGATTCGCGTATCAAGGCCCACCACAACCTGCAAGGCTCCGCATTCTGGTTCCGTCTCACAATGTGTGTGGTCAGTGTGTTGTGGCCCCAACATAATTTCGAACTATCCTCCTTCTGCATGTTTCGCGTCATGATGTGGAATCATGCTGAGATTGTGAGTTACTATTGCCAGAGATCTCTTCGGTATTGCCTTCTAACACCTCCCAGGGCGAATCTATCGGCTCTCATCTCGTCAACAGCTATCCCGGATATGGTGGATTCAACTTCACTACCGCCGGCCTTGCAACCAGCTCGGCAGTTGAACCCAGTTCTAGACTCTGGATGACCGTCAGCAAACAGTACGAGGAATGCCTTACATATGCTCAAAAGGCAATCGAGGCCCACGAAAAAGACATGCAGCAAAAGACTGATGAATTGAAAGTAATTGGTACTAGAGATGAAATTACTTTATATTCTTCATCTACCCCCTCCCAATCATGACCCTTGCTGACTTGGCTGGCTGTAGGCTCAGCGTGAAAACATCCTCCTCTCTAATCAGGCAGCTACCCTCCATGAAGATGTCGAGAAGCAGCTGGTAGCTGCAGTAGAGGAGGATAGAAAACATGCCATTGAACTCAATCACGCATCTAAGCAACTCAAAGGTCTGCGCAAGGTTTTTCAGTCAAAGGAAGCCGAAACGAAGAGATACTACGACGCACTGCGCGGACTGGCAAGAGACTTCCAATTCATAAGAATCAACCCGGTGCCCGAGCCTCGATTCCGCGACGTCTATCAGTCCAGTGAGGTACAGGGCTCGTCAGGATAGTCTGGAAAGGGAGAAGCAAAAGAACCAGAAAGTAGCGATTGAACCATAGCTTAGAAAAGACCAATTGTGAAAGATTTGGAGGTTTGTCAAACGTATCTACCGCCCTCTTTCGCTTTGCTTCCCACTGAACGAAGATCTTACCCACCTCTCGAACTCTCACCTCGCGTTACACTTACACCCACACCCACCATGTCGGTCACCAACGACGACGTGGTCATGGAAGGCACTCACGACAACGCTGACGAGACCCCTGAACCTCAAACGATCGCAAACAACACGATAACCCCTGAACAGTAAGTCAAGATCCTCGCATCAACCAAAAACAAAGCTGACGATCCCAGAATCCACGAAATCAAAAAGGCCAGCAAAGAAAAGGACAAACAAATCGCAAGCCTCAAACTCCAACTACGCAATTCCCGCAACAATGTCGAATACCAAATCAAAGACCACAGAGAAGCGACACACGCACACTTCCAAGCGGTCAAAGACGAACTCGATGACGAGATCGAAAATCTCATGGCGGAAAACGAGCTACTGTCCCGATTATTGGAGGACAAGCGCGAAGATTTCAACGACAAGCATGAAAAGCTTTTGCTGGTCAGCCGAGCACATGCAAGATGCGTCGGAACAAGATATCAGCTCGTACAGGCATGTGATATGCAGGAAGAAACTATCTCGAGACAGTCTAATCAGTTGATGCAAAGACGTCTCGAGTGTGAAGCAAAGGACAGAAGGATCTTGCAACTCACTGCCGAGATTGAGGAATTGGTCAGCCATGCAAATGAGGAAAAGTTCGAGGAAGCCCATGAGAAGTAAGCTGAGCGCCAGGTTGATATTCAACATGAAAACCCTTTGGCTAGAGAGGAGAGAGGATATGAAGACTACAACCAGCCCATCTCTACGTCAAGCGCTCTTTTCATCTTTACAAGTTTACAACCTAGACACCGATCCACAGAATGATGGGCAAGAGCCGACCACCCCTTCCTCCCTTACTTTCCTCCTATCATTCCCTTCCCATCTCCAACTCAACCAACCAACCTCTTCCAAACCACCCTCCCAGCAAACCTCACAACCGTCTCCACACGCCAAACCATACCCCAACCCTTCTGCACCCACCCCACCGCCGCAACAAAATTCGCCGCTTTCAACTCCCCCTGCGCCCACTCAACCCCCGACATCCTGACCATTTTCCTCTGCGCCCATACCTGCAGTACCGATACCACTAGATATGGTATTTCCTTGATTGCGATCTCGATCCAGTTGATGCTGTTTCCAGCGCTGATTGAGCATTTCGCCCATGCAAGGATACTGGAAGTTGGAAGTATGCAGGCGCAGGAAATTGCTCGGAGGAAGTAGAGGACGAGTATTACAATGGAGAGGACGGTGCGTAGTTTATTGCACCAGATGTTTAGGTTTTGGGAGGTGAAGAGGGTAGGGCGGAAGAGAGGGGATGAGCAGACTGGGCAGCTGTGCTTGGACTTGTGGGTGGTAAAGTAGGAGTCTAGGCAGGGGAGGCAGAAGGTGTGGTTGCAGTGGAGTGTTAGGGAGGGTGAAGACCAGCAGATTAGGCATTCGTTATCTTGTCGATCGTTGGCTTCGGTGGGTGTTGAGTCGTCTGCAGGTGTTTTGATGGTCGTTGATGTTTCTTTGGTTTCTAGTATGGCGTTTGAGATCTCTGTGCTCTCTCCAATAGTATTCGGTACTTCTTTTCCAGCAGTACTGTCTTTATGCAGCTTTTCAAGAAACCTCTCCCGACTAGGTAGATCCTTCTTTTTTCTCTCCTGCTCCACAATATCTATCTCCGGCGGCAGAGGAAAATAATGTCGCCAGAGGACCAGAGATAGAAAAATAGAGACTCCATGAACCGGATAGTTCAAAGCCGCAAGTGGTAATGAAAAGGTTATTGCGACGAGCAAAGTTTGTGTAAGCCTCGACATGGCTTGCAGCAGTATCTCGGTTCTTATTTCACGGTTTTTCTGAGTGGTGTGTATAGAAGAAGAGGAGAATATCCAAAGATAGAAAGAAGTAGGAAGATGTTCAAAAGTGGGGCTTCGGGCACATCCGGGCATAAGGCCGTAGTGATAACCACGACTCATGGACTACGATGTCAATATCATTTGAGCAGCTCCATTCGATGTTGATAACCAGATCCGTCATGTGCAATTCTTAAAGGAAGCAGACATAGACATTTGCTGGTAGCTGTGCAAATTCGATACAAAGATATATGCTCCATAATCCCTCATGTCCTTCGCCGATCAACTCCATGATACCCATTTACAGTACATCCTCTCAACCCAATGCCTTCAATGCAAATCCGAAAAGACTATCCATACTAACCCATCCCCACCCACTCTTATCCAGATATCCCTCCACAACTCCCCTCAAAACTCCAAACTTGCCCCTGTTCATCTCAGCCAAGACACCCACTCTTTCTCCTTCTTCACTCTTCTTCTTCTCCGCTTCCTTGGCACTCTTCTCAACATCAAAGCATCGGCCCAAAAACATCAATTGGTTGTACAATTGCTTTTCGGAATACTCGAGTTGCATTTTGCCGTTGCAACCAAAGGCCAGGCCGCGAGGACCGAGACAGCGGTGGCCGTAGACGCTCATTTGACGTGTACGGTTGCCGCAGGTGGCTTCATCGCAGACGAGAGTGGCGGCGTAGTATTGGGCTGTGTGTGCGCGGATCTGTGACTCGAGTTGAGCGGCGAGTGCGAGTTGAGGCATTACAGCACCACAACCATCAGCAGGACAGTGGATACCATCGTTTTCCACCTTTGCTGTTCTGGTTTCGGCATCTGGAGTTGCGTTGACACCCAAGCCGCGGAATTGGAAGGGTGTAAGGCAGGAGAGGCACATAAGGCCCAGAGGTTGGCAATCCTTGTAGCGGATCTCGTCGGGGACCTGTGATTCCAGGGGGTGGATTTCTGTTTCGGCGTTGTAGTTGTTTCCGCCGCTGGCACTGCTGACGCGGTATTTACTGGTATCCAGACCGAGACATTCAGCCAACAAGCTGACATTCGTGCCTTCGATGGGTGCGCAGAGACGCTCAACAGGCGGCAGAATTTGCTTGTGAAGGTAGTAGTCGATGTCAGGCTTGAGCTCATTCTCAGCACGAAGGACTTCATCAACAGGGAAAGCATTCTTTGCTGCCTTCTCCGCACTGCCAGAAGAGTCATTGCAAATGATGTAGGACATGACGTCCTTGGCCTTGACATGCTTGCCCTTTGCCATCAACTTTAATGCGACCTGAACAGAAGGCATGCTGTTTCCGTTGGGATACTCCTTGGGGTTCTTTCCGAGCTGTGTGTAGATGGTGTATTTGCGAAGAGGGATAGTGTTGGCGCGCATCTGAGAAGCGACCTCCCTGAGATGATCGTGAATTTGAGAAACCACAGTCTCAGGATCTTCACCTGACAGAAGGAAGTTCAACAGCTCAGTCGAGGTATCCTTACTCAATGCACAGTATTCTCTTCTGCGCATATCAAGACCCTTGACTTCGAGCTTGTCTATCCATTTGCCGTCCTTTTCGATCATGTTGACAGCAGCATACTTCTTCTTTGCGTGCAAGAGCAGACGTCTGAAGATGTTGTCGATATCAATTTCAAGAAGTTCATATCTTTCGTTGACACTCTTCTTGAAATCATTACCAATCTTCATGGCATCCATGATGTTGTCGACATTGGTGTTGACCATGACTGAATCAGTGTCACCATAGATGACTCTCAAACCATGAGCAGATTCAGCCAGATCCTTGGTGGATTGCAAAATCTCACGACCCTTGTAAGTGGTGAGCATAGCAAGAGGTCGAGCGTAAAAGCGTGATTTCGTGTAACCCAAACAACCGTACATAGAGTTGGCAGTCAGCTTCAAAGCCATCTGCTTGATCTCCCATGTTGCGAGTTGATCAGAGGTAGCACTCTTGTCCTTCATGAGTTTCTTGACTTCGCGACGACGGTGAACAAGTGTTCTAATCAGCCGAGGAAGGATACCCTTGTTATTGGTATCCGCCGGGACTTCAGGAACCTTTTCTTCATCCTCATTCTGGAAATGTGTTAGCCGTGTTTGAGGATCAAGTCTTGAATGACTTACTGTTTCCGATCTCTCAACCGTGGTGAAACAAATGTTGTACTCCTGGATGATACTGGGGTAAAGAGAGTTGAAGTCCATGACAAGAATGAACTTGTCGTATAAACCTTTCTCGGGCTCGAAGACGAGACCACCCTTGAACTTGTCCTTCTTCTTTGCATCTGCTCCTTCATCTCCTTCTGGGTTATCTTCATCAGACTTGGCTTTACCCTTACCCCAGATCTTGTCGGGACAGATGTATTTGTTCTTGTAGAACTCGTGAAGCAAAATGTACTCGTTACGCTCAGCACGAGTACCGCTCAATGTTCTGGCCCAAGAGTTACCAGCCAAGTTGGTGAGAACTTTGGTGAGTGGAAGCATCTGAACCTTGAGAGCGATTGCAGCAATGAAGAATGTGTCCGCCTCGGTGAGCTTGATGTATTGCATCAGACCAGCTCTGTTGGTAGCCATCTTGAGCAAAACATCGTTGTCGATATCACGACGTTTGTTCTCTCCACCAAGGACGAGATCACACATTTCGTCGAGACTCCAAGACTGACACTTGGTCATCAAAGACTTGCCCATGTCGTTGCCTAGATCACAAAGCAATCTTCCAGCAGCAAGCTGTCTCTCAACAAAGAAACTGCCACCACCCTTGCCAATGTTCTTGGGCCATTCATGACGCTTCAGTCTTCCGATACGATGCCATCCAGGAGTCCTGCATTCTCTCATTCTGCTGAGAAGGAGGGTGTAGTCGACATCGTCAAGTCTGTGACCAATCAAGACATCGGGATCGTTACGGTCCAACAAAGCCAAGAACTTGCTGAGAACTGCACTTTCACTCTTCTCCATCTGAATGTTACCACGATACTTTTCAGCATCAGTCTTGAATCCTACTGGGTAATCTGGACCGTTCGGACGCATGACGGTGAAGGTCTTGCAAGGGAGTTTCTCAGGTGCTGTGGTGTCGGATAATGACATGCTGTCGTAGATACGAGCACTTGCAAGCAGAATCTCTTGCTTGTTATCCTTCTCATTTAGCTTCGTCCTGAGGGCAATGCTCATCAGAGTCAATGGAGGAGCATCGAGATTGTCGGTATCTCCAAGAGTAGACATGCCTTGAGGTTTGTCAACCAGCATTTCCAGCTTACACCAAGAGGCATTCTTGACAGCATTAAAGTTGACACTGCTTCCATCAATTTTCAGCCAGCAAGGACCCATGATATTCTTCCAGAGAACGAATTGTTCAAAAAGTGCAGTGTTGGTACCAAAGACGTGCGAGAAAGTCTCTCCTTGTAGATCTGTTGGCAAGGCCTGCTTGTCGTATGGGTAAAGAAGTTTCAGATAGTCTGCCTCCTTCGGTATGTCGGGCAACTCGAAGGCGTACTTTCTTGAGCAAGGCTTAATCTTGTGCATGTTGACCTTGAATCTGGACATGAGACCATCAACTTCTTGGTAAACATCGCCCATCTCAACTTCCTCATCCGTCTCACGACCTTGCTTCCGGCGATGTTCACGAGGAAGGAAGAAGAGTTTGCGCATAATGTTGTCGACCTTGACAAAGGCACTGACGAAACGACCAGTTGACTTGTCCTTGACTTTGCCGAACAGACAAAGACTGCCATTGATCTCGGTGTAGTCGAACCAGAAGAAGCGCACGCTCCCATCCTCCTCCTGAGCGTGTTGAGGATCCAATTTTCCGAAAGTGACAGTTTCAACACCAGAACTGCTCAAGACATTCAACTTGTCGGTGACATTCGTCAATGCTGATGTGTCGATAACTTCAGGGGCCTGCCGTGAAGGAGATGAGCTCGCTGGTGTCGGGTAGTCTGTCTTAATAATCTTGGGGATGGGTCGGTTTCCACGCATGTTGATTGCGGTAGTGCTGCGAGATGATTGATTTGTGACTTGGGCAACCTCGAGCATATCTTCATCCTCATCTTCCTCGACCTTGACATTCGACTCTTTTCTTTGTGCAGCCTTTGCAACAGGTGATGAAGGTAGAGGGTCGCTCATCGGCACATCGTTGTCTTCAGGTGGAGGAAAGAGACCTTCGTCCATGGGGAAATATGTGTCGTCGTCAACGGGCGCTGGCGGAGAGTCGACTGTTTGATTTCTTGCTTGATATTTGGGAATGTGGCTCATCTGCTCGACAGGCGGTGATAGGACTCTGGTCTTGCGGCGGGTCTCGGACTTGACTGGGTTCATGCTCGATCTCGGCTTGTATGAGGGGATGTTGGCATTGACCTCGCCGAGAAGGTCGGCCATAAAAGCGGCATCCTCAGCAGTTGAAGCCTGCTTGGGCTTGGGTGCGACGACGGTGGGGTTTGCGTTGAAGTACTTTGAAATGCCTTTGTTGATCTTCTCCTTCTTTTGAGCGTCTTCCTCGCGCTTGCGTTTTGCTGTGCATGTCAGTGGATTGATTAGAAGTAAAGAAGTGGGCAATGTCAAGTACCAGCCTTGCCTCTCGCAGGCAGGTCATCATCACTCTCGTCATCATAATCTTGTCGTTGCTCGTTTTGCCAATCCTCGCGACCATCATCTGCATAACCTTCACCATTGTCGTCAACTACAAAGTCATCCTGGTCGAGTCTCTTTCTGACAATCTTCTTGTAACTATCCTCGTCGACGGTTTCGTAGAGTTGTTCCTCGTCCTGGACTTCGTATGAGGAGAAAGCAGTTTTGCCAGCCTTTCTCGCAGCACGGAGTTCGGCCAATCGATCCGCTCTGCTTGGAGGCATGATGTGATGTTGTATTATGTATATGTGTAGTAAGGGATTGGGAAATATGAAATGTTGGTATGAGGGTAATCAGGGCGTGGTGATTGATTCTTGTTGCACGCGTCGCGCGTTGTCGTGTCCGTGTCGTGCCCGTGGCCCGCATCAATCAATCTAACCCGAAAGAGCACCGACCCTAGCAACTCACGGAAGGACGGTGGACCCCCACGTCACTATCCATAGCTTCTTGGACTTTTCCAATTCACTTTCTCTGAACACATTTTGCATGTTGCGATTATTTACTAGTCGTGTATCAATTGCCAGGACCTCCTTCTCTATCGTCAACACTCCCCGCATCACCCTCCCATCACCAACCTTCCAGCTCCGTCAATTCTCCGCCACCATGCCCGAGTCTCGTTCAAAGCACCCCCTCGTCTGGATCGACTGCGAAATGACAGGCCTCGACCTCTCGAAAGACACAGTCATGTCCCTCTGCTGCTTCATCACCGACGCCCAACTAAACATCCTCGACGACCAAGGCTACGAAGCCGTCATTCATCACTCCAAGGAACAACTCGACGCAATGGGCGAATGGTGCACAAATCAACACGGCAAAACCGGTCTCACAGCACAATGTCTTGACTCCGAGAAGACTGCAGAAACAGTAGCTACAGAATTGCTCGAGTATATTCAGAGATACTGTCCGGAGAGAAAGAAGGCACTGCTGGCTGGAAATACCGTGCATGCCGATAGAGCTTTTTTGGTTCAGCAACCGTATACACCGGTCATGAAGTGGCTGCATCATCGTATCTTGGATGTATCTGCTATCAAGGAAGCCGCTAAGAGATGGGCTCCTGTAGAGGTCATCAAGAAGAGTCCAGGAAAGGCTGGCAAGCATGAGGCTAGAGCCGATATTCTTGAAAGTATCGCCGAAGCAAGATACTACCAAAAGGCCTTTTTCCAGAACGGCACTGTGCCAAAGGAAGAGCCCGAGACTGAGGCCGACACTGCTGAGGTCGATGGTGATGCTCATGGCTCAATCATTGGCGACAAGGATGTCAAGCCTCGCGAGATCACACAAGAAGTTGGTGCTGGAAAGCCCCAAACAACAGTACAGAGTCTTGAAGCAGAGGGTTTCGGTGCCACATCTGGACAGCAAGATCTTGACAGAAATGGAGGTAACCGCGATTTGGCCTCGTAGATCTATAGCTTCCAATTGACATGATCATTGATGGTAAGTGTTGCGAACTTCAGCCAATGTCTTTGCATATGAAACTCCCATGACGCTCAGTAAATTACACCTCTCACAACACTAGCACATCAAGCAATGAACAAGAATAAAGTTTAACTTGTTTTTCTTTTCGTGTTACGTACGCTCTGTTTCTGTTCTGTACATGCAAAAGTCGTTATATTAAAATGCTACATCTCATAAATGCGAGATGTTTAGGTCTTGACATCAGGCTCGGTACGGCCAATGAACTCCTGCAACTTGAGGAGGTCGGTGGCGAGCTTGACATTGTCCTTGAGGTAGTCCTGTGCGTCCATCTCGTATGTCTTCTCATCGGCATCGTGCTTCTCAACATACAGACGGATGGTGGCACCGCTAGAGCCAGTACCCGACAGACGGACAACAATTCTGCTGCCATCGTCAAACTTGACGTAGATACCCTGGTTCTTGCTGACACTACCGTCAAGGTCGGTGTAGCTGAAGTCGTCGGCCTCGATGACCTTGCGGCCGGAGATGGTGGAACCGACAAACTCGCTCTTCTTGGTGGTGATGAGCTCCTTCATGTGGGCGGTCATCTTCTCGGCACCCTCGGACTCACAGCCCTCGTAATCGTAACGGGTGAAGAAAGTGCGACCGTAGATCTTCCAGAAGTCTTGCTGGATAGACTTGATGCTGGGAGTCTCACCCTTCTGTTGACCAACACCAGCAATGATGTTGAGCCAGGCAACAACAGCCCAGAGACCATCCTTCTCACGGACGTGGTTGGAACCAGTACCGAATGACTCCTCACCACAAATGTTCATCTTGTCAGCATCAAAGAGACCGCAGAAGAACTTCCAGCCAGTGGGAACCTCGTACGACTCGAGACCCTTCTTCTTGGCGACAAGGTCGATGGCGCCGGAGGTGGGCATGGAACGGGCAAGACCGTAGACACCCTGCTTCTTGAAGTAAGGAATGAGCTCGGCGTGGTGAGCAATAATAGCGAGCGAGTCACCGGGAGAGACAAAGGCGCCCTTTCCGTAGATCATGTTGCGGTCACCGTCACCGTCAGAGGCGGCACCGAAGTGAATGTTGTTCTTCTCGACGGCATCAACCAAGCTGGCGGCGTAGACGAGGTTGGGGTCGGGGTGGTGACCGCCAAAGTCGGGCTTGGGAACGCAGTTCTGGGTAGAACCCTTCTGGCCAAGCTCCTTCTCGAAGACGTCGATACCGTAGTTTCCAGTAACACCGCTCAGACCGTCGAAGAGAATCTTGAAGTCGGGGTGCTCCTTGAGGAAAGACTTGATCAGGTCAAAGTCGAAAATGTCCTTGAGCATCTTGACGTAGTCCTCGGTGGAGTGGATAATCTCAACCTCGAGATCACCGTAGGTCTTGCTGCCAATGGTGGCAAGGTCAACATCGGGAATGTCGGAGATCTTGTACTCGGTGAGGGTCTTTGAGGTCTCGAAAATCTTGTTGGTGACGCTCTCAGGTGCAGGGGCACCGTTGGCGAGGTTGTACTTGATACCGAAATCCTCCTCGGGACCTGCGAAGAGCATCAGTTGACGTGTCTTGATCAATTGGCTCATTCCAACACTCACCACCAGGGTTGTGAGAAGCGGTCAGCAAGATACCACCAGTGGCCTTGCGAATGCGGATGACGTGAGAGGCAGCAGGGGTACTGAGGATACCATCCTGGCCAATGATGAGCTTCTTGACACCGTATGCGGCACCAATCTTTGCAATGGTCTGGGTGACCTCGGGGTTCCAGTAACGACCGTCACCACCGATGACGAGGGTAGAGTCCTTGACACCCTCGGGGATGGAGAGGAGAATGCTAGTAACGAAGGACTCCGAGTAGTGCTCCTTCTGGAAGACCTTGACCTTCTTACGAAGACCAGAACTGGTGAGAAAGTCAGCAGATGGACACAAACAACAGAAGTGGGTCGCCTTGCGGAGCTGGCACCAAGCTTCAGGAGAGGGAAGTCAACTCACGTTCCGGGCTTCTGGTCTTGGAAAGGCTTCAGGGAAACAGTCTTGACGCTCATGATGTGTATATGTGAGTGCTTGTCAAGAAGGAAAGTTGGGAGATTCAGGGAAACAAGACAGAAATAGTTCAGGCTGGATTGACCGAGGAGTACCTCAGCTTTACGTAGTGGGGTCTGCCCGAAGGCGGTGACGATGGAAGCGTTGAGAACTGAGCCGCCCAAGCTTCCATTTGTGGGGTGTCAATTGAGTCCAAAACTACAGACCACTGAACGCCACATGCCAAACCAATGAACTGTCGTTCAAATCTAGAAGAATCTTGATCGACTTTTGCAGCTGCTCTTTTCCCAACACCTACATGATCATCCACATCCAGAGCTGACCTGATGGATCATCGCGAAAAGTTGGCCTGGCGTCATTCCCGTTTCGACATGTCTCATCCTCCAATTTCAATGCTTGAATGCTCTATTTCGAGTTGCGAGATATCCACATCACTTTCACCATGATTAGATCTGAGTAGTGGTCTTTTCGAACTCCGCTCACTACCTTGATCACACGTTGAATAAAGATACAAGATCAAAATGTGAGCAGGGTGTTACGACCTGCAGCATCCAATGCCACCTGAAACATTGATTTCATTTTTCCTTCATTAGTTCTTCCTCATGCCTGAATATCGAAACTGGATCCACAACCGCAACTGCTGGTAGCACCCGGAATGCCCGTCACCTTGAACTGACTGCCAATCAACTCCATGGTATAGTCAATCTTGCTGCCACTGAGAAGCTCAAGACTGGGCTCGTCGATGACTACCCTGGCTCCCTTGCCGTCTTCTGACTCGAATACAGTATCTTCTTCCTTGGATATCTCTTCTAGCGTTGTCGTGGACATGAGGTATTGGAAGCCGTGACAGCCACCTGATTCTACTGCGACTCGTAGGCAGAGTGAAGGGTTGTTCTCTTTCGTGGAGATGGCGTGTAGCCGCTGTATATTACTGTCAGCATGCTGTATTGTCGAACATAATAGCGTGTATATTTACATTGACAGCGCGAGGCAAGATGTCAATCACCATGTCCTCGCCGTTCTCGTTCTTTCGCGGGTTGATTATAGCCTTGGTCGCAAGTTGACTTGATGCACTGAATGCTCGAGCGTTCGGTGACAGGAGGATATCTTTCTTGGAGAAAGGCGCAAATCGAGGAACGGAGACTGATCGTGGCGATAGTTGTGACGGGCGGGTGGACAGCGATAGTTGGCGGCGAGGGTAGAATATGCGCGCATCTCTAGACGCTTGATTGAATGCGCTGCGACAGCATCGTAGCAAAGAATCTCTTCCTGAAAGCGCCATGGTTGTGTTGTGAGTCGTAGGTAGGTATGCAAATGTTAAACAGTCACTACAGCGAAAGGCGGCGGCGAGAGTTATGTCAGCAAAACGCCGTCAAACTCCGGAGACTTGTCGCGCGGTGAATCTAATCTTATCTTTGATCCCTCGTGCTCCAAGCCTCCAGGTAGCCTCGGCCGACTCGTACGAATACGGCCGAGGCAACGTGGTGTACGGAACAACGGCACTATCTGACAACAACCTCATGTCCTCCTGGAACCGAATTCTTCGTTCTGAAAGCAAGTCGTGACTTCCTTACCATGTTACCTGATGACCAAAACCAGTCTCCGGCACTTCCGCGAATTTTGATTGTTGGCGCCGGTTCTCGTGGCAATGCTTATGCTCGAGCTGTGTCAGAGTCCGGCCAAGGCATTGTAGTCGCCATCGCAGAACCTATAGCATTCAAACGCAATCTACTAGGATCCAAGTATATCTGGGGCTCAAAGAACAGCCCATCGGATGGGCAAGAATTCGAAGACTGGAGAGCCTTTTTGCAATGGGAAACTAATCGCCGAACTGATGCTGCTGCCGGCCGCCAAGTCCCTCCAGGTATTGATGGCATCTTCATCTGCATACTCGATGAGCAGCATGCCGAAGTCATTACAGCCTTGGGTCATTTGGCAATCCATACACTCTGTGAAAAGCCGCTCGCAACGACACTGAAGGATTGTTTGGCCATATCATCAGCCATGTCTTCTCAACAAGGAGGTCAGTCAGCCATATTCGGTATCGGACATGTCCTTCGCTACAGTCCGCACAACATGTTGTTACGAAAACTGGTTCTTGAGGATCAAATCATTGGTCCTATACTGTCCATGGAGCATACTGAACCAGTTGGTAATTGGCACTTTTCACACAGTTATGTCAGGTACGTTCAACACGATGATCTCAAGATGTCTCTTTGTTGATCTCAGCATCAGGGGCAACTGGAGAAAGGAGTCCACTACAGCCCCATCGTTACTAACGAAATCATGCCACGACATTGACTTCTTATTGTGGATGCTGTGTTCGCCCCCTCCCGGTACTAACCACCCTCCTCACGTCCCGGCATCGGTGGCTTCGTTTGGATCCCTGAAACAATTCCAACAATCTCGGAAACCTGCAAGTGCAGGCACTGCCACGAACTGTCTACGCTGTCCAATTGAGAAGACTTGTACCTATAGTGCTCCTAGGATATATTACAACAACCAGCTTGCCAAGGGAAACACCGATTGGCCAGTCAATATCGTCAACCCCGAGATCGAAGCATGCTACAATGATCATGGCAAAGAAGCTGCAAAAGAGATGCTGTTCAAGACGCTTGAAATCGACTATGATAAGAGCACATCACCTGAGGAGATACACAAGCGTCCATGGTTTGGCAGATGTGTTTGGGAGTCTGAGAACGATGTTTGTGATGATCAGTTCGTCCTTCTCTCCTGGAATGACGATCCCTTGCCCGGAACAGCCAACGCCGGTCTGCCTTGCCCTGACGGCAATGATCCACCAGCTAGGATGGCCAAAACTGCGTCTTTCCACATGATCGCTCAGACCGAGAAGCAGTGTGAGCGGCGAGGCCGAATCTATGGCGAGAAGGGAGAGATCTCATACGATGGAACCCTAATCACTATTTATGACTTCTCAACCGGTCAGTTTCAGCATCATCATCCGCATAGACCTGGTGGAGGGCATGGTGGAGGAGACTATGGACTGGCAACACAATTCCTCAAGGCCATCAATGCGGTGAAGTCCAAGGAAATGTCCATCGAGGAAGCCCAAACTACACACCTGGGATGCACCTTGGAAGAAGTCATTCGAAGCCATGCTCTGGTATTCGCAGCGGAAGAGGCTCGGCTTGAAAACAAAGTTGTTGACTGGCAGCAATGGTGGGATAAAGTCAATGTTGCCGCCGATGCTTCAACATCCGAAACGCCGCATATCAACGCCCAGCAGTCTTGAGTATCTTGTTTTCACCAACCCTAACGTTACCTGGACCAAGTAGCTGCAGCTTCTCCTACTTTTCGCATGCTTTCTACATGCCGTCGTGTTTTATTCAAAACCTTCCTCATATTCGGTCGTCTTGGCAAGCATACTTGGCACGTTTCAGCGAGTGAGGCTGTGTTGACCCCACTCACAATGATCATCTCCGTGGTTCTCACCATCACAATTGACGCTTTCTGAACGATCTTCAAGTAAAACGACTGATTCAGGCATATCAGATTGACTTTGAGCAATGATCGAGTAATTAGGGCTGGTCGATCACCTCGAACGCCCTTGCGACTTTTCCCTTGCACATCCTAGCGTATCACTCCTCATCACGTCCTTTCATGTATCTTGCTCCAGTGAGATGTCTGCTTGAAGTTGCTCGCTACCGAACAGTCCTTCGATCGACCTGACTCGCATGCATTGATACACTTTCAACCCGCTCACCATGTGCTTCAACCGAAGCGTGGTCCTTGTGATCCTCATCGCATGGCCTATTCAACATGGGGAGTATTGAGACGAGATTGAGCGGGTCAACACATGGAAGGATGTCATCGTTTCAGAAATATACAGTGCAACATCAGATGTGGTGGTTTTCGATGAGTACGAGAACAGCAGACACCAACCCTGACCATCCACCAAGTATATATATCCACATCTCTGCACCTTCCCACTCTCTTTCTTTCTCCAGAGCCGTGCTCCAGATCAATCAAGCAACACATTCATTCATTCCTCCAAAAGTCACTCTTTGAACTTTTTTCAAATCAACCTCTTTTCCCTCCAACAAACAACTTTATATTTTCAACTCAGCAAACATGCGTTTCAGCACTTCCGCCATTATTGCCGCCTCCCTCTCTCTGGCTGCTGCCGAGAGAATGGGTCCCCTTCGCACTCGTGCCTCTGGCAGCTTCCCCATCCCTGCCAGTCAGGGTTCCGTCACCTACGATGACGCCAAGACCATCTCCGGATCCTTCGATGGTGGTTACAAGACCTACGGCCGTGGTGTTGAGTGCGGTGGTCAGGCTGAGGGCCAGAACGGTGATGCCGTCTTCGTCCTCGAGGACGGTGCTACCCTCAAGAACGCCATCATTGGCAAGGACCAGAACGAGGGTGTCCACTGTCTCGGTGCCTGCACCATTGAGAACGTCTGGTGGGACGCTGTCTGTGAGGACGCTCTTACCTTCAAGGGTAACGGTGACGGAAAGGTCATCGGTGGTGGTGCTCGCAACGCCGAGGACAAGGTTATCCAGCACAACGGTGTTGGTTCCATCTCTATCGACGGCTTCACCGTCCAGGACTTCGGCAAGCTCTACCGCTCTTGCGGCAACTGCAAGCAGAATGGCGTAAGTTTTCATTACCCCCTTTGACTTCGCGGCATGTGTTAACGTCTCCCAGGATGCCAGAAAAGTGACCATTACCAACGTCAAGGCCACCAACGGCAAGTACCTTGTTGGTATTAACTCGAACTACGGAGATTCTGCCACTATCACAAAGACCTGTGCTTCTTCTGTCAAGCACATCTGCCAAGAATACAAGGGTACTAGCAACAATGACGAGGAGCCTTCTACTCTTTCTGAGGGTCCCTCCGATGCCTGCATCTACCAGGAGTCTGACGTCGAGGCTTGCTAAATCATTCTTCCTTCACAGAAGATGATCAAGGCTCGAGAGTTTGAGAATATGAGAGATCAGAGAGATGGATGATCAAACACACTACGGTTCCTCCTGCCAGATGCTCAGGCTGGTTCCCGAGACATTCTGGCAGCTTCTGACTTCGGCTTTTCGACAATCCTTTGTTGTGGAGGTAGCTATAGGTACTTCGCAATCCATGAAAGTTGAATCTTGACAATGCTTGTGGTTTCTAGAGTGATCAAGAGGCGTTGTTTGTGAGATCCTTTGCTAACTTCAAAACACTCTTGTTGTGCTTTTGGTGCCTCCAATCCTTTCCGTTGCCCATTCGTCTCTCCCTGTATATCCTCTCTCATCTTCTCCACTACCATTTTCAACTCTCCAATCAGCAGTCATGGCGTTCAGGTTCCTCCTCGTGGGCTTCCTCCTGGTATCTCTAGATAGTAGCGGGTGCAGCAGGTGCAGCGACTGGTCTTGCAAATGGATCTGGTCTGTACCAATGGCAACCCATGTTGTGATGATGAGCACCACTTCTGAGAATGGGCATGTAATCAGCGGAGCAGATCCAGCAGAAATTATAAGAGCATCTGGAGCCTGTTTATCTTGTCAGCATGGGAAATATGTAAGAGGATAGGAGCTGAGGGAGACTGACATGTCATATGATCGCAGCCGTTGTTCTTCTGGATAGGCACGCGGCATTTAGGACAAGACTTTGAGATCTTTGCGACCTCCTGCTGGGACTCCTCTTCTTCTTGAGCACGCTGAAGGGAGTGCTGGTACTGAGCACAAGTCAGACCTTCGTGCCAATTGGCCTCGCAGCTAACGCAATGGACGTGGCCGCATTCTCTGCAACAGAATGTGCGTTCATCAATGCCGGCTGGGTGGCAATGACCGGACTTGCAGGTAGTAGACATGCAGTAGCGAAACTCTGCATCTGCGGAGAGTGCTGCTCTGAAGGCAGCTTCGTCGTACCTAGGGGACTATCAGTCTTATTCGAGAGAATGATTGTACGAGTTGTCAACTTACTTTGAGAAGTCCTCAGCGTTCGTCATGTTCTTGACTTCCTCGTAACCCAAGAGAACGGCACACTCTGGGCAAGCAACCTGATCCCACATCTTTGAGTCGATCTCGATTTGGATGTGGATCATGTAGCAGGCACGACAGACATTGGCTCCATGGTCGTGCGAGGACACCTTGGTCGAGCTGGGGAACTGATTGCTGCCCTTGTTTGTGTCGCAGACTGTGCACGTGCGTTTGCTCAGAACTCTCTTCTTCTTGGGAGGCTCGACTGGCTCGACTGGCTCGATAGGCTCGACAGGGGGGGTGCTGGCTCTGCGTTTGAGGGCAGTCATAGTGGCTTCGATGGCGTGACTGACGCACCAAAGAGACAGGACTGGGAGGACCACCAAAGGTATAGATGAGACAAGGATGCTGTTATGCGTGAGTCAGTAAATATACCAAACTATTGTGGTCAATGGACGTATTCGAACCTGTGCAACGTCGTTGTGCAGTAGATTCAACGACAGAATGTTTGTAAAAGAAGCATGGCACGTGTTGGTGAGATTCAGCTTGGCGTTTACCGTAAGTGAAGTGGTCATCGTCTCACGAGCCGAATCTCCGGACTATGAGGTGGTCGTCTCAAAACACCATACCGAATTGACCCCTGAACGACTTGCCAACCAGGGACTCTCAATGGACACCATTCAAGTCTCAATTTCTTTTCGCATTTTGACAGTATGATTTAACGTATAAGAGAGGAAGAGAGAGTCCAAAGACTAACAATCCAGGGGCTACTCATGCAGACTGTCCATACCTGTTCAGATGGGTATGCTGTGTCAATACGTGATGCTCACACTACGCGCCATCCGTCCGATGTCATTGGTAAGGAGGATAAGCTGCCCGTCAATGAGTCCGGATGAGAACTCATGAGGCAAAGAGGCTAGCAAAGAAAGCCTGGTATCCCAGACAGCAAAGTCAAGCACGAATTGGAGGAAGAGAGGTCTTCCGAACAATGGTATTAGGTGGCGCTGAGTCAATAACAAATCGACAGTCTCACTGGACCTTTCGACATTTCAAACCCCTCTTTCATTTTGACAGCAGGTTTCTGATGCATAAAGGGGGAAGGAGAGTGCAGCGAATAACAATCCAGGGCAATCATAGGAAGACATCAGTATTCTGGAGAGGAAGGAGGGTCGTCAAATCAGGGGTTTTCGATGGAACTGTTGAGAACACGAATTTGGCAGATCGCATCCGAAAAGATTGAGAACGATGCGAACGTCATGACGACGGCGACCAAGACTTTTGGCCAACTTCCCAGCCATCGGAACACGAACGCGACACGCCCCTGCCAGAGCACAACCCTCACACTTCTCATGGTTTGATTGTTAAGCCATAGGCTAACATGGGGAGTAGGATAGGAGTGTGTACACCTTCTCGATTGAAAACCAATGAAACAACTTTCTGCTCGAGTTGATTCGCTCATCTTCTAGAGTTGGCCTTTCCTGTTTTAGCAGGTCAGAAGTCAACGTGTCCTCGATAGACCTTACCCAGTGGGTTCGATTTCGACCCATCGGTTTCGATATGTCGACCTCAGGGCGCAAAATCACGTCCAACTCCTTATTGTCTTTCTCATATAGAGACTTTACCTGATACTCTTGTTGCAATACCTGAACCGACTTGCTTATCGAAAAACTATGGACAGCCACGATTTGGTCCTAAATCGGCGTGGAGGTGTGGTTGAGAACAGCCACATTGTCCACGCCGCCATTGTCGACAGTGACAACAACCTCCTCTTCTCCCTGGGCGACCCAAATCGCCTGACGCTCGCACGTTCCGCAGCAAAGCCTTTCCAAGCACTTGCGATTCTGGAGACTGGAGCTGCAGAAAAGTTCAACTTCGACGAGGCTGATGTCGCACTCATGTGTGGCTCGCATAACTCAGAGAACAAGCATGTGTCGCGTGTTATGGCAATGCTGGATAAGACAGGTGTGTCTGAGGAGAATATGAATTGTGGTGGACACCCTGCCTTGTCAAAGACCATCAACAACGGATGGATCAAAACTGGCTTCGCACCCACAGCTATCTACAGCAACTGCTCTGCTAAGCATGTGGGTATGCTAGCGGCTGCCAAGTCGTTGGATGCTGGAATTGAGAACTACCACGACCCAGCGCATCCTGTTCAAGCAGAGATCAAACGAGTTCATGAGGACTTGAGCAAGTTGAAGCCCGAAGAGATATACTGGGTCATTGACGGCTGTAACGCGCCCTCGCCAGCGCTACCTCTGAGCAACATGGCCTTGATGTACGCGGCGCTGGCTCATGCCGCAGATCAAGAGAAGTCCGCCAATAAATCGATACAAAACCAAGCACGCATCTTCAACGCAATGGTAACTCATCCAGAGATGATCGGTGGAGATTCCAGATTCTGCACCGATCTCATGCGCGCCTTCTCCGGAGCTCTGGTCGGTAAGCTCGGTGCAGAAGGCTGCTATGGTATCGGCGTCCGCGATTGCGAGTCTACAAGACGCCTCGGTGCCAGGAATGGTCTGGGAATCGCGATCAAGATTGAAGATGGCAATATTGATATGCTCTACGTCGCGTTGATGGAAGTGCTCACGCGATTGGATATTGGAACCGAGGATGTCAGAGAGAGCTTGAAGACGACCCACTGTACCATGCCCAAGAACACTATGGGTGTTGTGACTGGCCATACTTCGTTCAAGATGGATTTGAAGCAATGCAGTTAGCTTTTCGACTGCCGAGTTGAAAAAGGAGACCCGTTTCCAAGATACTTTTATTCTAATCAGGGGCTCGACCTGGATGCACGCCCCCTCGTCAGAATACACGATGATATACAGCAACAGCACGTCGTCTACAGAGAGCGACGATTTAATGCCCTCTCTTTGGACCTAGCTCCATTTCCGAAGGTAACGTCGACCAGGGTGCTTTGAGTTGACAGGGCAAGTGAGTTGACATCGGCCAAAAAACTGGCTTGGCACGATTTCATCACCCGGAAGAACCTCGCAACTCACTTGTCCTGTCAACTCAAAGCACCCTGGTCGACGTTACTCGTGCATTTTCACAGCAATATTGGTGACAAACTTTTGCCCAAGAGAAATAACCCTTTCATTATCTAAGTCATTCATATGTTGTCTGTTGTCTCGAGACAAACCCTACTTCTCGGCCTTGTCGACATCTTCAACAAATGCGGCACCACCTTCACTGCCTCTCTTCTCGCCCTTCTCGCCGTGCATCATTCTCCTTGCGCCCTGCTCGACATCTCCACTCAGACTGATTCTGACGGGTTGGCTGGGTCCAGTGAACTTGTGAATTCCTTTGCTTCCATCCTTGATGAATAGGAAATCCACTTCTTCCAGGGTCAAATTTGAGGTTTCGGGATAGCTGCGCAATTATTAGTTTATATTCAAGAAAACAAAGTAGAAGCATGACGTACCAGAAGTAGACCAGAGGGATAAATGCGAGGTTGGTGCACATGAAAATGAGGTAAGCTTGCCATTGGAGGTTGTTGAGGAGGGTTGGTGTAATCATAACCACGACGAAGTTCTGTCAAAGTCAGTGTTGTGTCTCAAGCAAGAATTAGGAGAAAGCTTACCCAGAGCCAGTTTGAGGATACTCCAATGGCGGTTCCTTTGGCTCTTGCATGCAGAGGTAGAATCTCAGGCACGTAAACCCTGGGACATATCAGCACGCTGCTCGTTCCATCCAAAGAGCGAAGGGTTATCTTACCAAGGAATGCAATTTGCCGAAGCACCAAAGCAAAGCATCTGAGAAGAGTCGTTAGTGGTCATTCTCCAAGATCTTCTTTGTGACGAAGCACTTACGTAGGTAAAGAAGAAAGTCACGGCTGCACTGGAAGTGGCCGTCTTCACGCTATCAGAGTAACCACGTTCCGGAGTAAAGCTCAGCAAGACGGCGATGAGCATCATGGAAATGGCAAGACCGAGAGAACCCCACATCATTGGCTATGTGGTTGTCAGTATGTTGTTCAATCTGTTGCGATGAAAGACTCACTCGTCTTCGGCCCATCTTGTCGAGGAAGAATGTTGGGACCAGCGATCCAATAAAGAAGCAGCATTGCACAAATCCACCGATGAGAAGTGACAAGTTGCGAGTAAGTCCAACGTTTGTTTCGAGAGCTGTCGGGACATAGTATCTGCTACGAGTCAGCAATCTTGAACAAGCGGCCGTGGAGTGGAGATAGACTCACACGACCAAATTGATACCACCAATTTGGTTCATGAACTGCATGCCGTACGCAAGGAGGACACGTCTTCCAGTCTGAACTTCATCTTGCTTGAAGATCTGGCTCCATCTAGTACGTGATCGTTAGTTGTGATTCTTAAGATGGAGTCTTGGACTCATACTTGTATTCGCCGTGTGCGCGTTCCATCGCTAGTGCATCCAAAATGCCCTTTTGTTCACGAGCAATTTTCTCATCTTCCGGTGTACCATCGTAGACGTCGCACAAGACTTGCAAAGCCTCTTCGTTACGGCCTTCCTTGTAGAGGTATCTGGGTGATTCTGGAACGCCGAATACCATAACGATGACAACCTAGAACTGTCAGATATTATGCAAAGTTATAAGCTTGAAACTCTTACAATAGCAAAGATGATTTGACAAGCAATTGGAAGACGCCATGCAATCGGTCCACCTGCATATGCGATGCCATAATCGAAAAAGTATGCAATAACAATTCCAACGCCAACGAAAAGTGGTTCGGAGCTGACGACGCGACCACGCTTGTGTGCCTCTACCAGTTCACTTTGGTACATGGGGACAGTGCTGGTTTCGATACCAGTGCCAATTCCAGTAATGTAACGAGCGACCAGGATTTGGGGGACGCCATAGGAAGTCGTTTGGAGGATTGCACCCACGATCTGATCAAACACTTGTCAGTAGTATTCAAGTATGTGTTGATGATGTGCCGAGACATACGATAAAGACCATAGCGATCCACATAGACATGCGTCTGCCAGCCTTCTCGCCTCCCAGGAAAGCCAATATGCAGCCACTGAAGGCTCCCTGTCTGTCGTCAGTCTCGGAAACTCGTGCTTCGATGAAAGAGACTAGTACAAGATTGTAGATTGACACAATAATACCCTCAAGTCCACTTCCGGGATGGCCGAAGGTTTTCAGCCAATCTGGGTTTCTAACAATTCCAGAGAAGACACCTTGATCGTCTGCAAGTTGTTAGTCCTGGGGTTGCTGAGTGGTTACCAATTGACATACAGCCAAATAGAATGAATGCAAGCTACGTTCCGTTAGCATGGTACATGAAAACAGTTCTATCTACTTACCTGGCAAGTCACCATGATGGCAATCTGCAGCGGTCTGCCGCGCCCGAACCAGTTGTAATGAGGCATGGTGTGCTGTATCTTTCAACAATCAAGCAACAGCGATGAGATGAAGAGGAGAAAAAACAGAGTCGGGTTCGGAGTCCGCGGGTTGCACGCGAACGACCTACATATAACATTCATACTCCCGCACAACTCTCCGATGTTCGATTGTACGGCACGAGCATTTATTGGCTGCAAGTCTAATAGCATCGGTAGATGTTTGAGACTGCATGAGCAAGTATGCATCGTTTAATAAGGCTCGCAATCGACATGAAGAAGTGCTGTATGAGTACAAGATCTGCATGATGTCCTATGGATGCGGGGGTGACGGTTGCGGAGATGAGGTAACGTGGGGTTGCAAACATGGAGAGACGTGATGATCAGCAGGGTGCCTTCCGTTAGGTAGTACAGATGCAGTAACCCGTAGCGCTCGAGGCTGGGAAACAGATCCGTCGTGAGTGGAATTGGTGGAAATCCGTTACCAGTTGGAGGTACTGTTGAAGAATAGCCACGTGCCAGCAACGCGTCTATCGCAATCCTTCAATTTTGGCTTCGAGTCATACAATAGGCATTGGATGTGGGTGACGACGAGGCTGCTTTTAGAGTACGATACCGCGGCCGAACTCCGATGGTGTCTTGAAGCGCCACCTGCCTCATGGCCAGCGTGAAACCAAATTGTCGAATCTTGGAAAGAAGGACCGGTTGACTGAGATGCAGACGCAGTCGGCGAATGGTGTGACCATCAGGTTGATTGGTACAATATTCAACCGGAGCATGCCTTGCATGTGATGACAAGCCGCATCCCATCGCCCTGCAGCGGAACTCATTCTCTTCCGAGCCCTGGCAGAAGGATCACCAAAGAGTAAAAGACTAGAGACAGCAACAGCATACACTCAAGCAAAGAAGTGTGGTATGAAAAATGTTCAACAAACGTCGTTATTAACAATGCTATGTCTGCAGTATTTATGCATGTACCGGACCGACCAACGCCAACGCTAAAATAAAGCAAGTCAAGAGCAACTCAAGGTTCATCATGTTTTCACGTAATCATAACTGAATCCGCAGAGTCGTCCAGTTGGGATCCCAGACCCAAGCTGATCTTCTCAGGCAACTCAGGACTCTTTGTTTCGCGTGCTCTTTGCTCAGCCCAAGCCCTCAAGCGAACGAGATTACGAATGCGCGCTTCACGTCTCTGACCTTGAGATGACAGGATGGCTTCATTGACTTGACTGGCCACTGTCTGTCTCAGGCTGAGATCGAGAAGTTGTTTGAGTTGAGGAGTGAGCTTGTCCGACGGGAAGATCAACAGGGCCATGGTGCGTTCAAGATCTTGCAGGAAGGCAGGCGAAGTTGGAGCCCGTGGAGCAAGCTGTGATGTTGCAAACTCAAGAGCAGGTGTAAAGGCAGCAGGTGATGGAGGCCCAGAGGCGTTGACAATTTCACGGATGAGTTCAATCAGCTGCAGGCGCAGTAATTGGAAGTGCAGTGTTGGGTCATTGTCAAGAATCTGTACAAACATGTCAGCGTCGATGTCTTGAAAGAAGATGATGCGACAAGAAGATGGATGTATGGTTGTTGGGTCATACTGAGGACTGAAGTGTGTGAGGTTTGTATCATCAATGCCCGAAGCTATGCGTGGTGCATGAAAAAACCGTATAATCATAACAACATGGTGAAGGGGAGGAGGGAAGGAGTGATGACTGACCCTTGGGTTGAGTTCATTGATGCGCTCAATGGCAAGCTGCATGTCACCGTTGTGAATGGCGTTACGAATGTCTACTCTTTCTTGAATCGCTTCACCATCGGCCGAAGGAACGATGCTAGCTTCTTTTGCAAAGTTCTTCGCGGCGTCAGGGTAGCCTTCATTGATCAGATAATCCATGATGAGGAAGTTCAAGTCTCTGTTGATGCGCGTCAGTCAACAACTTCGACAACCAAGATGTTTGTATCGAGTAAAGAGTGAGGGGTCGAGTCAGAAGGACAAAATTCTGTAGTTCTCCACATAGATTTCGGAGAGATTCCCATTTTGAGTGTAATCAACATCATTCGATGGAGGGGTGGTGGAGGGTAGGTGAGGATGGTCAGACTTACGCTTTTGATGGTTTCACCTCGTCCACGCGGCGATCAAATGGATGCCGCAAGGACGTAGGTGGTGGTAGAAGAGAAGAGCTCTGCGCAGATCATGTCAGCAGCTGTTGCGCAATGTTTGTTGATGAATGCGCATTGAGAAGTGCGCGTGTTGTGACGTACCATTGTTGTAGATGAGTCGAGCCGCAATGGTCCATCAGGTTGGATGACAGACAGGTGCAGCTACAATTCACAACCGCGCTCTCGTTTTCAACAGACGGATGTGCGAAAAAAGCAGAGATGCAAAGTGCGATGGTGATGAGAGAAAGGAAGAAGAGCTGTGATGTGGTGAAGAAAAGAGCTTCGCGCAAAGCGTCGGGTCCGAGCACAACGCGGGATGTTCCACAGCGAAGAGCCGAAGTTTAGCGAGTTCACTTTTCTTCGCACCCGTCACTCCATCTCCTGCTTCAAGCTTGTTCAGTTGCTTCTTCTGCTTCGCTCGTCATGGTCGACTTACGGCTGTACGTCAACGACTGAACATGGCCGACCAATCCACCATCCAAAGGATGGAGCGCTCTCATTACTCTCCGCCATGGGCCAACACGAGCATCATTGGCGTTGCCGGCAGCTCGGGTTCGGGCAAGACATCGCTTGCTCTGGCTATCATCAAGCAAATGAGCCTGCCTTGGGTTGTCATCCTGTCAATGGTTCGTTTGTCTGGTCCTTGACTGAGGGATTGTTGAACCAACTCCATCCAGGATTCTTTCTATCGACCCCTCACCCCGGATCAGATTGCCGCGGCTCATAGGAACGAGTACGATTTCGACTCACCTGATGCTATCGATTTCGATGTCTTGGTTGAAAGACTAAAGGACATTAAGGAAGGGTGTGTATTCTTGAACCTCTTCAGGTTGACCCTGTCTAACCTCTTCGCAGCAAAAAGGCCGAGATCCCCGTCTACTCATTCGAGAAACACTCTCGTCTTGACAAGACTACCACGATCTACTCTCCTCACGTGCTCATCCTTGAGGGTATTTTTGCCCTCCATGATCCGCGCGTGCTTGATCTTCTCGATCTGAGAATCTTCTGCGAGGCAGATGCAGATCTCTGTCTCTCACGAAGACTCGTTCGAGATATCAAGGAGCGTGGTCGTGACATTGAAGGCTGCATCAAACAGTGGTTTGGCTTCGTCAAGCCCAACTTCCACAAGTTTGTTGAGCCTCAAAGAAACGTAGCTGGTATGTCTTTTCTCTTTTCTTTCACACCCCCACCCTTTCATGATGATACAACAACCATAGCATAGTTCAACAGAATAATCGTGTTGATAAACATTACCATCATCTTTCGCTCCTATCTGATCTATCACCTCAAATCACACACTTCAGTCTTCCTCTTGACTTGACGGATGCTGACTGCAGCAAATAGATATCATTGTACCTCGCGGTATTGAAAACAAGGTCGCCATTGGTATGCTCTCCTGTCGTGCTCAAACACAAGCCTTTGCTAACTCTTTCCAGACATGGTAGCCGACCGCATACACAAAACCCTGGACCTCAAGTCCGAGGAGCATCGTGCTGAGTTGAAGCGCCTAGGCAAAGAGACCAAGGATCTTCCGCTCTCCAAAAACGTATCAATTCTGGACGGCCCGTCGCAAATAACAGGCATCAACACCCTCCTCAGCGGGCCGGACACAACACGTGAGGACTTTGTCTTCTACTTCGATCGTTTGGCTGCTCTCCTGGTCGAGCGTGCCACTGAAAATGCCGACTTCGACCCCGTCACGGTCGAGACACCACCACCTCGCAGCCATCCCTATAATGGCTTGCGCATGTCGGGTGAAGTCAGCGCTGTTGTTATTCTCCGTGGGGGTAGCATCCTCGAGACTGGTCTGAGACGTGTCATTCCTGACTGTCGTACTGGGCGTATGCTCATTCAGACCTCCTACCGTACTGGCGAACCTGAGTTGCACTACTTCAAGATGGCCGATGATGTCTCAACACACAACAAGGTCTTGCTGTTGGATCCTCAAATGTCCAGTGGCGGTGCTGCACTCATGGCCGTTCGTGTCTTGCTGGATCACGGTGTTGAAGAGAGTAGAATCGTCTTCGTTACATACATCGCCGGCAAGAGAGGTCTCAACAGACTCATGACTGTCTTCCCCGACATCCACGTCGTCGCCTGCAGAGTCGTCGACGATTATGAAGAGAGATGGGTTGAGAACAGGTACATGGGCTGTTAGATGGCTCAACCTGATGTATATACACGAACAACATATCTCCTCTTCATCCTGATTTATTCTTCCACTGGTCTTACGATAATTCGTTTATGCCCCATGATACTGCTCGATAAGTCAACGTGGGATGGACATACAATTGTGGGTGTGATTGGGAGTACATCAAGATTGGAAATAGATATAGGAACATACGATTATGTGAGAGAAGGAGTAGGTGGGTTGGGTGGGTGATGGGGAAACATGATGGGAGGTGTGCGTGCGGTGCTTTTGAGTCTGGGAGGGATTTTTTTGTGTTACGTGTGTGAGAGCCGATGCTTGAATGGTATTCTACTTCTCATCACTGTTCTGTTCTCTTCAGCCTATGGGTGTAACCTACTCTGACTGAATTCGGTTTAATTACAGTAATGTGAATTCGATTATGAAGCTGACATGCTGTTGTTAGAATCTTAGTGGACGTTTCGGCACGAGCAAATCCAGAACAAGAAAATGGCATCTACCTCTACCAAATCGAATCACATCACTTAGCGGTGTTCACAAATACCAGAAGGTGTAGTCAAGTGCCTGTGAGTACCAACAATAAACTCATAGATCTATTGAGTCGGAGTTGAGAGGACATTTTGTCTCTGCAGAGCTTGTCTGGGGTATGACCCTGGCTAAAAAGGTATACCATAAATCGAGCCCCGATTTCCATGTCCTTCCTACATTCAATCCTACTGTAAAGGTCAGGTAATCACTAAACAGGAATAAAATAGTCACAAGTACTCGGAGATCAAGGGAATTGTCAAGGTTTTTGCATTTGTGTTTGAGCGTATGAGTTGACCATACATTCAGATCTGTAGAGAAGAGTCCCTGAAGGATGTCACCGTATTTTGTTGTCGTTGTATATCATCTCGTTAGTCTCATATCCTCATACCGAGTCGTTTCTCGTCATCGATTCAATAGATCGTGCAATCATCAGCGTCTGAGCTTGTGACTTGTAGGACTCTTAGAAGTCACCCATCTGAGATCCTTCCGAGGAAGCCCACACATTGAGCAACAACTCTCAAAAGCAGGAAGATGCTCAGCACGAACAGGAAGCTTGTGAACTCCAGCGCTGGGTCTCCAATCATTAGGCAGTTGATCAAGAATCTGCATCATACTCTCCAGCGCGTCAGACATTCTGGTCGCGCTTTCTCCACGCAGCATGACTTGAGGTGCAACTCCTGGAGCTAGAGGTGTGTGGGAGGGCGCGGGTAAACACTCCTTGATCTCCAGATGGTGAACCTCCCAGGTATGGCCGCTAGCGTCCGTCTTGGTCTCCCTTTGACCCCAGTCGCAGGGTGTGAGTGGGTTGGAGAAACGAGGGAAGACACGGAGGGTCTTCTGCAAGAGGAGTGGCCATTCCAATCTCTCACCCGGTGCAAATGTCATGCCATCAACACGATCGCGGCACTCGCAAAGTGCAATTGGTGGAAGAGCGCGTGGAATGGGCCTCGTCTTGTCGGGTGGCTTTCCAAGTGCCATTGCTTGCTTGCTGTTGTGACTGGAAGGTCCAGAAGCGATGTAACAGTTTCGTATAGTATCGATATTTGCTAATGAAGTTTGAGCTGAACACCGATCAGGCTGGTATATATCGAGTTGGTTTGGTGATGCAACTGGTGATTGTTGTGCTTGGTGGCATGAAGAAACACATTGCACCCAAAGGGAATATATAGTTCGAGACGCACATGCTTCCGCGGTATAGACCAGTGAAGAGGCGGATGACGAGGCATATGTGATGGGCCAGAAGCATGTGAAATGGGGCCAGCGATAGTTATACGCTGGTAGAGACAGTCAGCAAACACGATGCTGGACTGTGAAACGTGACAGAAGATTGATTTGAATTTGCGTACTTTCATAATAATAATTCTAGCACGTGCTGTGATGAATTCGAGGCATTGTTTGCAGAAGAGCAAACATAATATCGTGATGCGCATGCTCTCATGGCGCTGTTAGCGCCTGGCAGAGCAGGGCTGAAAAAGGAATAGAAACAGCTTGTGACAATACGGGTGTCACAGCGGGCCCGAAGTCCTTGTTCATCTATCCATGTGATGTGAGGTGTAGTGAGGCGCTATGTGATGGTCCTTCATATTGCTGATATCAGGCGAATATGTGCTCGGGGCAGCATACACTGCGAGTCGGATGTGTGCGAGAGATGGCTCGAGCAATTCGAAAGCAAAGCTTGCGTGGCCATGCATCATCGTAGCTGGCGTGACATGATAGTGGGTGGAGTGATGAAGATGTTTCAAGAAGTCTCGTCCATGGGATCCAGAAGTTGTGCCTGGACAGGGGCAGGGACGGGGTCGGACTGAGCAGGAATGACAGCATCGGCAGGGAGAACAGCAGTAGCAGTAGCAGTAGTGGCGACGGTAGGGAGAGTTGTCTGGCCGGCTTCCTTTTCATCTCTTTGCTTTCTAGCCTTGTGCTCCTTGTATGTGACAGTCTTGGGCACGACATCGGCCAGGAACTCGAGGTTGTCGACACGGGCAACTGCGCTGGCTGGGAAAGGGTCAGCGGTGCAGGATTAATTTGGATGGTCAAGAGTGTACGAACCGACATCCTTGTACTGGATGTTTCTTCTGGGCTTCTTTTCGGCCTTGACAACATTCTGAGTCTGTTCGACCAGGTATTGAAGGAAAAGCTCAGTCGCAGCGGTGATGGCGAAAGCAGCGTTGTTTGAGCAGTTGGCGATATCGTCGTCGGCGTGGATGATCTTCTTGACTCTGGCGACTATTCATTGTGTCAGAAAATGTATAGTTTGATTGATGTCCTATACTTACGAGGAAGGGATACGGTGCCGGTGATCTCAGACGAGGGAGTAATTGGGGTGTTGTTGTACGGCATTCTGGCGGAATCAGTCTGTATGACTTTGCTGGTGTAGGATTGAGTATCGACGACAGATGAAGATATCGACTTGAATATGCGATGATAATTGCTTGCTGGGAGCAGAGATGGATGCGAAGCGTGACGCGTTTCAGAAGTGGCAGCGCGCGACAACGGCTCCTTCCGAAAGTGGTTGAGGTCTGGCCTACGGACTGCTCTCCTTACTGCTCGTCTTCAAGTAATTACCCGACTGTCGCATCCAATCGCAGAGTGTATGACTGGATGAAGCTTATGATAGAAATGCGATGAACTCTCTCCCGCCCTCTCGCCGACCGTCGCTGGCCCCGTCAGCTGGCTCACGCTCCTTCAATCGTCGAGTCTCGGCACTCTCCCTCTCGGCCGCCGAACAAGGAGATGACACCCGCGTCAACCCCGAAGATCAGGTCGTCGCCGATGAAATTGATGAGATCAAGCGCTATGAAGACTTCACTACAATAGATTGGGTCAGGGATGCAGCTAGGGAGCAACAACGCCGCAAGGCCAAGAGACAAGAGAGAGCTGGTTTCTTTGAAAGAGAAGGTCGTTTAGGCTGGAGGAGGAGACTATGGGAGGCATATGATGCTGGTCAGGCCTGGCTGGTTGTCACCTTGATTGGTACTGCTATTGGTCTGAATGCTGCCTTCTTGAATATAGTCACCGAATGGTTGTCTGATATCAAGTTGGGTCATTGTACAACTGCCTTTTATTTGAATGAAAGCTTCTGTTGTTGGGGTGCCGAGGAAGGTCGGTCTATCTCTCTTCTTCCAAGTCGTACTTTGCTGACGCCTTAAAGGCTGTGCAGAATGGCGGCCTTGGAGCTCCCATATCATCTTCCGCTATGTAATATACATCATCTTCTCCGTAAGCTCCGCCTCTTGTAATACTATTCGTCATCTTCTAATCCCAATATCAAGACCGCTTTTGCGTTCACCTCTGCCAGACTCGTCAAGTCGTATGCTCCTTACGCTGCTGGTTCTGGAATCTCCGAAATCAAATGTATCATCGCAGGCTTCGTCATGAAAGGCTTCCTCGGCTTCTGGACGCTCCTCATCAAGTCTATTGGTTTACCTCTTGCTATTGCTTCTGGCTTGTCGGTTGGCAAAGAAGGTCCTAGTGTCCACTATGCTGTGTGCACAGGCAATGTCATCTCCCGCTTCTTCGACAAGTACCGGAGAAATGCTGCAAAGACTCGAGAGATTCTCAGTGCATGCGCTGCTGCAGGTGTAGCCGTGGCTTTTGGAAGTCCAATCGGTGGTGTTCTCTTCTCTCTTGAGGTAACAACAATCCTCGAATTTTGATAACATAGAGCTAATCAGGGAACCAGGAAATGTCAAACTACTTCCCACTCAAGACACTATGGAGGAGCTACTTCTGTGCTCTGGTAGCAACAGCAGTCTTATCCGTACGTCTCTTGTCTCTTCCCTTTAATGCCTTTGACTAACATCCTCTAGGCCATGAATCCCTTCCGTACAGGACAGCTCGTCATGTTCACTGTCAGCTACGACCGCCAGTGGCACTTCTTCGAAATATTCTTTTACATCATTCTAGGTATATTTGGCGGCCTGTACGGTGCTTTTGTCATCAAATGGAACCTCCGCATGCAAGCCTTCCGAAAGCGCTACCTTACTCAATATCCTATCCTCGAAGCGACTATACTCGCCACAGCCACAGCTATTCTTTGCTACCCTAACAAATTCTTGAGGATCGACATGACAGAGAGTATGGAGATTCTCTTCCTCGAATGCGAGGGAGGTCATGATTATGATGGGTTGTGCGAGTAAGTTGACCATGTCTTCGTGTCTTTCGTATCAAGTCTAACCTTGAACAGTCGTCAAAATCGGTGGTCGTCTGTGTTCTCTCTGCTTATCGCCACGGTCCTCCGCACCTTCCTGGTCATCATCTCGTACGGATGCAAGGTACCAGCAGGTATCTTTGTGCCCTCTATGGCTATTGGAGCATCTTTCGGCCGCATGGTCGGTATTCTTGTCCAGGCAATGCAACAAGCGTTCCCCAACGCCGCTTTCTTCTCAGCTTGCCAGCCTGATATGCCATGTATTACACCTGGTACATATGCCTTCTTGGGCGCTGCGGCTGCTCTGTCCGGTATCATGCATATCACTGTATCTGTCGTTGTCATCATGTTCGAGTTGACAGGAGCCTTGACATATATCCTACCCACCATGGTATGTTATCTAGGCCGCAGCATGATTCTTGCACCTACTGACACCAACTAGATTGTTGTAGGTGTTACGAAAGCGGTTAGTGACCGCTTCGGAAAAGGTGGTATTGCAGACCGTATGATCTGGTTCAACGGCATGCCCTTCTTGGATAACAAAGAAGACCACGCCTTTGGTGTACCTGTTTCAACAGCCATGACTAGCGAGTTGAAAGCTTTGCCTATCTCCGGGTTAGAGGTCAGAGACATTGAGAAGTTGTTGGAAGACACCAAATACTCTGGCTACCCGATCGTCGAAGATGCAACTTCAATGATGCTGGTTGGCTATGCTGGCCGTACTGAGCTTCGCTATGCTCTCGACCGCGCGAGACGTGATCAGATGGCAACACCACGTACAAAATGCTTCTTCACCCCAGTCGCAGGGCATGTACCAATCACACCATCCACGCCCAATCCAGCCGTCCACTTCGACTACCTGAGCGCATCATCAAATCAATCAAGTGTTGACCTGAGCAAGTTCATCGATGCTACACCTATTACAGTCCATCCTCGCCTCCCTCTGGAGACAGTGATGGAACTCTTCAAGAAACTCGGACCTCGAGTCATCCTTGTCGAATACCGTGGCAGGCTTACTGGACTCATCACAGTGAAAGACTGCCTGAAATACCAGTTCCAGGCAGAAGCTCACGAGAACCCCAAAGACGATTCTGCTCTGAGAGAAGCACAGGACCGTTTATGGGAAGTCATTAGAAAGACGGCTGGATGGATAAGCAGCCGACTATTATTCTTGAAGCGTCATAGTCATGTTCGCTTGCCATCGAATTCTGATGGAGGTATTACACCAAGGACTGAGACATCAGCAGAAGGTCGAGCAGCGGCAAGAAATGGCGATGTAGAGTTAGAACACAGAACATGACACCATGTCTGATTTCAGTGATAGAAAGCAAAACATTACTCCAAAGCAATGATCACAATTTCATGAAAGAAGGGACGAATGGTCTGGTGGTTGCCAATCGTATGGCCTAATCAGGCAATCATGACCCCGTGCACGCGCCGTTTTCGTGACGGCCCTGACGCAATCGAACGCGTCCACCGTACTTTCATTCTATCATTTTTCTACAGTCTTCGACAACACCATTGCCAGAATTGACTGTTGACGATGGAAGAGAACGGAGATGTGGAGATGACTGGTCGCAGTCCGTCTCCATCGCGTGGTACAAAAAGATCTGCAGACGAAGCCTTCAACAGAGCACCGCCACCTATTCGTGCTCTCCACCAGGATGTTGTCAACAAGATTGCTGCTGGAGAAATCATCGTCTCACCCTGGAATGCCTTGAAGGAGCTTATAGAGAATGCGGTTGACGCAGGAGCGACCATGCTTGAAATTCTGGTCAAAGACGGAGGATTGAAATTGCTACAGATCAGCGACAACGGCCATGGTATCAACGTAAGGATAGACGAATACTACATTCATATTCAAATTCAATCCTGACTATAAGCAGAAAGCCGACTTGCCTCTCTTGTGTCAAAGGCATACAACCTCCAAGATCAAAGAATTCGAAGATCTCACTTCAATCGGCACCTACGGATTCCGCGGCGAGGCACTTGCCAGTATCAGTCACATTGCTCATCTTACTGTCACTACAAAGACACGCGAATCGAGTTGTGCATGGAAGGCTTACTACACGAATGAGAATCTCACACCAGTCAAGCCTGGGCAAACTCCAGACCCCAAACCTTGTGCTGGCAAACAGGGAACCCAGATCACTGTAAGTAATACCGACCATGTAGTCGTTGTGACCAAGCTAATTATACAAAGGTCGAAGATCTCTTCTACAACGTGCCAACTCGCAGACGGGCTTTCAGATCTAGCAGTGAAGAATATGCCAAGATTCTGGACATCATTGGCAAGTACTCTATCCATTGCAAGGGTGTCGCGTTTTCTTGCAAGAAACATGGTGAAGCTGGAACGAGTCTCAATGTGCAGAGTCACCTTAGTATGGTCGACCGCATTCGCACAGTATTCAACAGCGCAGTGGCAAATGACCTGATATCTTTCGAGGTCGCTAACGATCGCTGGGGATTCAAGTCAGAGGGACTGATCAGCAGTGCCAACTACTCAGCGAAGAAGTCAACGTTCTTGCTATTCATCAATCACCGCTCAGTCGAATCGACGGCAATCCGCAAAGCCATCGACCAGACATATGCGACTTTCTTGCCCAAAGGAGGCAAGCCATTCATCTACCTCAGTCTTGATATCGATCCAGCCAGAGTTGACGTCAACGTTCATCCGACGAAGCGTGAAGTCGGATTCTTGAACGAGGAAGAGATTGTCGAAGTTATTTGCGACGAGATCCGTACCAGACTAGGCGCAGTCGACACAAGCCGTACCTTCATGACACAATCATTACTAGGACCGAAGAAGACCACGACTCCAATGACACCATCAGCACAAGTCCAGGGTGAAATGTCGTTCTCCACACCATTGCTTCAACACCAGGACAGCACGGGCTCTGTCAAATCCACAACTCCAAGAACAACAGGAAAGCCATACGAGAACAACCTGGTTCGAGTCGACTCACGCGTCCGCAAGATCACATCCATGCTTCCTCCTACCCTATCTTCCTCTCCAAGCAAGGGAAGTAGGGCAGAAGGCTTTGCCGAGGAAGCGGAGTACCAGTTTGTTGACAAAGAACAAACGACCATCCGCCTCACTTCGATTAAGGAACTTCGTGCAGCCGTGAGGGAAGAGCTTCACAGTAGTCTGAGTGATGTGTTCTCGAATCACAGCTTTGTGGGCCTTGTGGATACTACCAAAAGGATCGCCGCCGTTCAGTCGGGCGTCAAACTTTTCCTGATCGATTATGGTATGGTTGGCGCGGAGTTCTTTTACCAGCTTGGCCTGTCCGACTTCAGCAACTTCGGTACCATCAAGTTCAAGGAGCCACTGAGCGTGGGAGATCTCTTACGCATAGGAGCGGAGTACGAGCGCAAACGGACACCAATCGACGACCAAGAACTGGACTGGAATGAGGTCGTGCAAGTGACGTTAGAGCAACTCGTGCAAAGCAGAGGTATGCTCAAGGAGTACTTTGCTCTCGAAATCTCCGAGGATGGTGAGCTGTTGAGTATCCCTCTCTTGCTCAAAGGATACCTTCCGTGCATGGCCAAACTCCCGACCTTCTTGCTCCGACTCGGTCCTCATGTCAACTGGGATGATGAGAAGGATTGCTTCGACAGCTTTTTACGTGAACTGGCTTCCTTCTACTCTCCCGAGGCCCTTCCTGCTGTGAACATATCCACTGAAGCTTCACAAGGCGCGCAAGATGAAATCAACAAACGTCGTGCCCACCTGGAAAGAGCGATTGAAAATACGATATTCCCAGCCTTCCGAACAAGACTTGTCGCAACCAAGAGTCTCAGAAAAGCAGTCGTTGAGGTAGCAGATCTGAAAGGACTGTACCGCGTGTTTGAAAGATGTTGAGCGTTCGCAGAAATTGCTCTTTTTATGTTGCTATGATACCACCTACAGTTTTTTTCTTCCTTCTTCTGTTGTTTGTTAGCAAAGGCATGTTCGACGTTGGCAGTTTAGACACTAGTTTATTAGAGATGCATGTAAATACAATCGGCATCTTTCAACATGGCACAAAGCAGTTTTTCTTGAGCTTGTTCACAGCTTCTGTCCTATTTAGCCATTTTATCCGTAAATGACACCCTCGAGAGTGGTTGTCGATATGCGAGGTCGGAAGAAATCGCGTGCCTGCCCTGTCGATCTCTACATTGCATTGCATAACGTCCATCCTTTTCTGCGAGAATCGCATGACAGCCGCCGACTTCTGAGATAACAAAGGTCAAGCAGGAAAGAGTCAGATGCGCTTGGATCGACTTCTTCTCCTCGTAACCCACTTGTTTTCTCCATGGGGGCGGTGTGAGTGTCGACATGGGGCAGCCCTGGTGGGTGTCAAGCCGGAGATAAATCTCCAAGCCAATCGGGCCGTATATATCGGCATCGTCATACCGAATTGCAACAGCAAGCTCAAAAACGCCTGCCGAAGCGCCTTCCGAATGCGACTCATGAAAGACGTGGCTCGATTTCTTGTGAGAGTGAAGCAAAAACCAAGGCAACGCAAGCAACTTTGGCAGTGCCAAGCACAATGACTCGGGCATACTCTTTCCCACGGACCAGCGATCGACACTCCGTCCGTGTGTCTTTTCGTATCCACAATTCCCTGTCTCCAGTTGGAGCAAAGAGATGGGGATGTTGTGGAGCAGTGGAGCTCGTTGTTGCGCTCCGGAATACTGGTTTGGGGGCAAGCCGCCGGAGGAGAAGGATTCGAATCGGCAATGATGTCTGTGGCACTACGCGATGCTACCGGGTCATTTGCGATGGCTAGGAGTAGAGTAGTGTGCCGATGGAGAGGTGAGGATATATCATGTAGGTTCTGCTCTGTTTTGCCGGGTGCTTTCCTCTGTCGATTGTGTTTTGTGCTTCTGTAATCGGTAGACGGAGGTTAGCCGGACGAAACTTGCTCATAGAATTTCTGGTCTGGATTAAAAGGTTCTAGACTTTTCATTTTCTGGTCACGCTCTGGATACAATCAGGACGCGATATTTGATACCTTCATCATGGATCAACTTAGTGGATTCCGTGTAGCGGACAAGCTGTACAAGAAGAGCTTGTTAAATGCTATTGCCTGTGCAGCTGCATTGTCCATTTTCTTCTTTGGTAAGCACTTCCCAATCAGCTATCTCGCAATACTGGCACTAACGCGATAGTCAGGTTATGACCAAGGTATGATGGGAGGTGTCAACACCTCAGCCGACTACGCCGAGTTGATGGGATTTGGCTACAGAGACGACACTACTGGTAGTGTCGTCGTCACAGACTCATTATTACAAGGAGGCATCGTTGCAGTATACTATCTCGGAACACTATTTGGAGCCTTCCTGGGTGGCTGGGTTGGTGACAAGACTGGCCGTATTCGCACAATCGCCCTTGGATCTATTTGGGCAATCTTGGGAGCAGCTCTGCAATGTTCTGCTCAAAACCACGTCTGGATGATTTGCGCTCGTGCAGTCAATGGTATTGGTACTGGTGTCTTGAACGCAATTGTTCCTGTCTGGGCTACGGAGACTGCTGAGCACACTTCTCGTGGTCAATTCATCGCCATCGAGTTTACTCTCAACATTTTCGGTGTTGCTGTGGCTTACTGGCTTGAGTTTGGATTGTCATTCATTGATGGAGGCCGTGGAGCTTTCCAGTGGCGTTTCCCCATTGCTGTAAGCATTCTCCCTGCATTGTTGCGAGAGTTGTACTGACCGATCATTCTCATAGTTCCAAATCATCCCCCTGCTTGTTCTCTTCGGCATCATCTGGTTCTTCCCCGAGTCACCTCGTTGGCTATGCAAGGTCGGCCGCGACAAGGAAGCAAGACATATCCTCGCCCGTCTCCGCGGTGATGAAGGAGAAGACAGAATCAGAGCCGAAGCCGAGTTCCAAGACATCATCAACATCGTGCAATTGGAGAGAAGCACTTCGAAACAGAACACATACTGGAACATGCTACTCGATTTCGGTGGTGCAACTTCTGGAAGTCTTCACACCGGCCGCAGAGTGCAACTGGTTATTTGGCTGCAGATCATCCAGGAGTGGTGTGGTATTGCTGGTATCACCGTCTACGCTCCCACAATCTTCGGTATCGCCGGATATGACGCTCAGAAGAGTGGCTGGTTGTCTGGTTTGAACGATACGACTTACATGTTCGCGACTCTGGTCTGTGTTTTCACTCTGGACAGGATCGGTCGCAGATGGACACTTTACTGGGGTGCTGCAGCACAAGCAGTATCCATGTTCCTCATCGGTGGAATGTCTCGTGGTGGTATCAACGCCACCAACAGCGGAAACACTGAATTGGCTGCACGCTATGGAGCGGCGGCTGCCAGTTTCACCTTTATCTACACCGCAATCTTCGGTGCCACCTGGCTGACAGTGCCATGGCTCTACCCTGCCGAGATCTTCCCTCTTGAGGTCCGCGCCAAAGGAAATGCCTGGGGTGTGGTGGGCTGGTCGATCGGAAATGGCTGGCTAACCCTCCTCTGCCCTGTCATGTTTGACTCGATAGGAGAGGTAACATTTTACATCTTTGGTGCTGTCAACATATTGTCAATACCTATGGTATGGGCCGTTTATCCGGAGACCAACCAACGCACATTAGAAGAGGTAAACATACTTTTCTCATCACCATCTCCCTGGGTTTGGGACGCAGAGAAGCATTTCGCGGACTTCCAAGCTGGAAACCCTACGTATGTGTCTGGCAGCCGTGGCAACTCCATCACGGACCCAGAGACTGGCTTGCGTGGTGGCAAGAACAGGGAGTCTGCCGATATGGTGGAGAAGATGCAAGAAAAGGACGCCATCTGATCGGACTGAAGGCAGTCACTACCCCAACTCAGCTTCTTGCTCTTTCCCTTAAATGCTTTTCATGAACGATCGCGACAAACCTATAATAGAATAGAGAAGCCGCTTAATACACATATAATACAATTGCTTAGAGAACCATCGCATTGATTTACGGACTCAATCTGTCAACCTTCCACCTAGACTCACTCTTCTCATCTCTAGTATATCTAAAGCGATCGTGCAAGCGACTGGGTCTTCCCTGCCAAAACTCGACCATCTCCGGAACAACTTTAGGCTTGCTAGGAGTTGTTTATGCCGCCGGGGGCAAAGATGCGTTTATTGGGTGTGGAGGATGACATTACTGCGCTAGTGCTGTTTCCTAGGCTGTTATAGAGGGCCATGCGTGGTAGTTACTTCGGTAAAGTACGGCGGATAGAAGTTATAAGGAGATTGCAGTAGCGACGCACGTATTTTGTCCCGTGTTTCACAAAGAATTGTTGTCCTGAAGATCAGTGTGTACGCAGTAGAACGTGGAAGGAAGGAAGAAAGTTGAATTGTGGTGATTGATGTTTGCTATGACGATCCTGATGACTCGGCTTCCCCAGAAAAAGGTGGTTTGACATCTCCTGACGATCGCGCTTCGTGCTTGCTCCATCACTCCATCACTCCATCAATCCATCACCTTCCATCAACATTTCTTCGTGCAATGCGACAAAACAAAGATTAATGCAGCAAAGTGCTCACCAAGGATAGCAGCCATATGACAATTGCCATGCCGCCTCCTATTGTTCGATTGGACCCTGCTTTCGGACCCCTTACGAGACGCTCGTGTGTCGTTGCGACTGTCGGTTCGGACCTGTGATTCTCGTCAAGTCAGCGTTCTTTGGTCGTCGTAGGTAATGAAACATCGCGCTGGCGACATACCTTTCAGCGCCTGCTCTCTTTCTTGACGTCGGCCTCGGGAGGTGAATCATGGTGAACGTCCTCCATGCTGGTGTGGGTAGGCTCTCTACGCGCCTCCTGGCCCTCCTTGGTCATCAAGTCGTTGATGCTCTCGTGCACAAAGTCAAGACAATGTGCCACAAAGTTGTCGGCGTAATACTTCCTGATCTCATCCAGGTCCAAGTCCTGCTTCACCTCCCTCTCCTCCGTGTCCAACTTAGCCAGGTAATCGACATAAAACTGCGCATCTTCGCTTAGCTCGAAGGTTGACTTGCCACTGTGGATGAGACGACTCTCCGTTCTGAGCAGTCCAGCGAAGGTTTTGCGGAGGTTGCTGCTGACCGTCAGTTTTGATAAGTTGTAGTACAGTAGATGTGCGAAAGCTTACCCATGGATGGCCTCTTTGGGTTCTTGGCGAGCTTGCTTGGGGCGCGAACCATCATGGAGGGGACTGCCCTTTCTCTTGCCGAGGCGTGCATCTCGCAGTGCTGAATCATGGCCGGGTGCCTTCTGGCTGTGTTGGAAGACTGGATCATCACTTTCGAGGCCAGTGTTCTGAGGGGCTACGCCGAATGACTGACCACCTGCAGTGTTGCGCGTCTGGTCCTGGTTGATCTTTCCATGGAAGCTGTTGTATGTCATGTGGGAGGGTCCAGGAGTAGGAGTGCGGACGGCGCAAGTAAATGTGCGCGGCGGAGGGTTGAAGACAAGGCCCGGAGGAGCAGTCTGGCCTGGGGCGACGACAGGGGGCACGACTTGACTGCTGCCTGTAGGAGGAGGGGGAGGAGGGGCAGAAGTAGGGTTGGTGGTGGTGGCAGGAGAAGAAAGGCGTGGATGAGCCTTTTGATAGGCTGCCGATCTAGCCTTCCTCCTTGCGAACTGTACGGTGAAGTAGAGCTTAAGATCCTCGGCCCTTGCTTGTTGTTGTTCGTTGGTCGTGCTGTTGACATTCTTGCAGTTGTTCACGATGGCCTGAATGTCTCTCCTGAAGTCGTTGAAGCTGCCGTATTGTCTGTTGCGGAGCTTGCCATTGATGGCGTTGATGTCGACACGAGAAGCGGCAGGAATGTTCTCATATGCAGCATCGTTGATGGTGTCGAGGAAGTGTTCGGCCATGGACCTGTTGTCTTTGCCTTTGTCGAACCTTGCCATGGTCGAGGTGCAGAAAGCGATGTCATCCTCTGTCATGGCGGAATCATCGTCAGGGTCATTGGCATCGTCCCACTCCTCATGGACCACACTCCTTCTGGTCTGAGAAAGACGAATTAGCAATGGTCCATGATGAAAAACGACCTTCAGAAGACTTACGCTGCGGCGTTCAGCCATGTTGTCGGATGGTAGATGGTGGATGTCGCGGTGCGCGTTGGAGAAGAAGTCTGGGAGAAGCTGTGGCCAGGACTGAATTTTAATCACCAGTGTGAATGCCGAGCCTCTTTTCGACCGTCAGGATGGGATGTGCCATTTTCATTCGAGGTCCAAGCTGGACTAGGAGTCGTCGAAAAGGTGTTGCAATGGGGAATTGGACCCATCGACCGACGGACGAAACCGCGTTTTCACAAGATCATCCGATCCAGAGGAAATAGCTACTCAGGAGTATCATTTTTTCTTCCAAGAAGAGCTAATCTGACATATCAGAGTCCAGAAACTATCCATCCATCAACAAGTTCTGCCCTGTTCATATTCTTTCATCATAACAGCTATATCAGGATCCATCTGCGACAATCGAATTCGAAATCATCCTTTCTTCCCAAGTTCTCGACATGGCTCCCCGTCGAGGAAGCCATTGACGTTGGGCAATGTCTGACAGAGATATAAATGCCCCTTGGAGGGACGCCAGCTACGCGCATCGCGTCCCTAAACGGCACCTCTGTAATACCTGCTTCCTACAAGGGTGCTAAATATGGAGAACCGACTGAACTATAGCAGCAGTGTTTCTGGAAAGTCTAACCGACGACCCGATTGTCATGAGAGCTTCTGTCATATTGATACCCTGGTGTATAGGAGATGCCATGCTATTCGAGAACCAAGAGCATCACTCCTTCTCCAACATCCAGCCTCTCCCTGAAATAGCCCATCAAAATGCACAGAATATTCTGGAATTAGGGAATTGGCCACTGAGAGTGTAATCCTACAGTTATCTCACTGGACGAGTTCCAAACATTAAATAAGTTCTTGCATTTTGACAATTACAAAATCACCTCTCACCTCCGCCAGAGATAGCCTCTTCTCACTCAGAAACCATGCACACCACTCTTAACCCCTTCAGTACTACCACCGCCCACAACACCATTCTCCTTCAACGCAGCAGCTGCCCTCTCAGCAATCATACCGGGCAGCATGGTCCCGGCCGAAGCCACGGCCTTGACCTTCATATACGCAGTAAACTTGTCATCATCGGGCAACAACCAGACAGTCTTTGCACCGCCTGCTTCTGATTGGCAATGCTTGATGATGTCTTGCATTTCGGATTCGTAGAAGCCTTTTCCGATTACGACGGCGAGGGGGCCGGTGGAGGAGGTTAGAAGGGAAGGGAGGGTGGATTTTGCAGAATCGAGATCGTGGCAGGTGTGGACGACTGGATTGAGGTATTAGATCTGAGTGGCCTACGATTGGGGGGTTTTTGATATTGATGCTTGATTGTTCGATTGCTTGATGAATTAGAAATGTAAGACAAACCTTCGTAGCCTTCCTTTGACATGCTCTCGCTGAAGTTGGTGGCCATTGTCTGGCTCTTGCCGCAGAGGGCGATTGGTACAGGGCTTGGGAGAGACATGGTTGATATTTGAGGGTGTGAGAAGCTTCTGGCAAATCTGAAGGTTGTAGAAGCTGAGAGATTCAAGAGTCGAGGAAGTGTCGTTCGAGCGATGGATTTATGTGAAGTAAAAACAAGGCTCATGTGCTTATTCGTGGTGCAAAGCTGGGCGAAGTACGTGGCAGTGAGGTGATGGAAAGACGATGTAGTACTTTGAGGAACCTACAGTGCAGGACCTTATATACACAACATCGTAATCTAATGGTATGCATCCCCTGCAGGCAAGTGTGGTCATCGATTCTGCTTCCGGTCGGACAGTTGCTCCTTCCCGGTTCGGATGTCCGAGATCAAACCCGAGGGCACGGCGAGCATTGCATGTGTCTGGCCTGACAACGTTCGAATCCCTTTATCATTCTCGAAGATGGGTGCAATTTTGAAATCTACATGCTTGACGGTGAGAGGTTGGACGAACACTCGGATCATATTGGTAATGCGATGGTTGGCATTAATAAGGTTGTCCGTGCCGAGCCGCTGAATGCACAAGTCTTCAACAAACCAGCACCATCCCGTGCAAAAGTCTCTGAAAATCTGTCACCAAAAAGTTATGCTTACCGGGGGGCTTGGCATTCAGAGACTTTTGCACGCCATGGTGCCAGGGTCATCTCGACGCTTGACAAGTCGGCGACAGTCTCGTCATCAGCGCCGGAAGAGCGCGTACATTCGACCAATCTCTCAAGGATCGCGAAAACTTTCTGGAAGCCCTCGTCGAGCGAAAAACACAATCTCATCAATCTCGACGGAAGTTACCGTGAGTCGACAAATATTGTTGGTTGGATGATGCGAAGAGCAACTGCTTACTCCATTACAAGAACCTCATCAGCATGTCTCTTTTCTCGGCCTATGTTTTGCCCCTACAGCGACAGATGCATGTCACAAGGATCTGGCCATCAATCCGAGCATATCTATATTCCACCAAGACCCCTCCGGAACCACCACGTCAACTGAAGACCGACAGCATAACCGTCAAAACGAGAGAACAAAATAGACGTCTTGTTGAATATCACAAGGTTTATGACCGGAAATACCGCAAAGACAACCTTGACAAACGTCGAGAGGATTACAGAGTCTGGTACCAAGCACATTCTGACTACCAACGGTTCAGGGGCTATTTATTTAGACATCCTGATTGGGCGCAGAAAGAGCTTACCTGGAAGACCCATCGTCTGATTGCAACCGAAGAGAGAGTGAAGCGTGCCTGTGCATCTTGTGGGCATCATGAGTTCGCAGGCTTGAAAATGTGGTGGGCAAGAAAGAATGAGAACCCAGACGCCGATTCGGTCGAGTATGATTGCACATATTGCTTTTACGCTATAGACCCCGAACGATCGAAGCCTGTCGGATATGAAGATCTCGCTTTCGGGGATATGCTTCTGGCCTTGCATAAGGCTCGTCGAGAACACGACAAGGCCCTTACTAAGCCATCTCCCTCGTCTTCAGAAGATGAGAAGTCACGCTGAACATGTCAAACCATTCGGTTTTGGAAAAACGAGTTGAGTATATACTCGCTAGCAAGGTAGGTGGCGAACACACGAATATCAAAGCAAACGGGACGAGTCGAAACTAACACATTCATAGGGCGGAGATTGCACGTTTACTTTCTACCACGGCAATTCTGCTCGAAGAAAATACAGTATCGTGCTCATGCGCGCTCCCATCGCCTACATCTGACGATCACCTATAACAAAGCTGTTACATCGGAAGACGGCAGACTCGGCGCCTCGGGTCCATGTCGAGAACGACGCATACCGGGCTAGTACCGAGATAGATCTCTCTTACTCTCTCCTAGGTATGCATCGGTTGTGATATTACGCAATGGAAAAGAATACAGTAACTAGATAGAGGGAAGGGATGCGCGGTATTATCGACCCTACTCGTTTCGTCGCCTGTTTCGCCTCGGGGTTTGGTGAAATCGACTTGAAATGATATCATGTTGCAGAGAACTCATTCTGGTTTGGCATAGGCATTAACGGATAGATAATAAAAAAGGAAGAGCTAGCAGGAATATATACTCGAAGGAGAACGTCCCTTGCTTCACTTCATTATAATTCTGCCTTGCTTGCTCTGAAGTGTGCAAATGCATATTTTTCCGCAACTGAATTCGACATTTGTTGCGAGATAAATCTCGTGGATAGGATCACGATTGAAGGATGACCTGGTCGAGCATGGATCAAGAAGAGACAACAGAAGGGGAAGACGTCATGACCTATGATTTGGTCTTTGGACAGACATGCTTGTTGCTAGTACACCTCGGGACCTCGGGCTGCTGGCAAATAGTGTAGCGGTCCTTTAGGCTCCGCCACTGGCTCATGATCAAAGCAGATAGATAAAAAATTGTACAAAGTACTCAAGTAGGGCGTTTGAGGAGATTGAAAGACAATTTTGATATGAGCAAACGTAGCTATTTACAGCTCATTCTTTACTATTTGGGTAGTAACGGCAATGACTTGCTCAGTGATGGTCTGAGCAGCATTGTGTTGTTGTATCGAATCTTGCATGGCCTTGCTTTGATTGAGTAGGAAGAACAACAGCCACGTGGCTCCAAGAGACAGCGAGATTGCGACGATGGCGACTATAATGACCATCCAAAGCCAAGAAGGTATGGTTGGGGGCTCTTGAGGCTTCTTGTGCGGATCCGAAACTTGATCTAGAGATTGATCGAGACGAAGAGCCATTTGCTCCTTTGAGAATTCTCCTTGAACGCGCTTGCGACCATTCTCTCCCATCTTGCGAAGCTCAGCGGGGTCGGGATGGGACAAGACGCGAGACATGACGGCCGCCCATTCTTCGGGCTTGCGAATGTCACGTAGCCAGCCAGTCTCACCCTCAACGACAGTTTCGAGAGGACCACCCTCGTTGGCAGCCAGCACGGGAACCTGTGCGAGCATAGCCTCGAGGGGCACAATGCCGAAATGCTCATTCTGGGGCGTGTAGACAAGCAAATCGGCCGAGGCGAGAAGTGACTGCTTGAGCGTGTCCGGTACGGAAAGGAGGAAGAGGACTGATGTGTTCTCAGAAATTGCGGAAGGATCAGGGAGAGATTTATGAGTCTCATGGGAGAGTTTGAAAGAGTCGGCTAGCTGTTGAAGCTCTTGGTGAGTGTTGACATTCTCCTGAACACGAGAATCATAGCCACCTGGCACATGTCAGTAAACGAGGCTGGATGGCCGGATAACAGGATACATACCAGCAATTACCAACAGAGCAGACTTGCGAATCGGGGCATCGAGACTGGCAAAAGCCTTGACAGCGAGTGCCACGTCCTTCTTCTTCTCGAAGCGATTGATGCTCAAGACGACCTTTCGGCCAGACCACATGGGCTTCTTCTGCAGCTGGTTCGCAGCCGAACTATCAACACATGGGTAGACGACCTTCAAGTCTCTCTTGGCCAGTCTCGGGAAGACACGCTTCACAACGCCTCCAGTGAACTTGCTGTTGACGACAATACCATGGCTGGAAGCAGTACTCCAGCTCTCGATAGCATTGAACGGCACCCGGTATCCCTTCTTCAGCACTGCGATGGCACCTTCTCCTTTTTGAGCGAGCAATTGATCCGGGAAATGGCAGTAGAACAGGATGCCGACGTCCGTGTACAAGAAGCGAAGGAGCGGTACGGCAGCACTCAGTTGGTCGACGAAGAAGTGCGTGGGTCTAAGGTGATCGAGTTCGTAGTTCCATAATGCGACAATGCAGACGAGATGTAGCTGCCTCAGGATGGCGCAGAGAATGGCGAATCGACCGAAGATGCTGGAAGGCACAAGCGAATTACCGCGTACTCGTACGTCGAGGGTGCCTTGTAAAGTTTAGCCTACCTTCTCAGCCTACATCACGACCTGTATAGATCAAGACTTACCATCGCGGGCCTCTTCGAAACAATGGCCTGGATCGCAATGCGACGTGAAGATGGTGACCTTGTGACCGCGTGCTTGCAGGCCAACCGCAGCGTCAATCACCAACCTCTCAGCGCCTCCAATACCCAAGTCCGGGTGGAAGAAGACGATACTCTTCTTTTGTGCCATTGCTGATCAGGACAACAGACAGCCCATCCGACATCGTTTCGGCCACCCTGAAGCTTGTCGGCATTTGACCGACCCCGCTATATCTTTGTCTTGGCATCGCCAGTCTGGGGTAACTCTTATTGCCGTTCAGCCTCGGCCCGTCCATGATGCTCCTTCATTCCACCGTCGCGACTTCCTGTTCTGATTAACAATGCTTCGAGTTTGACTGGTCTTGGAATAACATGAGGACTCGCTGACATGAGTGACAACGCCCCTGATCTATCTATCGTGGGTGACCGGCTCACACTACATCCTCCTGGTGTCATTCAGGACCAAGAAACACCGCTCCTAAGTTCATATGCACGCTTTCGTTCAGCTCCATTGGACTTTTTGCGAGAGGTTAGCTTACATCTCTTTGGCACTGGATGGCGCTCATACGATGACTTCATCGGTCGAAACATCTTCTACAATGGCTTCAGTAGTCACATCACAGCCTTGGTCCTGAAGAATCCTCGTCTGCAAGCCAAAATCTCCGAGCTGGCTCACAAGAGGCTTGATGTCGAGATTGCTGAGGGGACTCTTCCCGACCACAAGGTCGAGGATAGACGCAAAGAACTAGAAGCTCAGCTTGTTCAAGTTGCCGATTCATGGACTGATCAGATGATCTGCAAGATGGACAGCAGGCGGTTCATTCGTGGTGCCTATTACTTTGCCACTCAGCTTCTGACGAGAGCATATCACCAAGGTAACAACATCGTGCTGCAATAATACCTGCTTCTGTCTTGTTTTAATCGAGCTTGGGCCACAAACAACATTTCTTGTCTCACATACTGATCAAGCCAGGCATTCACGTTTCGAGCGAAGAAGTCCTCCGCCTTCGAAAGGTCGCCAAAGAAGCAGAGAGAAAGAAACAGTCCATCATCTTCTTACCTTGTCACCGATCACATGTGGACTATGTTTCATTACAGTTGATCTGCTATCGTCTTGGCCTCGCTCTACCAATCGTGGTGGCTGGAGACAACCTTAACTTTCCTGTAGTAGGGCCTTTCTTGCAACATGCCGGTATGTTTGAATCGACCAAAGACGTAATGTTTAGTACTGACCTACGGAAGGCGCAATGTGGATTCGTCGCAGTTTTGGTGATGATGCTCTATACACAACGCTCGTCCAGGCGTACTTGGATACGTTGCTACAAGAAGGCCACAACTTCGAGTGCTTCGTTGGTATGTATCATCTCCTGGTGTTTACTGCTTATTGCTGACACAATTATAGAGGGCGGTCGCTCACGTACTGGAAAGCTCTTGCAGCCAAAGTTCGGCATTTTGAGCTTCTTGCTTGAAAGTGTGTTGTCAGGTCAAGTTGAAGATGCTATCATTTGTCCTGTAAGCACACAATACGACAAGGTCATCGAAGTCGAGTAAGTTTCACCTTCAATGCTCGAGACCATGAATGCTAATTGACTGTAGCTCCTACATATCCGAACTTCTAGGACAACCTAAGCCAAAGGAGTCTCTAGGAAACTTTTTGTCCTCTTCGTCAGTCCTTTCGCTGAAGCTTGGTCGCGTTGACGTTCGCTTCCATGAGCCTTGGAGTCTACGCGACTTTATCAATGAGCAAAAGCTTCGACTTACCACTTTGCCACCACAAATGAAGACACCTGAGGATATTATTCTCAAACGCCGCCTTCTCACCACTCTAGGCTATAAAGTTCTTTCCGATATCAACGCAGTATCAGTTGTCATGCCCACAGCTCTGGTCGGCACGGTTCTTCTTACTCTTCGTGGGCGAGGAGCTGGCAAGTCCGAACTTGTGCGCCGTGTCGATTGGCTGACAGAAAGAGTAAAGAAGCAAGGCGGTCGTATCGCCCACTTTTCTGGACTACCCACAACTGTCGTTGTCGAGCGTGCGCTTGAAGTCCTTGGACAGAATCTAGTTGGAGAACACAGGAACCTGCCCGAGAAGACATACTACGCTGCAGATCGATTCCAGCTCAGCTTCTACCGCAACATGACCATTCATCTGTTCGTCTCGGAAGCACTAGTCAGCGCAGCTTTATACACCAAAGTCAAGCTTGGCGGAGGCCCAGAATATCAGAGCATTTCTTATAACGATCTGTACGATTATGTTTATTTCCTATCGCAGGTAAGTTTGTACCTCCTTTGGGTCATATTTGTGCTAACCATGTAAGCTCTTCCGCGGCGAATTCATCTTCCCAACAACACCCCTAGCAGAGAACCTCACCAACACATTGACTGGACTCGAGGCAGATAACATCATTGCCATCAAGAGATCTGAACACGATGGCAGCACGGTTGAATCGATCTCACTCGACGAGTCTGAGCGCCTGTCAGGCCGAGAGAACTACGACTTTTACTGTTTCCTGATCTGGCCATTCATCGAAGCCAGCTGGCTGGGCGCTATAAGTCTATTGATGCTCACACCTCCATCCACGAACGCCTCACAGCAGACTTCACTACCGCTGAACAGTGTCGTCACCCAAGCACAAAGGCTAGGCAAAACTTTGTATGCACAAGGCGACATTTCGTATCTTGAGGCAGTCAATCGTGAGACACTACGAAACGCATATACGAGATTTGCTGAGAGCGGGATTATCTTCATCACTTCTCCGTCAAAGGACGGCAAGATCCCAGCTTCGGTCCGTCTGACGCCGGGGTGGTTGCCGGAAAGAACAGAGGATGGACAAATCAAAGCTCAAGGCAAGCTTTGGGAGTATTGCGAGAGTATCAGCAAAGCGAGAAGAGAAGGAAAGAACAGACGAGATGGTAATACAGTCATCAGAAGGATCTTTGGACTGGTGGAGCTGGTCGGCACTGAATTGTGGAAGGGTGCTGAGCCGTCCAAGGTTATCGCGCCCAAGACAGGAGACGCAGAATGGAAAGCGAAGAGGAGGGAGATTCGAACTGCACCGAAGCTGTAAAACCAAAATGGCAAGTAGTTTAAATATGTGTCATGATAACGTTTGATTCATTTGGCTTACGTTTGCAGCCTTAAGTCGTGACTTCCCCATTTGAGTATCGAGCAAGCTTGGAGGCATCAATTTGAGACCTTCACGAACTCTTCGATAACGCTCGACATCATCCTGTCAGTAGCGTGGCAGACTACAAGCCGAACACACCTTCTCAAACCCCTCGATCCTACCCGCAATAATCTCATCCCCATTCTCAAATGGCAAATGCTTTAGTCCCTTCGTCTCCATCAACGCGTTCCTCAGGCTTCTCAATGACAAGACATCATCAGTACATGGCTCGCCTTTTGCAATCATCGATCCATCCTTCGCTTGCACTCTAGCTTCCACAAGCACGAATCCGTTCCCTTGCTCGTCTCTCGCTGGCGTACTCCTCCGCAGGATATCGAATTGCTTTCGTGGATCTTTGCCGTGGAAGAGCCGTCGTAGTTCGCTCCAGATGGCGGGTTCGACTGGACTGTATGCTGCAGCTGAGGACGCGGCTGAAGCGATGGCGGAAGGGTTACGACAAACACAGATGGGTGTGGAGCGACTTGAAGTCCGGCTTCGTGTAGAGGGAGGTATGGATTGAGCGTCACTGGTGCTACGTGGTGGACTAGCGGTGCCACTGCTTTGGCGACGGGGCGAGTCTTTCATGAAGAGATGATCGTTGTCGCTGGAGGTGTAGTCTTCGTCGTCGTCGGTTGCTGAGCTGTAGTGGGTGAGACTCATGGTGTGTCTTGCCAGTCTTGTGTGGTGGATATAGTCACCGACGCTATCTTGCTGTTCGAAGGATGCTGATGATGAGGACGTACTGCCAGGATCCCAGGTGAATTGTTTCTGTCGCTGGCAGTGGAGGCGGTGGGTTAGGGTGTTTGAGTTGCTGCTCTGTCTTCTTCTGTCCACGATTCTGGATGTTGTATATATATGCGCTGACATATTTGCGTGTGTTTTGTGAGTGTATGATGAAGCTCGTGTATATATTTGTCTCCTTTCTTGCTTTGTCGCCTTGTCGCTTGCTACTCTAGCAAACAATTGTCCTGTTTTCTTTCTTCCCACTTGTCGTTCAGCTCGACCTGAAAACTTGAAGTAAACAGGGATCAAGAAAAGTGCTTGCTGTTAAGAAAACAATGGAGATGCCACAAATGCGTCGTGTATGTTTCAGATCTCAAGAGTGGAGGTGAGAGCTTTGTCATGCGCACCCAGCCATTGTCCCTCTCGTCTTGTCGTGCAGCACGCAGCAGAGATTGGCTCGGTGAGTGGGCGGCTGCAGTGCTGGCTTCTCATGCACGATAACCGCCCTACTCCCCGCAGGGCGAGAAAGAAAAGAGGCAGAATTCGGTGTAACGCACGCAGACAACACCGACAATCCAGCCCAAAGCAAGCCTTGCAACAAGAGATTCCACCAAGGAACCCCATAATTTGCTGACCACCACCACCAAGAAAAATGTGGTCGTGTGTTGTGTTTTTCTGTCCGCCCTCCCCCTTGATTTCCATCTGCTTGGGATTTATAGGCCCTCTACTTCCCATTCGCTTGGGATCTTGGAGACCCTTTGATCCCATTCGTTTGGGAAGACCCATCTATCCGGGACCTTGCGGGCCGTGGAATCTAGATTTGTCACTTTGTATGTTGTCGGATGGGACTGGGTCTAGGCCACACAACATATTGGGGGCCAAAATATTACGTCTTTGGAAATCTGTGTGCTTCATTAATGGATGTCATTTGTGCCCGGTTTGCGTTCATCTAAACGCATCTTACGATTGATTGTTGATACCTGAAGGCTGTACGAAGCCTTTGTTGTGGAGTTTGTCGGACGACCCGGTGCTTCCAGCCTACCATGGCGCTCTAAAATTGTGGTCAAAGACCATGATCTCCGTGTGCTGCTGCCCGGAACGGATGTTGTCCAAGCATGTGGTCCTGCTTCATTCGAATATTTCCAGCGAACACCCTAGTGCAGAACATTGATAGCGAGTAGAGCATCTTCCAATGACAATCTGTGGAAGATCTGGCTGTCAATGTATTAACTCCGTCAAGACGGGTGGGCTCTGCATTTGCAGCAGCCACTATACCGGCACATGACATTATTGAATGTCGGAGGTGGAAGCTCGGTTATGTATGGGATTCTTCGATGCATTTTCAACGCATCTACTCCAGTAGATAGCAAGCCGAGGTCTGCCTTGTTGTCGGTACTTGATAAAGGTGGCAGCCACTTGAGAGTACCGCAAGTAGAGACGCCATACCCGAGGTCGCAAGACACGCTGTTTGGTCGGAGTCGTTTCAAGATCTGCTTCGATGGCAGTCATGTTAATGTCAAAACCTCATAATCCGCATCATCGGATTTCGAGCCCAGACATCGTTGCATGGTGTCCAGGTCCAGGGGTACAGTAAACACATGGCTATGCACATGACATTGCCGTGCCGTTCATATTTGCTTGCTACTCGGAGAGGCGTCGTTTGTCTTTGAGACATCGGTTCTTTGGCACTTTCGATGCCGCATGACCTTGATACTTGGTGCTGCTCGACCGGCGATGGGTCCGGTTGAGAAGTCCAAATTGATGATGATTGTGGTTTGTTGCGAGTTGCTGGCACTCTGAATTCACTCTATCGTTCTTTCCACGACAGGAGATGCTGTGAGTTGTAACGCTCTGACAATGTCTTTTTACTTTGGGTGAATATTTGAATTGCGAGCCGGAGGTGATTAACTCGATTCGAACATTCTCGTCTAATTCGTGATCAACTCCTCGACGAAGTCGTCGCCGAGAGTCGCAGCTCAATCATCAACGCCATCGTCAATTGAATGTTTGAAGACATCGACGTGGACAGACTCCGTTGTTCCCATATTCTTGACTGCAACTGGACATCCCACTGGCACGAATCCACTCTGCGAAGGACTGTGCGGAGCGCAGGATACAGACCTCCGAAGATTTCTGCGACCGTCAGGAGATGTTTGAAGAAGAGTTGGCAAGTATGAGCAAACAGCAATATCATTTGCGATGCCTTGGCAATCATCCTCAAACCTTACGTACAATAATCTGGAGTGGTTCGGACCGGACTCGAGGTGTGTTCGTGGCAGGACGGGCTTGATGAACCCTATGCTCGACCGGCTCTTGCTCGCGGTAACAGCAGGAGGGATCCATTGACCAATCAAAGCATGGCAGAAATCATCGACTGCGGGGCTGGTTCGCGTTAGCGCGGCGTGGGGTCTCCGAGTCGTTGTGCCGGTTCTCAAGTGACCCCTCGGACCGCATTTTTCGAATGCCGTTTTGGAGGGCCGAGTGGCATGGAC
>JGI24891J29808_1000083_pt1 | contig 121165 bp, 82 predicted proteins | sample FreactcultuFSWF8_FD_29808 | JGI IMG/M metagenome (IMG submission 29808) | reverse complement strand
GGTTGACGCAGAGATGCAGCAACAGCGGCGGATGATGGGCCGGGTTGGTTGTTAATGACGCCGGCAGATCGGCTCGCCGAGTCTTCTGCGGGAGGTGCGGTAAGGCTGTCGTGCTTGGTTCGTTGCTTCTCACGTGGCTGTTGACCTTCACTGGACAAGCGAGAACTGGAACTGGAAGTCTTCACGGGCAACTCGTCGGGCACGGGGGTCAGGAGCGACGGCGACGTGTGTTGCAGTGAGGACGTGGTGGATGCAGGAGGGCAAGTGCTGGACGGGGTTGGATGAGGCATTGCACGGCTCGGTGGCCTGGATATCGTAAGGCCTTTCAAGTTTCAAGTACTGTGGGTACGACCATGCTAGCCCGAGCTAAGAATTCCGCCAGCGCCGCTTCAAGTGTCAATTTTCGGACCCATGAGATCAGCTAGCCGGCGCCCTGCTCGCGTGGTAGCAGGGGTTTGATCAACTTTCCCCTTTCCGTGGATAGCGCCGTTGGACCAAGCACGGAGGGGGCGGCCACGCTACCCTCAAGCACCGCGTGCGCAATGCCTCATCAATTATTGTTCATTATCCACCGTTGCCCACTGGCTGTTGTCAAAACGGCTACAGCTAATTCTTCTCTTCCACCACTACAGCACCGTGCCAAAGCCCGCTCGGTCCTACGCACGTATCTCTTTTGCCTTCACCGCATACCTTGCACCCTCGTTTTCCCTTCTAGCACCCTTCTCTGTCTGCTTCCGCGACCCGTCATCCACCGCCGATCGTGCGAAGCGGCTGTTTGTTCCACGTGCGCTCACTCGTGTTTGCTATCCCGTTAATTCATTCATGTGCGTCGTATGCGTACGCACCTCCATGCATGTATCCATCCCTCATTAGATCGTATGGCGTTTTGAGTCATCCGCCACAGCCTGCAGCCGGCCTGATTCTGCTTGATTCGTGTGAGAAAAAGCTTCCCATTTTCATGTGTCGCTTAGCGTGTTGCAGCTGTCGATCAAGAATCCTGTCTTTTTTTGCCCGTCTGGGCAGGGATCTTTGTTGTCCTTGCGTAGAGTTGCTTGCTTCCCTGGTTTCATGCGCCGCGCACGTTTTGCATGAGACGATTTCCATGGCTTTTCTCAACACATTCCTGTGCTTTGCATGTCCTGCCTTTGGCGCATGTACCAAAACTACCAGCATCAGCTCTTCGTTGAGATCATAAGCCAAGATGGAGGCAACAACCTCCCGGAACTGCTCCGCTATGCTATCCTTTACTATCTCAATCCAGTTTACAGCGCCACTCTTGACTGACTCGACAGCTACGCTAACCTTCTACGTCCGTATCGTCTTCAGAAGACCGGTCCAATAGGCAAACAGGTCAATCGCCCTTGCAGACGTATGACAAACGCAGCACGTGTGGATCTCGATTCAAAGAACGGTTCCCAGAGTACAAGAGTACCCATGTACATCTGTTCCTTTGTGGTTATTTGGTAGGTGTACCATTCTTCGCCAACACCGCTGACTTTTGGTTGAAAGAATCCCCTTGCTGTCGGCTTGCCTCGGGCGTCGCTGAGCGTTTCCGTCGCCCGAGAGAACTTCCAGGGAGCTGTTTCTAACGTAATTCTCGTGTGCCTTCAACTGCTGGCATAATCGTCCGACTCGGGTGATGCCCCATGCGCCTTTCAATATCGCGGGTATGAGAATAGTGTGACGGGTTCATAAGGCGTATCTAAGCTTAGTTTTTGTGGTTCCATCCTTCCATCCTTGAGCTAAGAGGAAATGCTTGTAGGTCTGTTGTCTCTCGCTGACCGAATAGACGGATGAACACCGTACGTATTGCCATGTTGCAATGCTATCAACAGAGTTCGAGTAGATCGAGTCCATGTGGCACTGCCGGTGGATAGGGATCAAAGCGTAAGCGCATTGCCGGAAGTGTATGTCTGTGGAAGCCGAGGCCGACGGCGAGATTGTTGACAACAGGGAATTGTGATCAGTCACAGAGCGGTCAGATTTGAAGCATGAACGTGGGGAAGAGCCTGCCCAGATTTGGAGCGCACTTAGTGCACCTTGACCGGGGTGCATAGCACCATGTCTGCCACCTGGCATGTTTCCCTCCAGGGCTCGTAGGACCGATGGATGATAGCTGTCTCTTCCACATGCTCTTTGTGGATACCATCTATCGTTTCAAGTCGTGCAGCTGCAGGATCGCGAGCACTGTTTCCATGCGATGGGGTCAATCCAGAGAATCGGTCGTTCCGTGAAGATCACACGGTTGACAGGCGGAGATCTGCATCTGCAATTTGTCCTTTTCGTCACTAAGAGATCTGAATCTGGGTCCTACACTCCAAGCATTGGCGATGGTGGCTATTTTTTGGAATGTTAACAGCATTGCAAAACTCACATTCTTGCCCTGCTGTACGACTACACTTTCGCACAAAGCTGCCTTATTTGTGCTAGTCGTCGGCCAACGCCTAAATGTCGTTCCGAGGCTCTCTTCTCTCATACATAGCAGAAAGTCAAAACAAATCTTCGCTGGTGATTCTGAGCAGGAAGCGTCTAAGAATTCGACGTTCCACCAATCATTGCCTTTGTATCTGCTCGGGTTCTTTGTCGGCCGAAGTACTTCACCAACCGTTGAAACCCAGTGTTTTGTCCCAGTGATGATTTCTCCTAGGAAGTCTTCACGGAAGCCGTTCCGGAAGCGGGTAAATCAGGAAGCATGACAGAAGAGGCAAAAGCTGATTTCCCACAGCTTGTGAGTTCGGAACAGATCATGCCTACGTGTTCCAGACATCATCTAAAAGGCAACTGACCCTCCGAACAAGCTCCGTGTCTTGACCCCAGTCGAATCCAGCACGTGGCAGCCAATCAGTGATAGTGCGTCTGTCATCGCTCACCGCTAACAGTCGATCATACTAAGCAACTGAATGAGTCGTCTTACAGATACATGTTTTCCCAAGAGTCATGGACAAACAGGACCAAGCAAGTTCAAGACTGAGGGTAAGATGAGAGCAGAAGCGGAACGCTAGATCTCGAAGCGGCCATGCACGCATGTGGCTTGCAGACCCTCGTGGCATCCACGTGGTCGACTTGGCACGGTTCGTCCGATGTCTGCCCGCCGAGGTGAACAGTACGAGTCGTGTAACACCTCGGACACTGGCAGAGGTCAAGGGAAGTCAATGCGTGTTTGACCGCCTTCTGATGCGTGTCAAACCATGGGTCAAGCTTCGAAAATCACTCGCGAACGTGGCTAGCAGGACTGCTTTCGGCATTGATGTTGGAACACCCGGTCTCAAAGATCATTTCTATTCAGCCAAGCAAAACTCCTTCGTGCCGCGGCTTGTAACCGTGTCCCCGGACCACAGAGCAGAAAGCGAAGCTAATGCAGAAAAAGGAAATTGACTAGAACACGAGATGAAGCCCTATGGAAGCCTGGTCGAAGGGGCACAACAACAACGCCCGAGTATCAAGCCCGCCGCCACAAAGCCCAACCACTTGACATCACTTTCCAATATATCGAAAGAGTTTTGCTTCTCACCCCATCTCGGTCCCGAAATCTTACTTTTTGTTCTAGAAGAGCTGTATGAGTCGCAAAAACTTCCATCCCTGTTCCATGAGGCTTCTGGCGTTTGTTTAGGGTTGCAACAGGCGAGAATCGAGGCGCCATCCGGGGTGGCTTCCCAAATTTCCACTCTCCTCCCAACACCATGCACGATGCAGCCACCGTCATCGTCTCCGTTTACTCATCAATCTATTCTGCGTCGATTGTCTGGACGTGGATGTTTGTTCTGTTGACTTCGCTGCATGTCGGATGGTTGTTGATTCAACATTCCAGACTGAATCAAGGGCTGGCTTGAAGCCCCCGTGTAGAGTAAACCAAGGCCAAACACACGGACGCGCATACCTGGCAACGAAGACGGCCTTGCGCAGATGGCCAATGGCTTGACATCTCATCTATCGCGAACAGCGTTGGTGCCGTGCTGCATTCATGCTCGCGAAAGCCACAACTCAAAGGTGAAGAACTGGTCAGGAAGCAATTTACAACAAGCCAAGCCATACGATGCTATTCGCATGTTGCCTACAGCCCATCTCGATTCATGCAGTTCAGACAGTCAATCTCTTCCGCGCCGCCATCCCTTCGTTCTTCTTGATATCCATTCAGATATGATGTGCCGCATGTGTCTTTTCTGTTGTTCATTATTCCCGTCCAGATCAGCGCTCTTTATCGACCATTACTCGCTCAGACGCTCCGCATCCGCAATATCCGCACTATCCGCCGGTCCATCAGTAACGGAACCCTGCCATGACTCTAAGGGTCCGTAAATACACCGCACATGAGGGCGTGCCAGACGCGTATGCGAGATGCAGCTATGAGGTCGCATGTATGCAAATATACAGCCTGGCGAAGCGCATGCTGCAGAACTGCAGTCGTCTGCAGTGTGCACTCCGGGACAAACTGACAGTCTACACACACGCGAGGCTTCCCGAGTATTGCACCATGCATATGCATCATGAAGAAACACGAGATGATGCGCATAACGGCACGATAGCCTGCAGCGAAGCAAACACAAACATCTTCGCTTGATCAAGATAAAATCATCCCGCTAAGCGATCGGCACGCAAAAGGAATGACACTCCATTCGTGTTCATTCCCAATTCCGTATGCAACGTCGGGAATGGCAAGTCGATCCTCGAGAGACCCGAAAACTGATAAAGCACATCAACCACGAAACAACCACTTGCGAAGGCAGGCACGATTGTCAACGCGTACCGTAGGAAAGCAGGCAGATATCGGACTTTTTCGGTCTTGAGATGCACAACCTGCACTTCCTCAAACCACAGGACTCTGCATACATGCGCATACGCAAAACGTGGCTACATGGCCTTACAAATATGTGCTGTTATCAGTTCACCTCAGCTTTCTCACACTTTCTCCGGGCGGTGAGCTGGACTTTTGACCGTTTTCGCCGCCTACTCAAACGTCGTTGCATCTTTTCATGTTTCGAATATATTGCAATTGGTGGATAACCACCATCAATCAACAACCCTCAAAGCGGGTATGCACGTTGATCATGCCCTGCTCCCGTCATGCGATTTTGCCAGAACCTCGCTTCCATGAATCAGTTTTCGCCCATGTCTATCATAGAAATGATAGGCGGTGAGGACAAGATATCGGTCACGAGCACAGTTGCCATCTACCAGGACGTCCGCGTGGTCGAAAGGCTATTCGCATTGCGGTGAGTAATAGCAGAGCAGGGGTATGGCTATATTTCCTGTCAGAACGGCAAGTGGAGCATGTCAATGCCGCGCTGTCAGAAAGTCTATATCAACTCTTGTTCTCGGCAGTTGGCTAATAGCTGGCTCTGTTACATCTGGCGAGTTGGTAAAACCTGTGATTCGTTGAAGGGATGACGAGAGTGTCGTGTGCCTTGTTACACTTGGCCTTATTTACGTGTGTGGGTATCTACATCTGCTTCGGAGAGAACAGCGAACACATCATACCGACTCACTACGAAACTCAAGAGCCGATGACTGGAACGATGTATGGCACGGCACCTTGGCCAGGCCGACATAGCGCCAGACTCTACGTACACTCTCTACTAAGAACGCACACGCGGCTCACAAGTCTTATCTCGAGACTTGTACTACATGCTTTCCATCCGTTTGCCGAGGGGATGGTGAAAACACAACACGCGGATGCGTACCTATCTTGGCTGGAGTACACTCCGTATGTGCGGCTGATGTTTGACGCCCCAGGATGCCGCTACAACCTCTATCCTCAAAGGCAGGCAGTCAAGACAGATCAGAGCAAGTTGTAAGCAGAGTTCTCGAGTACCTTACGTTCGTTCTTGACATCAGGAAGGCTTGCAGCCAAGAAATCTATCTTCGGCGCATGGCAATTCAAACTCATGATCATCACCACTTTCCAAAGTCCATCGGTAAGAACACTATCCAAGACAAAGTAAATGAACTTCACAGCCCAAGAGACTACATTAGACACACGCTATTACCTCGCTGTTTGTACTCTCTTATATCGGATGTACACCACTACCGCTTTGCGCATGCATGAATACATCATAGAAAGCAACAACAAGCGACAGACACGGACGATCAGACCGAGATTCGAGATATAGGCCGAATACGTACGTACCTCTATCGCATCCAACGTTCCAGTCCACCTATACTACCGGTCCAGTATCAGGTCGAGTCCGAGAATGTTGTCGACTTTACTCCGAGGAGGGTATTCAAAATCGCGATAGAGGAGCACAGTAATTAAGTGTGTCTTGGATCGCGTCCTACTTTGACATTCAATATGCACTGACACGTAATCACTGTGTCGAGTATCAAGTTTGCGACGAGCATCCGGCCAACATGATGACAACCTAGCACAGCGCAAGGGTTTTGGAAGCACTCAATCGCCGGTACAATGATTATTGTGAGATATAGACCAACCAATATACAGGGTTGACATGCGTACGTACTTCAAGATGAATGACAAAGCATGACTACTGTCTTGCTGATATCAACAGTCCAAGAAGGTTGATACCCTGTAGCATTTCAGTTAAGAACAAGTATCCCACTTCCCACTTCCCATTTTCCACCAGCCGAGGTCTGCTCAGGTCTGGACTCGGGAAGCATTCACAGCCTCACGAACGCCTTCTTGTTTCAAATCGCAAATACAGCACACTCCCCATGCCGTGTGGACCGAGGGCAAGGCAAGACGTGATATCCACGGCATATCGGATTGGAAAGAAGCATATAACGAGACTGGTGGAGCCAACTCCGCCTCTGCTGTTTACTTCTGCAGATCACATCACTTCGCCTCTGACCATCTATTTCGATGTCAAACTCATGTCTTGCTCGATAGTTCCTAGTCCCTATACTGTTCGAAATCGATTCCTGTATAGTCCAAATGCTTGACTGAACAACAATGTGAGACAGTGAACTCAAGACCTAATCAAGAAGAAGCGAGCTTACGAACAACACACATAGCTACTAAGATAGAGTATTAGACTAATTATTCCCCAAGGACAGAGAACACAATCACTAATCACTAACCAAATCACTCAACCTGACGAAACGCAAACACTCCACTCCACTCCATGCCCACCTCTCCAAAGCACACATGGCCTAGACCGTACGACTTGCAAGCCGAGCGACCTGCCAAATACAGTCCCAACTGCCGAACACTGGTTCGCATATCCTTCCCTTCCACCTCCAGACGTTTCGTCCCTCTTGCATGACTGCGAACAAACCCCCAACAACGCTCGGGCTGCCGATATATACGCACCTATATTCGGGGAAGCGTCAAACACCACCAATAACAACGCTACTCTATGACTGCCGACTCTTTCACACGCTGTGCCCTAGTTTTGTCTTTTTTGTCTTCTCGTGAACATGTTTCCTTAGTGAATTGTGGTTTTAGACAAGAAAGTCAAAAGGCAAGAACGAGGTGTGAACGAGAGATACGATGGGTGGAGAGTGACATTTTCCTTCCGGATGGTGGAGGTCAAAGTTCTAGAAGCGTGAAGTGTATAAGCGGAAACCGCGGACTGCGTTTCGTATTTCGGAAGGTGGTTTCCCTCTTTGAGAAGTGGTTTATGTTTGGATGGAACAGATTTACGTGCGAAAGAGAGTGATTCATTGGGGAAAGGGTTCAGAACAAAACGTGTGTTACAAGTGTTTGTTTATATACAAGGTGACTGGATAATTCAAGGAAAGAGGAGGGGTATAATAGAGATTGGGTGGGTATACAAAAGAAAAGGCGATATGGTAAGATGATGAGGTTCGAAGACAAGGAGATGGAGCACATCTAAAGTGTAGGTAGCAACACGTCTAACCGGCAACGGCAGCAACAATGACGACAGTCAGAATGACGGCCAAAATCAACAACAAGCAGCACATCTTGTTTCTGGCGTTCTTCTGGTGTCTACTGGCAGTGCGCAACTCGCGGTCAGCGCCCTGGGTATCGTCTCTGGTGCTGGTGACGTTATTGCTAATAATGTCGAGTTGACCGCCTTGGTCGTGGACCATGTGTGCGACATCTCTGAACAGCTCGTTGAGTTCGCCGACGGATTGCTCAATGTTGCGGATCTCGGCCTCGCGTTCGACGATCAAGGATTCTTGGAAGTCGACTTCGGACTGGTCTGCCAGACGCAACTGCTCCTGTTGCTGCTGTTGTAGTTGCTGTTGCGAGCGCTCGGTTGTCGGCGAGCCAGACTCCTCGAGAGCGGTACGGGCGGCAGTCGCCGAGGCGCGCTGCTTTTCCAGAGCGGTTCGTTGCAAAGATTGAAACTCGGTAAGGGACGCCTTGAACTCCTGGTTCAGTTTCCCTTGGGTGTACTTTTGCGCGGGCTGTTATTGTGTTAGTAGGTGGTCTGACGCGACAGGATGCAGAGAATCATACGCCCAAGTCGTGCCATGCCTGGACCTTCTTCAACCCATCGCCAATGTCCTTGAAGCTGGCTGATGTCTCTTCCAGCAGATCCTGGACTCTTTCACGAACGCGATCCGTTTCGCGCTTGGTACCAAGGAGGGCGACTTGACTGGAGAGACGGGAGATGTTGGCGGTCAGGGAGAACAAGCGGTCGGAGAGATCAGTGGTGAAGCTGTTGAATTCGGGGTCATCCTGGTATTCGGGGTCGTCTGAGCGGCGCCATGTAGTGGGTTGGGCTATCAACGAGTTAGACTAGGAAGCGGAAGGTGGTATAGCCGGCGCGTGTTCTTGCCTTCGAGGTTGGGGGAGTCTTGGAACGACATGGTCGTCTATGTCTATATGGCGAGAATGGTGATCTGAACGAATGTCCTTGATGGTGTCTATCACTAAGTCGGTGCCTGGATTGAAGTGCAAGAGCCTCGGCCAGTCGTCGTCGTCCTAGAATGCGGAGATGGAGGCAGGAACGCTTGGAAGTCTGGGTGGGTGATGTCAGGGTCGCGACTGCCCGAAACGGTGTTTGCTTGGCGCGTCTTGCAGCTTCTTGCTTGTGTTTTGTCTGGAAAGAGGTCCATCAACAAATCACAAAATCTCTTCTGTTGGTGCAATCGCACAAGATGGTGCTAGCTGGCATGAACCCCCCGGCTCCTGCCAAAGTCGCGCCCTTGCCTCGTCCATACCGCGACTTTCTCACCCCGTCGTTGCATAGAAGATTCACCAGTGCTGCTCTGATTGGACTTGCAGCATGCTGGCTCATCTCAGTGTCCATGGCCAGTCCTGCCTTGTTCTGGTCCTGGTTCCCTCTCGGTCCCGCTGGTATTCGCGCAGCCTTCCTCTTCATCTCGTCACTTTCCATCTTTGTCCTCCGAGTCGCTCAATTGCATTTTGGCCCGCGATCCACCATCTCGACCTTCGAGTCTCTCTGGAACTATGCTCTATCCAAGAACACCGTCCTTACATGCTTCTGGTACACTCTTTCGGCTTTCCTCTTCGCAGAGCTTTACATCTTTTCTACCGCCAAAGATGCCAATCTTGCATGGATTGACCCTGGCAGGTGTGTTTGCTCATCTTCCAACTTCTTGTACACAGGCTAAACCTCATAGATCCTACGAACGCCCCAGATTGAACGAACGTCCTGTCCTCCTCCGCTCTCAGTTCCTCTTCCTTGCCCTGGCGCAATCCGCAATCCACCTGTACAAGGACTACGACTTGATCCTCCTGCCGCAAACTCCCTCCAAGATATCGCCGATCATGCAGTTGAAGGACGAAGTTAAGAACATCGCCGCCCACACTGCCAAGCTCGTCAGTCTTACTTGCTTGTTTGGTCCCTTCTTCTACTTTGCCGTCTGGCGCAACCTCGCTTGGGCTTTGGCCTTTAAGATTGGCCAGACTCTGTTCTTCCTGCCCAAATCAACTAGACCCGCTGGTATCACCAACCCCATGGCTCTTATTGGTCGCTTCGTCTGGGCCGCGACGCTTTTGGTTGCCCTATGGGAGCTTTCCAACCGTGCCTTTACCATCTACACTGCTCAGGAGCCTGTCAAGAAGGACAAGCCTTTGACTGCTGATTCGAAGGATCCTAATGGCAGCTTGATTGCTGGACTGCGGGCTAAGAAGGAGATTCCCAAGACCATGGCCTTCTGGGAACTTGCCATGATTACACAAAAGTTCGAGGATCGCAGAAAGACTCTGTTCGGGGAGCTCGACAGAAAAGGTGGATCTACCTGGACTCAAATCGCCAATCTATGTATGGTAGAAATTCAGTCTGTCAGCCAGCGCATCCAGGACTCGCAGGGGGCCGTAATCCCAACACCTGAGCAGGCTCCTCAGCCTCTCAAGACTCTGCCTAGAATCTCGTCGCAGCCCGTCAGAGAAGATGCCATCTTCAGACCATCACCTCCTCCTTCTACAGGTCTTCAGGCATTCGAGAACACTGTCGGTATGGTTGCAAGGTCTTACGGTCAATCACATGGTGCTACCAACCCCGTCAGCCCGCGAGCACAAAGACTGCTCGAATACGGCACTGATCGTATCTTGAGTAAGGAGCAGCAGGAGCAGTTCGGTCGCGCCAACATGGTCAACAACGCCAACGGTCTGATCGCTTCCATCATCCGCACACCATTCGGCATGCCTTTCCGCCAGGTCTTTGCCCGTCGCATCAATGCCGTAGTCTTCGGTGTCCCCTACAGCACTAGCACCATTATCATCAATGCTGTCAAAGCGATCTGCGGTCTCGCCGTCGCCAGTCTGAAGGAAGATAACCTCGGTCAAGTGCAAAAGGATATTTCGACCATCGTGCGCACCCTCATAATCACCACACAGCAGATCCAACTATTTGTGGCAAAGCTCCCTCCACACTGGACAGACGTTGACTTTAATGGTGATCGCCAAGTGCCTGAAGTTGAAGCTCTGTTGCAGGTTCTGAAAGATGGCTTGCATGAGATCGTCGTCACCTTTGGCGAATATGCTGGTAATCTCGGTCTTTCCAGGACTGAGATCGCGCTGGCCAAGGAATTGGCTGGTAGAGGTCCTGAGATGGAAACCATCAGATAGATGAGCACTCACGGACTCATGCTACTTTTTTTTCTTTGATACCAAACAAAAACAAAACCCTTTTTCGATCTTCCACTGTATTTTATGAAAGGCGTGCCTTTTTCATAAGCGACCACTCTCCCATCCAAGTTACGTATTCAAATTCTGCAGGCCATATTCGTTGGCAACAGCAAGAGCGCTCTGGCTGTGTTTCTCTGGTACTCGATATCGCCGATGCTGCGCGGTACACGGTTCGTGGCCAAGACTCGAGGTATCACCCTGACCTAGGGAAGTTGCATCTTGTTCACTTGTTCTCGATTTCTTCAGTCTGTGTGAAGTCCGGCTGATCGATTCTGATTGACACTGACTAAGAGTATATGCAAAATGAACGCGGTCTCAGTATGCTTGTCGACCTCCGAATCAATCGACCATGTTTTTGACACACGCTTCGTCTCTTCAATTATATTCTCAACCTCAGGACTTTTTTTTTTAGTCCAGAGTGGGCTCCTCTGACATACAACGAAGCCACATGGTGTAAACAGAGTTCAGGAACAGGTCCAAAGCAATTAGAACCGCTAAACATTACTTGTCGTCGTCGCAAGCCAAACCTTCCACAGCGACAGGGTGTCCCTGACAGCAATCTGTACTGAACCACTCACGAACAAGACACACCAACCTCTCCTCTCCTTCGACCCTGTTCCACTCAGCGCCCATATTTAACACAACTTTGGTCTGTGAGAGCTAGTTCCGTATGTTATTTCGCTTCCCCCTTCGTAGGAACAACTCCTGGTTGCTGTACACATCGAAGACAGCCATGTGCGGATTGCGGTTTTTTTGTGCCCTATTGCTTCGATTCTTCTCTGCCCATATGTTCTTTCGTTGAATAGAACAACAGGCAGGTCAGGAAAAGTATTCTGGGTGATGCGGATTTGGAAGAGCATCATCAGGAGAATGGGTTTGGAGGGAATTGTTCTCGCTCCACTTCTGGTGTTGACGGCTGCTGCATACTGAGCAGTTCGCGAAGTGTCGCACGTTCGCTGATCACAGGCTGAGGCGGTGGTAAAGCCATCGTGCGACGTTCTGTTTGATGTGGAGTGATTGGTTGTGACGGAGCGTTTTCAGGGACTGCCTTTCGAAGAAGGTCACCAATGCTGACTGGTGCTTCTACCACAACAGCAGAGCGGCCGACTTGTACAGATCTTGTTTGTAGCAAAGTCGGTTCGTTGGCGGTCATCCATGTCGGCAGAATCATGTTCGACTGGTTCGATGATTGATGTGGCTGGTGCTCAGAATACGACGGACGCCAACCGTATGGTTGAGGTTCTGGATGCGATGGGCGCCATGCATGTGGGTGTGCTGGTCTGTTGGGTGGTGGTTCATAGCCTCCCGGCGAAGTCAAGTCTATAGGTGCGGGTGAATATCCGTCGTTGCTTTGTACCGGACGTGGAGCGGCTCCACTTGGTCGAGAGAGGATTTCCCTGACTCGTGAGGCGATATCACCAGGTGGTGTGTTTCCGTACAATCGCTCACGTCTCTCTAGCGTTTCATCTGATGGTTGTCTTGGCTGTCTTGGAGGTGGTGGGTGATGCTGTCTGTAGTACTCTTGGATGTCACCCCCGTTGGCCATGATCTCGAGATTCCTCGCACGATTCTCCTCACATGGGAGGCCCATGGTTGCTGGTCGGTACCTGCCAACAACTGTTGCATCACGAGGATGAGGTGCCTGCACATCTGGTACCCTCTTGCGTTTCCTGAACGATGCCCATGGGGGCGGAGCGATACCATCTTCCTCGGCTTGACCTTCAGCTTCAGATGTAGTATTTGTGGCTGGATTTGAAGGTGGGTTTGAGTTCGAAGTCGATGTTGGGTTCGAAGGCGAATCCGAACCGGGCTTGGACGCCACGGCATCGGTAGGCTTCCTGAACTCACGACCTACATGATAGACTTCTGAGTTTGTGAAGTACTTGCCTCCTGCTTCCTCGTAGCGCGGTAATTCCTTCATACTGTGAAAGACAAGATTTGCCTTCGCGTCTGGAGCCATCAAAGACATACGATGGTAAGCGATCGCTCTTAGACCGTCACATCTTCTGGTCTTGTCAACCATCTCAATGTCATGTGTGTGATCCGGACAGCGATCATGGATGCTGGTTCGATCGATGGTATAGCGGACGACGCTCTTGCCATCTTTGGCATAGTGAGCAACTACACCCATCGTGAATGGACATGGCTTTTCAAGAGGCTGACGTGTAGGTCGAGCCCGGAGACCTTTGCCAGCTGGTTCCGAGGCTTTTTGGGCGTGGAAGATACATCGGTAATTGGTACGCTGTGTGTTAAAGCGAGGTGCATATGAGTTGGCCTTTTCGTTTGTATCTAGTCAAGTCAGTAAGGCTTATTTGAGAAAAGCAGATTAGTCAAAACAAGCTTTTGCAATCATAATCATCGCGGAGAGATTCTGGTTAGACAATGTTGGCAGGAAAAGTATTTTGAACAGCAAGACCGTCAGAATGGGAAAGTGCAAGGCAAGCGCATGTGTAGATTATTTTGTCTTCACTTACACCAATTCGAGACCCACGGCTTAATTTCTTCGTATTCCTCTGCTGACAGAGTAACAGGCTCATTCAGCTCGAACAGAATTTGTCGTCTTCGACCAATGTCAAGAGGGATGGTCTCGATGTGCATCGCGACTGATGAACGTGATGCGAAAGACAACGACAGAAGCTCTTAACCCACCGGAAATTGCAGTGTTTCGGGTGGCTTAAGGTGGTTGTTTAATTGCCAAGAGGACTTGATGGCCCAAGCTCCTGGACTACGTCTTTTGACACCAAAAACATTGTTTCTATCAAGGACTACAGTCGACCGTGGCATATCTGGTCCATAGTTTTTCTTGTCTGAACTTATCCCACTTTGCTTGGTCCAATCCGATGACAACTTCCATCTCTCCTGTAGGTAATCTAGGCATGATGACCTGCGATCCATTGAAGAAGCCTTCATGTACAGTCCTTACGCGGTCGAACTTGCCATGTCCAAACCTTGGACCCCAATTGATGTCATAGAATGGTACGCGAAACCACGAGCTTATCATGACATTCGTATCCATCAAGCCAGCGAAGGATGCCGGTGCGATGCAATCGTAACTATGCACTCCTTGCAAGAAACCAACTAGTGATGCAATGTAATGCTCGTCGGTGGCAGCGATAGCCTTCCGAATTGTACGAGCGACGTCTGGCAGACTGTCTGCTGCGAGCATCTGAACCACACTTACACCAGGAGTCGCGTAAACCATCGGACACCCGATATGGTTTTCTGGTAGTGGCGACAAACAACGTGATCTACCATCTACACAGATTGTGTTCAACGAGATTGCCTCCGGCGACACTTCATCGAGGTCAACTTGCGCAGCCAGCACGCAACGCCAGATCAACGCACATACAGCATCATTGGTAGATATGTGCTCATTCCTATTCAGTCCAGCTGACAGATCTTCCTTCAGCCTGACAAGACTCTCTGGCGTAAAGCGATACACCTCAGTCCGGGAAGTTGGCTTGAGCATAGCTGGCGGTGGTGCTGGAGGTGAGCCAAACACCATGTACTCAGGATGATCGTCTGGTGTATCGAGGCCAAGCTCGAATTGAGTCTTCTCGAAAACAGACAATGGAAGCTGCTCGCATGGAGAAGTTGTGTCCGGATTCTGGAGATGTCTACAATTCTGCGCCCATATGCTCAAGATCTCGTAGATGGCCCTAGCATCGGCGACCAGATGCATGATGCAGATGTTGAGAATCAGTCCGCCATCGATGAGTGTCATCTGAGCGGCGAAGACTGGTATAGGAGCTTGCGTTGGAAAGATTGGCACTGGACAGAGGACATCCTGTGGAAGCGCTGACGTAGGAAAGTGCTGTTCTCTCAGCGCATTGTAGGTGAAAGGGAACAAACCCCCTCGCAAGTCTTTCTCGTACATCTTGCCAGCTTCAGGGTTTGGCTTAAGTACGAAGCGTCCATTTTGTTGCGACTCAGTATCCGGGATCATTTCAGCGGAAAGGCAAGGAATCGCTGATTTGGTAAGTGCCAGTGCGGTAGCCAGATGTGATACAACATCATTCTGCTCCACGTCGGTCAGTTGTTCGAGCGAGAAAAAGAACAACGGTCGAATGTAACCACGCGGACCGCTTTGCTCGATGGCCGAGAGACTCAGCGAAGGGTGGGTGTCGGTCATTACTGATGATGTACGAGGACATTCACTGCTAGAAAGTAGGCATGGACTTGAAATAGCGATACGTTTTTGTATAATAGTTCGAGGACAAGCCGGCCAACGGCACATCAGTCTTCAGTTTTGCGGCACGTAGGTCTCCTTAGGCTGCTGGACTCTTGGTAATTTATATTACGTGTCTCTAAGTCAATCTAAGTCAAACATTTTTGCGAATCTGGTTTTCTTCGACTGAATATTGTCTTCGAAGGATCCTCGAAGGATCCTCGAAGGATCTTCGTCTGAGTCAGTGCGTACTTTATACTTACATACAGGCATAAATTGGCGTTACTGCTGATGCTCATGGCATTCGACCGCGTCTTTGCTATGTCAGTAATAGAAGATTCCTTCTAGCAGATCTCTCCAGAATTTACGGTTCGAGGAGTTGAGTTTCCTTAACCTTCCTTATTGTGGTCATAACGTCTTCGTCTTGATTGTAGGTACATTGAGTGGTGAGAGAAAAGCTCCTGTAGCGACTCGCAGCAAACATTACATGGAGCACAGCCGAATAAACCAGCTTTGAACAGTTGCTGTTTTGGTAGATGGTGCGAGTATCTTTACCCTCCAGTTCCTCAATATCACAACCCTTCTCTTGCAAATACAGCTTGAGCAGGTCGTGAAAGCTCTCACTACAACCAAAGGGACAGCGATTTGTGCTCTTATAGTAGAAGAACGCTGTATAGTGACTTTACATTAAGTGATCTAACAACCTGAACTCCTGTGGTATCCGAAAGTGTCAAACTAAGCCATAAAGGCAGGAGGAGATAAGATTCTTCCTTCGGCTGCATACACGCCTGGGGAAGCCACAGGCGCTGCCTGCACAGATGTGAGAACAGAAAAAGACCGCGTGGCCGATTTCGCGAGTTGCGTGAAACCGCCTGAGAATGCGTAAGGAAGACAATGTGAGGAGATGACCGTTCAGAGTTCACACTTATCGCCCTGTCCGTGAACAGCCTCCGGGTGCTCAATATAACTGTGCAAGTTGCCAGTTGCCATCGATCCTCTGTCGTGACATTGAGAGACGTCTGAAGATGTCTTGATGTGTGCAGACTGGTGCTGTTATCCGGATGTTCAGGCGCAGGCGTATTTAGACAAGTAGGCGCGAGTCAGAAATACCTACGGCCAGCAGGAGTGCGAGGTTCTCAAGTTGGCAAGCGGAGCCTCAATAGGAAGGAGCTGATCATGCACAAAACGCCAAGCCACATTGTGCAACCAGGGTCCATACCTTCACAAAAGCATTCTCCGCCAACAGAATCTCGAAAATCCAAAAATTGATTTTCCTCGCCCTACACTTCCGCCTTGTTTCGTAGCAGCTGTATACACCCGCTGGTGCAAAAGGAATGTTGATGAGAAGGGGATTCGAACCCCTGCCCTTTCGGACCAGCGTGTTGGAAGAACCTTAAGCTGGCGCCTTAGACCGCTCGGCCATCTCACCGTTGATGTAAGCATGACCTTTGCAAGTGTGTAAGTCCTTGTTGTCCTGGGGTGCCTTAGACCAGGCGGATTGAGAATAGTGAATCATAGGCAGGTCCGGACAAGATGGGGATGGTATGGTGATCTGGGATCAGGAGCCTTCTGTGAAAAGCACTGGTTCTCGAGGAGGGACGAGGCAACTAGACAGGCTCCTGGGCGCGGCTTACCTAGAGAGGACCATGTTGGGCCAGTCCAAAGTGGCGAGCAAGCTGTAAGGCAGCGGATGGTCTACTGAGCAGATTGAGTTCATTTCGACAAGAAGCCGAAGGTGCTGAGGTAATCCAGAAGACACAAGTCTAACGTTACGATGTGTTCTGAGCGGCTCTGGATCGAAGTGTTGTGACGAGCATATGTTGTGTTGAACAGCATGGTTGGCAATGGCTGGTCACCCGCGTCGGCTGTTGTTGTTGTGTTGTGCTGGTGGGTGGATTCGCAAAAGCAATGACATGCTGACAGGAAAGCTTTCTTTGTCGAAGTGAATGGAGAGTTTCACCGTGTGAAGGATGAAGGGCCCAAGGAAAAAGAGACAGTTACCAACCTGTGAAGTCGCGTGTGATGGTTGAAGTGGAAGTCGGAGAGTTGATTGACGCACGATGGAAAGGTGCCAAGCTTGGCGTCATCGGTGGACGACCTTTGGGCAAGCGCGACGGCGAACATTGGTGGTCGAACAACTCCTTGTCTAGACAATCAACATCAACATGGCTAACGGGTATGTCGCATACATTGGTTCGGTCAGGAGTATTTTCGAAGAGTCGTAGCTGACTATGCGCGTCTAGGTGGAGTCTTCTGGTCGGCCTCCTGTTCATCTTGGCCTTCTGCGCCGTGTCCTGGTTCGCCAGCCCCAAGGGCGACACACAAACGTAAGCCGCTCATCGACCCTCTCGAGTCTTGCTGAGTGACGAGACGCGAAACGGAGGAAGATATTGGATAGACAAGAGGAAGCTGAGAACTAACACATCGACAGTGTCTGGCGTTCAACCCTCATCCTCTCGGCCTGGAGCTGTTACCTCATGTGGGGTGCGTATCTATCACCTGAACCGCTGCATCTTCCGACTGACATGACGAATAGCCATCACCTTCCTCGCCCAGTGGCACCCCCTCATCAGCCCTCAAAGAAGCGATCTCAGGCCCGAATATGTCCACAGAGATGGTGCCCGTTTCTAGACAGGCCACCCACAGTCGAAGAGCAAGGACAGTTCTGATGTTGGAGGAGGAGAAGCAATGAACGAGAGTTGTGCAAACACATCACATGGCATTGGCGTTACTTGAGTTTACTGGGAGATACACTGTGACATATCACTCGTAATGGGCTTGCTACATGGCAGCCCTTGTTTCTGATATTGCCTTTTCTGAGAGCGTGTACATCTCCAATGGTGCTGAGAAGCATGTGTGTCATTGTCCGATACCAACGTGAAGCGCAAGTCGTTTCCACAGCTCGAGTAAATCGCCCGTCTCAACGACACCGGCAGCTGCTACCCCTGATCCTACACCAGCAGCTCTTAGAATACCCTACGCAATCATTAGCTACAGTCTTGGACCCGATTCGTTTCGAAACTTACCCAACCGATGCCTGCCCGACACACAGCGCCAACAGCCGCCAAAATGGCAGCTCTGATGACTCCGCACTCAAGCAAGATCTCCAAGGCAGCAACGTTGTTGATGATGACAGCCCATGAAACAGCACTTGCGCTACTCGGCAGATCGTACTTCCAAATCAACAGCAATAGCGGGAAGAGCTTTGTGAAGCTTGACACCAGGAGTGCCGTACTTATGACAGCAGGGTGCGGGTAATGAGGGATCAAGTAAGACAATGGCCGCGGCAGACGAAGAGACAAAAGTGTGCGGATTGGGAGGTGGAATGAAACCGTCTCCAGTGCGCACAGCACAAGGAAAAAGACGTATTGCAGGATGATGGGCTGCTCACTCAGCAGATTAGATGTTGGTAGCAGGCTTGATGCGTTCCATTGGCCTGATCCCGTGGCATTACTCGTGGGATGCGAGAAGGGATCTGAAGGGGTCGGCATAGAAACACTGTCTGAGGCTGACGGGGAGGGCATAGCTTCTTCGATACGTGCCCAGGTCAGATAGACATCAAACAGGAGCAGCAAGACTCCGAGGCGTATTATGGATGGCTGTGACAGTCAGTATCGGTTCATAGTGCCTCGATTCGAAGACTTACGTTGAAGCGGCCGTCCTCACGACCTAGACGATTAAAAAGAAGATGCCTGTAGACCTGTGCGACCGTATCAGTATTGGAATTGACCAAAAGTATCCCCGCTAGTTCCAAAAAGAGGGAGAAAGTGTTTCGAATATTGATGTTGAGTAAGAACAGAGGAAGCTGGAAACGTGAAGTGGTTGGAAGGAGGGATTGAGAGACAAAGAGGAATAATATCACGATAGCCTACCTGAGGTTTGATCAAGACCAAGTCGATAAACAAAACAACAAAATCATGTTCGACATATTTGTCTGCGAAACGCTTGCATCTCGGGCACTGTGTCAAGCGTACACCTTTTCCCAAAGTTCGATCGTCTGCCTTGCTGTACGTGGTGTACAGACTGCTTACAGGGTACCGACACTCGATACATATAGGCATTGTTCTGAGAGGCAGGGTTGCAGCAAAGGTCTGGCAGATGGTGTTGGAAGTTCGAGGAGTGACAGCATCAACTGGTCCAAGCGTCGGTCGGCGCGTCTCAGTCGCCAAAGCTTCTCGCAATTCCGTCGTGCTCGATTAAACAAGAACTTGATCTCTTCGCAGCTGACCAGGTTTCCTGCATGCCCATTTCCTAATCCTCGACAATGGCTCTGGCAGCATCACAAGCGACGCCGCAGCGTCCTCTGCCAGGGGCCTTCTTCAACACCCCGGCGCCTGGCAGACCTGGCAGTTCTGGACAAATGCAGCAAGCTCCGGCCTTTCGCTCAAACTCGGCTGCTACCCTGGCTGGATACCGCGCCGGCCAGGTAGCTTCACGCGATGCGCCTGCACAGAGACCTGTTACCGCCACGCAAGACTCCCTCGCTCCGGTCGAACGCGCAGCGCGCACCGTCAACGAAGCCCTTCAAAGTGAGGCCCAGTACCCAGCCCTTGACAACTATGTCGGCCAGGGCATCTCCAATGATTACGATACTTCCTTCAACCCGGCCTGGCAGCCCTTCCAGCGCAGTCGCAACTATGATATCCCCGAGCAAATCTTCGAACAGGCGAACCTGGCCCAAGTCTCGACACATTTGGGTCTCTTCGCCGAGCTCAATCACGCCTTCATCGTGATCGACTCGTCGCTCTACCTTTGGGACTACACACATCCGAACCCCGAACTCATCGGCTTCGAAGACCAGACCAATGCCATCACGGCCGTCAAGCTTGTCAAGCCGCGCAAGGGCGTCTTCATAGACTCGATTACCCACCTGTTGGTTGTCGCAACCCATGCAGAGGTCCTGCTCATTGGTCTGGCCGCCGCGCGCTCGCCTCACGGTGGTTGGGCTGTCCAACTCTACTCGACCAACATGAAGGTGCCCGTAAGAGGCATTTCCATCAGCCACATCGAGTCGTCGGACAAGACTGGGCGCATCTTCTTCGGTGGTAACCAGGCCATTGATGTCTGGGAGCTCACTTACCAGCAAGAGGAACGTTGGTTCGCAAACCGCTGCTCCAAGATCAACCACACAAACTCGGGCATCTCATCTGCCTTCCAGCTGTTGCCCTTTGGTGGCCGATCGGATCAGGAGCATATCTCACAGATGGTCGTTGATGACTCGCGTGACCTGCTGTACACGCTCTCTTCCTCTTCGACCATTCGCGTCTACCACATGAAGAGTGGCAATGTGCTGGATCTGGCTCTGTCCCGACCTTTTACCAGTCTGCTCGCCCAGATCGCCCATATGGTCCCTAGCTCTGATCTCCTCTCGCGCACTACCTCGCTCGTATCCATCAGCCCAATCTCGGCCCAAGAAACGAACAGACTCAGTCTGCAGGCTCTTACCAGCACCGGTTGTCGTATCTTCCTCAGCGCCACCTCTGGCGCCTTCTACGGTAGCTCAACTTCATCCGCCCCGACCAGCATGCAGGTCCATCATATCAAATTCCCTCCCAAGGACGGCGAAACCGTTGCTCCTCAACCACAACAACCCCAGCCCACTTCTCTTGGTCCTTATAACACCAATCCCTCGACCTTGGACACCAACACGCGCTTCCTTGCTAACACCAAGGCTGGCGTTAGATATGCCCCTGGTTACTCATGTTGGGTCGTCCCTAACCCCAATGATCCCCACAGAGACTCCATCTTTTTCACAGCTCCCGACTCTGGCCGCATCAAGCTGCCTCGGGATGCCAGCCATGCCACTCTTTTCCCAGAGGTCGGCCAGTTCTTGGAACTCCCTTATCCTTCTCAAGGCATTGGCTTGGTCAGCACTCCTTTCGCTGCTGCTTCCACGCCTTTGGGCTTCGCCAATGAGCTCGCCGTTCAATTCGACCAGTCTCCCACTGAGATTGCTGTCCTGACTAGCACTGGTGTTCAAATCATGCGCCGTCGCAGACTTGTGGATATTTTCGCTGCTCTCGCACGCTACGGTGGCGATGTAGAAGGTCGCGATGGCCAAGTAAAAAAGTTCATCCGCAACTATGGTCGTACCGAGACTGCTGCTACGGCTCTAGCCGTTGCTTGTGGTGAAGCTTCCGACGGTAATGCCGATGCTCGCATCACCAATATCACAGAACCAGACATTGTCGAGTTTGCCCGGGAGGCTTTCATCACTCAAGGAGGCAAGCCCATGCTCAATGAGAACTCTGTTCTGGACAACAACACTCCCGCCATCGACAATGTTCGTCCTTCCCCCCGACACGATGGTATGGCACTCTACATCACCCGATTGGTACGATCGATCTGGAGAGCACCTGTCCTGACTCAGAAGGTCACTCCCGTTGGTGGCTTGGCTGTCACATCGACCGTGGCACTCACCAAACTGCAAAACATTCAGCGCGCTTTGAATTCGTTGCAAGAATTCTTGAACAAGAATAAGAGCTCCATCGAAGGCTTGTCTGGACCCGAGTCGCTTGGACGTGTCGCAAACAAGCAAGATGAACTCTCCCTGCAGGGCGAACATCGTGCAATGAACGCTCTGATTCAGCTCATCTCGAGCATCATCGAGGGCATCGCCTTTGTACTTGTCTTGTTCGATGAGAGGGTCGACGAAATCGTTCTGTCCCTGCCAGAAACCTCCCGCGAGCGTGCCAGATTACTCACTTACGAGGGACTTTTCTGCTCGACAGACGGCAGAAACTTGGCCAAGGAGCTTGTCAAGGCCATCGTGAACCGTAACATCGCCAACGGTTCGAACGTTGATACTGTAGCGGAAGCTCTGAGAAGACGTTGTGGCAGCTTCTGTAGCGCCGATGATGTGGTTATCTTCAAGGCTCAAGAGCAGGTCAAGAGAGCATCCGAGGCTGGTCCCGCCTCCGAGGCAAGCCGCAGACTGTTGAACGAGAGCTTACGACTTTTCCAGAAGGTAGCAGGAGCTCTTTCTATGGAACATCTCGAGTGGGCTGTGTCACAGTATATTCCCATGTCTTTCTACGCTGGTGCTATCCAGCTTGCTTTGACTGTCGCACACGAGTCTGACCGGGCGAACCGAGCCCTTTCTTGGTTAAGGGACGACTGCCCCGAAGACGACCCCCGACAAAAGGCTTTCGAAGGCAGGAAGCAATGCTACGATCTCATTCACCAAGTCATCGTGTCAGTCGAACAAGCATTCGAAGCACACCCTGATGGTGCTTTCTCAGTCACTGCTAAGAGACAATCCGAGGCATACGAGATTATCAACAACTCCGAAGATGAAGTTTTCCAGAATAACCTATACGACTGGTATATGGGCCAAGGGTGGAATGACAGACTTCTTGAGATCAGCTCACCTTATGTTATCAGCTACCTCCGCAGACGTATGGACAAAAACCCTGACCATGCTGACTTGCTCTGGCGCTACTACGCACACCACAACAACTTCCTCGAGGCCGCTTCAGTGCAATTGTTACTTGCAAAGAGTGGCTTTGATCTCAACCTCGAGCAACGCATCAGCTACCTTAGCCGTGCAAGAACCAACGCCTCAATCCGTACCGTTTCTTTGCTCGACGCTGCGCAAGGCAGACAACAAACTCTCCGTGAGATCAACGACCTCTTGGAAGTTGGCAACATTCAAGACGACATTTTGCAACGCATGAAGTCGGATCCTCGTCTTACAGACCAACGCAGACCCCAAGTGTTGAAAGCACTTGATGGTCAAATTCTAGAAGTCGCCGAGCTCTTCAACCAATATGCCGATCAAGCAGGCTATTACGACATTTGCATCTTGATTTACCACTGCGCTGACCATCGCAACCCTGCAGACATCCAGTCAACTTGGCAATTGCTTATAGAACAAGTGCACCAAGAAGCAGATGGAATCGATCAGATGGCGCCCTTTGAAGCAGTGGCTCTCAAGGTCCGCTCATTAGGCCAACGTCTGAACGCAGCGGAGGCCACCTTTCCCATCCCTATCCTGTTGCCAATGCTTCTCCGCTACGCCCTTGAGTATCAAAACAACGCCGCCTCACCAATGTGGGTCATTGATACCTTCCTCGAGCTGGACATCCGACCTTCAGCACTACTGCCAGTCGTAGAACAGATGTACTACACTAACGAGCAACCATTCGTTGGCAGACACCGTCGCGTCCTCGCCGCTGATCTGATCTACTTGATCCAAGCCTGGCTACGGGAGAGCGAACGCCACGGCGACAGCGTCCTCTTCGGCAGCGACGAAAACGCCGCCGGTATCGACGATCTCCTCACCAGTCTCGCCGGAAGCTCAGACCTCGAGCCCGAAAAGCGCGATGCGGTGGACACACTCAGAGGTAGAATTGTTCAAGCCATGCGTTAGAAATGCGGCGGTGGTCTTTTTTGTGTTGTTCGATCAGGATAGGTTTGGGGGATGGTCTCTATAACGCGGCGTTTGTTTTTTCTCTCTCTAGTAGTTTTGTTGGCTCTTTGCCCTATGTAACTTTTTTGGGGAACCAGATAGCGAAGATTTTTCAAAAAAAAGCAGGCACATGAAAGCCTTGTTGTACAATTTCCTATACAATTTCTCGCTGCCTCTCTTCATCTTGTCTTTGTCCGTGCCTGCTCTGCTTACCTGGCTTGACGATACAGTCCATTGACTGACTAGTCCCAAGTGAACTACTAAACCACAGATAATGTTATAACACCAACTTTTTATGATATTTGGGCAAAGTCATAAAAATAAAGCAAGAACGAAGGTGCGACCTACAAGAACCGAGAATCGGTAGTACCATCCTATAGAATGAAGGAAGGGGTAACTTGGTACTTACAATCAAGTCGTGTGACCATGATATGATTCAGAAAAGCGAAGCAACATGAAACCAAAGGCATGCAAACCTTTTCCAAACGGTATGAAACCAAGAAAGGGGGTGAGACTGAAACAATGATAAGAAAGGGATTGAAAATCACCTAAGAAATCAGAGATATGCATGGCAAAAAAAAAAAAGAGATCAGGAGACCAATAGATCGCAAAGTTTTGTTTGAAATGATGATGGACTGAAGTTTTGAATGCTGATTCTATAGTAGAGGGTATAGTTTGGACCAGTCGATAATTGTTCGTGTTTTGAGTGAGCATGGCATATGCCGCTCGTCTCAAGGCCCGCAGAAAAGAAGACAAGGCTCTTTTCTTGGAGCGGTAATAGAAAATAAAGAATAAGAAAAAAACATTATACACAGCCAGTGAGCGACATTAAGAATCAGCAAACCGGAGAGTTGCGAAAAAGTGAATCGAATGACAGAAGAAAGAAAAGAATCAAATGTGGGAGCTGAAGCGGTCCAAGTGATTCGTAGGAGTGTTGAAAAAGGTATAAGAATTGAAGTAGTCTTTTGCCTCTGAAACCCTCATCTAAGGGGAGGATGATGGTCGATTGTCCAGGAAATGTGAACGCCTCGCTGGTACGTAATGTAAAGAATTTTGGTTGAAAGTCGGAAGGTTGAGAAGAAGTAGAAAAATCCAGAAAAAAGCCCCCGGAGTCATGGTCGTGTAATGTGTGTAATCATGTTTGGTCGTTCAAAGTGGTGAAAAGAATCAATCCAGAATCATGACCAGACTTGGTTGGGGGCTCTCTCGCCATTGTCGATCACGTACGAGGGCTTGAAGTGAGGGTCGTGGTGGACAGTGGGTTTCCAGGGGACGTGAGTGGCCTTGGGGCGGTTGATGGTGCCGGAGCCTGACATGTCGGCGCTGCAGAGACCAGCGAGGTTGAAGCAGTCTGCGCCGCAGAAAGCGTCTGTGATGCCGCTGAAATGTTGTCAGTTTGGGGTTCCTGCAGGTGAGAGTAAAGAATGCAAGCTTACCAGTATCCGTATGTGTTGCAGCAGTCGCCGAAACGAGAGCCAATGCAGGTGTATTTGGTGTCACCACCGCAGGTGCCATCGGGCGAGACGAGAGTCCATGGGTTACCCTCGACCTCATCCATGGCAGCAACAACTGCTTGAGGCACAACCTCCTTGGGCAAGGTGATTTCCTTGGGAAGAGCGACGGCCATGGCGGTAGAAGCGGCAACAGCCACAGTGAATAGAACGCGAGAAAGCATCTTCAAGAATATAACCGAGCTAGGGCTGTATGCAGGCGGATAACGGAGGAGCTCGGGGTGGGGAGGAGGAAGATTGGTGTCTTGGAAGAATGCAGGAGAAGGATTCTGGCTGTGACGCGGCTACGGTTGATAGATATGTAAGAAGGCCGAGTAGTTCGCAAAGGGGCGACTTCTTCAAAACGTTTGCTTTGATAAAGGGTGTTTGCTGTTGAGGGAGTTTTGGTTTTCTGACGGCCAGACCAGATCAGTGATGGTAAACAGATTGCCCAGTTGTGACCGAAATTAACGACCGTTAGATAGCAAAAACAATGCCGTTCGCCGAATCCAGTATTCCAGATGTTGATATGTTTCAGCCAAGCAGGCGATTGACGGCAGTGAGAGCAAAGACGTTGTTGTCACGAGGTTCTTATAGGTACAAGAATAGTCCAATTGATCCAGAGGATCACGAGATTTTTCGAATATCGAGGTACCAAGAGTGAGGTTGCGGTATGGATATGCTCTGCGCCTAGTGAAAAAGTCCGGGGAACGCACGTTATATGTTTTTGCGTTTAACGTCGATGCAGGCCGAGATGATGGAATGTAACGAAGGGAGGTCTTCGTGCCAGGCGCGAGAGGCAGAAACCCGCCTTTTAAGTAATGCAGGAGGAAATTACCCCGAGCATGCTATCAAGCTCTCTCTGCCTCTACTTTTCTCACCACTACTTCACTTTCAGCAGGCGCGACGGCCGAGCGGCGGGGATTCGTGAATATGGGCCTAGCCAAGCCGCTTCGGCTGAAGGGTGGAAGGTTCGACTCGTACAGATTGGAACGTGGGAATCAAAAATGGGTTGGTGGATACGAATGACACCACACCATTGGCCCTTGAACGAGGCTTAAACAACCATCATTGTAGCCAACCGGAAAAGAAGAATTGCGAGACCGCCGAGCAAAGTGGAAATAAAGATTGGCATCATGCCAATCGGGCCTCTTGCTGACATGCAATATCTGTCAAAGTTTAGAAGCCTTTCCTCCCCAGATCTCTTCGCAGGGGCATGTGGAAATGAGATGAAGCGGCACATCAATTGAAGCTGTACAAATTACGATCAAGCTTTTTGTTGAAGCAAAGACCCGACAACAAACAATCGATACAACTGGTGAACACCTTTCGGTTCTGGTGAAGCCATGAATTTTTTGAGTTTGATTTCAATCTTTTGTTGGCTGCATGCTCTTTTTAGACAGAGGGTTTCGCTGCAGGCAAGAAGATCTTCTGGCGGGCCGAGGCGCATGCCAAAAAAGGGTGCGCTAGGTGTTTGTGCAAGCACGGTCCTCTTGTCACGAGGCTGCGATCCCAAGAATCCCTTTGCGCTACCAGAATCCTTTACCGAGGCCCTTTGCATGTCACAATCGTCCTTCACGTGGCAGCTGAGGGAGAGACAACACTTGCAACAATCACACGAAACGGTCGTTGCTGCATGTTTCGAAAACATCCACTGCATCAGAAAGCAAAGTTCGAGACTCTTTACCAAAAAATCATGAAACAATTGCTAGCCAGTCTACAGAAAATGTGTACAACGGTTAAAAGTGTCAAGGTGGGCTGTTTACCTTATCAATAGTTTAGACCCACCAAAGATTAAGAGCTTCTTTTTTGGCGGGTCTTGGGAGATGATTCTATGTCGGCCAGCTGACTCGTAGGATACGATGGAGGCACTGGTGGGCGAAATCCTTCCACGGAGTGGGTTTTTGGTATGCTCCATAGATAGAATAAACTCCGTGCGGAAGAGGCGGGTTCCAGCAGAATCTTTGATCTCTCTTCTTGAGGAGATGCTTGATCGCTGAAGTTGCAGCTGTGTATCCATGTATAGAAGCCGCCAAGTGCGGAAGTCACGATTTATACGAACACGATGACATGACACGCAGGAAACCGAGATATGATCTGAAGGATGAGAGTTCATGATGACATTTCAGAAATAACAAACGCTAGAATACTACAATACTTTGAAGGATCACGACATTTGGGCCTTCCCCATTTACAATTTGCTCTTTGGCGAGGCATTGCGCAATTCGGCTCCGGCTCCAGAGATGCAAAGCTTGCCGGTTTCCTTGACCTTTGTTTGGAACACGACGACATTGCCCTCCTTCCACATCTCAGTTACCAGGGTCTGTCCTGGTAAAACGACACCAGCGAATCTGACCTTGACGTTCTTGAATTCACCATATGTTTGCAGCACTGCCTTGCCGGCGAAGCCGAAGAAGCAGAGACCGTGGAGGATGGGAGTCTTGAAGCCGCCAACCTTGGAGAACTCGGGGTCAATGTGCAACGGGTTGCGGTCACCGGACAAACGGTAGATGGCGGCTTGGTCTTCACTGGTCTTCTCCTCAACTACTGCATCGGGCTTGCGCTCCGGAGCCTTGTAGATGCGGGTTGCGGCACCTCTGTCGGTGCCTTTCTTAGGACCACCGAAGCCACCTGAACCGCGGATGAAGACAGTGGACTCGTTGTAGAACAGCTCCTTGCCAGTGTTCTTGTCCTTGGTGGTAGAGCCGTATGTTACAACACCAGCGTTTCCCTTGTCCACAACCTCGACAAGTTTGGGGTAGGCCACCAGAGTAGCCTCGGTAGGGATAGGGAAAGTCTTGATTTCAAGGAACTGCTCTCCGTGGAGAAGCATGTTGGGTGAAAAGTTGGGTACAATCTCGTCGAATGAGAAGGGAGATGATGCGTTGAAGGGAGGAATGACACCAAAAGTAGGGATGACCTGGAAGTTGTCGTCGCCCTCGTAGACGAAAGGCAGGTCGGTACGCTTGGCACCGAGACCAAGGTTGTAAAGAATGACATCTCTCTCGTCGTACTTGAATTCAGTACCTTCGGCCTTAGCATTCTTAGCCTTCTCGATGTTGACAAGGACTTCGTCGTTCTTAGCACCCTCCTTAACGGGCTTCGAGCCGGAGCTTCTGTTCTCCATGTTGGCCATGATCGACTTCAAGCCGTCGTTGCCATCTGCGGGGTGGTCAGCACGGCCGTCGCTGAAGTCGGTGATTCTCTTCCACTGTCCAAGGACATGTTCAGGAGTCAGCTTGACATCGACAGGGAAGCCGTGTCCACCGGTACGTTGCCAGCGAGTCTGAGCAGCCCAACCAGATCCAACTTCGTACAGACCACCAGTTCCAGGCTGGGGTACCAAGTCAGAGCTGAGAAGGACGACAAGGGGAGCAACGTAGTCAGGCTTGAAGGCTTGAACCATCTCCTCGGGCATGATAGTACGGGTCATGTTTGTACCAGCATTAGGTGCGATGGTGTTGACCAAGATGTTGTACTTCTGACCCTCTCTGGCAAGAGCTCTAGAGAAACCAAGAATACCGCACTTGGCAGCGGCGTAGTTGGCCTGACCAAAGTTACCGTAGATACCACTGGTGCTAGTGGTGTTGACAACTCTACCATACTTCTGCTTCAAGAAATAGGGCCATGCAGCCTTGGTGACCTTGTAGGTTCCTCTCAGGTGAACGTCCAAGACCTGATCGAACTGCTTGTCGTCCATGTTGGCAAACGCCTTGTCGCGAAGAATGCCTGCATTGTTGACAATGATGTCAATGCGGCCATAAGCGTCAATGGCGGCCTTGACGACCGCATCACCGTCCTCAGCCGATGCCTTGACACCAACGGCCTCACCACCGAGCTTCTGAATCTCTTGCACAACGTCGTCGGGGTTCATCAGATCGTTGACAACAACCTTTGCACCATACTTGGCGAATTGCAAGCAGTAGATGCGGCCGAGACCAGCACCACCTCCAGTGACAAGAGCAACCTTGCCCTTGAAGTCGGGGTTCTTGGATGGGGGGTTGGCAGGCAGCTTCTGAGCCTCCTCGAGCAGCTCCATGAAGTTTGCAACTCCGGTAGGATAGCTAGGCTCGCTGAAGTCGTTGACACCATCCCACTTGGAGAGCAGAGCACCGGGGGTATAACTGTCGTCTGCACGGAGCAGAGCACCCTTGGCTCTCTCCCATCGCAGCTTTGCAATGTGACCACCACCGCATTCGAAAATGCTTCCTGTCTCTTCTGTGTTTGAGGGGTGTACGAGGACTGCGACCAGAGGAACGACCCAGTCGGGCTTGAGGTTCTCGAGAACATCTGGGGGCATGACGGTCTGGGTCATCCTCGAAGCAGCGATGGGAGCGATAACGTTGGCGAGGATGTTGTACTTGAGACCTTCCTTTGCGAGCGTCTCGGTGAAGCCGACTTGAGCGAGTTTGGCAGCTGTAATTCGTTAGTGGCTGAAGTATGGTGCATCTCACATCAAGCCTTACCAGAGTAGTTTGTCTGTCCAAAGCTACCGAACAGACCAGCTGCGGATGCTGTGTTGATGACTCTGCCGTACTTTTGCTTTCTGAAATGCGGCCATGCTGCTCTGGCACACTTGTATGCACCTCTGACGTGGACCTTCATGATCAAGTCCCAGTCGGCGTCCTTCATGTTCTTGAAGCTGATGTCTCTGAGAATTCCGGCATTGTTGATCAGGACGTCGATTCTGCCAAAGGCCTTGATGGCCGTGTCGATGATCTTGTCACCGTCCTCGACCGAGTCGTAGTTGGCGACGGCCTTGCCTCCGGCTGCCTTGATCTCCTCGACTACTACATCCGCGGCCTGTTGTGTTGTCAGAATGCCTGTCTCACCGACGCGTTCTTCAAGCTGCACAAACCTTCGATGATGCTCCCTCGCCTTTGAACGAGCCACCCAGGTCGTTGACGACAACATTTGCACCGCGAGAAGCGAAGAACAAAGCGTATGCCTTGCCGAGACCACCGCCAGCACCTGTGACAACGACTGTTTGGCCGTCGAAGCGGAGGGGCTTTGATGACGCCTCAGTCCCTGCGAGACCGTATGAATTGTGTGCCATGTTTGATGGGATTGTGGTTTGGTTATCCCGGAAGATGTGTAAAGGGAGAAAAAGAAACGAAATGGAGGAAAGGTCGAGTCTACATAAAGGTGTCTAACGATCAAGCACCCATGATCTCCAGCTTTCGGTCGGTCATTGACATGCCTCGGCCCACGGTAGCTTCGCGGTAGCCGGATAGCCACAATAGGGTGGATTTGGCCCTGTGAAGCACGAGCAGCCTTCACCCGAACGAGTAAACTGTACCTCGCCGGCTACCCGTTCCAGCTACGGCGCTCGCCGAGGTCGCGCCCAGTGGCTCGAACCGCTCTAAAATCCTCTCGAGGTCAGTTTGCTTTGTTTCCTCCCTTTCACATGCCAACTGCCGACAAAGTGCGGGGATGATGAAATTGGTCTGGAGAAGTGAAATCAAGGGACTCGAGATCGGCCATGATCATGTGAGAGGACATGCACATGAGTACAAGGCTGCGAGCATGAAATTATCTCACCAGGTCGTGAACGTGAGAAGACATCGAAGTCTGAAGGTTCCAAGAGAAAATGAAGACTCACTCGTCACTGCCAAGACGTCATCGATTCGGTGAAGTGTTTGTCCGCAGTGGAGTTGTTATCTTCCCCTCGAGTTCTCTACAACTATCCCATGAACCCCACCAGACATCAGTCGATAAAGAAGCAACAAGATGGCTTCCGAGATAGTTGATGACAAGTCGGAACACTGTATCCCGTTCATCCTCGAAAAGATAAAGGCCCATTGTGACTACCACAAGAAAGAAGGCACAGATGCCCCGCCATTCTTCCTTGGACTGAATGGTATTCAAGGTGCTGGAAAGACTACCTTGGTGAGTAACGTGCTTTTACCTCATATCAAACCCATGAGAAAATCGAAGTGTACCCGCTCCTCTCTTGTAACCCAAACAATACTACTACCACCTCTATGCCATCTTCTCTCTGCCGATATCCCATTCCTACACCATCAAGAACACCATCTAACCAACCCACCATCAGGTCTCGGCCCTTTACAAAACCCTAACCTCACCACCTCACAACCTACCCACAGTAGTCCTCTCAATCGACGACCTCTACCTCCCCCACTCCGCTCAAAAGTCTCTCGCACAATCCCAACCCACCAACCCACTAATCCAACACCGCGGTCAACCCTCCACCCACGACATTCCCCTCGGCAAAGATATCTTCTCCCAACTCTTCTCCCGCCAAAAAAATATCCGCATCCCCTTCTACGATAAATCCGCCCATTCTGGTCAAGGCGATCGTACTGACCCTGAGGCCTGGGAAGTTGTCAACAAGGAGGGTGAGCCACCGGTAGAGGTTGTCATTTTCGAGGGCTGGTGTGTGGGCTTCAGAAGCCTAAGTGATGAGGAATTAGTCCAGAAATGGGAAGCTGCTAAAGCGGCGAGGATTTTTGACGGAGAGGCTTATCATGGGAGGTTGGCTGCGTTGGAATTGGAGCATGTGAGCTTTGTCAATGAGGCGTTGAGGCAGTATGATGCTTTGACCGAGTAAGTCCGACATTAGTATTTCGAGCATGGTGCTTTGACTGACACCAAGACAGTTACTTCGGCGCCTTGGTTCATATTGATGCCGTGGACACGCTTTTCGTTTATGATTGGCGATTGGAGCAGGAGAGAAAATTGAGAAAGGAGAAGGGTACTGGTATGAAGGACAAGCAAGTCATCGAGTTTGTCAATGGCTGTGAGTATTCGCGACTTAACCAAACTTGGAAGTATCTTGCTGACTTCTTATACAGATTACCCGGCCTATGAGCTCTACACAGATGTGCTTCGCAAAGGCATTTTCCACCAAACAGGCAAACAGTTACGTTTGGTGGTCAACAAGCAACGCCGAGTTGAGGAGGTCGAGATCCAGTAGATACTGGAGAGCCTATGATCAATCGCGACTATGCCTCTGCCATCGGTAGCAGCTGGAAACGTGGGAGAATTGTCTCCACGCCAGAGGCCCTCTTGATACTTCTGGAACATTTCTGGCCACCTTGACTTGCACCTTATTGAGTGACAGGATCAATACGATCAGTCCATGAGAAAAGGACAAGGGGACAGTGCACGTAGCATCTTACAGTGCATGCTTTGTATATAAATCTCTACATGTTTTCAACCATTGCCAAATGCCTCGCGGCCCATTTCTTCATATCTCGTTCTTTTCCTTAATACAAGTAAGTAATTTCATTATGCTAGAACAGCATCTTCCAAAGTCTTCTGCAGAGCGGCAGGAACCAGATTACGTCCGATGAAGACAATCTTGCCATTTCCCCTGTCGGCAGACGCGCCGTCGTTCGAAGCACCGACGTCTGCAGCATCGATGAATTCAAAGACTTCGCGTACACCCTGCAGAAGCTTGACTCCACCTTCTTGCATTACCAGACGTCCTTTGGTACGGTGGATCTCTGGTCTTGAGCCCGCAGACTCGACAGATACGCCTTCGGCTTCTGGATGTGAGATGAAAAACCGCGTCCATAGGATGTTTCGCAGGAATGTGTCCAGTTTGTCCAGTTGTGCTGATGACAAAGGTGGTAGCGTCAATGTGGTCGTTGAGATAGCAGGATCCAGATGACTGTGGCCCTTGCTGGCGAAATCGATGCTATCGGCATCAACCTGATCGTAGGCATGGAGGTCGAGCAGTACACCTTCCAGTGCTGGAACTTTGCTGTGTTCTGTGACGTGAATCTTTGCAAGTGCATTGATAGATGAGATTCTGGCCTTGACTTGCTCGAGCTCTGCTTCTGAGACCAAATCTGCTTTGTTGATGACTATTACATCTGCGTGGGAGATTTGCAGATGTGCGGTGCTGAGGTGAGGGCCATGGGCGTGTTCAGTAGTCGAGTTCTCATCTGCTTGAGTTTCGTCCGGAGTAGGTTCGGACAAGCAACGGATGATGTTCTTTGCATCCACCAGAGTCACGATGCCGTCGAGGTAGATGGTGCTGCCTAGACCATCGTCGACCCAAAACAGCGGAGCAAGGTTTCCGGGATCTGCTAGGCCTGTTGTCTCCAGTAGGATGTAGTCAAAGGCTCCTCTCTTCTCCATCAGTGATTCAATGGCACTGACACCAGTGTCTTTGACTGAACAACATAGACAGCCGTTGGCTAATTCGAGCCATTCCTCGACCTGTTGACCTTCTTGGCTGACGGTCAGACTCTTCTCAATGTCTGCAGAGTCGCCAAATTCTGTGGGACGTTCACGCTGTCAGAGCCTTGAATCCGATTTAGAGAGTAGTTCTTAGGTACTGACCGTTCAAGATGACTGCAATCTTCTTTCCGTGGCGTTCGTTGAGAATGTAGTTCATCAGTGTTGTCTTTCCAGCGCCCAAGTATCCTACAATTGGTTAGTACAGATCAACACACACGCTTCGGAGATCCATGCCTGTAATAATAGTAATGGGAACTCTAGTCAAGTTCAGGTCATCGACATGGTTGGAGAGATTCTCAGCATCATCAGGCTGGTCGGCAGAAACCAGCATAGGCGGTGCATCATCGTCAAAGTCCATATCTGAATTCATAATTGCTATATGCGGTAATGTCAAGAAAGCAGTTGGTGAAATAAATGTATAGAGATGACGTGGGGGCTCGGAGCGGATCCTGCCGAATTGATGGTCGAGCGTGGAGAAGTCGCGATGGACATGTGTCTGATCTATCACAATCACACCCGATCGCATGTTGACCTTTCCGAGAGCGGGAAGACGGCCTTTCTTTTTCTTCTGAGCATCTTCTCTTGTACAGATCATCACACATCATGGCATCTCCATCAAGTTCGCCGCGACTGCCCAGTCCGCCGCCAATCGCCGAAGACCAAATCTCACCCAGCGCAGGTCTCGACAGCGAAGAGAGGATGCTAGGAGCTTCTCAGAAGGCAGATGTCGACGCTTCGAGGAGAATCAGACCTGGAACAAAGGCCGAAGATATGCAAGAAGGACCGCCGCTGGTTGAGCTACAACAGGTGTGTTTGCGAAGCTCTCCCTGAGTAAACAAAAGCTGACCAGACCTTGTCCAGATCGATTCAGCCTTCCAATTGACCGAACACCTGAAAGCGCTACACAACGAGTTCACCCAATCATGCCGTGTCGCCATGGACAAAGCTACTGCACAATCGCTGGCCCAGCCACCGCCAGGAGTCGATCGTGGAATCTGGCTGTACGAGCTGTGTCGATTCCTCACACAAAAGGCAAACGTTATGGCTATTGGCCTCTTTGCCGACGACCCTCCTTGCTCAGCCGCCACATGCCCCGAGATGCGCGCCAGTGAATGGCAATATCTCTGCGCCGCCCACGAACCCCCAAAGTCTTGTTGCGCCATCGACTACTGCTGCCACACTCTCGACTGGTGTGCTACTGCCCTTACTTCGACCAAACTGTTTCCCAGCAGACTTGGCCTGGGCACCGAGTCGCTCTCGGCCCAAGCACAGATCCGTAAAATGACCGAAGTCTTTCGCCGAGTCTATCGCATCTTCGCTCACGCCTGGTTTTCACACAGAGACGTCTTCTGGAGAGTAGAGTCCAAGACAGGCTTATACCTCCTTTTCAAGACCGTCTGCGACGAGTATAGATTGATCCCCGAAGACAACTACACCATTCCTCCCGAGGCCGAAGGCATCGAGACGACCCCGATTGCCACTCGTGCTGCTCCTACAATCCTGCAGAGAGACAGTGCTGATTCAGAGCCCGTCGGAAATGTTAACCTCGTAAACGGTAACACCACAAAGAGACACAGACACACCATGAGCCACGATCGTTCCGTATCTGTTTCGACTGTCATCCACGAGGAGGTCGAGGAAGATGAAGATGCTGATCAGCCTAACGGGCATGGGCCTGCTCTGCTCAGAAGAGTTGAGACAGTCCGACATAATGAAGAAACTCCTGCTCGACAACATGAAGAGCAGGAGCAACATCAAGAACAGGAGCAAGACATTCCTGCCGAGGACCCTCCACCATATCCAGAAGATACGGCTGAACCCCAACCCGAGAAATCGCAATCTACAGAAAACGAACCCACTACGAACACCGATGTTGAAGTTGGAGAAGCGTCATCCTCACAACCCACGAAAGAGAACGAGGAAGAGGCCGGAGAGACAAGCAATTACCCAACGACCGATCCTCCATCGTATGCTGAGATAGCTTCGGCTGCCGAGTCAACGGATGAGTCATTAGCTGAAACTGCGTCTGCGTCTGACACGGTTGAGGATTCCACAACAGAAGGTTCCTCTATAGCAGAGGAGTCAAAGGAATCAACAGAGCCTATTTTAGCAGAAGAGGCAAAGCCAGAAGAGTCCGAGATCGAAGTCGAATCAGAGAAGACCGAGGCTATGACCAAGGAGCCTGCTGTTGAAGCTGAAGATGATGGTGCACCAAAGCCGAAGGATGTTGCTGAATCAGAAGCAGCAGATGAGACAGAGGCAACCAAGACTGTCGCCGACTGATGATAAAAGTCCCTCATGATGATGCATATCACCCTTTTAACTACATTCAATTCAAATAGATACCCTTTGTAGCCAAGCCTTTGTCGCGTGCTACTTTTGTCGATAGCACCTCCACTTCTCTTCAACTCTTGATCCATGTATAAGATCGGATATGCATTCTGATCAAAGACAGCTAGTAGACCTATCGTGTCAAATCTGCATCCAATCTATAAGAGCACAGTACCATAAGCAATTGAGGTGGTCAGCAAATGTCAAGGGTCCTCGAAGATCCGCAATCGCACAGACCAATCGCCGTCCTTCCACCTCTCAATCCTTCGATACCACCTTCCTATCGTGGTCCACAGGTGTACGGCCCGCCGAAGATAGAGAGGGGAGTCGGTAACTCGGGAACAATAATTCAATTTGATTGACCCGAGTGGTTTTAGTGCATCTTGTGCAATTCTTCTTTGCGACAACTTTCTTCCGTCCCAACGGCGGATTCGTATGCTTACTGGTGCCTTGACTGCTTTGTCTGATTGTAGATCTGGACGGCATATAAATACCGCTCTCGAAGACCAAAATTTCCTATTGCAACCGATCAATATCCGGACAACAATTGGCTGGACTTAGGGAATACCTCGAGAGCATAAAGCACGCTCGATCGCTCTCCTAGGAGTAACCCAGGCATCGTCGATTGACCCACCTGATTCTATCAGAACAGCAGCAATCATGTCTAACAAGGTCACAAATCTTCTCGCGACGGCTTTCCGCCTCGAACACCCACCCACTCACCACAATCCAAACGCTGCCCAAACCACAGAACAGACCCCTCTCCTCGCTGCCTCGTCCGAAAACCCACTCACCCAAGCCGATTCCGAGACTTTGGATATCAATAAAATCGGAAGCACTGCTGCGACAGAGGAAGAACAGCAAGCAGATGTAGAAGACGAAGATGAAGATAAACCTTTACCCATTGGGCAGATCATACTGCTTTGCTATGCGAGATTGGTGGAGCCTATTGCTTTCTTCTCCATCTTTCCATTCATCAATCAGATGATTTTGGAAGTTGGAGGGGTCAAGGAGGAGGATGTTGGGTTTTATAGTGGGTTGCTTGTGAGTGTTTGATTTCCCCCAACTGTCGCTGGATGATGGAGCTGGCATATGGAGAGTTGAAGGGGAGACGACCCAAGGTAGAGGTTTAACGATGCTGACATGGATTTTCTCAGGAATCTCTCTTTTCCCTCACGCAGATGATTTTCATGATCTCCTGGGGTCGTGCTTCGGATCGATATGGTCGCAAGCCTGTTCTTGTGTATTCTGTCATTGGTGTGTCTATCATGACTTGCTTGTTCGGTTTCAGCAAGAGTGTATGGCAGATGATCCTTTTCCGCTGTATGGCTGGAGTCTTCTCCGGCACCATTGTGTAAGTTTGCAAAGCTCTTAGTCATCGGATCGGGGTTACTGATGGCTGTATGTTTAGCACCGTCAGAACTATGCTCTCTGAGAACTCGACGCTCAAAACACAAGCTAGAGCATTCAGCTTGTTCGCGTTTGCCGGCAATGTGGGAATCTTCTTGGGCCCTGTCATTGGTACGTATCACTCCTTAGTAATTGCTCAACAATAATCTGATCGTTCGATTTAGGTGGTGCTCTATCCACTCCTGCAAGGCAATATCCTAGAGTGTTCGGAGGCATCTGGTTCTTCGAGAAATACCCTTACGCCCTTCCGAACATTGTAGCCAGTCTCTTCGGCTTCAGCGCCGCCGTAATTTCGTCCATTTACCTGAAAGAGGTAAGCTCTCTGACACCCTCTGCCACATCCCCACCGTATTTCTTTACTGACATATCTTTTCCCCAAAATAGACGCTCGCATCTCAGAAAGACAATGGCAACAAACCCACCGAACCTCCCATGTCAACATGGAAACTCCTCCACCAACCCGGTGTGGCATTTACTCTTTTCCTCTGGTGTTTCGTCTCCCTCCAAGGCCTCGCCAACACCGCCGTCGTCCCCGTTTTCTGGTTCACTTCCATCCCCCTCGGCGGCTACGGCTTCTCCCCCATCCAAATCTCTCTCTTCCTCGGCCTCGGAGGAATCTCCCAAGCCCTCTGGTTACTATTCGTCTTTCCCCCATCTCAACGCCGTTGGGGCACCGGAGGCGTCCTCAGATATTGCAGCTACATTTTCCCCGTCGGCTGTATCGCGAATCCCATATTGCAGTATCTGGTGCGTAAACACATCATCACGCATTCTTGGATTTTGGGTGTGCTGCCTTGTGTCATGGTGCTCGGATCCTCGGCTTCCATGGCGTTTACTTGTATCCAGTTGGCTATCAACAATATCTCGCCTTCCCCTGCTGTGTTGGGGACGATGAATGCGTTGGCTTTGGCTATGGTTGCTGGTATCCGCGCGGTAGCTCCGGGGTTGTTTGCTAGTCTTTTCGCTACGGGAGTCAAAGGGCAGATCTTGGGTGGATATCTGGTTTGGGTTGTCATGGTGGGGATGACGGGGATTTTGTTTGTGGCGGTGAGGTTTTTGCCTGAGAAGGCTGAGGGAAGAATCAAGAGGGTTGATGGGGAGGGAGAGGCGTGAGGCTTGAGGCTTGAGAGGGGCCAGGGAAGGGTTTGCTGTAGATGGTCGGATCGGTGTAGTATTCGTATCGAGATAAAATTTAGACAAAGATGTATTATTATAGAAGAATTGCATCGGAACCTGATCTCTCCCCATCTTCGCTCGCCAGTACAAATTAGCACGAAACTGCAAGGTTCCGTGGCGCAAAGCCATGCCCTTATACTTCCTCAAGTGTCCTAAGTGTGTCGGCCATATCGCTCGAGCGGACACGATATCTTGTTTCCCAATATTCATTTTTTCCTCGCTTAGATGGTAAGAGACATCTGAACAAATCCAAAGCTCCGGAGTTGAGCAATTCTGTATCGTTTTTGAAGGTTGCGTTGATGGCATATTCATACCACTTTATCATTGAGAATTTGTCCTGTTCGCTGTCGAATGTAAAGGAAAGTTGTCTTGGGGATATGATCTCGTTGTTGAGGAACACCGAGTTATTTCGTAGCATCAGCGAGAAACCCATGATGTTGACCTCGATGGACTGGAGTCTAAGTCTGCGCCGTTCGTCGCTTGTGGCTTCATCGTCGTCCTTCTCTGCGGGTTTGGACACCTCTTCTGATCGATCCAGCTCGAAGAAATCATCACCGGATGCTATACAGACCACCATGACGGCATTACCGATTTGCAAGCAAGTCTGCCAGCTCAACCAGTGATATATCCTGCGAGTCACCATGGCAGCCCAGAGCTCGAGAAGAGACGCATTGTCGGCCATGATATCGACATGTGGCGGAGGCTCAGGATCCCTTACCACACCGCAGATAATCGGTGAATCTTCTTCTTCATCATCATCTTCGAATCCAGTTTCAGCCTTCGGGTCGACTTGTTGTTCGACTTTTTGGTGAAGTGACTCATACGACATCGTAACCTCCCCCATCCTTTTCCAGCTGACCTGTAATCTGGTATTCCAGTAGCTGTCTGTTTGCGGCGAGAAGATTTTGTAGAGTTCCAGGGCTTTGGCGTCGAGCAGATTTGAGTTGCTTTCGAACATAGGTGTTGATGCGATTGCCAATTTATACCAAGCTGACATGCTCTTCAGATCGTTTTGGGATTCGAATTTGGTGTCAACGGTGGTTTGCTTATTGATGGGCGTCATGGTGTCGCTGAGGAAGACAAGATTGTCCCGCAGAGTCAGTTTGAAGCCCATGAAATTAATATCCTTGCGTTCGGCGGCCTCCTTCCATTCTTTCATGTCATTCTGCACTTCTTTCACGAGCTCAATCTCGTTCTCATCCCGGTCATCGGATTTGTCTTTGGTTTGTTCGTCAAATTTACATTCCGGCTGATATAGTGGCTCACATTCAGCATCTTGCTTGACAGCATCTTGAAAAAGGCCATCCCCGAGAGCCATACAGAGTACCAGCACGGCGTTTCCAATATTCGAGCAGGCTTCCCAAGGCAACTCGGGATACACATGCTTCGCTACCACGGCAGACCAAAGCTCCAAGAAAGCTGCGTTGGTGGCCTCGTAGTCGATGTTGAAATCGTCTTCGGCCGCTTCTGGGGCGATGGCGTACTGTTTGTGGGTCTGAGATGAGGTCCCCAAAGGTTCGACGAGAACAGGCCTTTTTGCAGGCGGTTGCTAAACAGGAGATTCGGCGCGTCGTTTACCGAGGATGGTCTGGCTTGTTGTAGGCATACTTGCGATACACACGTGTTGAGGTATTTGTGGTAATGAGACATGATGATGATCTTACCAAGGGGACGCGAAGGAGGACCTTGGCGTGTCATTAGTCGCTTAGTCATGGATAAATCAATAGAAGAATCACATTAGGCGTCCAAACCAGGGTTTCCTTCCAATTCTGGAACTTACTTGGTTCGCTCTGCCGTTCACGATGCTGCTGATGGAACTGGCTGTCAAAACGTAAGGGCGTTTTGACCATTCAATTCATGTCCACAGAAAGTCAGAATCATGCATGCCTCCTTTGGAGCATCCCACCAACGTCAGTTATCGTGCCTTTTGATGACTGTTGAACGAGACGCATTGATGGGGTGGAAGCTCAATTCAGATGCAGTTCTGATGTCTTCGCATTCGTTCGGAGACGACATATTCGTGTGACTTGGAAACAAGACTTCACAGGGCGTCATCTGCGTCGACGTTTGGCAGGCATATCAGGGAGTGAAGCAAAAGCTCTCGCAGCATCTTCTCTCTCTTCCATCGTCTGTTCCGACCTAGATTGGGAAAACCGCTTTCCTGAACTCTCTACTAGAATTATATGCATCGTCCAGCAATTGAAGACTGACTTTTTATACCAAGACTCGGGCCCTTGACTGACAGTAGGCCTGAGTTCGTTGTAGAACGTCCATGCATCTTCGGCCAGGATGCTTTTACAGCCGCCATGACTGATCTGTAGTGAAGACTCGAGGCTTTCCTTGAGGGTTTTGTAGTCGTCTCTGCTGTCAAACTTGCTCTTTAGGGCAGCTTCGTCGGCTGGTCTGTTCTGGTTGTCGACAACAGCTAGATGGTGTTTGAGTCTAAGTCTGAAGCCCATGACTTCAAGTCCGTTTTTGGCAGCGCCCTTGGACGGATGGTCGTTATCTTGGGCAGGGTCATGGTGATATTCGTCGGATGCTGTGCAGATAGTCACAATCGCGTTGCCGACACTCAGACATGTTGTCCAAGACAGGTCGGGATGCAGGAACTGAGTGACTACTGAGGTCCAGACTTCAAGAAATGAGGCATTGTCAATATTGAGCATACAGTTCGGCATCGGTTGAGCTGTCTCATGGATGGTTTTGATAACCTTCGGAGCGGTCTGTTGTTGTGGTCGTGAGTCTTGGGCAGGACTCGGTGCCTTGTCTGTTATTCGTCTCTCAGAAGAAGGCTCTTCTGCTGGTGAATTCACCTGCTTGGACCATAAAGCCTTGAGAAACTCGACTTCGGGTTCAGGTGAAACAGATTGTGACTCTGCTTCCAGTCGAAGTGAATGCCGCTTGTCCCATTCTTGGAGGTTGCTCTCAAGGAGGTTTCTGCCTATAGTGAGTAGCTCGGTCCGGTCTCTTTGTTCTTGCAAGATGTCGGCAGGGTCATTCTCTGCTTCCGCTCGTCTAAGAGCTTCTTCAGCTTTGGCTGCCTGCTCTGTTGCTCTTGCCAGTCTCGTATTGTCCTTGGTCGGATCGAGGATTGTAGTTTTCCGACGGTTGGGTTTGTGATAGTCCTGCTGGTAACTGACATAGCCGCTGTTTGACGACTGGTCTGGGCCTAAAACCCGACCACTTCTTGTTGTTGGCATGGTTGTTGACAAGGACTGGAGCGCAGTTGATGATGTTGAATTAGAGGAGCGCGAGGCGCGATGAGACGAAATAGGTGGCGCGGCTTGGCGCGAGCCAAGGCCCACGGTTCGAATCGGAGCTGAACCGTGTCAGTTGTGATGTCTAAGAAGTTGAGTCGCTGACTTGAGCTTAACTACTCGCGCCAACACTACCAGCTCGAATTGATGTTCCAAACTCTGGGATTAGCGGTGCGCACCCCTCGCGCCGTATTTCCAAAGCGGGCTCGCTATTGGAGCAGTGTTGTTAGTGGTAGAGATGTTGGCGTGGAGCTGGCGGCAAATCGTTGACCACAACATCAACAACTTGAATTAACACCCCAAAGCTTGGAGATAGCGTGGCGAGGGGTACGCGCCGCTATTCCCAGAGTCTGCACATTATTGAAGCAGGCTTCATCGTGGTATGGCTGATTCTATGCAGCCGACTCGAGGACATTTTGTTCGGGGAGAATTGGACGTCCAGGGTGACTGAGGAATTGTCTTGGCGTGATATCCAGAGTTTCTTGAAGACTCGGTGCTGCAACATTCCATCAGCAACTAAAACCAACATGTCTTCGACAGAGCAGACAATACACACGTACCACTGCATATGCACGCAGCTTGTAATTGCCAGCACATCGACTCTCGACAGCCTCAAGACACGAACTGCCGACTCGTCACTGATCCTCCCTCTACCCGATCTCTCAACAACCTCTACAACCACCCACTATGCCTCGCTAGCCAATACCGTCGCCGATACCAAGCCCGTCATTATTCGTCTTGAGGATGGATTCGAGAAGCGCTACGCCCACAAGTGCAGTCGCTGCGAAGTGACGGTTGCCTACTCGCTTGACAGGAGCCAATTCGAGGACACGAAGACTTCTTCTGGAGTCAAACAGGATGTCGTATACTTGATCCCCGGAGGACTGCTTTCAACTGAAGACATGAAGGCTGGCAAGGATATGGATGCTGAAATCACGAAGGTTGGCGTCAAGGCTGCTTGAAGAGCTCGCACGAGAGGTGCTTCTCGAAAAATTTCCAACATACTCTCTGACTGCTGCTTTGGAAGATCGCAATAGTACGGCGATAGAAAGAGGCGCAAGAGCTACGGAATACAATCAACACACGCCTGCCGTGAGGGAATGCTGGTCCAAGACAGTCTGGCCTAGCTACGATCAAGGACGATTGGGATGCGCAAAGGCAGTCATGTATTGAGAGATAGAGAGAGAGCCAAGGCGATGGCGAGTGCTCAGCCAACAGAGTCTCCACAGGCGGACAAGACCTTTACATCCGATCTTCTTACATCGACAAGCTGGCAAGAGTCGGGATCGTCAGGAGCTTATCACCACAACGAATCACACAACATATCAGCCCCTGTGTTATGAGAGGTCGTTTGCCGAGTCGTGTCCATCGCGTTGTCGAGGGCCGTCACAGCCTAAAACCAAGCGTCACATCACAACTCGATGGGCGTTGGAAGAATATTGAGTTTCCTCAGTTATCCATGGGCCATTGAACCCACTGAGAGAGCTCTGCGTCCCATGGTTGCTTCTTACGCGGCATTTCAGAAGCACGGAGATGTTCATGGCTGAAAGCATGTTCGTAGAGAATAGTCTTTCAGTATGTTCATAGAGAATAGTCTTTCAGTAATGCTTTCCGTGTGCATTCACACTAGCACCAAAATCACTTTGCCTTTTGATGAATCAGGACCAGTCCTTGCAGGGAGACAGAGCCAGCAATTGGTGCTAATTGGTTTGCGGCCTTACAGGTTTCTGCCTCTGCCTCTGCCATGATGTGACATTTGACATGCAGCTTTGTGTGAGTTGTCGATCGAAAATATGATTTGAACACATTCAGCTCTCCTGCTTTCCTTGAACACTTTGCAAACTTCACCCGCACTAGGCCGAGATACAACTCAAAAGTACACCCGAAGTATGATGAATCAACTGCCATGCTCGGTCTTCTTCCCCATTGAGTATTTCTTTGATGGTCGGCACGGTTAAATGAGCGTCGGACAAACAGCCGCCGAGGGAGCGGCAATGGAAGACGGGCTTGACGGGGCCGCACTTCTCGCCGTGTGGGGGTACCCCGCGACCACTTTCCCGGCCGGCGACACATGTTTATTGCCGTCATCTGCTCTTTATATTCTTCTTGCACTACTTTCCTGTTGTTCCAATCTGCGATAGACATTTCATATTCAAACCACTCTGTCTCTCCTTCTCGAATCATTGCGACAATCTGATCATATCAGGGCGACACGTAAAAGAGCAAGGAACACACAACCGACGTCATGGGTCTGAAAGATGTTGGATTTATTGGCCTCGGAGCCATGGGAGGTGGTGTAGCCATCAACCTCGCAAGAGAGGGTTACAACGTCAAGGGCTTTGATCTGGCACAACCGCTGGTCGATGCTCTGGTCAAGGAAGGCGGCAAGGCAGCAAAGACACAACAGGAGACGGCAACAGATGTCGACTACCTCTGCATCATGGTCGCCAACCACTTCCAGACCAGCTCAGCCCTCTTCGATGGCGACAACCCAGCAATCAAGGGACTTGGCCAGAACAAGACGGTCATTTTGCTCTCAACAACTCCTCCTTCGTACCTGCACGAGCTGAGGCAAAAGCTGGACGATGCTGGAAGATCAGATGTCAAGCTTCTTGACTGTCCTGTCTCAGGAGGTACGATCCGTGCCGCCAACGGTACTCTGTCAATCTTCGCTGCTGGCAACGAGGAGCATGTCGAGGCATCCAAGGAAATCCTCGACACCATGTCTGGCAACCTCTACCGCATCCAAGGCGGCATCAGCAGCGGCACAAAAGTCAAGACCATCCACCAACTTCTCGCTGCAACAAACATCATCCTCGCCTCGGAAGCCATGGGTCTTGCCGCAACTGTCGGTCTCAACACTGAGAAAGTCTACGAGCACGTCAAGGCCAACGACGGCACCTCCTTCATGTTCGAGAATCGCGCGCCACACATGCTTCAAGATGACTGGTCGCCTCTATCAGCACTAGGCATCATTCTCAAGGATGCCGGCATTGTTACTGCAACTGCTCGCTCAGGCTACTTCCCTACTCCCCTCGCAGACTGTGCCGAACAATGCTATCTGCAAGGTCTTCAGGCAGGTCTGCTCAAGGACGACGATGCAAAGCTGGTCACCATGTACATTCAATCATCATCACCTTCGCTCGTCAAGGAGAAGGCTACCGCAGACGTCAAGATGCACTCGAACCACCAAGTCTCCGCCGACACCGTCAACGACCTTCTCGCAGGTGTTCACCTCGCTGCCAGTGTAGAGGCAATGGCCTTCTGCAAGCACCTTGGCATGGACCGCAAGCTGATGTGCGAGATCATCTCAAAGGCTGCCGGCTGGTGCGATATGTACACCAAGCACATCCCCGCCATGTTGGAGAAGGACGACTGGAGTCTGGCATCTTGCGCTGCCGCCGAGGATGTAAGAAAGAGACTGGAGACTGCTGTTGAAAAGGCCAGACTGCTTAGATACCCCGTCCCCATGGCTTCGGCCGCTCTGAACCAGTTCTACTTTGCCGGTCTCAGAGGTTAGACGATTGGCTTTCAAAGGACGAACAAATAATTACGCAACTCAAAATGAACATTTCTCCCCTCTTGACTGATCCTTCAGGCAGACTCGCGTGGGCAGTGACCATATTGACTCTATCAAAACCTGGTAGGCCATGTGGGTTATTACTCAGTCTTGCTCCTTCCGACACTACGTTCCCAATGATAAGCTCAAGACGAGAAAGCAACAGTCTTTGTATTGCTTGTGCGTGGCAGGATCAAAAGAGTGGCTAGCCCAAATCTCAGAGAATGCTGAGGGAAGAAATTGATAACCATGTTGATCATAGTACTTGCCCTGGTCTTTAGACCGACCTCTAAGCCTCCGATAACTTCAATCTGCTTGGTAAAGCGTCTCTTCTTCGGACTCGACGATCTGACTATTGACGCATTCGCTTTTGATCATTGCGGATAGGGAGCATAGTCTCTTGCCCTGACGATCTTCTTCGGCTCATATTCGTTGACTGCGCCGCATCAGACTACTTGAGGTATTCAGCTGTAGACTGCACCGGAGCAAAAAGACTTGAGCATGCTGGCTGAGTAGTCTGGAATCTGTTTTTGATATTTTGGCAGGCAATCAAGACGGAGAAAAGGAGAAAAGAACAGAAAGAAGAAAGCGAGCACGGAATGAATTGTTTTGTCTCCGCTGCTTTGACATTGTTTTCTGCTGCTTCGACTGCTCTGCTTATGTTTTCTTGAAATCTGTTGGCGAGGCTCGTGGAGTAGGTCGCGCTTATTGCTGGCGACCCGTGATACCATGTTGTGGCGACAGTTGTATGCTGTAGTTCACGCGTCGCTGTGGCTTTCTCGCTTGCCATTTCTGAGGTCATACATCGATTTGGACTTTTGGGGCCTTAGGGTTCTTGCTCGGTGTCTGCTAGGGGTTGTCCCAAACAACAGAGGTAGAGGCAGAGGCTTTAGTAGTGGTGTAGGTCCAGGATGGTTTGACTGAATGCCCAGTGGTTTTTTGGGAGCTGATGTACTGGACGACGATGGGGCCACTCCTGGTGTCTTAGCCACAATTGGACGAGGGGGAATGCTTTGGAATGGGGTCCCGCGCAGGTTCCGAGTAGAGCCTGGACTTCCGTCCGTACTCTGGTGGCTTGTCGTGACCGATTTCTCTTTTTCTCTCCCTTCTTTCTCGCGACTAGCTTTGACCAGTTGCTCGAACAGTGTCGATTTAGGGTTCTGGTTGATGCCGAAATCTTCAGCAAGCGATGGTAACTGGAGAGATTGATTCGACTGTTCAAAACTTGTGAGCAACGCTTGATGGCGCATGTGCCTGCTGCGAACCATGTCGGCGTGTACTCTCAAGAAGGGCTTCATGCCTGGCAATGATGCATGCCTGCGCTGCGAGTGACGAGGACGTGGTATGTTGGAGCGCTCGAGATAAGGGTATGACCAGTGGGCACGGATATCTCCTTGCAAAAGAGGATATCTCTCGGGTCCAATCCTCTTCCAAGGCCCTGTCTCGGCTGGCCACTCGGTCGGTCCAAGGAGTCGGTAGGAACCCTGGTTCCTGTCCGGGTCAAGGCTTTGGAGTACCGGCTTTCGACGAAAGTGGAGGTCGAGTCCCTTTTCGTATGCTTTGCGAGTCGTCACCTTGTATATCTTGTCTTGAGCCATCCAGGCAACATAGTCAGGATAGCCGGCGACTTCTCTGAACCAGTGCTTAGGGAACCCTTGTATTACGGTTCTATCGTATTCCTTACCGCACCGTTCCCAATAGTCAGAACCACCACGCGGATTCTGTACCCAGTGGCCTGTCTCATAGAAATGATCACCCAAAATTTTTCTGCTCTTGAAGACCGGTGTTCCGTCCGGTGTTGTTACTATCCAGTTGGAACCCATGTCAGCTGTGGCTGGCTGAAGTTGGCCTCGCAGATCACTTCAGTATGTTGTCGGGCGAATGAATGGCTCGATGAAAAAGAGCGCGGGTCCTTTGAGTTACTTATGAATTTACAGAACGTTGGAAGCAGCTTCCCCCTCGTCTCCCACGTGTTTTCTCGCTTCCAAAAAGTTTGCCTTGACTCACACCAAAGACGACTCTTGAAAGTAGCAAAAACACCTTTGAATCGCATCAGATTCCTACCGTACGGACTATCAAACGTGACTGAAAGCCATAAACCATACCACAAGCTCAAGTTCCCGCCAAACACGTATTCAACCATGTTCACCAAAGGTCCGCACTATGAAGAACTCGATATGCGTTCTGGATTAGAGCTTCGCCACATAGCTCCCGAAGGCGATTGGCAACCAAACGCAAACGGTCTGGGATCGGATTTCTGCATATCCCGAGGCTTCCATGATCACTATGCAGTCTATCAAGGGCTTCCACTATATTGGTTTCGGGAGGCCTCTGTCGATTCGGACAAGGTAGTGTGGATGAAGCAAGGTGAGACAATCGGAGTAACCTCTCGCCAGGCCTGGGACCGAGTTATGGATCTCCGTCGCGAGATCCTCGCCCGGGCAGGCCACCATGATTATCACAAAGACCTTGGACTCGACGTAGTCCTTGGACCTTACGACAAACCCCAATCGATAGGGCCTTGGAAGCGACAGACGAGGGAAATGATGAGCAGCCCGAAGAAACAAGTACCTTCACGGATAACAAGGCCGCTACTCGGGACAACACGCAAATACCAGCACTTCCTGGTCAATAGTGACCGTATGTTGTTAAGCAAACCTCGAAGGCGTGGATTAGGAGGTTTTGTACTTAAGGTTCATGGTCTTGCCTTCATGGGGTGGAAAATATCTGGTGCGCATCCGGCCTTTGCGCAAATCTATAAGGAAGAAAGATCTACATATGGTAGCAATCGAGGTGGAACGAGGGTATCGGCTCAGACATCCAACATCCTTGATTGAGAACACAAGACTGCTGAAAATCGTATCCCGAGCTCTTCCTAGACGGACCCATCAACTTTCACGCCCAGGTACCCGATTCGCGGCCATCCTGCAGCAGGAAGTCCATACCTGGAGAAGTCCAAGAGGACAAATTATTTCGGCGTTCAACGGAAAACGAGTGGCGATGGTCATGTGAGTGGACGACACTCTATGGAATCTCATCAAGAATGCCTTGCCTATCTAAAACACTATGAATTGAACACTTTACGCGCCATGTCAGTCGCAAGAAATTCCAAGTATGTCTATCTCCCAGAGAAACCTGTCTTGCTATTCATTGAAACGTCAAGGTTCTTCAAGTGTGGTTCAATGGTGTAAATGGCTTCTAGAACTCTGCGAAGTGACGATCAAATGGATTGTGCTTGAAGTCAGGCAGGTTGACCTGTAGGAGCTTACAGAAGAGTCAAGACAGCAGGCGTACAACGTGGTGGTAAACGACATGTTTGTTGATATCGGGGTAACAGATATCACAATCCGGAGAGCTGCAAACCTACAGACTCTCTCTCTCTGGACATTTGTCTCTTCACAAAAATTATTTTGCCTTTTGACAAGTATTCTAGCGAGCGCTGTGCCCCTGAAAAGCTAAAGTGAAATCTCCATCACGACAACCTGACCTCCTATTCCTTCACTTGAACATGACTATATATTTGAATTAGCCGACACACTTTCCGTCCTTCCCAGGGGATCTACCACCCACGGACTTAGTCCGGTGGCACAGTTAAGCGCTTAACTTGAGACCTGGGAGTAAGTGATTGCCATGGTACCACGGTTCGAATCGGGCGCGTCGCCAATTAGAAAGCAAAACTACCACCGGTTGGCAAGTTGTGTTTACCCTTCAAATGCGCAGAAGGGGTTTGTTTTGCCGGATCGTAGTAGTGAATTATTGTTTTCTTTTTGGCTGGTGTTGTCAATTAGGTTGGTGCAGTCTTTGCTTTTCACATCTCGTTCATCGCTGCTCCGGGGCCCATTGTTTCATGGTTATTGTGCACACATGTTCATTGTGCCCGCATTTCTACATCATGCTAACGATCGAAGTTGATTTACAGTTCAGATGCATGTCTGATGTGTTGTTATGCCTTGTCCTCATCCCTGAATCTTTCACAACCTGCACCGTTCCTTAGCTTCTCCTTTGATACACTGGCTGCTGGCAGTGCAGCTTCAACATCGACAGCTTGCATATCTCATCTCCCTAATCGCCACCTCTCAGCCTCTTCATCTCTCTTTGCTTCTTACTCTTTCCTGATCCCGATGAATTCAAGTCTCTCTACCTGATCCTTCTGCCAATTCTCTTCGGTTCTAGGGAGATCCCAGGAGCAGATTCGATGAACACACGCTGCTTGCTCGTTCGAACTATCTCATGTTGCAAAACTGAGAAGCCGTCTAGATGACGTGGCAGGTAAGGGCTTTCTTGATTGATTGCTCAGTTTTGAACCTCGTTGCCGAGTCAGACCCGTACACGATCGCTTCTTCTCTTTGCATTCTGCGGGTTTCGAGATGAGTGACTTGCGATTGCTCCCGCGAACCGGGCCCGGTATCTTCGAATGTCGTCGATATAGCCAATCATTCGGACCTGGCAGCTTTTCGATCGACGGTCTGATGATTTTTGGTACTTCCAACTTCCATGGTCCCTCTTGTTCTGGTCTCTCCAAAGGCCCAAGGAGTCTGTATTGTTTCCGATCAGGATCGCCGACTCGAAGCCTTTCGTCGGCGGCGTAAACACGATCTACAGCGATCTGCCAGTTCCCACGAGAGATCACCGCCGACAGTCCATGCCATATTCATTGTAGATTATATCGGGACGAGAACTCATGGCTGCGATCTGGAGCGGGCGTCACGGGATTCGAGACTTGGTACTTGGTGAGAGATAAGACTGTTTTACGGATGTATTGATGGCGTAGTGTTCCAGAAGGAAAATGCCCGAGAGAGATAGAGGTGCTGGAGGTGATGAGTGCGTTAGTCAAAGTCCAGCGGTATGACCAACACGGTCACTTACTTGGCGGCGATGATTCAGAAAATGACGTCTTCCGCTGGATGCTCATACTTTGTTAGTTAGGGACAAGCGTGACTGCAGTTTGAAATAGTCTAATGTGATCAAATAACACCTTGTGAGCTACTTGGTGGAAGGAGACTTATGTCCTTCATGATATGGGAAGAGTACGCCGCAGAGGAGTGTTCTTGTTATCTCTGATAAGAGATACTCATCTTTCGCTCAATTAACAACAACCCAGTCTTCGCCGTCCTCGGTACCTTGCTCTCCGAGATCCATATATCCATCGTGATCACCAACGTCCTGCACCGGAGCCTGTACCTCCACGATATCCTGCTTCACCTCTGTAATCTTCTCCTCGGCGGCTTGTGCGATAGACATATTCTTCATGCCCTGTGTCAACTCCGAGATATCATTGCCTTCCTCTTCATCACACTTCTTCTGATCATCCCTTTGTTGCTTGTAGAATTGCTGGTGATATTCAGCATATTCATTGTCGATTCTCTGCAACAACTTCGTTCTGGTTTCATTGGAGTGACCAGATTGGCAGTCTTTGATGTGCATTTTGAACTTCTGGCCATAGAATTGCTCCCAGCTGATGGGTGGACAGACGAGCTGTTGGCGATTGTGGTTTGCGTCTTCGTTCATCTGTTGTTTGGCAGCTTCTCGCTGTTGCAGCTTCTTGGCTTCTCTTGTTCTCCGCATGTTGGCTAATCTTTGTGCCTGTGTTGTCACCTTTCGCTGTTCCTGCATCGCTTCCTGCATCGGGTTCTGCATCATAGTGGAGTTCTCCGCTAGTTCATACTTCTTCGTCCTCACCGTCTGCTTCATAACCGGTAGTCTTGGTTGCTGCGTGACGATGTTCTTTCTTTCATAACTTTCCGCGGCTGCCCGCGTCTCCTCCCATCGCCGGGCTGGGAGTTTTCTATAATACTGTATCTGGTATTCCTGACGTTGTTGCAGACGTTGCTGTTTGGCGGTCTCGTGCTGTTGTTCAACAGACAAGGCTGCGATTTTGGCTTCGGCTTGAGACGGGGCAACAAGCCCTTGTGGGAGTAGGTATGGCGTGGATATGGTGGATGGACAAGGGTGATCCAGACCTTGGGATGAGTTTTCCGACATCGTAGTCATAACTGCAGAGTGTGGTTTGGTGAGGTGTTATATGGATGTGAGTTATCGAAGCCTGAAGTTACGAAGTTTGGGGTTTGCGAGAGATTTGTTGGAAGTAAAGGAAGAAAGCGGAAGTCAAAGAAAAGAAGCTCCAGCATTGCTTGTTGAAGTTCCGAACTATCATGAGTCAGTAGGTTCGAAGTTATGACAGATATCTTCACGTGGTGTTGCGATGGTAGGAGGTCATTAGCGTTTGATTTCATATTTCATTTCGTAGAGAAAAAGCGAACTTGAGCCCCAATCATGCATAACTTCCAATCATGTTTTTTGTGCCAGCGACAAAGTTCCAGGTCTAGCATCGACTAGTCACCACTCTTGTGGTATGCTCAGTAGCTGCGACCGAACATGACCCACTTCTCGGCCTTGCGCTCACACTTGGGGTTGGTGCACTTGGTCTCACCCTGGACGAGACCCTCAGCGGGCTGCTCGAAAGGAATGCACAAGGACTTGGCACCCATGGAGGGAGCACGGGCATCAACCTCCTGGCCCTCGATCTTGCCTGAGCTGAGCTCCTTGATCTGGTCCTCACAGTCGGGAACCAAGCAGTGGGGGATGAGACAGGTGTTCTTGGCGTTGAGAGCGGGGACGAAGTCGTCCCATGAGGTGATGGTCTTGCGGTGGTCGCGGAACTCGTCCGATGCCTTGCGGAACATGTCGCTCTGGATGGTCTCGAGCAGAGCAGGGACGTCCTTTCCGAGGTCAGCGATGGGGATCTCGCTCTTGCCGGCAGCAAGCTGGTCACGGCGGGCGACGGTGACAACGTGCTTAGCGCTGTCCTTGGGGCCGAACTCGATACGGAGGGGAACACCCTTCAACTCCCAATGGTTGAATTTCCAGCCAGGGCTCTGGTCATCACGCATGTCGGTCTCAGCGCGAACACCAGCCTCGAGAAGAACCTCCTTGATGGCGTTGGTCTCGGCGTAGTGCTTCTCGCGGTCCTCGGGGGTGGTCTTTGCGGTGATGCCAACGGGGACAATAATGGCCTGGATCTCGGCGACGCGGGGAGGAATGACCAGACCCTTGTTGTCACCGTGGGTGAGAATCATGATACCGATGGAACGAGTGGTGAGACCCCATGAGTTTTGCCAGACGTGGAGCTTCTCCTTCTTCTCGCCCTCCTTGGCGTGAGGGTCCTCGATGGTGATGTCGAACATCTTGGCGAAGTGCTGGCCCAGACAGTGAGAAGTACCGGCTTGGATACCACGGCCAGTAGCCGGGATGAATCCCTCAACGGTAGTGGTGTAGTGGGCACCGGGGAACTGCTCGGCGACAGTCTTGCGGCCCTTGACAACGGGGACTGCCAACAACTCGTGGTAAATAGCCTCGTAGTAGTCGAGAATCTGGAGGACCTCCTTGCCGGCGTCCTCCTCAGTCAAGTGAGCGGTGTGTCCCTCCTGCCACAAGAACTCGCGCGAACGGATGAAGGGCATGGGGTGCTTGAACTCCCAACGGACGACGTTGTTCCACTGGTTGAGCTTGAGGGGAAGATCGCGGTGGGAGCGGATCTTCTTTGAGAAGTAGCCGTACATGGCGGTCTCTGATGTGGGACGGACGGCGAGTTTCTTCTCCAGCTTGTTCTTTCCACCATGGGTGACCCAGGCGACTTCGGCAGCGAAGCCCTCGATGTGATCCTTCTCGCGCTGCAAGTTGGCCTCGGAGATGAACAGGGGGAAGTAGCAGTTGCGCACGCCCATCTTCCTGATGCGCTGGTTGAAGAAGTCCTGGATGCGCTCGTAGATGCCGTATGAGCCGGGCTCGTAGATGTAGCAGCCGGGAACGTCGGTGAACTCGAGCATCTCACCCTTGGTGATGACCTGCTGGTACCACTCGGAGAGGTCGTCCTCCTTGGCCACGTCGATACCGATCAGAGCAGCGCCCTCCATCTTCTTCTTTCCGGGACCTTGGGCAACCTTGGGTTCCTTCTTTTGCTTGGCCTGAGACTTCTGTGCCTTCTTCTGGTCCTTTTGCTCTGTGGGATTGCCATGTCAGCAGCTGGACACGCGACACAGATGCGCCTGCGCGTAGGCTTACCCTTTGCATCGGCAGCGGGCTTCTGCTGGGGCTGGGCGCCCTCGACTGTGCCGTCGGACATTGTTGTTGTTGCTAGCTAGCGTTCGTGTGAGGATGGCGTGCGTCGCGTTGTGTTAGAGAAAGATGCGGTGGTGAGCACGGCGCTGAGGTGCGCTTGAGAGTTGCGGTCGAGTGTAATTGTTTGCGACAGCAAGGTGTAACGAAACAACTTCTTGACTCACTTTTCGTGCCGTCTCGTCCAGCTGCCCCACCTCCATCCTGTCCACCGCCAAGCCTCAATTCTCGCCGCATCCCTTCTCCGTTCACTGCTGACCTCTTCACTTTTATCTTCCAATATAACATATACTACAAGTTTGGCTAGCCGTTCAAGCCTCAAACTCAATCGACATAATCACTCTGCACAAAATGTGGGAGACGACTGAGAGTGCTTTGTGAGACGCCAATTGTTTTCGATAGACTCCCCAAGCTATCCATCTCGATTGTGTCCTTCATGAGCAATTGTCTTTCCTCAAATCATCACAGCGCTACTTCTTCCCACGTCTCCAGCTTCCGGTCTCAACTGACGCCCGCATCAAATGCACTTTCCCTCGTGTATAGCTTTTCGCAATCATTGAGTATGCTCCGTCAGGTCGCAGCGGGTTGGTCGTTCTTATCAGCTTGTTCCTCGAAACATGGGGTCTGTCGTGGGTTTGCTATCCATGCTCAAGACCGGTGTCTATACGTACGATGTGTCAGATTCGTCGTTGTTTCGCGTACATCAGGAGTGCTTACCGTTTCCCATCGTCGATAACCTAGGCTCCAGATGCAGGGATCCTTCCAGCCCGGAACTTCCTTACCGCCTACATAAGTGAAGTATGTGATGCCAGGTTGTTGGCAATGACCTGGCCAGACGTTTTCAACTCGGGGATCGGCGTGCATCAAGGGCAAGGAAATCCTCTCTTGTTCTTCGGATCTAAATTTGAGACCGTGCCGATTGTATCGGAAGGGGTCCATAGAGACAAACGAACTTGAATCCGAGTTGACCATCACTGAACTCGGGTCGAATTGGGTAATAGTGTTGATGTGTTCTTCGATGTTGTAGCCCTTTTCTAGCTGGACTATCCATCTCAGAGGTTCTCTCCTGTGGCGGTACTATATCAGAGTCCTGTCTCGACTGACTTCGATGTAGTACTTACCTCCCTTCACCGGACTCATAGACCTCTGGGTCTGCACTCTCCAGTCGGCGCCAGTGATAATAGGGCGTCGATATGTGATCGATCATATCGTCGACTTCCTCAGCGATGAACTCAGCGATAAAATCTTCGTCGTCATCATCATGGTATCTACGCATTGACTCTGCAACCTTGGTGAAGTGGTCATCATAGCCACCATTCCTTGCACCTTCAATGAACTTCTCATGCTTGTGGAAGTAGTTCTGGGATACTTTGGTGACAAACCCGACATTGGGGTCGCTGCGAACTGCTCTGATCAGCTCTGTGTCATTCTCTGAGACGGAGACTGTGTATCCGGGGATTTCAGGTCTGTTTTCGATGCTGAGAATTGGTCGGCCGATGAAAATCAGATGGTTGCCAACTGTCTGGTTCTGTTTGAGTCCGACGACCCACATCGAAGGGCGACATGAGTGAGCCAAAGAGGCCAGACTGAGTATGCCGAGTAAGAGAATCGCGAAACTGATCTGATGCATCTTGTTTCTGTGTTGTGTTGTGGAGATGGGAGGAAGCTGGGAGCCTGAAAAGCAGACCACAATCTCGAGCTTGCGCTTCTATTGACGTCGCCTGATTGAATTTCGAACATGACTCGGAAGTGATGGTGAATTGTTTGTCTGTGTAACAAACTCGGTGCAAACATTCGAGTGGATCGGTGTCCAACAGTGAGTCGCACTTTCTGTTTTTAGGTGAAAGGACAGATTCTCAGTCCACGCGGTTTCTCGTGAACTCAATCACGACCGTCCCCTTTCGTTTTATTTCCTCCAGCAATAGTCTTTCGAATCAACTCCGTCAGGCTCTGTTATCATTCATCATGACGACCTCCAGAAACTGGCTGCTTCTGGTCATTCTAGTCTTCCAACTTTTCTGCACCAACATGCTCGCTTGCGCACTTCTTGCTACCACAACCACGGACATTGTTGCAGTCGACCCTGAAGTTCATGAGTACAAGTTTCCCGATGCTGGCTGGACGTAAGTTTTTACTTTCACTCACTATTCGATCACAACCCAGCCCAGCCCAGCCTTTCGAGCTTTCTATAAAAGATGATTCCTCGAAGGATCTGTCATATTCCTCTGCTGATGCTTCTGAACGACTCACATTCTGATATGAGTATAGTTTGGCCCCACACAAGTTCGACGTTTATCTGGGCGACAACCACACACTGGAAAAGCACTGGGAATGCATCGGCCAAGAATTGCCAGTCACTGTCCACTTCAAAGCCATCAACAAATACCGCATTGAATTCATCACTACTGGTGCAGTGAATTCTATCGAGCGCGAAGGCGAGATTCTTGCGTTGATTCGCAGCGATCCCAATGTCGAGCTTGTTTCTCAAGTGTTTTGGACCAGGCTCAGTCTTGGTCCTCATTTCCATGATCATTTGCCCGATGACAATGTTGACTTGCCTCGCGCTCCTATATACGACTGTTCAAGGCATGGATCTCCGGAAACGACACGCTCCAGCAATGTGTTCCCTTGTCGAGAGCGTACAGGCAGGGTCCACTAAGGCCATGATACATTACGGAGGTACGGAAGACACAACCTCAGCATGCACAGCATAGCATAGTTTAACAAAATCAAATCCTTGAACCCCCATATCTATTCGATGTGCACAATTTTACCCACAATTGAACCATAAGAATGCACAGTGATTTCTGGGATTGAAGCTAGCCCACTGAAAGCCACCAGAGGCTCTCTTGTTCTCTCACTTCTGCCATAAGATCTCACATTTTATGTGGCTATCGAAACGCAGGACATTTTCTTGAATCTGTGAACATGTCCATTGGAGTAGGCTTTTCGAGAGGCTCTCACTGGACAACCCACTGAATCCAAAAAGTCTCTTGCATTTTGACAGCTAGAATGTACTGGTCGCGGTGGCTGGCTGAGATGAGGCATATCTACCGCACTTCTTCTCAGCAGCGGTCGCTTCGTGTCCAGCAAAAAGCACAAGGCTTTCCGTAGTCCGACGGCTCTTCTGTGGAAGTCATACTTCAAGCGACTCTCACTGGACATTCTCTTAGATCTCAAATGTACTCTGCATTTTGACGGCTAGAAATCACTGCGCACGGAGGCTGGAGGGCGAGAAAGATATGCCCAGGATTATATGAGGTAGAGTGAGGCTACTCTCCATCCTCCCAGCACCGGCGTTATGCAACTATCAAAATGCACAGTGCTTTTCTGAGTTGCAGCTACATCCAGTGATAGAGTCATGACCGGCTACTCTCATCGGACATTCTCTCGGACTGTAAAAGCATCGTGCATTTTGATGGCAAGAACAGGCTTGCGTAGGGGAGCTGGAGAGGAGTGAACAAGCGAGACAATGCAACTTGACTGGCAAGCGTCCCGATATGTGGTGGTTGGAGATTGAATCACAAGCACATCATTGACAGGAAGACTTTCCAATTCCACACATCAATACAAGACATTATTTAACAACCAAAGAAACAAGAAAGATCCGAGGGGTATATCGTTCGCAAACTTTCCTTAGCAAGAACAATAAAAGACAAACACAAAGCCATCCACCATACATATCATCAGTGACAAAAGTCTAGGTCTAAGCCTGCTTCTCAATCTCGGTCAACTCGACATCTGTGGCAGGCCAGAAGTGGCTGAGGTCGCCGACGGGGAAGTTGATACCGAGACGCATCTCAGCAGCCATGATGACGAAAGTGATGTACCAGCCCAAGATTGCGACGACGAAGAGAAGAGCACCACCAGCCTGTGACAAATGTCAGTATGGAAGTCATCGTATGAGAGCTGAATGGAAGAGACATACGATTTGAAGGTTACCAGCCATGGCGTAATCACCAGTGGCGACGTGGAAGTAAGCACCGGCAAGGATGTAGACGGCAATGGCAGCAAAACCAAAGATACCAGCGAAGATAGCATTAGTCTTGAGGGAGAAGATGAAGTAGGTGACGAAGGCGAAACCCCAGACGATGAGGTAGAGACCGATGGCGTTGTTGTAGTCAGGGCTGGCAGCACCCTCGGCAGCGTTACCGGTGGGAGAGTAAGAGGCAGCAATGCCGAGGGAGGGAAGTTGAATCATGCCGAAAGAAAGCCAGAAGACGCAGAAGAGCGAGAGAGAGTTCATCTACGCGGTGCGTTAGTACTTTCAAAACATGTCGCAGGTAGAATGCAAGCTTACAGTGAAGAAGTTGCCCATGATCCATTCAAAGATAGCAGCGAGACCAAGGAGGACGGGACCGGTAAAAAAGAAGATACCAACAACACCAGCAAGACTGCTAGTACCAGCGAAGCCCATGAGGATCATGGAGAAGGTGAAGGTCGAGATGACGAAACCAGTGAAGCCCATAGGCACAGCATTGGCGAAACGCTTGACGTTGTTGCCATGACGGGGAGTCTTGGGAGTGAGATAAAGCTTCTCGAAAAGCTCTGGTGAGATGGTCATGCCATTGTGAGAAGAAGTGATGTTGAGGTTGTGGTTGTGCGACTTCTCGAAGACAGCATCTGCCGAAGGGCGGTTCACGTCAGTAGCGGTGGAAGACATGGTTCCTAGTGATGAGTGATATTGCGAAAAAGTTGAGCTTAACGCAGGACTGGCAACGGGATTCACACTCTCTTTTATAAATCCCATTCAGTACCTACATTACCTACCCATTGACTGGTTCAATGTTCGAGAGGTTTTAGAACCCACACCGATCTACAGTCAATTTTCCTCATTGCTCGTCGGACTTTGAGCTTGATTAAGCGCGAAGGTCGGTTTGGTTTAGCTGATATCTGAGTAGTAGTATAGTCTCTCTAAAAAATATGCTAGCGGTCCAGATGCTCGGGATGTAACAAGTTCGCTGACCCCAATGGTCTTGGCCGCTCCACTTACCGCGACCGGCAGTAGAGACCGAAACTCGGTCCAATATGGCGTTATGAGGTTGAACAACTGTCCTTCCTCAAGAGGTGTGGGTTGATAAGGACCCTACCTCAACACCATGTGGTCGAGGATCCACATGAGCGCGTGGTCAGATGCATGAGGATCAAAAAAGTTTTGCTCCCTCTTAGGACGAGTAGAGTGAACTGCCACACCTATCCGTTCGAGACTGTCTCCGCGTAGCCCTCTCCATTCTGCGGTGTGTAGAGTATGTTTTCTTGGACGACCGCAAGCCCACGAGCCCCGTCCACAATCATCGTCTTCCTCTCGTCTCAACAACAACCGAGCCATACGCTACAAGGCGCGTTGGTAGCGAGGTGCGAGTCAAGGGTCGCGAGTCGCGACTCAGTGATCGACAGGCTATATAGTGCTTGTTAAGTTCTTAGCCATGGGGCAACGATATCAGGTGAATGATCGATTTGGCAGTGCATGGTAACACTTCGACAAGAACAAGACCTTGGATATCTGAGAACGCCAATTCCAAGAGTGGTGTGACAAACATGCAATGGTAGACAAGCGTGTAGCATGAGCTCGAAGACCTTTGATCTACAGGGACCAGTATCCTCCTTTAGGCTCAAGCGACAGAGCGGACGAGAATGGATGAAAATCAGCTGCCGTCCTTCTCGACGAGAGGAGAGTCATATGAGCGCGGAGCTGGATGGACGAGACGCGCCATCATGTTTAACAAACCACTGACCAGAGCTTGTTGCCGTGTTTGCAGCCGTGCGTGTCGTCGAATCGAGAGGTGATTTGCAGTTCGCAAGACACACGGGTGAGACACGAGTCGATCAGGTCGGCTGCAACTTGCAAAAGGGAAGTCGACTGAGGGCTCTAACGGAAACAAGACTGATAAAGCAGCGGAGGACGGTTCCTTTGCAGCGAAAGTTCGTCGAGAGCTCCGTGCTCGGTAGTTGACGGCGTCGGTCATTCTTAGCCGAGAGCACTGACATTGTCAGTTGACAAGGGTCCATATTGCTCCAATGTCCATTCGTCCACACAGAGTGTTGAATGAGGACGGAAATTGGATTGTGTTTGATCCATATACTTGACCCGAAGTTTGAGTCGAGGTAGCACCTGAGATTCGAGTGGAGAAGTGAGGAGGAAAGAACGGGCGCCTAGGTCCAGTCCTCGGCAGAACCTCCACCGCCTACTCAATCCAGTAGATCTGATTGATAAGATTGACCCGCCCAGCAGCCCCACTTGTGAAACTTGATGTCCGAGGGTCCTGAGGCTGCCGTGTTCCTTTGATGCCAACTACATAACATGGAGACGTTGCACTGCGGATGTCGTACAGCTTAAGGAGCTCATTGGCGCTACTGTGATTCGACCCTCCGAAGGACTGTCCAGATCGGACTTTGTCTTCCATGAACGGGAGTGGAGCAGCACAACGTACCGGCATGCTCAACAGTTTCATCTTCCATGAATGTTCGGCCTAGGGTTATCATCGAGCACAGAGTCCGTTGCTACATCTGGAGACCTGCCAGTGAGAGGCTGGCTAATTCGACCAATTCGATGCGGTAGCTTTGTGCTCCGGCCATTCGGTCGCTTGAGTGTGGTCTTGACGAACACGGATCTCTCTGAAGGAGCGCATCAGCACGTCCTGGTGGATCTACTCCATGCATGTCATGGAGGCATCTCTTCGTTGTTCAAATCGAGCTCTCTGTTGACGATATCTACTTGTCAGAGGAGACGTTCAATGGTTACGTCGATGACGAGATGTACGATGTGCTCCAAGGACGGCCCGGCGCTGGCCATCTAGGTCTTGAGTCTCCCAAATGCACGCGATCGGGATTTGGTCCGGGATAACAGTCTTGGAACTGGGTAGATGCTGACTTCCTTGCACAAAGTAAGCAAGACTGCTACTCACACTCGGAAATAGTCTCTTGACAATCCGGCGTTTAAACGGCCGATCCCACCAAAACTACTGTGTTTTGAAACCTATGTAATACCACCTTAACAATTTTTTAAAAATCTGAAAAATTTACAAGGGTATTAAAATACCTTAAACTGTAGTATACTATCGTCTTAGAAGATTCTGATTGTTGTAGGTCATTATATCTAAGCTCTAAGGTAATATAATAGTATAAAAGTGCTTTGCAAGCAGGAATTCCGCTCGAATCCGGGGATTTCAACTAATTAGCTATGTTTACTAGTAATTATTAGAGACCACAACGCATTAAATCGGCTATGTGCTATGAAAACCAAGTCTTTATATATTAAATAATCACAATACCAATTTTCTAGACTTAAAACGACCGATGTTGTGGTCAAACATGATCGTACATTTTGGTGAGACTTGCGGAGATCACGCGTTTGTGTCAAGAGACTTTATAATTCTATGAGTACATACAACCCGCATGCTGTCAGCGGCGTTTGCTTGGCGAAAGCTTTCCATGTAACTTCACCTCGAACTCCTGGAGACGTCTCGCTACAACTCTTGTAGGCTGCCTAGCTCGATAGATCATGTCGCCCTTGACATATCGGATCGTTAGATACATGTAAACCCAGGTCCTCGCGTGCGTATGGCTGAGATCGGAGCTGGAAAGTTGCTTGTTATCGGGATACAACGATCGGTAGCTTCTGGCTTCAATCATGACCAGGATGATCTTTCAATCTTGTGGTCAAGTCAAGTAAAACAGGAGTTGACCATGTAGTGCATGCCACTGCATAACAAGCGGTTGAGTAACCTCTGTGTTGCAGCTACTTGCTTGGCCCATAGGTGGAAGAGACGAATTAAAATCGCCAAAATGCTGAAGGCCGGTCATTCAGATGCATGGAGTAGTAAATTTGGTCCAATCGACTGCTCTCCATGCAGAAGGTAAATTCGAGTGAAGACAATCCCAGTAACAAACTCGTCATTTCGCGGCAGGAGCGAAGTTGTCGTTTAACTTGCTCACCTCTTCCACAAACGCGGCTTCGCACCTTTCAACTTCTCCAAAAACACAACAACTCGACAAACACCAACAGTTCATCAATCATGGCTTCTTTCTTCGACCGCATCCGTAATGACCATGTCTTCCAGAAGGTTATGCGCGTGATCCAGTTCCTGTCCGCCATCATGTAAGCAAACGGCGCGTCTGAAAACATGAAAATCTCTTGCTAATTGCTCCAGCTCTCTCGGACTGTTCTCGTCCCGCATGTACAAGGTCTATCGCCTCGTCCGCAGCGTGCGCAACTCATCCGGTGCTGTCGAGGGTATCCTCGCTGCTGCAACCCTCTACACCATTATCACTCTCCTTATCAATCTCTGCTTGAAGAGAGGAGCACCAAAATTCCTGCGCTGGTTGTTGATCTTCCTTGATCTGGTGTTTGTCGTCGGTTTCATCGTCGTGGCTGTCTTGACCAGACCCCATGGAGGTCTCAGCAGCCTCTGCGCCACTTCGAGACAGAGAAACGATCCCAACAACCGCGACAACGCTCTGTGCAAACTGCCACTCGCAACCTTCGGTCTGGCCATCTTCAGCACGTAAGTACTCAAGTCGGAATCCAAAGAAGATCCATCTGGCCATGTATCACCACTGACTGGTAGAACAGTATCCTCCACTTCATCACCGCCGTCTTCCACGAGGCCCGCGACCACCACAGAAACAAGAAAGCCTCCCAGTCCGCCGAGGAAGAGATGAAGCGCTCTCAGGATGGCCTGCGCAACTAGGTCAGCCTCTCAAACATCACTCTTTGAAGGACGCGCTTCGGGAATGTTGTGGAGCACTTTCCCGAGGCAGGGGTTTTGCGCTTTCGCGGTCATGTTTGCATCCATGACAATACGGACGGATTGGTGGATTAGTCGTAGAACTAATTGATCATGGAAACCTAATGAACTTGCTGTTATTCTCATCTTCTACACCCCTTCGCATTCGTTATCTCTAGCTGTCCCAATCCTAGAACCTGCTCAGCGGTACATACATGGTTGATGAGTCTCTGGTTGAATTGCTTAGATGAGCCACATTTCAGAGATGAGATTATTGTGGACTCGGCCAGTCATGGTCGGCGTTTGGCAAATCGCGACAGAGCTCTTTGGCCAGTCATTGCAGTTCTCAGTCCTTTGTGGGAATCTAAAATCTCGGATCCATAGTGGTGGATAGATCATGGGCTCAGAACACTTTGTGGAATGGTGTCCAGTTGTGTAGACCCAAGCCTATTCGGAAGTGGGCGGGGTGTACTCGCATAACTTATGCAAGATCTCCACAACCGTGAAGGCAACGGGCTTCGAGTAATCTTGTTGGCAACGTACACCAATACTAATACCAAGACTCTAGCTATCTGTCTTATTCTCTTTGCCGAATGACTATTCACTTGTTGAAGGTACACTACCTGTCAACGACTATGATATCCTAAATATCTTGACGAGTATAGATTTCTACACTTGATTCTATTGCGCGCAATGCGCATCATTTGCGAGCTGTGCTTCATCATCCAGGCGATGTGAAAATCAATCTACAGGATGCTTTAAGTCTATGGCCCAAAATCACACGGTCCAGAGTACTCCAAGTATCTACCGATATATCTAGTGACGGAGTAGAAGGGCTCCTCATGTTATACAAAGACGGGTACGAGTAGGCCATTGTTTTTAGATAGCGGATGCTGGTCAGGGTCATACCAGTTACAAGCCAAGAAGTCACGGTGAGACGCGTGCTCGCGTCCAAAGTTTCATGACGTGGCAGTCTCTTCCAGGTGCTTCCTATGCCTGACTCTACAAGAACTATCCCAGACGCAGATGCGAGCGAGTATGAGAGAACGAGTCCGAAAGTTATTTGCGAGTCGGGTCATGGACCGCCCATGATATCCTGCAGCGCCAATCGCCTCGATGGCAGCTCAACACGAGGGGCACAGCATGTCCTACCTTTACCTGATCGGACGACAAAGACCAGGACAGTCGTGAATGATTGATTGGCGCAAGCGGATCACAACCTAGCGATAGGTCGCCTAGGTGTGTTTTCTTTTGCCGCTGATTGTCCAAATACCATTGGCAAGTAAACTGCGTCTAAAGGCCGACCGGGTGAGGACAGGGACTTCCCATGACGACTTGGCCCAATCAAGTCCACTTGTCTGCTCGAAAGAGGCTCATGGAACAATCAAAGGATGGAAAGATCATCCAGAACTTACGTCCGTAGTTCCCGACCAAATCAGATCTTCACACGACCCACTGGAGGGGACCTTGGGCCCATCGTTTCCACGAATCCGGGATCTTTGAGCTCGGCATTGGATCCGAGGAAGGTGATCTCTCGAGCCAACAGGAGAGTGATCGGATTCAAAGACATGCCGACGTACAATGAGGGGTATGCGGCGAAGAACAACCTGCATAGAAGTTTGATTCAGTCATGCATGCGGTGATCTCGCAGACTCGGTGTGATTCAGATCGTAGTATTCAGCTCAGTTGAAGGCTTGACCGCAGCTTCCTGATCAGCCCTTTGCACGCATTGGGAACTCACACTTGTCCAAGAACGTCACATCAACACGATGACTAGAGAACATGCAAACGACTCAGTTGTCTTTATTTCAGTAAGGCCAATGCCGCGATGGCCAATCTGAAGAACAAGGATGCTGTTTCCGGTCAACGTCCATGCAGATTTTGTGCACAACCTCTTTTGGGAGGTGGACCCACGCTTCCCCAGATTTCGAACTGCTTTAGGACGAAACTACTGCACCAGTTGCATAGAATCGTAACTCGCAAATCGCGATGCGATGCGGCCGATGCCTCTCGATGAGCCGTGAAGAAGCGTTCTTTGCTGAGAAAGAACGCAAGAAGAACAGAATCGAATACTGGGAAGACAATTTTATTATACATCGCATGACAACCCCTGGATCGTACAGGTACACCCCTTCAACAGATACTTCAAGTATAAGGACGAGCTGATCCTTCCTATATTATGCGCGTTAAGCTTTAGCTATCGCGATCAGCCAGCCCCGCCTGCTACGTACTACGTAGCCTCCTTCGTCCTGCAGCAGAACACCTTGCACCGTCGTACACTTGTCAGAATAACCGAACTAGTAAAATCAAATCATCGCTTGATGGTGCGTACACTCGTCTGTCGCTGTGTGCTGGTGCATGGCCTGGTTCGGGAACGTCGTAACCACTTGTGATCAGCAACAGACGTCAGAAGTTTTTTGGTGAGATCTCCCCGCCTGGCCCGCTCCGTTCGTACCAGCCGGCAACCACGACAGGCCAAAACCTTCCACAAACTACGACCATCGACCGCGTTAAACACCACAATCCGAAGAAATTAGGATTTCATCAACAATCAGCATATGTCACCAGCTCGGGAAAACCTTTTGCTGGCGACCATGGCCCAGATCTCATAATTAGGGGGCCATGAGATGAGGACGTTTCTAAGGATCAAAGAGGTTCGGTAGCAACGTCTGCTCAACGACGTAACTCTTTCCATCACGGGCCGTGCCTCGTGGGTACCGAACAAACCAGAACTGGGGAATTCCACTCCAACCACCTCGATCAGACAGGCAACGCTTCCATGCTAACCCAACTTCGTAGAATGCTCATAGATCAGAACACGAGACAGCGATGTTGCCACCAAGTGGTTCTAACTTCTACGATCAGCAGCGCTGTTCCCGAAAAGAAGTCACCCCTTTTACCTTCTTAGGAAGAAACAGGTACACATTGGAAGGCGACAGTTAGCTGAAGCTGATTGCTCATGCATAATACGCGTTTGGTACGCCCCTGCGTCATACAAAAGTCCCCCAGGGCCCCAGAATGGACTGCCATGAGGAACAAGTTCAGCTACCAGCTAGCTGGCCGTTACAAGCTATGATGAAGCTCACAAGGAGTCCCCACCTCCCTAAATGAAACTCTCGTCGATCTCGAAGATGATCAGAACCAGAGTGGTCAAGCATATATCCAATCCGGATCCACCCCGCTCTCTCTTTTTGTCCGTCGATGATGTCGTATGCCACGTCAGAGTAGGTCCCGTTCTCTATTTGAACAGGGTTCTTGTTGCTGCTGCTGCAGTTGCTTCCCTCTATTCCATTACCTCTGGAGCATGCTCGGTCTACGAACAAATCCTCTTAGTACGTATCTGAGTACCTTCCTTGATAGCTACTCGTGTTTCTGCGTTCAAGCAATCTTGAGCTGACTGATTTTCTTCCATCAGACCGCGTCCCTAGCTTTTCTTCCGGACTACCAACAGAAACCCCCTCTAATCATTACATCAACATGGAGCACCAATACCAATCACCGGCTATTGATAGCCTCTTGGTTGCAAAGAAACGTAAAGACTCCGCAGCGGATGAGCCATCTCCGCAGACACCTACAGGCAGCGGTTTCCTCAATCGCCGACTCGATTCAAGCTCGATGGCTCACAGATCCTTTTCGAACCACGGATCTCCTACACGCAACCAGGACAGTCATGCTATGCACATGGAGTCAAGAATAGTCAAGGAATTTGACACAATCGATGCCACGCTCATGAGCAACATGACCATTGAGATCTTCTCAGACTACATTGCGCGAGAACGTCTCAGCTCAATGCCTCACAGGGGTAGTCTCTGGGATCGAGTGCTACGATGGGCCGAGTTTTACGCTCTTCAGATTGATGCTTACGCTAAGAAGATCGGATCATTCGTCCCCGAAAGCCATTACGCAGCAAGACAGATCTACACCTTGCTTCGCTCGCTGCTTGAGCTCGGAGAAGTCAACGCTGGCGCTCTCAACACGACCTTCGGCATATTTTACAAACTTGGCCTCTCTTTGTCGTTCTTGTCTTCTCACGAGGCACAGCTCAGTCTGAGCACCGATATCCGAGAGGATGTCAGCAGAGCCTTCCGCGACATTCACCTATTGGTGTTCGATGTTGCGTCTTACTACCAAGGATCTGTTCGCGGTCTCTCGCGCGGCTCTGTCACTATCGACTTCACTTTCCTCTTCCGAGAGCACCTCAATAACTTCAACAACCGCAAGAACCGGTATGTATACCTTTGATGTCTTGACAAGAGTTCGCATCGCTAATGGTATTCAGTATTATGAACCACATCTGGAGCCACGCTCTAGGAGGCGATGCTTCCAGGGACGTACATGAGATCCGCAAATGGCTGGATCAAAGAGCCTTTCTCTTGCGAAGCATCTCTGCTGAATCTCTGACTTACGCATCCCAATACGACGAGTACACTTGCGAGTGGTTCCAGAGACACTTGCTTGAGTTCACTCGCAGTGATCAAGATATCCTCGCCATCACCGGTCCACCCGGAAGTGGTAAATCAGTGCTCTCTAGCTGGATCCAGGAGAGGTTGCAGCGCCCCCTAGATCGTAGAACTCACAGCACCGTGATGTTCTCATTTGACTCCGACATCCCAAGCGAAACCACTTCGCTTGCACTGGCCAAGAGCCTGACGCTACAGCTCATGGACATTCGTCTTGGTAACGTTCGTATGTTCCAAGCTGTTGTCGAGGCCTACAATAGCAACAGCTCTGTTGATATGGAGAACCACCTTTGGGCTGCTATCGATGCTGCCTTCTCCGACTTCGCCGAACCTACCATGATCATCATTGATGGCCTGGACCAACTCCGCGACAACAAGAAGCAGGTCTGTGAACGTATGGCGAGACTCTCGAGCGCTCACCATACCCTCAGATCTGTCATTCTCTCCAGACCCAATACTCTTCCCGAGAGTGACAAGACATGGAGAACGTTCGAGATCAAGCCCGATCACGTTTACGAAGACGTCCAACACGTCGCAAAGACTCAGCTCCAGAGCTGCACAGCTCTCCATAAGAAGAAAGAGACTGAGAGACACGCAATCCTTGAACGCCTAGTCAAGACTGCCAATGGCTCTTTCCTCTGGCTTAAGCTGGCAATTGACGTTCTCAACTTATCCAAGCTGCCCGAGGATCTAGACAAGAACTTGGAAAAGCTTCCAAAGACGCTTGACGAAATCATCAAGCAGCGCGCTGGTTTCGTCGATTTCACGGACAGTGACGTGAAGCTCTTGATCTCATACATGATGGTGACCGAGAGACCCCTGTCTATCAACGAGCTTTATGACGTTCTACAGGTCGACCTCCAGAAGAAAATCAACACGCACCGCGACATTAATCTCAAGAGCAAGTTCGAAAAGACATATGGATTGCTGCGTCCCAACAACAACGGTCTTGTGAAGTTCTTGCATCCTGCGATCAGAGAGCACTTCATCGCTGTTCAGATCAAGGGGGAGAAGCTCTTGCCCCACAAGGAGGCCCACACCGATCTCACCCTTAGACTGCTCACTTACAGCAAGGCTTGTCTGACAAAGCCTCATGATGTCTCCCTTGAGCCTCTGCCTCATGGTGAAGTCGAACGTCTGTTCATTGAACACGATCTCTTGGAATACGCTGTTCGTAATTGGACCACCCACTTCCGTCAGTCCACTTTGTTCAAGCCATCAGGACCCTTTGGCTTCTCGCCCGAGATTAAGGCTGCCTTCCCAACCTCCCCTTCTATGCCATTGCTGGAGTGGACTTGTTGGGATGCCCAGTTCCCTACAAACGAGCTTCTGCCCGTCCATGATCTCTCCCAACGTATTCGCTCTGAGGTCTTCCAGGAGAAACACGTCGTTACGTTGCAGAGTCTTGTTGCTTGCGCTTACGTGTACCACATGTACTCGTCTCCTACTTCAGCAGCACCATACTTTGTTCGTGCTTCGCGTGTCAGTCAGCATGTCTTGCCTAAGTGGAACAGGATCACGGTGACTTTGACTGAGACCTTCCTGACCATCACAGACTCGATGAAGTTTACAAGCCGTACTGAGCTTATGACCTTCAGAGAGGAGATGCTCAAGTTCATCGTCACAGCCTACAAGCATACCCATGGTGATACCAGTGATGTGGTCATACGCTTCACCAAGACACTGGCCGAACTATACACTGCCATCCATGAAGAGGAGCATGCCACACAGTGCTGGAAGGAACTCCATACAGTCATCACCAACAAGCACGGTGAAGGCTCTGACTTTGAGAGAGAAATCAGCGGCAAATTGATGGTCGTTCTCAAGGGCGATGAAGATTTTGAAGTCGGAAGATACCGTCGCGATATCTTCGCTGTTGGCGATGAAAGTACCGTTGTTTGGGATACCGCCCGGATCCAGATGTTCTTGAAGCTGGCACAGGCCTGTGAGCACCGTAAGGAGCTGCACGAAGCCGAGGAGCTCTACGTTACACTATGGACTCGCCTTCTTGAGCTTTGCAGACATGAAAGCTCTCACTCAGTCGAGGTCCGCATCAGCATGCTCCAGATCGCTGTCGAGTACGTCCATTTCCTCCGCAGACAACAACGTACGGAAGAGGCGAAGAATGTCCTCATCGTCATCTGGACCGAACACAAGCATTATGGATGCGAGTCTGAAGCCTTCTATCAGGAATTGACCGCTATCGCTAAGCTTATGAGGACTCTTGAGCTTCACAGTCTATCTATCTCTGTCCTTGAGCGCGTCTCGAACGTTTATAAGGCAGTAGGCAAGCACGAGAGCAGCTACGCGCGCGAGTGCGAAGCAACTATGATCGAAGTCTTCCAGGAGAGTACAGAGAAACACTCTTCTTCAACCTCCCGGAGCGAGACTAGCGATGAGATGGAGACGGTCGTACGCAGGATGTTCAGCTCATCGACCACTCTGTCCACTGAGACGATCAAGATCGCTAGGTCAGCGGTTCACATGCATATGAGACAGGAGCGCTGGTCTGAGGCAATCAGTTTGTTGACCCGAACTCTGGACCTCATGAAGTTTACAGGCTCTTGGGGAGGCGAGGTTTGCTTGCCTAACGACTACGCCGACGAATCCATCGAATTTGCCCTTGACCTTGGGAAATGTTATATGAGAAGCAAGCGCCATCAGGAGAGCTTGGCAGTCTACCTGCAGCTCTGGCAAGCGGTCCGCAGCTCTTGCGGCATCGACGACAAGCGCAGAACGGTCATTCTTGAGGTCTTGGTGCAGAACTACACCGAGCACAAGAGATGGAGAGCTCTGGTCGAGCTCCAGAAAGACCTGCTGCTTGAATACCGTAGACACCTTGGCAAGTCGCATGAACGCATCATCGGTCTATTGTACTTCCTTGGTGATCTGACCCTCGAGCATGGTCATGGATACCCCGAAGACTACTATCGCGAGATTGTTGACATTATTGGGACATCCGACACGAAGCTGTCTTTCAGGGCCTACAAGAGATTAAGCCAAATCTACTACGACGAGAGCAATTGGGTCGAACTTAGAATTGTTTGCGACGTCCTCTGGACCCTGCTTACCACCCAGACCAAGGAGCACGACTACGACGAGAATTACGTAGAGCTTCTGTACATCAGATACGCCTATGTTCTCAAGCACCACAACAGAGGAAACGGTAAGTTGGATCACAAGCACTTGGCCATCGTCGCACAGCAATACCGCGATATTTGCGTCACAAAGTTCGGCTCTTCGTCTGCTGTTGCTATTCGTGCCAGAATCGAGTATGCTTCGGTACTTATGGAGGACGAATCAACTAAGGTCGAGGCAGTCAACGCTTACGAGGAGATCATCACGACCACCAAGAACAGCAAGGCCACTATTGACGAGACAACGATGTCAATGGTCAAGAGCCGTATGACAGAAGCCTACGTGCACGTCCACCGTAAGGGCATATCCTCTGCTGCAACAACCGAAAAGGCCATTGCCGTACTTCAGGAACATTTCCAACAACTGAAGAGTTCTCATGGAGTCGCACATTCGGAGGCCCTGTCTGTCCTCAACGAGCTCATCTCGATGCGCTACAAGACGAAGAAGACGGACGAGGATGAGCAAAGTATTGTTCGCCTCTTGCAAGAGCACACACTTGAAATCCTTACCAAGGAGAAACAATCTCAGGTTCTATTCGAGGCAGCAAACGCCATCAGTGCCATTTATATCACTTGCGGTTATCATGCTCAAGGTCTCGAACTCGTGCAAGCTGCCAGACGCCAGATCATCTCGGGTCACTCAGAGACTAAGAGCGGCTTCAAGCTCGATAAGTCAGTTGGCCGCATCGCTTTCGTGTTCCTTGTCACGTTCGAGCTGGCGCTCAGAGGATCTTCTCACAACTATTCCGAGGTTATGGCAGATTGGCTGACCGAGGCTGTGCTGTACGACAACTACTCTCGTAGTCTGACCACTCAATCAAAAACAGAGCTTCTGCTCCTGCGCAGTGCTCATCTCAGATCCTTCTGGGTTGTTCGCTCTCGCTACGAGGAGATTGAGGTGTTGGACTCGCGCGTCTTCGACATCTTCAACAAGCAGTTCGGCAACGCTCTCAAGACTAGACCTGAGATGATCAAGGTCTTCCTGACAGCACTCCTTGTTCACATTGGATCTGGAGATGCCTACGACATTCATGTCGTAAAAGCTGCTTCTATTGCGGGCAACAGCAAGGTCGAAGAGTTGATTCAGAAGGGCAAGTACCAGGAAGCCGCAGAGGTCGGCTACTGTACATTCCAATTTGTAATGACCCAGGGCGGGTACCAGCAAGCTGGAATGATCGGCTACGGCTTCAAACTCGCCAAGTACATGACCGCCAGAGGCAACCTTCCTGCCGAGATGCACACAAAGATGCTGCAAGCCAGCAGGGAAGTCATGGCCGAGGTATTGAACGCTTGCAAGGCTCTCAATGTCAACTTCATGCAGTTGCACGACCACGAGCTCAACGATCTTGTCGAGCTTCTCGGTGAGCAGGAGAACTACAAGGAGCTTGAGATCATTCTTGAGTCCCTGTGGAAGTCTCGTCATGGCCAGAAGCACTGGTGCGAAGACACCCTCATCAACCTTGGTGTCCGTCTCGTTATCTCGCGCCATCTCGCCTCTAGCCATGGCCACTCTCACGGTGCAATCCACCTTGCTGAGGATATCACCTACAACTTGCGTCGCGTGCTCGGTGGCCTTCACCCTCACACCCTCAAGATGTCGACTTTGCTTTCGCAGCTCTACACTAGTGCCAAGTTGTACAGTGACGCTCTCAACGTACATGAAGAGATCATTCAACTCATTGTTTCCGGAGATGATGGTGACGACCGTACCATCGATGTCGTTTCCGCCTCCGCCGCTCGCCAACAAGTCGATCTCCTCAAGGCTGCATATCAACGCAACGGCGGTTGGGTCAAGTCCCCCGACTTCTACAGAAAGCTCATCAACAACCTCACAAAGATGTTCTCGAAATCCTCCGAGTTCAAGAACATCCAACCCGTTCAAGAATGGCAAGCAAAGCCTGACAACAGCACTGCCAGCATTGGTATCTTTGAGAAGCCTCAGCAGTGGATGTTTGTCGTTCAAGACGACATTTTGCCTCTGGAGGGTGGAAAACAAATTCAAGGCACGACTGCCGAGGATGGATTTTCGCGTGCACCTTTGCCTATGAAGAAGATCAAGCAGTCCGGTTGGAGTTTGAGACGTATCTCTGATCTCTGGGGTATGAAGCAGCAGCCGAGTGTTGGAAATCTGCATGCTGAGATTACGTATTGATTGATGAGATGATGATGGGATATGTTTCATTTGTTGGAGTTTGATACTTTTTGGTTCCGCTCGTAATGACTCTGTAGTGTTTACTTTTATTCTTATGCATTCATGATTTTCATTCTTACGTCAATGCTCTTACGTCCAGTGGTTTCGCAATTACTTTGAGCCCATGCACGTGTCCAATCTAATTGACAGGGCCTGCGACGGGAGCTCGAGAATTGATAGCTCTCAGCTGCTGGAAAATTCAAGCCTCGAGCACTCTGAGCGGCTTCACGACTCAAGGCCCAATGGAAAGTGCGACCAGGAAGTTCTTAATCCATCTGTAATATCATCATGCAAGACAATCATGCCTCTTTCCCAATTCGCCGATGTGTTGTACAGTACATGTAACCAAACACTTCTGTCAAACAATCACCCTCGAACGCTCTTTTCACTCACAGTCCACTTCGCCGGACTCTTCAGCCCCGCCCTCTCAGCCTGCCCTTCCGTCTCCTTGGCCTTTTGATTAACCGAATCCATCTCAAAGCCCGCGATTAATTTATACTGCTTGCCCACACCTTCCAATTCCTCCTTTGGGATCACATCAAAGATGTTTTTGAATCCATCTGGCGCTCTTTCGTGAGCGAGTTGCAGAACATGGTCGGGTCCATTGGCTCTGTTTGCCATGACGATTTTGGCGGTGGGTGGGAGGCGGATGGCTTGGTATTGTTGGAGGGCGAGGGAGATGTCGGCGGGGTTGTTGGAGAGGCAGGCGGTTAGTGCTTCGGCGTCGATAATGGCTTGGGAAGCGCCGTTGCTGCCGATTGGGCTTTTCGATGTTTGTCAGTGAAAGTCCTGAGAAAGTGGGCTTGAGGTCAGAACTTACTACATAGCATGAGCAGCATCTCCAAGTAGTGTAAGCCTTCCAAAACTCCAGCGATCAACAGGGTCACGATCGCTCATGGGGAACTCATAGACCTTATCCGTATCATCGATCAACTGCTTCATACTCAATCCACCACACTGCCAGTCTTGGAATGGCCCCTCGAATTTGGACTTGGGAACCACATTCGTCCAATCCACAGGCGGAGGTGTAAGATCAGGATCGTTCTTGTCCCTAACCCGCAGCTCGGCAATCCAATTTACCAGACTCTTGCCATTGCGCATGGAAGTGCCAGAGATAGGATAGGCGATGAATTTCTGATCTGCATGACCTGCCCAAACCATCGATGCTCCTGTCAAGTAGGGCTCTTGCTCGTGACAGCCTCGCCATAGGATACGACCTGAAAAGCGCGGCGGGCCTTCGTCTGGGTAAAGCAATTTACGCGCTACACTGTTGATGCCATCGGCTGCAATCAACACGTCTCCAGTCATTTCCGGGATCTCCGGCTGCAGGGCCAAGTCACTTTTTCGTACGAAGCGAGCGGTGATTGTGTCTTTAGGGCTGTCTCCCAGCATGTCATCATCCTGCTCGAAACTTGCGAGTGCGTGACTTAGATGAACACGATCGGAGCCTAGACGTTCTTTGACAGTGTCCAGAAGCAGGATTTGGAATTCGCCGCGGTGGATACTGAATTGAGGTACAGCGTAGCCTGCACTTTCACCTCTGGGCTCACTCAAAATGTCATCTCCATGACGGTTGTAAAAGTTGAGCTCCTGAGTCTCAATGGCAGTTGACTTTAGTGCGGGCAGAAGACCGAGGTTCCTCAAGATGAGAACTGCTGAGGGTTGGACATTGATGCCTACACCGAGTGTTGTGAGGTTCGACGCAGCCTCGAAAATATGGATGTCTGTGAAGCCTGCTGCGTGGAGAGACAATGCTGTAGTGAGACCTCCAATACCAGCACCAGCGATGATGATCCTGGGCTGTTTGTCCGGAAGAAAAGGCATGATTATGTCGTTTCCTCCACGCGAGCAGAGAATAAGTTGGTGACTTTCGGCCTTCCGATTGATGTGTTCGTGAGACGTCGATTCTTAGTATGCTATAGGAAGAGTTCTATTCAGCAATTGAGTTTCCAGTCCAGAGAGACAGCAGAATAGCACGCAATGATGGAGTATGTTTGAAAAGTCAATTGAAGAGAGGAGAAACGGATACAATTGCCATTCAGAGGTCACTGCCCCGTGATATATTAGGTACGTCTCGATTTACCGTCGTCGTCCATCCCACGTCCCGGTTTTGGCTATTTCGATTGCCGAGGTTTGGAGTTGATGGTGAGAACTCCGGGGTCGGAGACGAACCAACAAGCCACGACTTGGAGAGTTCAGGCCTTTGTCCGTACATTACTCTATGGGAAAGAGAGAGCTGCTTCTCATCTCAAGGGACTTGTCGAGAATACTGTCGTTCTGGCATGAACGGATTCCTGCTACATTGCCATCGTAGAGATGTGTTGGTCGGAAGAGCATATGGACGTCGCTATCAGGCAGCTGGTCTGTGTCAACGTTACTAACAGACTTGTGCTTCGAGCGGGTGTGTTCCCAACATCAAAGGAACGAGTGCCGAATCCTAGAGCCTCTCTGCCCACCATGGCTACCATCACTCGCTATTGGAATGCACAATGTGTTGAAAGTAGATCTAGGCTCAGAGAGGGAACGTTACAGTGGTTTTCTGCTCGAGTTAGCACACTGTGCTCTCGGCAAATCTTGTTTCTCCATGACTGTCGCAAGGCATGCTGCTTGCAAGTTCACATGGTCACGAAAAAGTCACTGCACAGGGATGTGATTCGTGTGGTTGAAGGTCGTGAATTCGTCATAATCATGGCTATCGCAGTGGTGGTATCATCCCAAAAATCATCCATCCCATTCTATCCCATGTTGCCGATTGTCGGTCTTGTTGGCTTTGCCCAAATGTTGTGAGATGTTTAAGCTCTGGCCTGCTTGTCGAGGTCGGCCTCAACACCACGCTGCTGAGTCTTGCCCTCGTCGTGCTTGGCCTCGTACTTGGCCTTGTCAGCCTGGTTGCCAGTGACGCTGGCGACGGCACCACCGACGGTACCAGAGACGCGGTCGGCAATACCGGAGCCGAGATCGTTGAGTTGTCCCTTGGCCTCTTGCTCCTTACCCTCGGCGTTCTGCTGAACACCCTGCTTCTTCAAAGACTCGTTGCCGACGAGGTTGCCGAGGGCCTCCTTGCCAGAGCCGACGGTCTGGTTCCAGGAACCCTCGCTGCGGTTGGGATCGTTTTGGGCGATGCCAGAGGCGGAGACGCTGTAGCCGCCGACGTTGGCACCGGCGTGCGAAGCATCGTGCTTGATCTCGGCTTCGGCCTTCTTGTTCTCGCCAGCATTCTGTGGTGTGTTAGCTTGGACCTGGTGCTGAGGAATGGAGAAGAGGATAGATCATACCTTGTCGGCGTTGCTACCGATGAGAGAGCCAAGGGCGGACTGAGCGGCGCCAGAGGCAGAGTCAATGTACGACTGGAGAGTGGAGGTTTGCTTGTCAGACATGTTGATGTTGTTGTGAGAAGGTAGGGTTGTGGTTGTGGTTGTGGTTGTGGTTGGATATGAAGTTCGAACTTGTAAAGCTTTAGAATGATGGGATAATGAGTAGAAATTCTTTGCAAGAAGAAGATGAAGGCTTATATAAATATTTCTCGAGTTGTTATGATGGTCCAACTTTCACTTGGAAGCGTGTTTGCATGTGAAGCCAATGACTTCATTGTGGCTGAAAGCTGCTTGGACCCTGTTTTAACGAGTGGCTAGGACCATATGACTTCACTGACTCCTTTGACAGCCATGATAGACCATTCTAGAACTCGTCACTTGCTGGCTGGATATTCGTGGAATGGTGTGCTGTCTTGAAAGTGCATGTGGTCATCTTAGTAGGTGTTACCACCAAATCATGCTGCTCGTCTCACTCCTGATCTATATCCACATCTCTGCATAATGCCGCCAATAGGGCACCAGCTTCAGAGCCTCCTGACCGAAAAGAAGATCCTCTTCGTTCCCTCCTTGTGCCATGATACCTTGTTTCCAACAAGAGGCCAGTCTTCCAGAGTAGCATTCACCTCCCATTGCGTGCCGGTTTCCTCTCCAATCTCCTCCCACATCTGCTTCCATGACTCCACGTTTTGCAGGAACATGTTGCCGCTTCCACTAGCCGATGATTCTTCCTCGTGAGCTCTGACGTTGCCCACTTGACGCCCGACTAGTAGTGAGTCCTTTTGTGGCTTGAGAAGCTGGACTACGCGTCTCGCAATCTTCTTCTGTCCTTCATAGCCGAACAGATGGAAGAACGACGACGTGTGAAGGATGTCGATTTTGCCTGCCAAAGGCGCAAGGGCAGATTGTGATTCAAAGACATCTGCCGCGATGAATTTGCTATTCAGCTTGTCCTTGTCTTTGAAGAGATCGTATCCGAGATCCAAAAACCCTTGGTGAAGGTCACTGCCGATCAAAACACTGCCAGGAACTCCATCATTTACAAGACGACGAATGTCTTGACCAAAGCAGCATCCCAGATCGAGATACTTCTCGTTGCCAGACTTGAGTCTCTGGAGAATTTCCGGATATTCATGGAAACCTCCCAAGGGCATATCCAGGAAGCGAAACTGGCCGATGCAGGGGTACGGGAAGACTTCCCATGCTGTGTCTCTCTTGCTGGATGTCAGCATCAAATTGTCGCATAGGGATTCAATCAAGCGTGGTTGTGATTGAATACTTCCGCCTGATCATTACAGCCGCTACACTTACAATTCTTAGGACATGCGGAACGACTTGATCAGAAGGTATGTTGCTGTAAGTCTCAAGGACCGACCTGGCTTGAGCATTCACATCTTCCAGCTCGGGCTGGAACCAGTCGACACTCTTGTCTTTCGTACCAACAGCTGTCATGTTGTTTGAGTAAAGGGAGAAGGTGAGGTGATGATGGACATGAAGCTTCGTGCTTTAACACAGGCATGGATAAACGGCAGCTGACAATTACAGTAACTGTCGCCACGCTCTCGTGGGGAGCTTGGACGATCAATGTGAAATCATACAACTGTCATTCCACAGATGGTCCTCGTTACGGAGAGTGTGCTTGGTAACGTATCACAGTGATGATGATAGCTCCTTCCTGAAGTTGTGGCTTCAAAGCAATAAAGTTGTGTTGCATCGGCGCGTACAGATGGGTCCAAGTTTGCGGAGAAGCGACATTGTTGCCTTTAGGCGACACTGGTGCCTATTTTGACTGTCGCTGAACATTACCCATGACAATCAGGCATTTCTTATCTGTTCGCGACAAACATGCGACCTCCAAAAGCATTCATTGGCGTTGATGGATCGGAATCATCCCAAAAGGGAAGAAAAAGGGAGAAAAATGATATAAATTTGCTCAGGTCCCCCGTGCCCCCGCAATGGCCAAGCACGGGCAGGAGCGGGCGCAGAAAAATTGGACCAACAACATCTCTAGACAATCAGACTCATCATTGCTTCACGTATTGCTCACATCGCTAGTAGACGACTACCAGCGTATTCACGACTCTCGAAAGCCCCTATTTCTATCCTTTCGAAACTTCCCTCCGCAACAATGAGCGAAATCACTCACCCCACCATCAAGGGTAGCTAAAGCTCCACATAATGCAGTTGAAAGAGAATGGAGGCTCATACACAAGGCAGATGGCTGGTTCCGCGAGATCTCCAACATGTGGCCCGGCCAGGCCATGACCCTCAAGGTCAACCAGGTCGTCCACCACGAGAAGTCCAAGTACCAGGATGTCCTCATCTTCGAGTCGACCGACTACGGCATGGTCCTCGTCCTCGACAATGTCATCCAGTGCACCGAGCGCGACGAGTTCTCGTACCAGGAGATGATCACCCACCTGGCCATGAACTCCCACCCCAACCCCAAGAAGGTCCTCGTCATCGGTGGTGGTGACGGTGGTGTCCTCCGTGAGGTCGTCAAGCACGAGTGTGTCGAGGAGGCCGTCCTCTGCGACATTGACGAGGCCGTCATCCGTCTCTCCAAGAAGTACCTCCCCGGTATGGCTGTTGGCTACCAGCACCCCAACGTCACGACCCATGTCGGTGACGGCTTCAAGTTCCTCGACGACAAGAAGGGCGAGTTCGATGTTATCATCACTGACAGCTCCGACCCGGAGGGCCCCGCCGAGGCTCTGTTCCAGAAGCCTTACTTCGAGCTGTTGAAGGGTGCCCTGAGAGAGGGCGGTGTCATTTCTACCCAAGGTTGTAAGCACCCTTTCCTTGTCCCCTGACTTATCTTCGATCACTCTTCGCTTCGTCAAACCCCACCCGAGACCAGAAGTTGCTGACTTTTAGAAAAGCCGAGAACCAGTGGCTCCACCTTCCCTTGATCACCAAGCTCAAGCAGGACTGCAAGCAGGTCTTCCCCAACGTCGAGTACGCCTACACCACCATCCCCACCTACCCCTCTGGTCAGATCGGCTTCATGGTCTGCTGCCTTGACGCCAACCGCAACCTCAAGAAGCCTGTGCGCCAGTGGTCCGAGGCCGAGGAGGACAAGCTCTGCAAGTACTACAACAAGGAGATCCACGAGGCTGCCTTTGTTCTGCCCAACTTCGCCAAGAAGGCCCTCAAGTAGATGGATGATTTACGACACAAAATGGTCGATCAAGACGCTGTGCTTTAGACGTTTTCACAAGATACCAATGACATTACCTGCACTCCTTGCGGCCTTTCTACTCGATACACGATGATTACAGATGTACCTACCTGTGACGGGAAAGTCAAGTCCAGGTTGAAGTGCTCGGGGTGCTTATGTGATGGTTGAACACTGGTACGAGTAGCTGTACCTTGCTCGCTTCGCTTGTCACGACCAATGCCCAAGCCAGGCGATTACCAAGACGCAAAAGTGCCCGATCTGTACACAGTGGCTTTGCTGACTCTTGAAGCCCTCCTCATTGCAAGCGCCGAGATGCGCCTGCCGACGTGCAAGCAGTCCCACCCGAATCATGGTGGAGTGGAGCCTTGTTATGGTCATGAGGATACATGCTGCAAAGTCTCTTTCTCACAACCGTGCCGTCTTCTTGCAAGAGCCGGTGTCAATACAACTGGCCGAGTCGTGTCCGATGTACGCGACAACGTGATGAAGGGTCGGTGACCAGACCGCGATATTCTTTCTATGCATCAAGTCAAGCGACCGAAAGGCGGAGGATAATTCGGCTGGGGATACACGGGACGAAATGCATGCATATGCACCTCTCTATTGGTCCATTTGTCCGAATTTTCGAGTGCAGCAGGGCTCTTTTTGCTGAGCAATTCTTGCATTTGCCATTTCCCTTCTCTTTTGACAGCCACCTGTTTCTTTACCTCGAGCAAGGGCGAGCGGGTTGAAGCGCCTCATGATGGCAGGTGCCGCAGGTGCATTGTCGACATGATTGACTGCATGACAGATCCAGATCATGAGCCTTCTGACGACTTGATTTCGACGACGCGCAATCGCGGGTTTAAGATTCCTCGGAGGACAGTTGTGAGGAGAGCATTGGCTATAATTCTCCGAACAGGCAGTAGATTTTTCTTTTAGTCTTGACGCTGGGTGGAGCAACAAAGGGCGAGGGCGAAAACCAACGAGTCGACTAGAGCAGGACAGGTGAAGTGATGGTTCTTTTCAGCTCCCCAATGTTTGCCGCGTAGCAAGGTACAGCAGGAGTAGCAGGGGAGGAACAGGGATAGCGTGTTTCGAAATGCGCCCTTGCTGGCCTTGTTCCTGCGCTAGCCACGCCATCCCCATGCTGACACGTTTGGTACCTTGAATCTTAACACCACACACATCAAGAAAAGCTGCCGTCGCCGGTAAACTTGAGATGCAGGTCAGCAGCCGGAAGCTCAACCTCGAGGACAACTTTGGCGACGTGAGAGAGGCGAAAGCTGTTGCCTCTCGGCTTACTCGTGCTGTGCCCTCGTCCATCGACGCCTCTCCTGAGGTGTGCGCAAGTGAAGCCGTCTTGACTCGGCCAGATTAAGCTCATTCGGTTGATCTTCCGTGGATCTGGCCGTGCGGCCGCGTACAGATACCTGAATCCTGACAGTCGTGATGGAGGTGGGGAGCTTCATCTCTCAAAGATCCACTGTGAAGCAAAATTCAGCTCGCCAACAGCGAAGGAAAGAAGGCAATTCCGCGCGATGAACGACACGCAGGCCGGGTCCCCGGGCTTGCATGGACTCTGCAGCATCTCGAGTGCGGTCGATGGCAGTTGCGATGGGAAATGAAGAACCAGAAAAGCAGACTGCGGCAGCAAGCCGAACTCCCCACTCCCGGCTTCTTGCTGGTTCGCGAACGGTTGCATATTCTCCTTTGGTTGCTGTGCCCCTATTTCTCCAAAACAACCAACACAACAATTTCAGCTTGTTGGTTTATGAGAGCAAACTGTTTCGAACGACATGGCGCAATTGTGAAACAATCACCTGGTCAAGTTGGAGCCAGCGCCAAACTACAGTTTCTGGTTCTCGGAAGCGCGGCGGCTCTCCAGTCACACTGATGGATGCATCTTTCAAGGTGGGTACTCTGCAGCGGGAATGGCGCTGCTGGCGCTCTGGACTCCCTGCAATCTCTGGGATCCACGCTGTCACTTTTTTCCCGCCGCATGGCTTTCCTCACCTTCCCTGTAGGGGCACGGATCAAGGCCTTGAAACTCAAAGTGCGCCTTTCTCACCTACCTTTACTCCTATATGTATCAAGCCATGTTCCCCCAGTCTTGAATTCATCTATTCCGATCATCCTTTCTTCGTTGCTCCTTCTAGGTCTGTGACCTATTCTTTCTTTAACCAAAAGTCCTTGCTAGGGCTAGTCATTCATTCACCACTTACATTCATTCGCTCTTTCGACCTCTCCCCTTTCAGGATTTGATATCCTCGCTTTACCTCTTCAATTCCAGCTTCTATATCCAACTTCACCATGTACACTTCTACCAAAGTTCTCGGCCTGGCTGCCGCCCTCGCTGCGCCTGCTGCTGCATTCTTCCGTATGCCTTGCCCTGGACGTATTGTTACTGAGCGTGCCGACCCTATTGTCTCTCCGGGCCAGGTTGCCGGCCACGTTCACACCATCTCCGGAGGCAATGGCTTCAAATTCGAGATGGACTACGCCGATGCTCGTGCCTCGGACTGCTCGTCTTGCCCCATCAAGCAGGATCTTTCCAACTACTGGACCCCTGCTCTGTACTTCCAGCACCAAAATGGATCTTTCGAGAACGTACACCAGTCCGGTGACGGTACCGGTGTCTATGGTGGCATGACTGTCTACTACCTTCAGCGTGGCGGTCCCAACAACGATGAGCTCAAGGCCTTCCCCGAAGGTTTCCGCATGCTCGCTGGTAACCCCTTCAAGCGTAACCACACCGACGATTTTGCTTCCGAGGCTGTCAGCTTTGTCTGCCTCGACTACAGCGGCGGCTCCAGCACTACTGACGGTCTTCCCGACAAGAAGTGTCCCGATGGTCTCCGCGCCCAGGTCTTCTTCCCTTCGTGCTGGGATGGTGTCAACCTTGATTCTGCTGATCACATGTCCCACATGTCCTACCCCGTTGGTGGTAGCTACGACAGCGGCAAGTGCCCTGACACTCACCCCGTCCATCTGATCTCCATCTTCTACGAGGTCAACTACAACACTGGCGACTTCGACGACGAGTGGTACGGTAGCGGTCAGCCTTTCGTCTTTGCTCAAGGTGACCCCACTGGTTACGGATTCCACGGCGACTTTGTCAACGGTTGGGACGTTCCTACTCTCCAAAAGGCCATCGATGAGTGCACCAACGACAGCGGCCTTCTCTCCGACTGCCCTGTCTTCGACTTGTTCACCACCAAGGAAAGTCAAGCTTGCATAATTCCTCCTCAGGTTGACGAGCAGGTCACCGGTATGCTCAGCGCTCTTCCCGGATGCAACCCTGTGCAGCAGGGCCCTGGCCTTGCCTCTGTCCAGAGCTGTCTTAACACCAACAGCAAGGTCGCAACTGTCGGTGCCTACCAACAGTACTACAAGGACGTCACTTCTTCTCTCAACTGGCAGTATGTTGGTTGCGGTACTGACAGCCTCAGCGGCCGTACCTTGAACTCTGCATCGACCAGCAGTGGCTCCATGACTGTCGAGACCTGCATTGCCTTCTGTGAGGGCAAGGGCTACAGCTATGCAGGCCTCGAATACGCTTCTCAGTGCTACTGTGGTAACTCTGTCGCTTCTGATCGCGCCCCTGTGACCGGTGTTCTTGGTAACTGCTTCTCGCCTTGCGCTGGTGACAGCACCGAGTACTGTGGCGGTGGTAGCGCTCTCTCCCTCTACCAGAGCTGTAAGGGCACTTCCAGCTGCAAGAACAACGACTACACCGGTCCTGCCGGCGCTGCCGTCTCTGTCGCCTCTTCTGTTGTCGCTGCCTCTTCTTCCACCAGCCAGACCAGCTCAAAGACCAGCTCCGTTTCCACCTCAACCACCAAGACCAACTCTGTTTCCACCTCTGCCTCCACTTCTAGCACCAAGCAAGCAACCACCCTCGCCACCTCGAGCAAGCCCGCGTCCTCTTCATCTTCAAAGACATCAACCACCACTGCCACCTCCACAGCAAAGAAGCACCGCAAGCAAAAGAACCCCGCTTCCGCAACCAAGAACGCCCGCTTCGCCGCCGCTGTCGCTGACAAGGAACACGCTGATCGTCAAGCCGCCGAGGTCAAAGCCAAGCTCGCCGCTTCAAAGGTCCGTCGCCACCTTGCCGAGCTCAAGGCTGGTCGTCATCATTAAACCTCTACTTCTGTAGAGGTTGCTTTTAACGAAAAATTCATGTAGTTGTATGACGGGTTTTTGGGGATGATATGGTATGGATATGGATGAACATGGATTGGATATATAGAAGGAGGGTTTTTCCTTTTTCACTTCTCTACTTTCGCTTCTTTGACAAAGACAACTTTTTGATGAGGGAGGTTTGAAGATTTGCATTCTGGTTCACGGAACAGGATGGTCACTCTGGACATGGTTTTAAGAAATCAGAAGAAAATATACGAAACCTTTTTTTTATTTTGACGTGCCATCTTTCTATGCCAAATTGCGTGACCGGGTTGGTGAGTAAACAGTTCTCTGTGGCTATAAAATTCTATCCATTGCAGTCCGAAACTTGTGTATCTGTAGCATAGAAAGCAAGGTCGTTTTATGTGTTTTGGCTACCGGACTAGTAAATAATTGTCATCGTTTGATCAAACCCGTCATTTGTGCATGTCATCCATCCATCCATCTACTCTTCCCTGAGTTTTTTGTTTGCATCTTGCTGTCCAACATCAATCCTCTGTCTCTTGACTCCTGATCCTGCGCCCAAAGCCCTTCCTTCTGGAAGTGGAGGTCCGCCGGGCGGTAGGGGAGGCATTAGAGCTCCATTGTTGAGCGTCCAACCCTCTCTTTGCAATCGCTTGAGTCTCTGTCCTACGGCATATCTAACTAGGTCGCCAGTTGCACGGGCGTCTTCGAGAGAGTCGTGGCCAAGAGCACCTCCCATTTGAATGTCGCGACCGAGGTGGCGCTTGGTAAGCATTTTGAGGCCGAAACGGTAGGGTAGACCGCGTGGGTGAGGGAATAGGATGATGGTGTCGATAATGGTAGGATGGCAGAGTCGGACAACATTCAGATCGTTTTCGATTCCATGGCCGATTAGAGGGGTAGATGGTGTAAGGAACGAGCACAAGAGGTCGCGTGCTGCAACTGGACTTGAGACGATTGGTAGTGGATCACTGGCAGTACCCTTGAATGGCGTAGAATCACGAGTGCCGGGTAATGGAGGAACGTCGCTGCCGGGTGGTGGAGGAGGTAATAATGCATCCATGGCTGCCTTCTCCTCGTATGGTACAGCATTACTGTACATCTCCGGTGTCACACCAGACCAGCGAGTATTGAGGTCCAAGATGGTACCTTGAGGCCGGACGAGAACGTCAACCAGGCAATGACCTTCTGGCCATGAAACTGCAGTAAGGCGAATGAGCTCAAAGCCACTTGTACTGTATCCCATTTCACAATCGAAAGTGACAGCGTCCAGTGTCTTACCATTGGGTCCTTTGGCAGGCCTTGGGTTGTGCGGTGTGTTGATGAAAGGCATGACGGATGCAAGCCTCTTGCCATCGCTGACTTTGAAGACGTGCGTTTCGCACTGTGTGCAGCCTGGCGATTCAAGCATTTCCTGGCAACAGGGATAGATGGCCTGTTTCGGACCTTTGATAGCGTCTGTCTTCTCACGTCTGGCCGTGAAAGGCTTTGCCCAGTGGTACCTGCAGGGCCCGTTTGTCGTCAAAGCGCCATCCTCCTCCCTACGTTCATCGAAGACTCGGAAGCGAGACTTGCATCGATCGCATACCTCGTAATTGAGGGAAGCAGCAACAGCAGCTTTGGCTTCGACAATGTCATCTTCAGTTGGCGGTATTGGTACGTAGCCGTGTTTGGCTAGATTTGTCTGATCGGTGATCAAGTGAGGAAGAACGATATGCTCCTGGTCAAGTGGCAAGCCAGTGTCAATCGGAGGAACGACGTTGCCTTGATCCTCTTGCTGGTCAATTCGGATAGTAGCAATGACATGAGTGATCCAATCCTCGACTGCCATCTTCTTGAGTGCTGCAACACGCATCTTGATGACGTTGGCGTAGACTTTGTGGTTCTCACGTGCCGTCTTTTCTTCTTCGTCCAGGGCAGCTTTGATCAGTTCGTCGCTTGTCAATGTCAAGACGGCTCTCTTAGGATGAGCGCCCTTGGCTATTTGATTGTTCAAGCGTTCCATTTCACCATGAAGATGCTTGAGGAACAGGGTACGCTTTCCATGGCCAGCAGGATCATGAGGTATCATGCGAGGGTTCAGGGTTTCTTTGATGGCGGGCTTCGTAGGTGCTGTCTTGGATGATGCGGTTGGTGGCTTGGGTGGAGGGCTCACCGGTCTTTGTAGTGTCTTAGGAATTTTGAGGGGGGCAGGTGTCGTTACGGCTGGCTTTGGCTGGTTGACAGTAGTGAAGCCATTGGTGGCGAAGCCCTTGTTCGCGTTGCCAGACTTGACAGTGACAGGATTGGCAGTCGCTTTGGTGGCTGCATCCAGATCTTGGTCAAGTTTGCGCTTCTTTGCTGCGGGCTCCTCCGGGGCGTCAAGATTGACCTGTGGTCGTAACTCATGGGAAAAGATGCAATGAATTATTGTGCATCGTTCTCCTTCAGGGCATGGAATACCTTTGAAAAGACCAGTCGTTGAAAACATGGTGATTCAGTTGGCGAGATGAAGAGGGAGGGTGGCTTGACAAAGCGAAAAAAGCTTTAGTGCCTTGAACACGTTGAATGGGCTCGCTCATACAGATTTACCTGATTGGAACGAGAGCGAGATGATTCAGGTTGAGAGCATACTAAGGAAGTGCTTGACGCTCGGCAAAGGATGTGTTTATTCGAGGAAAAGATCATGAGCCAAGTGAAGCAGTCAGTTGTGAGTGCTCGACGGTTGAAATGGCGATCTGGTTCCAGAGATTGGTCGCAGGCGGCAGGAGCTCTCGACACAAATCACAGCCGTCTGAGAAGCGAGGAGACTCCTGTCACTCTGGGACTGAACAATATAGGGCAGCTGGTCCCTGGGCGAATAGAGTTATCGGAGGGGAGAGGTAAAGAATGGCCGTCGGGGTTTCGAAAGTGCCGAAACGTGCGATCAAGGCACGTCATCATCCAAGGGGAATCCACCAGTCGAGGCAGCCGAATTGTTTCTTCCATCCATCTCAACTTATATATGTCTTTTGAGTCGTTCAAAGATCATGGACACACAGCATTCGTGACAGTATCTGAAGAATTACAGTCTCGTTGGAACGGCAAAGTCGCGCAGAATTTGGCTAGGGAAACAGGTATGGCCGACCATCTCTGTATCTTAATTCACGGGTAAGGCTACACCGTGTCGCTGCGTGTACCACCATATCCCCCCTCTCTTCCTGTCCATTTCGTGTCATATGTAGAGTTTCGCTAACTCCAAGGTTCTGCAGGCTCTGGGGCAACCCGAAACACTTGAAGAATCTCGCGACATCGTTACAAGCCGAATACCCGCAAGACAAGCTACACGTCCTCGTCACCAAGAGCAACTCGAACAGCTTCACCTATGATGGCATAGAATTGGGCGGTGAACGTACTGCCAATGAAGTCGAGGAAGAGATCAAGAAACTTGAGGAGGGCGGCAACAAGATCACAAAGATAAGCATTGTTGGATATTCGCTGGGTGGCCTGGTCGCGCGTTATGTTGTCGGCCTGCTGTACTCCAAAGGCTACTTCGACCGGATACAGCCCGTCAACTTCACCACTTTTGCGACACCACATCTAGGTGTGCGATCGCCTCTGCTAGGCCCACACAACTACCTCTGGAATGTGCTCGGGGCTCGCACCCTGAGTACTTCGGGTCGCCAACTCTTCACCGTCGACTCGTTCCGTGATACAGGTCGTCCCCTATTGACTATCCTCGCGGATCCGAATAGTGTCTTTATCCGTGGACTCGCCCAGTTCAAACACCGTACCCTCTATTCTAACATTGTCAACGACCGCAGTGTTGTCTACTACACCAGTTGTATCACCTACAAGGATCCTTTTGTCAACATCGACGCTGTCGATTTACAACCTCTTCCTGGCTATGATGGTGTTCTGTTGCGGCCCGACGAACCTGTTCGTCCCAAGCCTCGAGTACCGCTCGGCTTTTGGGCTCGAGTAAGATCTACCGGCTGGTCCACCCTCACCGCCGTCCCGTTGTATCTACTCTTGGCCGTCCTCATCCCTGTTGGTAGTATGCTCTTCCTCATCAACAGTGGTTATCAAACGATTCGCTCTGCTCAACGTGTTCGCTTGCACGAGTCCGGTGGTGCCAACTTTGGAATCGAGCGGTATCGGTCAAACCCACTCCTTGAGGAGGCCCAGAATCTTGAGGAGCGCGTATTTGATCGTCTCAATACCAATCAAGGACAAGACTACCTGCCAACTCCGCCATCTGAAGACGAGGAACGTTTCTCAAAATCCGAACATTCTGGTAGCAAGTTCAAGGGGCAAGAGAAGTTTCCCACGCTGGCTCTTACATCGGATCAATTTTATATGATTGAGGGGCTGGATGGTGTGGGCTTTACAAAGTACCCTGTACACATCAGCAAGGTTCGCCATACACATGCAGCCATCATTGTGCGGACCAATCGTTGGGGTTTTGACGAGGGCAAGGTCGTTGTTGGACATTGGGTCAAGCATTTCGAGGTATAGAGGTTATAATCTTTTCTAGCGGATCATCATAGAACGCGTGCTTTTGTAATCCAAGAATACCTTTAAGCATTTCGCGTGTCCCATGGAGCGATTCGAAGCTTGAAGAACCACACGAGACTTGATGTCATAATGCTCGGGAGCAGTGGGATGAGGGCGAGATCAACCTCCGCATCCTGATCCAGCGGTTTCAACTTGGGGGAAATGTCAGTGACATGGATCAGGATATGTTCCACTTGGCCAGGGTCACCCGCTAGACCGCAAGACCGATAGATGGTCCAAACAGGTGTTTCGTGAGCAGAAATCCTCGTGTAAACTGTTAGTGACCACGGAACATGTCGATCTCGCATGGGGGGATGCAGTTGTTCAAGTCCTGGCTCGCCGCTCAAGCTCAGGGCACACGAGTGAAAACAATCCAGCGTCCGAAGGCCAGGTCGAAATAACCAGGTCGAGATGAAGTTGAGCTGACGCCGATAGGCGGTCAGCGCTTTAGCGTAGGTGTGCCAACAATTCCCAATCTTCGAGATGGAAGATCTTTGCATCGAACAATTCAACAAATACGCGCTCGAAGATGACCGGAAGAATGATCGACAAGAGCATGCGGAGGCAGACCGAGGTGGCATTGATAAGATATGCTGTTGCCAACGCCGCTAACGCCTATCAGACTAGCGCCTCGGGCCGGGCCGCGCTGTTGACAGAGAGGCCCAAGCGGATGCCCTTGCCAGTGACACCCGAGCGTCAGAGATCCCTATCGCCAACATCTTCTCAGTCTGAAGACGAGAGCGATAGCGATTCAGAGATCGAGCAAACCGACTCGGAGTGGAGCCCTGCTATGGATCGGTACTCGTCGGCTGACTATGATCCTGCACTCTATGCGACGTCCGAAGTAGACGACGCGGAGGACTTCTACGATGCTGACCCATCTCAGCCAGCAGTCACGGCAGGCGCTGTGAGCACTTATCTTTCTTTTCCTCGTGCTCTCTCTTCGTTCCTGTTTCTCTTTCTCTTCCTCTTCCCGGTCCTCTTCAGCACAAGTGAAAAGGCAATGTCGTTTGCTAATCTCTTTCCTTTCCCACAGCAACACCAGACGTCCTCTTCGTCGATGGGCAATAACGTTGGCACGCTCCAATCAGGCGCAAACACGCCCGTCGACGCTGCTTTGGTCAGCAAGATCAACGCCGAGAAGCTCCAGGAACTGCGTGCGAAGCTGCTCGCTAACCGTCAAGCCACCCCAGTGAAGGACTTCTCGACAGCTGCTGCTGCTGCGAAGAACGGTACTCTCGCGTCGATCAAGACCGAATCACAGTCACTTTCTCGACCTCCGAGCCCCGCACACACGCCCAAGACCGTCGTCGTCAACAAGAACAAGCAGTCTGCACACAACAGACCAACCGCTGCATCAATGCTCAGCCAGTCAAACTCAATCGATGCTCTCCTGGCCGAGAGTCACGCATCCGTCATGTCGCAAGGCACCAACACCCCCCAACAGAAGACTGCTCCAATCAAGCAGCAATACACAACAGCTCCCACCCCCAAGTCGACCACTACTACTGAAAAGGCCACTACTCCTAAGCTGGCTCGTTCGCCTGCTCCGTCTTATAAACAAACCAACACTGCTGAAAAGATGAACACCAACAACGACGAGTCTTCGTCGACTGCCAAGTCACCTGAAACACCCAATCAACAGATCAACAGAACTAACAATCTGCACATGGAGAAGGCCAATACTACCTCTCCTGGTCCTGCCGAAAGATTCCCCAAACACAAGACGGACCACCATGCCAATGCAATCAAGTCTGCCAATCCCTTGTCCAGAGGTCCTCTTCAGAAGACGAGCCTTAGCTTGAACACCAAGTCTGCCAAACAACAGGATGATGACTACTTCAAGGACGTCGATCTTTGGTTGACCATCACTGGCTTCCACGACAAGACGTTCCGTGAACAGAAGCTCAAGACTTACAAGATGCGTGCTGCGCTTGAAGAGAAGAAACGTGCTCTGGAACACGAATTTGCCGAACTTGAACGTCAAGAGGCTGCTACGGCTAACGACCCTAGTTCCAAGGATTTCATGCGTGGTGCTTCAGCTGCTTACATGCCTCCTCCAGCCCTTCCTGCCTCGACCCCCAACTCGTTCGATGGTCAGAGCGCTTCTTTGACCAAGGCCAATCCTATCCCTACTCAGCCTGCATCGGCTGGTGTCAAGCGTCCCCGCTCACCCTCTGTTCCTGTGAACGACTACCCTGAAAAACTGCACCGTCTCAACACTTCTGGCCGTGCTGTGCGCAGGGATGATCTCTTCGACAAGCCTCTGTCTGCCACCGCTTCCAGACGCGGCTCCGATCAGAGGTAATTTGGTTTGAGCGCCGCCTGACCCGCTTGAACCCACGTCCAGGTCCAATCGAACGAGCACAGCAGGCTGACTACTTGACAGATCTCACTACATCAATGACAGATTCGACAGACCCGAGAGAGACGACAGATCCGAAAGAGCTGCCTACCACCAGCGTGCTAACTATGACACTTCGCCGACTTCTCACTCCATCTCCGTCAGAGGTCAGGCCTACCGCCCCAATGACGGTGCCTTTGGTCGTCGCGATTCTTGGAACGCTTCCAGATCTCCTGAATGGTCTGCACGCCCTCAGGGATGGAGCTCCACTGCCTTCTCGGACGTGAACGAGGCCCCTCTTGGAGGTAGCTTCTCCGGTAACAACAAAAGTGGGTACACGCCTTCCAACCCCAGAGCCAAGTACAACAGATAAACTTGTCCTTCGTTTCGCTCTTACACAAGTACACACTCGAATTGATTACTCGGGGTACATTTGGAAGATATAGAAGGCCTTCCACCATGATTAGCATTTTTGATAGCAAGGCGTCTTGGGGATTTTCAACACATGCCCGACACGACACAAAATGAATGCTTTTCTGTTTATCCACTCTTCTTTCCAACATATAATATCCCACTTTGTCTCTTTCCACACAGAACGCATACGTGCATTCAGAGCATACTCGCTAACGTCTCCGACTCTTTCAGCAGCCCCACCAGCGAGATTCTTCATCATCAAAAGCTGGAATATGCAAAATGTTATCGAAGCGCAACGCGATGGAGTCTGGGCCACTCAGGAGAAAAACACAGAAATGTTTGCCGAGGCTTTCCACAGCTGTCGCTCTGTCGTGCTGCTATTCAGCGTCAACAAAAGCATGGCATTCCAGGGCGCTGTAAGCACTCCCTTCCTACCCGACCTCCCGCTATACACGTACTGACAGCTCTTCGCCAGGCCGTGATGACGAGTCCGCCGTCTGCTACAGTCCCGCAACCAGCTTTCTGCAAAAAGCTAAAATGGCCCACCTCACCACCCTTTCGTATTCGTTGGATCTGTACGACATCTGTCCACTTCAAGTTCGTCGGACATCTGAGAAACATGTATAACCCCAACGATGACGGCGAGCCGCATGCTGTACTTGTTGGCAAAGACGGACAGGAGGTCAGTACCTCTGCTGGAGAGGGTGTCGTTGAGATCTTGAGGGCCAGAGATGGCGAGGCAAGGGGCGAGGGGGATAGACCTTGAGAGGCTTGTGGATGGGTCCAGGGAGGGTTGGAGTGAAGATGTATATATGTGTGTGTAAGTTGCTTTCGAAAGCTCAAATGAGTGTTGAGTTGATACTCGAGGTATGTGTAATACGGCATTGCGATATAGTTTGCAGAATCATAGACATGTTGCTGAACATTTGCTATTCCCTGCTCTCCAGCCGCACTTTCCACACAGTGATAGTGATAAGTTTGAAGTATCATGTGAACGTTCGTCACTACCAACTATCGAAAGAAGGATCAAGCTCCCACAGTCCATATAAACCTCCTCCGCCCGGAACTCAAATCGTCACACATCGTTCCCAGTCGTACTCGATTGGCACTGAACAGCGAGCACCTCGACCATTGCTGCCGGAGCGCGTGCAACCACATTGCGTTGAACTCCGCACCACGTGCTTGACCGAGCAGGCTGGCGTAGCGGTCCGCCGTGTAAAGCAACCAAGTGACGGGTCAGTAGCGCACGTGCAATCGCATGCACGCGGCAGATGTAGTCTCCGTTCATACTCCGATAGGAGGAGATGGAAAGAGGGGCCCGTTTGGCGTACCTGCCCCTTGAATAAAGGGTGGAAATACAGAATGGTTTCTGTTTCAGGCGCGCTGGACGGCGGGAGACTCCATCGAATTAGCCTGGGATATGGAACCCCCTGGTGTCCGCAAGGAGGGAGTGACGACGAACCACGCTCTAGACACGCGCTTGGCCCCCAAAGGAACCATAAAAAGGCAGGGACCTTTCTGCTACGAAGACCAGGACAGCTGGGATAGACATCGAAGTGGCGCGCAACGCTAGAGATGTCGTGGCGGACTGTGGATGGTGTGGTAGGGCGGTAATCCCCAACACGCGTGCCTGCCATCAAAAGGGGGGCTGTAAAAAGGCACGATACGCTTCAATATCGTCTATCCTGCCATTGAGATGTTGACGCGATCCAAGTCAGGAAGGTTTTCACAGCTTGACGGTGTCCTTCTGCAAAGCCTCTACTTCTCGTTTCAAGGCTTCTCTGATATGCTGGGCTAATGCAACCGCTTCCTCTTCGTCCAGCTCTTCTCTCTGACCTCTGCCAAACATCTTCCAGCTCTTGACTTCGAAGGTGTCACCCTTGGACTTCTTTGATGGCGGTTTGCGGCCATCAGGATATCTAGGGATGAAGTGGAAATGCACATGCGGGACGACCTGCGAGGCACGAGCGCCATTGTTTTGTACGACGTTCCAGTCTTCGATATCCAGTGTTTTGGCAAGTGCGCGCGACATTAGTGGCATCCAGTATCCCAGGGCCTGGGCGGTTGGCCCGATGGGCACCTCACTGAGTTTCTCGTGGTGTACGCGCGTAGTGAGTAGAACATGGCCTGTTGTCATAGGTAGGATGTCCAAGAATGCAAGGATATGGTCAGAGGACAGGATGACGAAGGCATTGGGATCCACAAGAGTCGGGTCGGGGGCCGAGGGGATGGGAGAGCCAGATGATGAAGGATAGGCTTCGCTTATACGACAGAATGGACAATCGGAAGGGTAATGTGATTCTAGTGACATGGTTGCCGTTCCTTTCTGAAGATGCAGCTGCGACTATGCTGGCTCTCTGTGTGAACCCTTGTCCTCTGGAGTTCGAGGGTGGCCAGAAGTCGCTCTCTAGCATTGCCAAGACTCCTCCGCATCACCGTCATACTCGAGTAGTCTCCTAACACTTTAAATGCGGTAAACTTCCGTCGCAATGGGAAGCAGCAAGCCACCATCGCATCCAATATGAGGGAGACTACTTGTGACGAGATAGGACATCGTACGTGAATCAACTAGAGGAGTACCCTTCTGCTCATCGTAAACTCATACGGATCATCTCCAAGTCGAGCTGCTAAATCTCATGGAAGCAGTAGATAGTAAGCGGGTTGCTTCCGCAGTCGCTCGAGAAAGAACCTCGGTCGTTTCTGCTTGACTTCTCTCATGCCGAGCGAGCAGCCCGCAAGGTCCATCGCAAGGCACAACTTTCTAGTGACAGATGTATGTACCTGTACATGGCTACCGAACGTTAGACTCAGATCCTTCCTGTTGAGACTCAAATTTACCGAGTTGACCTTGTGCTTTGCGACAAGCTACGAGTACAGCTCGCGGTCGTGCTGCTGTCGAGTTAGTGCACTTGACACCCACAAGAACACTGACTCTGTGTCCCCGCGAGTTCCTTTCTCATGACCTGTCTGACTCGCTGCGTAGACATGACTACTGCGATTGGAGAATACACTCAATGGTTGATCCCAAGCTGTTCACTATCGTCTTTTCCCTCGTTCTCGCTATGATTCAGATTCCTCCTGCAAGCTGCTGACACAATACGAATAGCGTGGAACTGTCTTGCCAAGATCCCGCGAAATCATCAATCTCTTCCGCTAAAATCGTGCCCTCAGCGACGGTGGACCTGCTCAATTCGAAACCTGTGCCGGCACGGTGGGATCCGCAAATCGCGTCCCAGCGCTCATGCGGTCGACGCCGATCAGTGTTCTTCTAATTTCGAAGCCGCGCGAGTCGCGGTACGTCTAAGACTTCCATCCTTCCCACCTGCCAGCATCAGGGTCGTGATGCAGTACAGTTGTGTTGTTGGAAATTGGTCACGCAGGTCATGTTAATCAAACTACCCAGTAGACTCGACTTGCAAGGCTGCAATCTAGAAATCTATCTCGTGGCAGGGGGGCATAATGGCGCCATACAGCTGGCACGGTCGCCCTTCAGGGCCCCCAAGTTCAGAACTGCACGCTCTCATCCTCAGCTTTGCGGCCGTTAGGGGGACAAATGTACTTGCCTGATATGTCGACTCATGCTAGTCAATACGCCACACGAAAGCAACCCTTCCTCAAGGCCGAAACAGCTGAATGCAAGACGGTAACAATGTCTCCGTCACGAATATTCAGTAAGCGAATGTTCTCAACAAAGTCATCCCGCACGCGGGTCAACTCAATCTACAGCAAGACTTCTGACGCAACAGTTTCAATGGCGCCGCCATCTCTGCACCATCTCTGTGAGCAAAGTCTATTCATCCTATTGCTCTGTATGTTCGTTCCGCCATGAACCTGGTTGGCAGTTGTTGCCATTCTTCCGAACGAACTGTGCACGAACCGTTTGCCCGTCGAGCCCCGTAACTTTACCATTCCATAAATGGCAACACAACTCGAAGATCATGTTACCTCGGACTCACCACACAGGTCCACACTTGCTTGAAAACTGACGCTGGCGTGGGTCAAGCACGCCGTGGATCCCGATATGGAGTTGATCCTTCCAACGTCGATCTCCTCGTGGTACGTGGGTGGTGCCTGCATATGCAGCAATATGTACTTCTCAATTCCCTAGGGGTTCCCCTACATCTTTTGCGTTCTTCTTCGTTTTATCTATCTGTCGGTACTGTTCAGGAGCCGTGTCCAGAATCCCGGTTTCTATCTGTCGCTCTCTCAATCTCAAACGCTTTTTCTCGCACTGTTATTACCTCCAGCTTTCACACTTCACTCCTTATTGTTTTCTGGATTACCTTCTTGCCAAACTTCTGGAACAACTCAAGTTTATCAAGAGAGGCAACCGGTCTCCAAAATGGCTACTGACCACGCGGACCATGGATCGAGAGGATCTACTGGTGTTATAGTAGCTGCCGTCTCAACCTCTATCGCATTTGTCGCCTTGAGTCTAAGGTTGATGACAAGAGCATTCATTGTTCGCAATGTTGGACCTGAAGACTATGTTGTGCTTGTTGCGTTCGCGCTATCAGTTGCACTCACAGCTCTCATCTGTGTTGAGGTGCAACATGGACAAGGCCGTCACTACTCGACAGTGTCCCCTGAAGAGTTGGAACAACTGAACAAGGTGAGTCTTCCCGAACGGTTCCCTGGAAGCTTATTGACCTATCTCAAGGCATTCTGGGCCAGTGTTCCTGTCTACCAAGCCAGCTTGACGTTGACTAAGATCTCCATCCTGCTACAATATCGCCGCGTGTTCGTCGGCACTGGCATACAACGTTTCATTCTTGGCTCTATCGGTGTTATCATCATATATGGATTATGGTCGGTATTGTCGACCGCGTTCATGTGCTCGCCGGTGTCCTACTTTTGGGATCGAAGCATCAGTGGCCACTGCCTAAGCCGCCTAGGGGTCTGGTTCTCAAATTCCGCGCTCAACATCATCACCGACATTGTGATATGTGTGATGCCCTTCCCAGTGCTGAACAAGCTTCATCTTCCTCGCAAACAAAAGTACGCACTCATGGCTGTTTTCGGTCTGGGCCTATTCGTTTGCCTGACGTCCATCCTCCGACTCAAATCTCTCTACGACATATCTGTCTCTGACGACATCACTTGGGACAACACGCCCGCGGCTTACTGGTCTAGTCTGGAGGTCAATTTTGCAGTGATCGCCGCCTGCCTACCGACGCTCCGCAAAACAATCTCTCGATTCTTCCCTCGCTTCTTCTCCTCATACTCCAACTCGGACTCGAACCACCGCTACCTGCCTTCTCGCAAGACAAAGACCAAGTCACGCGCCGACACAAACGGCTTCTCAAAATTCGCCATCACATCTCACGCCGCCCAAACCGATTGGGTACAAGGATTGACATCTCAGAATGTCACTGCAAAGGGCTTATCATCAGAGATGGACGACTTGAAAAAAAAGCCAAGCTTAAGCACATGCAACAGCGATGATGGTATCACAGTTGTCGGGGCTGAGCCAGAAGACGGTCGGATCCGTGTCATGACTACCATAGTCACACATGAGCTCACACCGTCACCTTCGGAACTGGATGTATCCGTTGGTCCGAGTTCAACAGCGTCAAGTCCGAAGGAGAGACATCTTGTATAAGTGCTCTATCTTTCCATCTATCAGGCTCGTTTGGCTAGGGTTTCATGTCTTTCGTTCACTTGTTGTATACCCCCCTTCTTTATCTACTAAAGTAGTTTCCTTTTCTGTAATGACATATTTGACGATCGCAATTATTCTGCAATTCTGTTCGCCTTGTCCGAAAGTGGTTTGACAGCCTTCGAATAAGCAACCACATCAAAGCAAAACCTCCTGACAGCTCCTTCCACATCCTCGAATGATCAGATCTCTACAGTATCACACCTTCCCACCACCTCGGAACCTTTCGGCCTCGAGCAATATCCCTGCCTCCCATCGTTCCTTCCATCCGTGGAAATCGTTTGATCTCGTGACTCAAATTTAAGCAAATGTCTTAAGCATTGTCAGAGCAGCGGTAACAGCGCCTCCCGTCGATCATCCTAACCTGTCAAACACGTCGATCAAATGCTATCTCTCCTCGACCCATGGGATTTTTAATCTTTGATAGGTGTCTCTAGAAAAGCAAAAAGAGTCATGTGGGCGAGTCAGAGGCCCCCTGTCAGAGCACGAGTCAAGGAGAACGCACGGACGAGACGTGTATCTCTTCAATTCTCTTGTGGGTAAGTGGAGTTGCGGTGATCGTCATGAGTGGATGCAGAAAGAGCAGAGACAGTCGAGCACGTGGCTGTGGGAGAGACATCAAGGTCGTGGGAATGATCGGCTTGTCATGGCTTCGAGACACTTGACGGTGAGGATGGTTGGATTTCTGCTGCTCCACAACATGGACATCAAGATCGGGCTTAAAGACAGGGTTGAGGACAGTAGGTGTCATGAAGAAAGGAGAAGTACATGAACTATATAGCTCATAGTGTATTACTGCTGGAGGCTCAGTACCTTTTGAACGATGTTGAAAATCGTCACAAAATCGACGTGTGGCCTGGCAACGCCTTGGAGCAAGCAACGGCTTTGATACCTCTCAAGTACCTTATCACCATCACCATTTAGGTGTCCTGACGTCCCAGCGTCTGCTCATGGCGCACTTCTTGCCAGTAACCCTGAATAGGCATGGATGAACATTCTTCCAAGCCGAGGGAAGCGGGCGAAGTCTGCTTCGATGCTCTGAATGGGCGGACGACGAGCGAACACATTAAGTATCCTTGCTGCTGAACCTTCCTGGACGAGGGCCAAATCATTCCCTCAGCTTCATCTATCAGGTGAGTCGATTGAACACCAGAACGAGATACACCTCCAACCTAGTGAGAGACGTCGTACCTGAGTAACGTTCTCGACCACGATGCCAGATTGCTTGGTACTCTGATCGCTCTGTGACTCACAGAATCCACACTGGTGCCCTGAACAGTCTGGTGGAGAGACTTGGGCCCGAAAGTTCTAAAACCTTGTGCGTTCACGGTTCACAGGCCAGCAAACATAGAAGGCTTATCGCTCAATCAGAGCTCTGTAAACGAGCAGAAAGAAAGGACGATCGGGGCATCGAGACGAAGTTTGACGCAGAGGCATCTCAGACGAGCCTCTTCGATCAAAATTCTTACTGCTTTGATTCGGGTCGGACAGCCAATCGCAGTGATTCAACAGAAATACCCTTACTGTTCCCCGCACCTTACAGACCTTGCCCCTCCCTTTCCCACTCATACCAGATGCAATATTTGGCTTGGGTGAGACCCTCGTAAAGGCGCATTCCATTGCGACCCGGGGAGTATCTGGAAGCGCAGCTGCATACACGATATCTGAGCTCTTTAGGAAAAGAGTTGGAGAGCTCCGCTCACGGCAGCAGATCGGCCCCGGGATTGGCAACCTCCCCGAAGATGGTTGGCAGGCTTCCAACTCCACTCATGAAGACCCAGCTGCGACCAGCTTTGCGGAGGCATGCCAATGCCTTGCAGTGGTTCTGATACCTCAAGCAAAACTTGCAAGAAATCGCACTCTCGGTGAGGATGAAGGGGCGCTGGTACCGCAGCCCTTGACCATCAATTTCGACTTGTCCCGTCTTGTATGGGCTGTGCTTCCCGGGAGATTCGACGCCGAGAACTGTAAGCAGCAGCGCCTCAAGAGCGACATTTAGAGAGTCGAAAGCTAGGAACTGACTAGCCCATAACTGTCTGCCAGCCATTCTCATGCATGACATCGAGCCAGAATACTTCACTGTCGCCAATGTCGAACCGCCGCCAGACCTCCTTGACGAGCTTGATGAGGATGAACACGGGCTTGGAAGGCAACCGTGCAGAAAGTTGATCGAGTCTAGTCATAGCAAGATCTCGAGCGCGTGCAACATCCATGTCATACGGCACTTCGTCGTTCAATCCCGAAGGAGATACAGCAGATCCAGACAGACGAAGCTCGGCAGCTGCTGTCACTATTATTAGGAGCTGTAGTGGCCGTGTGTTGGAAGTCGGCGGCACGTTGCCAATAAGATCGAGCAAGATATGCCGTGCGAGTGACGTCAACCAAGCTGTCGGGTCATGAGGATCAGGATGGAGATGTGTTCCGCAGAAAGGAAAAAAGAACTGGCTGGACGTTCCAGTAGTGCTGGCATTTCCAGTCAACCCGAGCATTCGGTTACATAGAATGTTGGGGAAGACTCGATAAATCTCCAGCAATGCCGAGCAGCGTGTGGCTTCTGCGACCATGATGAAATCGAGCTTACCAGTACTTTGATCTTGGACGTCGATAAGATCGTCTACAGCCGGCCATCGGATACCAAGCAACTCTTCTTCAAAGGCTGTGGCTGCTGAAATGATGTCCGCAATATTCACATGCTCAGCCGTGGTGCCATAGGATAGTGGGCATGATATAGCTCGATAAGTACGAACGAGTCGGCCAACTTCGGCAAACAGAACCTGTGCTCGAGGCCCTACTCCAGTCCAAGGATGTGGCATGACTTTGGTACCTATCGTTCGGGCCTCGTTGTAGTCTGTCCTACCGGTTGACTTCTCTCGGCTTGGCGTATGTGGCTCTTTGTGCACAAAAGCAACGCACATCTCCCAGTATATGAGTGCCTCTGCGAAGAATTGGTCGTTGCGGGCCATTTCCTCTGTCTGGTTTCCGTCTTCTCGGAGTAGTCGAGGGTATATGAGTCCTCTGGCAGCATTCAGGTGCGCCATTCCAAGATCTCCAGCCTCATGCCATGGTGAACTCATTCCCAGAAGCAACACTGTAAGCAGGAGTCTATCATCCACTTGTTGGTTGACATGTGCAAGTTGCAGCTCCTGTTGGAGACATTCGTATGCCTTACGTTGCATCTGCAGTCCCTGAACTCCCATTCCTATGTTGTGGTTTGCCAAGTGTGCTGCAGCCATGCTCTGAATGGCGTAGAAAATCGAATTTGAGCTGTCCCAAAGCTTCGCTATTACAGTACGGAAAGGATTTAGCTTCGAGTCGAATGACGAGTACAGGACGCAAACATCTCGGAAGTAGTGTTCGACCAGTCTTGTCGTATCGTTTTGGAGTGATCTTGACATGGAAGGAGCCGCCATACGATAATAAGCTCGAAGTAGCGATTTCCATTGGCTCATTTCCTCCGGGCTATTGCTTCGATGCTGATGAAAGGTTTGGATCTCGTTATTGGCTCTTCGGCTTCCATCGACCTGCTGTATCAATGTGTTTGGTGTGTTGAGGAATATGGCGTTCTGTTGGTCTGGATCAGGGTAGCCCGGCCATTGCTCTGGCCAGGGACAGTAAGGGCCCGAGGCTTCCATTCCTACAGCTTTTTGGACAGGTGGTGTGTGTATCGCGACTGCAGAATGAGTGCGCTCCTCAGAAACATCTCGATGTCCAGCGGCGCTTCCAGGTATCTCCTCGTTTTGGTAAGTGGCTGTCTGTCCAAAGGCTACTGGATCGATCGAAGAGAAGTGGTACTCGACAGAAGGATGGAATGTCTTTTGGTTATCGGTTTCATCGGGCTGCAGAACTTCGTACTTGGTCGACCACTTGAGGGCTTTTTTGTAACCAGGACAATCGTAGCCACGCTTGGTGCAATTATCGCAAGCCTTGTAAAAGTATTAGAAAGGTTCAGAGTGATCAGTGGGCGTCATGATGGAATTCGCGAATACGCATTCAGGCCGATTCTTGGACAAGACCTGGATAGCTGTGTGCGATGACAATTCATGACATCTGTATTCTGACAAAAACTCACCGGCCGTGTTTCGTCACATTTTAACTATTGATAACATGTTAGTCTAACCACGAGAGCAAAGAACCCCATCAAGTACAATGACACGATAAGCTATCCAATGAACTTACTCTCTTGACTTTGCACACTTGACAGCCGTTACGACTCTTTGCTGTTCTCCTAGGGTTCTTCTCCACGCCTCCAGATCCGGAGGCGGTGGCCGCTGTCACCTTCACCTGTGGCATCCGCGACGGCCTGGTCTTCTTAGTCAATCCAGTGTTGAGAACGTAGAGAAAAATTCGAAAATTGTTGGCGTACGAGAAACAATTACAAGGCTGGCTCGTCCAGGGCTTCCCCAGATATGCTGAGGCATTTCAAAGCACCTTGTTAGGACACGGGCGAGACCTAGGTTGATGGGGGACGTCCGGGCTGCTTTTGAGGGTCGAGACGCTTTTTCTCGGCCCGTCCGCGCTAGAGGTCATCGGCAGCAGACAGCCGGTGCGAGTGGGGAATCATTACACATGATTCGGCATACAACGTTGATCATCCTTCGGCTTGTCCGAGATACCTAGGCAATCGCAAAAAGGACGTTATCGAATAGGGATTTCTGCTTAAGAAGGACAGCCCCGTTTCACGGCAACTACAGGTTGATCAAGAGGGCATTGTGAGGAGGATGTCTATTCACAGTGTTGAAGACGAATGAATTGCTTATCTGAAGATAGAATGTGTTACGTCAATACTTTTTGAGGTATCTCTCCACTGCAACACTACGGGTATCGTTGCAGGCAGCCACCGTTGCGAAACGCATACAAGCTCGCTTGGGGCTCAGAGGACGATGCTGAGTTTGCAGAGGGAACAGAGATACGCCGAGTTGCTCATCTCATGCGAAGTATCTGTCGAGTCTGAGGAGCCGTGTATAAGCGAGCAGGTTGACGCATGCTATCGCATAACTCATTGTGATGGAAGAATTCAATACGTGTTGGTGCTCAATGAGTAGCCTCCGGGCTAAGCAGAACAAATTGCTTGTTTTGTTAGAGGCAACGCGCGATCTACTCCTCGATGGTCTTGACGCAGTCCCATCCTCCCTTGAGACTCTCTTTCCATAGGCTGACTCTGTTGTCACCGCCGCTGACGGCCAAAACGTTACCGCTCAGACTCCAGCTAACACGCCAGACGACAGCGTCAAACTTGAGTTCTGTGCTTTGCCAGCTCGACGAGTTGGCGGGATCGGCGTTTGCCTGGCACGTCCAGATGCGTACAGTTCTGTCTTGCGATGCCGAGGCAATGTATGACTTTGAAAGAGGAGTTGGCGACCAAGCGACGTCGCGCACCCAGTCTGAGTGTCCAGTAAGAGTGCAGATGTTGTTGTATGATTGGGTTTGAGGGTTGAAGTCCCAGAGCTTGACCAGATTATCGCTACCACCAGTAACGAAACGGCGCAGGGGCTGTGGTTGAGATTGGGGTGTTTGGGCAGCAGCTAGCTGTGCAGGGAGAAGCGACGGGCTCCAAGAGACGGCGTTCACGCCCATAGCGTGCGCGGGGAAGATGGAGTGGGAGAAGGAGTTGTCGCTGAAAGTGATGACAGAGACGGAGCCATCAGACGAGGCGCAGGCCAGGTGGCAGCCAGGCTCCGGCGGCGACCATGCGATGAGGTTGACACTGGCGGTGTGAAGGGTGAAGTCGTAGATGCGCTGCCATTGGTTGTTTTGCTCGCGCCAGACAAACACTTTGCCGTCGTAGGAGGAGGAAGCGAGGATGGTGCCGTACTTGGGGTGTGCCTGAATCGGGAGTATGTTAGTTTGAGTCGTCGAACAAGGCCATACAAGAGTCGCATACCCATGATACACACCACACGGCTCCGTCATGTCTGTAGAAAGCGGTTAGAATGGCAAGGGAGCTCTCTGCTAATAGACACGTACCCCTTGAGTGTGTCTACCAGGCGGTGTGAGTCGCCTTCAACCTCGAAGATCTTGATGGTCTTGTCAGATGAGCAGGTTGCCAGGCGACGTCCGTAGTAGTCGAGGACAGCATCGTGCTAGTTGCAAGTCAATGGGTGCGAGCTTGCGCCAGGAGGTGTTTGGCAGCATACAATCATGTCATCGTGACCGGAATTCGAGATTACTTGAGCCTGTGGGGATCGTGGTCAGCATTCTGGTCATGATAGCTTCTTGGAGGCAGAAATACCATGTCGGCGGTGCTGTGTGTGAAATATGACTATGTTATTATGGTCGCGGTATTGCCAGCTACGTAGATGCGATGAATCTCCGCCAAGTGTACTTTCCAGGTCGGCGGAGGAAGCAGCGGGCTGCCAAGGCCTCTCCGCGGCGGATCGCTACTTCCGAGTGCTTCTTATCGCCGAGGCCGAAAGCTTCCCCGGCTTCCACCTCGGTTGCCGCACGCGCCCATGATGATTTGCATGTGCATGTGCTTCATCTTCGACCAAGACGACATGAAATTATTAACTACAACCCTGACATCCCCCTTTCTTTCTTCACACATATCTCCAGGACGTCATGTCGGACGCTCTTTGTGGGCCGTCAAATGCGGTGCAGAATCTGGCCAAGCACTCGTCGGTTGACCGAACTTTGCAGCAAGACCGCTTAGTGTCACGGCAATCGCCTTCTCAAGTATCTTGAAGAAACACTTGCACTGTCTCGATTCAAGTCTAATACCGTGTCTCTAGGGCTTCCGCTCACACGATCCCAACGTTGCATCACTCGACCCAGAGTTCGAAGCCTTCCAGAATGGGCACGCACTTGGACCCGGACCTGCTTTCGCTGGACCGTCTTGGTCTTCTTCATCCTTCTCGAACTTGCACTCGCAAACACCACTTCAAGCAGCCTCCTCTGCTCCGCCAACTGCGTGGACTCGAGATTTCCAACGACTGAGTATTACCTCTCCACAACAAGCACTACCTCAAGCTGCCCCTCAAGCATGGCACAATCATTTTGGCCAACATGCACAGCCCTCTGCTCCTCTACACGCACCTGCTTCCCAAATGCAGTTCCCTTCTGCCCGCTTCCAATCTCCTCTAGCCTTCAATTCCATGCACGCCACTCCGCAGTACGCTTCGCAATCTCAATACACTCAGCAACAGCAAGGCCTTCCTCAAGATCAATTTGATGAAGCTGCTTTTGAGGCGGCTTTTGACGCTGCTCTACAAGATGCTTCTATGGATCAAGATGCTACTATGCAAGACAACGACCAGTTGGAGGACTTCAACTTCGAGCCCTTCGCTCCAGACTTATATCCACACCTTCCTCTGTTCCGTCTGGCTTTGGCCGATGCTTTGGTAACAAATACGGACGAATCGCTCCATAAAGCTGCAAAGGTTGTCGCCGCACTCATACAGCATCCTCGGTCCATGGATCCTATTCAGGCTATGCTCTTCCGCCCTCTGTTGTCCGCTCTGAATGATCCCAAGCGCACCTTGTTCGCTCAGCGCTATGGGTACGAGCCTGCCCTACATGAAATGCTCGATGCTCTTGCTCAACAGACCGAGAACACTCGTCTGAACATAGACGCGACTACTGAGCGCCTGCTAGCCTCTTATGCCGACCTGCTTTGGCAGAGAACCGAGTCAAACCATCTCAATCCCACAGACTCGCCCCGTACTGCCGATAACGCCCACTGGCTTGGCCAGTTCTTCCGAGACCAGGATTCCATGACTGCCCAGAATATCACGCAGAAGTCTGCAAATCTCCTAACGGGAACTTTTCAGCGACACGTCATATCAGATCCAACCTCACAGGCGTTGAGTAGGGTGCTGGATTTGGAGCATGAGCTTTACTCTGAGCGACCGGCCCTCTCGTCGACTTCTATGCCGCTAAAACAGGGGCGTGAAGCCATGCTGTTTGATATGATGGAACGCGTTTTGTCACTTCCAGAGACCCTTGAGGCCTTGGAAGCTTCTGATGCACCACAGCAATCTTTTCAGGATTCTCTACAGAAGCAATCGATAGGTGACAGTCACGCGCTTGAAGACTATCAACTTCAACTACGACTCTTGGAGCAGCAAAATGCAAAACGACACTGGCTCAATGCTTCGCTAGCACAAGGACAAGAACATACTCAGGATGGTGCTATTCAGCCTTCGGGTGAGCTTTATGGCAGGTCAGGCGATCTACATGAGCAATCATTGGACGAGCAGCCCTTGGAAGACGTACCAAGTCAACAGACAGAACAGGAACGTCAAGAACAGCGGGATCTGGATCGTCAAAACGATGACGAGCTGGCACAGACTGCAGCCAATCTGCTCGAACGTGTTTCCGATAATCAATCGTCTAAGTTCAAAAACAGTGCCTTCCTTGGACTTATGAGACAACTCGCGGATCGAGAAGTCAGAGTCGAGGGCGACAAAATGGTTCCGGTAAGCCCAGGCCAACAGTCCAACTAATTCTGTGTTTCAGCTCGGTTCTAACAGAGCACTTTCAGACAAATGGATCAAGTAACGCTCTCAACAGTGACAGTCATCGATCTACGATGGCAGCACAGGACGGTCAGGAGGTTGTGGACCTTCTGAAACAGCCCAACAGCATGACAGATCAAGGTAAGCGTTAGTGTTGCTCTATGCAACTTCAGAAGTGTATCTGACGTCCTCAAGATCATCAATTCATGATGACCAGTCCTTTCGCAACTGCCGATGACTACTGAATAATGCTCTGACGACTTGAATTCTCTTCGACGCAGACAACATCAAGGTGGATCACCAGATATACCCAACTTTGAGTTACAGTGCTGGATGCTTTTTCAAGAAAGACATGCAGCTGGAGGGCCTTGCATGATGTTGTCTAAACCCGAAGAGCGAACGCCAAATAGGCACTCCCTACGAATGACGTGGTCATACTCAAAACCATCGCACAACCTGGTGGATGCATTACTTTGTGGCGGTGCGACGAGAGAGAGAGTCGATGTCACGAAATCAAGTACATGGTAAGGATGTTGTGACACGGTCAGTTTCGTGCACTCGGGTCAACTGAGACCGAAACAGATTCGGTTTCTGGTGACTCCAGGATTCGAAGCTTTCTCCACAATTTGCACACCAAGAAATCCGCAGCGTCTGTTTAGCCGGCCTGATGATTGAGCAAGTCAATACAGATAATTATCTTGATGACTTGCAAGCTGGTTCTGCAAGTCCAAGGTGATCTAGACAAATTTATTCCGGACGTAAAGCATCACATATTAGATCATAAAATATACTCACTTATCCTTTGGACTGATCACCAATCTATCTCTCCGCACTTCACTCCGCTCGCTATCAACCGGCGGTATCGGCGACGTCGGTATGAGCAATCAGTCATAATAGCAGACTGCTCCAACACTTCGATCTAGTAACACCAAACCTATTTCAAAAACAAAATCATGTCTAAGCCTAAGGTCCTTCAGCTCGGTGAAATTGTTCTGTACTGCAGCCCTCAAGTCACAGTGGTGTACACAACTAATACCCAAACAGCGCGCACGAAAAGTGGGAACAACTGTCCGAAGTTGCAGAAATAATCACTCCGAATGCCACAAACAGAGAAGAATTCATCGCCGAGTGCAAGAGCGGCCGCTTCGATGATGTAGTCGCCGCGTACAGGACTTTCCCCTCTGTCAGCATCACGGGCATCTTCGACGAAGAATTAGTGCAAGCTACACCCAAGAACTGGAAGTTTCTAGCACACAATGGTGCTGGATATGATCAAGTAGATGCACAGGCCTGCGCTGCTAGAGACCCTCCTCTACTTGTTTCCAACATTCCTACTATCGCCGATGACAGCACTGCTGATACTGCTGTCTTCCTTATTCTGGGTGCTCTGCGCAATCTCAACCCTTCTATGCAAGCTTTGCGTGAGGGTAAGTGGAAGGGATCTCCTCCTCCTGCCCTTGGCCATGACCCTCAGGGCAAGACCTTGGGTATCCTGGGTATGGGCGGTATTGGCAGAAATTTGAAGGTCAAGATGGATGTCTTTGGTATGAAGGCTATCTATCATAACAGAAGAAGACTCAGCGAGGAAGATGCCGCTGGAGCTGAGTATGTGAGCTTTGACGAGCTGTTGGAGAGATCTGATGTTTTGAGCTTGAACCTCCCTTTGAACGTGAGTTTCAATCCCTGGTGAAGGCGATGTTAGGGATGAGATGCTAACACTGAGAACAGCCCAAGACTCGCCACATCATCTCGACTGCTGAGTTCAAGAAGATGAAGAAAGGTGTTGTCATAGTCAACACAGCTCGTGGACCAGTCATGGACGAAGATGCACTTGTCAAGGCTCTAGACTCCGGTCATGTGGCTTCCTGCGGTCTCGATGTCTTCGAGGAGGAGCCCAAAGTGCACGACGGTCTTATCCGCAATCCCAACTGCGTCTTAGTGCCGCACATGGGTACCTGGTGTGTAGAGACACAGACCAGAATGGAAGAGTGGACGATTGGAAATGTGAGGGAAGCCGTCACCAAGGGAAAGCTAGTCAGCCCAGTCCCAGAGCATGCAGGACTGTAGTATAATCTACATACAAGGTAGACAAAGTTCATACGTATCAACATCAGCATTGCATGATGCCGACCATCCAAGTTCGCTAAACAGAGAGGCCTCGGTCGGGAAATGCCGAGCGAGCGAGACCAGACCCCGGATTGCGAGTTTCAGCCTCCAGGCGGGTTCAAGGCGAAACGGGAAAGTTTGACCGTGTTTTTGTTTACTTTTGTCAAAATTGTTTCGAGGAAAAACTTTTGGAAGGTCGGCGTTGGCAGACTTTTCAACCTGGCTGGCTCTACCTTCCCTTTGCCATGTCGCAGTCTGTCAAAGCAACACACAGGATACAAGAGTCTCAAAAAGGAATGACGATCCCGACAAGGCACTCCCAGACTACGGGTGCATGACGCCGTTGCGCAATTCGTTTGATTAGATGCATGAAGATAGTGGCCCGTGCCTCAATTGATTGGATGCAGAGCAGCTGGTCGAGTACGGCGGCTTGAGATGGTGGGGAAAGTCGAACGAAAGACATCGCAAGAAATGGCTTGGATCTGTCTAGCATTGCGACATTTTGCAGCCAGGTGGTCATGAGAATGTGGTGAAGAATCGATCGACGTGCCAGCCTCCAAGGTACTCTAGATACAGTGCCAGGCCTCCCGCCGTTGCTTCACCGCTGCCACAAGTTGGCGAGACTATCCCCCCGCAGTGCTGCCATGGCTCATGGTCCTTTCGCTCGTGACTAAGTAGCGCATACTATTTCTAATGTCTGCATTCTGAGCCGTCCTCTTGCTCCTTGTTACCCTCCCAAGGCTCTTCCTCTCGACAGGCGGCCGTCATGCTGTCGACGCTCCTAAGGCCTCGCAAGAGGCGCGCCGACAAGTCGCCCTTTTCGAGCCCCTTTAACAGTTCGCCTCTAGCCGTACGAAACGACTATGACCGGATTGACGACAATGAGGACGCGGATGATTATGACGAGGATGACGGCGGCGAAGACGACTTGGACACACCGCTGCTGCCCATCTTCTCGGCGGCGCATTTGGGTGAGTGAGGACGACTTGCTTTGGGGGCACAGGCGCTAATCTCGGGAAACAGACAAGCTGCCCCTGTACAACATAACCCACTCGTGTCGCATACTGATAGTGCAGAAGTGCGAGACGACTCTTACATGGGACCAACTACGATCGCCACAAGTGTCTCAATTCCTGGTCAAACCCATCCAGTCGCAAATCCTCAAGGACCACTTCAACCGAGCGACGATATGCGCTCTCATTGCGAACTGCTTGCAGTTCCAGAAAGAGGCACAGCAAGATGCGGGAAACGCTGGTGTGAGCAAGACCAGGGCTATGGTGTCGGAGCTGCTGGCCATCCGCTTGTTAAAGGAGTTTTCCCTTCGCGAGTTGATCGATGCGCTGAGCTACGACTTCAACCCTCTTGAAGGACTGGACGCTACTGAGGGAGTCGTCCAGCTGAGACAGAACAACAGGAATGCGCGTATCTCGACTGTAGAGATTGCCATTCGGGCTCAGGCTAAGCGTTTCCTCGCCCATCCACTGGTTGTACAGCAGCTTGAAGCCATTTGGGCAGGCAGCATCGTCTTCCACTCGGCCGCCGACAATCTTCACCGCAAGCCGCCTACGCCTCCGCCAACCAGGGGCCGTAATGGTTATGGTACAATTGCCAACAACCCTGCCCCTCAACCCGCCCCCGTCAACAACTCACAACCTAACATCAGACGAAGCGTCACTCTCTATAACCCCAAAGATGCTTCTCTCTTCAAGCTATCTCGCTTGAGAGTACCTCGCTACAGACAGCTCTTTTCTACCCTTTCTTTCGCCGTCATGCTGGGTTTGTTCTTGGCTGTCCTGGTCGACCGCTCTACTGAGATTACTCCACTTGAGATTATCTTCTGGTTTTGGAGTGCTGGATACATGCTTGACGAGCTTGTAGGTTTCTCAGAGCAAGGCTTTGGTCTCTACATCATGAGTGTGTGGAACGCCTTTGACCTGGGTATCTTGATCTGCTTCTTCGCCTACTATGTACTGCGCCTTTACGGTATTCTGATACCTGCTGCACGCAAGCATTATACTGCGCATTTGGCTTACGATGTTCTGGCATCTACTGCCGTGCTTCTCTTCCCGCGTGCATTCAACGTCCTGGATCATTACAAGTACTTTTCTCAGTTACTCATTGCCTTCCGCCTTATGGTTCAAGACATGATTGCCATTCTAGTACTCATCGTTATTGCCTGTAGTGGTTTCTTCGTTGCCTTTACCTTGTCTTTCAGCGAGGAGAAGGCTGAGGCCTCCAAGGTCGCTTATGCTCTGTAAGTTGTACGTTATGAAACACGATTGCAATCTCTGACAGGAACAGGTTCCAATTAACCATGGGTTTTACCCCTGCCGCTTGGGATCTATGGCCTAAGTACAATCTACTAGGAAAAGCCGTTTTGGTTGGCTTCCTGTTCCTCTGTCACTTCCTCATCGTTACCATCCTCATCACAGTTTTGACCAACTCTTTCATGGCGATTGTTCAAAACGCGAATGAGGAGCATCAGTTCTTGTTTGCTGTCAATACTATCTCCATGGTCAAGTCGGATGCTCTCTTCTCGTACATTCCACCTACGAATCTGTTCGGCTGGGTTGCATCACCATTGCGCTACCTCATCCCCTTCCGCAAATTCGTGAGATTCAACCGGACCATCATCAAGATTACACATCTTCCGATGCTCTTCACCATCTTCACGTATGAGCGTTTGTTCCTGATGCGCAATGCGTACACGCCTATGGACCTGGTCGAGCAGAAAGCTCCTAGCAGGGGTCGCCTTCCGGCTTTCACCATGAAAAACGCTGGTCCCTTCAGTCCCGGTACTCGCCTCCGCGAACCATCCATTGTCTCGTTCCACAAGGATCGCGCTCTAGAAGAGGTTTTCCGCCGACCTTTCGACATGACAACACGGACTATTTCTCAGCACTCTAATCCTGACCAACGGAAAGCGACTGTCGTTGACAACTGGATGCAGGATATGGGTGACGAGGGGGGTGCTAGCCCTCCTATGGAACAGCCACGCTCTGTTTTGGAGAGATTGGAGAATCGTAGGCCCGGCATGAGACGTGCGCAGACATCTGCCAACAGGTTCGCTACGGTCAAGCGCGACTTCTCCACAGCTTCCAGGTCTGTTGTATCTGATCCTGAGGATCTTGCTTCTACGATCTTCCCCAGGCCAACACCAATGCGTATTGAGGAAGAGACGGATCTGGACCTGGAGCGTGAGGACATGCCCCAGGAAACTGACGCAGATGGCGATGATGAACTTCTGACCAACGATGGCGACAACGTTACGGCCACTGGCTACGATAGGACGCCGACAGGAACACCGGATCTGGTTGAAAGGAAAGACCCCTCCCCCGCCAAGCCTACAGCAAAGGACTACTTTGAGGGAGCAGACTTCCAGACAGCAAGTTCGGTGCCCAATGCTACAAGAGCACGCCTTATGAGCGGAGAGCACAAACGTGAGCCTCACCAACGTACCGTATCGCACAGTACCATGGTTTTTTCGCCTATCTTGGAGCAGGGATACAACTCTTCGGCCTCAGAGCATGGCCCGAAACCATCTCGACCCACCACAGCAAAACAAAACAGCGGTGGCTCGACGCCATTGCCTCAGTCAGCGCCCCAATCGAGTGGTCGTAAGACGCCACGCTCGAGTAACCCTAGCCGCCCTCGTCCTAACATGCCCAACCGGCTTTCGCAATACACGGCTCCAAACATCCGCTTCGACCGATTCGGTGACTCGACACGTCGCGCAAACAGACAGCCATCTTTCAACGCTCTTGCCCTTGACTTGGCATCCGACTTTGGCGACCACCGTCGTGATTTGACTCCAGAGCCCCTGTCCCCAGGCTACCAACCTAGCATTCCGGCCAGCTTTAGCGAACAAATGCTTCGCGAACGCGAGGTGGCTTTGGACAAGGAACGACGTCGCCAGGAGCAGCGGCGTCGTAGTCAAGAGGAGGAAAAGGGCATGGTGGGCAGAATCATGCTGACCCGCATGAACACGCTCGAGGAGGGCTTCAGAGAGATTCTGCGCGAGGTACGCGATCTCGCACATACCTCGCGTGGAACCAGTGAAGCGGGCATGCTCAACTCTAGATCATCCTTGGTGGTTCCGGCGTCATCGGACGCCGGCGCGCTTTCCAGGCCTAAGACGCCTGTCAGCAGAATGGGAGGTTCGAGCGAGAGAGCTAGGAGCCCTAAGAAGGGCAAAGGGAAGAACAAGAGCAAGGGCAAAAACTCCATGAACAGCAGTAGCGAGGCTGATCCTATCAGTCCTTTGACTGTTCAGGAGAGCGCTTCTCAGGCTGTGAGCCCATCGACGGTCAACTTGCCTGAAACACCTGCCACAGTCAGAGCGTTGTCGACGCATGCCGAAGAGGGGGCACAAAACAATCAAACTGATACTGAGAAAGAGTAGACAAAAAGAGCTCTCCTTTCTAGATATACATCCTATTTGGTCTAGAGGAGAAGAATCGGTTGGAAAGATAAGAATGGAAGGTAGAGGAAGAATTTGTTGATGCTAGATGGTCGCATACTGGTTACATGTTTGCATACAAATATCTTAATGAATCATGGCGAAAGGCATATTGCATATTGTATATTCGATTGTTCCTGCCGCGGCGACGAAATCGAGGATCAATTGTATGACTCTCTGTGCACGAGGCGGGCGTGTTCTCTCGTCCTTGTCTTCGGAAGAAGCCCCTCAATCGCATCACGGCCATGTTGACCGAGATCCTTGTAGACGTGTTGACTATTTTGAAGAACCCCCATGTGGTGCTACTCATCGCCCACCTAGCCCAAAGCAGTGGTCTTGTGGTCATCAAGCTGGACTGCCTCCGTATTAGAGACGTCTTGTACACGCGAACCATCGATATCTAGGGTAGTAGCGTGGTTGGCTGATGTATGTAGAGCAACGACGGACGAGATGTATGCGGTATCATTGAATGTCGAGATACTGATCGCTGAGTGTCGCACGCAGTTCAATAACACATCTGTAGCAAACTATGGTTTCTTGTTATACCACATGTCGTCCAGAGGTGTTGCATAGTCTTTGCTGTGAGATGACCTTGATGGAGAACTTTCTTGTTGCGTACAGAGGAGCTGGATCAAAAGCTGCCACTGTCTTTGTCAGATGTGCAACGTGATTACATCACTAAGACTGGAGACGGGATGCCAACTGCACCTGGCACGAGCGGACTGGACCAGGATAAGGAGAAAAGGTTGAGAATGTGGTCAACTCAAGGCCAGGGTCATACTGGTAACATGATTGTCTGACCGGCAAAATGAACGATGGGACAATCCGCTGATTCTCTCGTACAGCTACAAGCGCAAGAACAGGCGGAAAGTGCATTCTGACAGGATGGTGACACGGCAGCTCGTGTGGCACATTTGGGTGATTAGCTAACGCAAGAGATGGCTAGATTTGGGCATCGCCATCGTTGACAGCTAACGGACGCGGCACTGGACCCAGGTAAAAAACATGCTGCATGCTAGATTGAATAGATGCAGATATGTACACGGGCATGTAGACGGTGAGAGGTGTCTGCCAGATGAGGGGTGAGTCGAATGGCATCTGATGCCAAGGCTTGATGTGCAGCTTGATGGCAGGAGGCTTTCAGAGAGCAAAAAGCGGGACTTGTCGCGTCTCGCTTCTCCCTTCTGGAAGGCTCGCTTACTCCCATCCTTTTGACCATCGCCGCTTCCTCCCCCAAAGTCCTTGGTCGAGCAGCTGTCTTTCGTGTTAAGCGAGCAACCTGCCAAGCCGCATCATTGGCCCGAGGCTTGCGGCGCAACTGACGTGCGCCTTGTTGATTGATTGTTGAATAGATTCGGCTCGGCTGAGTTGATTGGAGGCGTAGGTAGCCCTCGAGGGAGGAATTGAGGAGAGATGGACAGGGGAGACGACCACCACACGGATCCCGTGCTGCACTTGCAGTCACATCCGTCGCTACCACCACCGCCGCCGCCGCCGGCCAAAGACGACGCGCATCCGGAACGCGACCACACATTGACGCCGCATACCAGCGATAACCACGTTGAATCGCTGCCGACACGCCCGGTCAACGCGTCGGAGCATCAACAAAGCCAGCAGCAAGAAGACAGGCATCCTTCGGCCGTGCTAGCGCAGGACGCGTCGGGCGCGTCTGACCCGGCGCAAAGTTACCTCTCGCAGCAGTCGACTCCCACTCTGCCACCCATGAACTTTCAACACCAACCGCCGGCGCATACTCCGGCTCCCATTGCTGCTCCAGCTCCTGCTCCAGCTCCTGCTCATGCTTCAGCGCCAGTGCATGCTCAGAATGGCAACATCCCGCAACATCAACACCAACATCACCAACCCCCACCACCGCAACACCACCCTCACCCACCTCCGGCGCATAACACCAATGGCACACCCACACAATACCTTCCGCATGGCCATGCGCCTCCGCCGCCGAATTACACATATCCTTCTGAAGCAGGTATGCAACAAGGTCTGCCTGGCATGCAGACCAATGGCGGACCTGTCAATGGCTATGCTCCACATATGGGCTACCAGGTGCCGCTTGGAGCTCCGCACATGAACACAAACCAGTTACCAGGAACCCGTCACAAGAAGGAGATCAAGCGCCGAACAAAAACCGGTTGTCTGACATGCCGGAAGCGCCGAATAAAATGTGATGAAGCTCATCCCCATTGTCGCAACTGTCAGAAGAGCAAGCGAGAATGTCTGGGATATGACCCTATCTTCAAATCCCAGTCATCGCCGCAGACGATACAACCTGCTCCGGGAACTTTCCCTCCGCCGCAACCCCAACAACACCAGCAGCAGCCTCCTCCTCAGCAGCAACAGCACCAACACCAACAACAACAACAACATCAGGTCAAGCAAGAGACACAAATGGGACCCGAGCCCCAGCGTTATTCAAATGTTCCGCAGGGATATATGCCCGCTGCCAGCGCAGGTTATTCCCCTGCTACGGCCATGCAACCATCAGTCGACTTTGGTCCACAAATTGATCCTGCTCTGGGTCCTGTCAACTCGGCAATTGCTCCACCACCTGTACAGCCACCGCCGCCAGCGGAAGAATACACTACCAGTCTACACCCTCAACGAAATGGTACCTTGCATCGTACTCGGACACTGCTTTCAGTTTGCTAACATGCCTCAGTACGCCTTGTAAATATGGACTCATTGTACAGCCTTGACAACGTCCCACCGGCGTTCCCGCCACACGGCTCGAATCCTCTTCCCGCGCATGAGATTGACATGATTCGCGGTATGTACCTTGCAGAGTATGCCATTGGACTGGATCGCTTCTTCGAGACTACCTGGTACACGGATCACGGTTTTAATCAACTCCTGGCGAACCATGACTTGCTGCATTACTTTTCACACTGCGTTGAGCGTTTCCGCCAGGGCCAGAATGGTACCAACACTCACGGCCTGACCTCTCTCGAGGCTCGCCTTATATGGCAACTCGGCTGCCTCCCTCGTGCTTTCCCCTCAAACCCGCCCCCTCAATACATTGTTGTTCTTTTGCAACGGCTGGCCATAGTAGAAAACCTACTATGTGGCACTTTCCTGGATTCCAACATGGTTCCCGCATCACCTCCAGCAAGCCCTCCAGACCCAAAACTTGTCGAACAATACACCCAATATCTGCAAGATGCTTTCTGGCACCAATTGGGCCGCTTCGTCAGTATCCATGACGATGTCATCTCCCCTGACGCCGCCCAGCAGATTGCTGCGGCTCTTGCTGCTATGCGCAACATATTGTCCATGCTTGAGAACCGCGATGTTCTATATTCAATGGCAATCGCCCGTCATTTCGGCGGTCGTATGGTTGACTACAATGAGGGCAAAACGCTTGTATCTAAAAGTGCAGAGCCAGACGACCCCATTGCAAAGCTCGCAGTTGCTATGACTTTCATCCGTGACGAGGACTCGAATGGTACGACGCAGGTTGTACAGAGGTTATGCGGTGTGTGCAGGAGGAGTTGGCAGCTGCAACGGCAAACCATCCCGTCTGCATAGACATAAGCCTTGGCCAGAGCTTGTGTGCCGGATGAGGTGGACTGCCGTGTTTTGTTCATTTGCTTTTCATGATACCATGCCTCTGCGATACAGGCCAGTAGGCTTCTGCTGTTATTACCAACCATTACATCACACTCTATTTTTCCCAATCATTCCCGCCTCAATCACGTTCTGTTCTTCAACTATTCATATGTATTTCAAAAGTTGCATTACCGTGTAGCATCTATCAGTCTGGAGCGGCGTTGCCGGTGGCTTTGCGCTTCCTATCTTCCAGCCTAAGTTGATGCCCCAAGAGAATTACAAAGGTCCATACTATGAGTTCATAATCAGTCGTGTGTCAAAGCTGAGATAACACTGGTCTCGTGTACAATGTCATTGAAGGTTGAACTGTCGGCACGGTCAATTAACCGGTGGCTTGCCGGTCAAGGCCGAGCAGGTGGCTTGCTGATAGAACAACAGGGTTTGCTTGTTTGACACATGGTCAAACAAATAAGACTGGTGGTATGCGTTTTACCTAGTATTGGTCTTGCTTCCATATGCAGTCATAGGGTTTCGTGAAGAGAAGAGTCACTGGGCGGGTCATACGGACGGAAATTTTGTCGTCGTCGTCGTCGTCGCCTCCTCCTGATGAGAGCATAGGATGCGATTCTCGTATCCATGGACAACCGTCGCGGCCCTCGATGGTACATCCTTCGAGGTCACAAGTTGGCTCGGAAATGAACGAGTGTCAAATGGTCGAGAATCAAGTGACTGTTTGACGGCCCAGAGCCAAGCTGTGGGTCAATGCGAATCCTCTCCCTTCACGGTTCAGAGACTAGACACCTCGTTCCCCTTTCCCCCGCATGAACGTCGAGTCAACAACCAAACATTATGAGCGTCCAGGGAGATGATCGCGACTCGACAGGCCGTCAAAGATGTCATGATGCATGTTGAAGATGCTTCTCGTGCTGCAATAGTGCATCGGCCAGGATAGCTTGAGCGGAAACAAGAACGACGGCGCGCATTGTCCCTCCGCGCTTGCCGAAGCAAGAAACTCGCAGTGCTGGCCCTGATGGAACGCAACGGTTGCATGTTTGTATGATATTAGACCGTTGCAGCTATGAAGAGCCTCTGGACGAGTTGGGAGTGTGCTCGAGCCAAGACGAGGGTTCTCCACGTTACTGTAGGTCTTGCGCTATCCAGTCCGCCATGCAGACTTTGGTATGGGCATTTTCTACAACCACAACATTCATGAAGTGTAGTCAGATGTGTGTTTACAACAGAAACAAAGAAACGTCTGCAAATCTCCATCCTTCGAAACCAGATGGATGCTGATGCACCAGTCACCAGTCACTCCAACGTCTCGCTTCGTTTAGCGTCAGGAGAACTCATCCCGGATTGGCCGTCACTTCAACGTCTCCGATGTTTGGCATCATGGGGGAAGGTCAATCCTTTCACCCTTTGACACCATCAATCCACAGCACGCGAGAGTTCAACCGTCTAGCCTGCTATGGATATGCTTGTTTTCATGCTATCGTTGCAAGATGAGCAAGTCAACGGCGTTGCTGCCCGGTAGGGAGGAGATTGCTCTAACAGAGGCAACTGCACCGTTGACAGCAAAGGCAATAGAGTACGTGGAGGGAAAGTTGCCTCCTCAAAGGAGGAAAAAGCTGTATATAAGGTACTATCACCTCCCAGCCATCCAATTCTTTTTCATCATCACAGCAAATCAGAAAGACAACAGCTCCTCACCAGCCTCTCCAGTCACCTAATATTATAATAATCAGGCTTCAGCCGTCCATTCATTCAGCAACACAACACTCGCTACCAATAATATCCTAATTATTACCCCCCTCAAACCAACAAAAATGCCTTCCTTCAACAACATCGTCGCCGCCATGGCCTTCTCTGCCGGCATTGCCCAGGCTATCCCCCAGTACCAGAACGTCAGCTCGTCTGCCGCTCCCTCTGTCAAGACCAACGCCACCTCTTCCGGTGCTGCTTCCAGAACCTCCTCCGCTGGTGGCATGGCTACTCTCCCCGCTCTCGCCGAGTCTGCCTACTGCCCTGGCCTTAACGGCGCCCTTGTCGGTGACTACCTCATCCAGTGCGGTGTTACCCACTTCGGCACCATCCTCCAGGTCGGTAACGGCACTGTTGCCGTCGCCAAGCGTGCCGTCTACACCTCTCTCGGTGACTGCATCAACGTCTGCGAGGCCACCACCAGCTGTGTTGGTACCGCTTTCGACACTGCTGCCCGCACTTGCACCCTCTACTCTGAGGTCGGCGCTGAGGTTGCTGCTGCCGGCATTGACTTCGCCGTCCTGACCAACCCCACTGGTTCCGTCGTTCCCTCCGGCGGTGTTGCTACCTCCACCATCTTCAGCACCCAGGTTGTTACCATCTCTTCGTGCGCTCCTACCGTCACCAACTGCCCCCTCAAGAGCGGTCAGGCCTCCGCCGTCATCACCCAGGTTGTCCCCGTTAGCACTACCGGTAAGTTTTCCTCATACCTCTTTATCATATCAGCTGCTGACCACATTGCAAGTTTACGTTTGCCCCTCTGCCGTTACCATCCCTGCCTCTGCTGTTGCCTGTGGATGTGCCGCTACCCCCATCACCGTCACCCAGTACGCTCCTTCTTCCGGCTCCATGGTCCCTGTCCAGACTGTCGTAGTTAACAGCCCTGTTCCCACTGCCACTGTTGTAAGTTCCAGGTTTACATGTATCTCGATCTCAACGACAGCAAACTGACATCCGGCAGCTCACCACCACCGTCTGCACCTCGTGCGCCAAGCCCACTGCCAACATGAACAACGGTGGCAACAACGGCAACGGTGTTACCTCCACTGTCACTGCCTGCAACGGAAACTGCCCCACTGGCACCGCCACTGGCTCCAAGACCGGCTCCACCATGGCCGTCTACACCGGTGCCGCTGACTCTGTCAAGGCCGGTATGGGTTTCGCCGCCTTCGTTGCCGGTGCCGCCGTCCTCCTCTAAGCATTTTCACCTTTTTCTGAGGTCCGACAATGATTCGATATTATACTAATCCACATAAAACACGACAAAAAGAACAAAAAAAATCTGGCCTTTCTGGCTGATGACCATCCTGGAGTAACACTACTCTCTTATTATAATATATTGGGTACCTTTTACACAGGACTGGACTGATGGGGAGCTGTAAATGATGACAAGAAATAGTCTCTTTCTGATTTACGCTGCTGTTTGATCTCTTTTGCGGAGGAGATACAGGGGACGAGTCTGGCGGTTTGGTGGTTGTTTGTCTGAATTTCTGATTCTTTCTTGATTTTACTGCAATCTACAAAAATCTTTGTTCACAAAACTCTTCCTACAATCCATCACATTCTCAAGTGTTGATTTTGTCTTCTGCCTTGTCGGCTTTCACTTCTTCATCGGGCTGTATTTGTCCAGTGAGAGGATGGTACTTCCGAGCCTTCAGCGGACCTTTCGTCAAGCTCAAATTTTTTGATGCATTCTGATGGATGATTGAATCGATGTCGTCGGTCGTTGGGCCAACGTGCTCTGCACAACAGTAAGGTAACCTGACAGCAAGTTCGTTAGGTCAATGTTTCTCGACGGACGCTTATCTATCTTAATGACAATTTCTAACGAGTATTTATCTATCAAAATACAAGAAACTTCTCGGCGTCTTGGATGGAACGCATACTTGACACCACCACACTTCGTGAGTGTGGTGGGCCAGATTATTTGACAACTTCGGAGACACCACCGGTTTTTTTTGAATTCTGGAAAGGTATATTACCTCCCCGTGTGCTAAACTTTGTCACGCGTACAGATGTAGAGATGTACAATCATTTTTGATATCGATGCTAGGTCCAAAGAGAGAGCTTTTGGGAGTCGCCCTCTGTGGATGAAGCGATTCTACTCAAGATTATCGTGCATCCGGGCAGGTTTTCATCGTGTATCCCTACGGCAAGAGAGTTGATGTGACAACATGTTGCACACGGGGAGGTAGGAAGCTGCTTGGAAGCTGAACCCCAGCAAGAAGCAATGAACGTCATCAGTCGGATGCTGGCCCATGCGTCAATTTCCAACCACATCTCGACTCCCTCGTCCACCAATGTGCAAACTTCAACAACATGCCTTGATGGTCTTTGAAAAGCCACGTCACACTCTGCTCTCGAGCTCCATCGGGGCCTGTAGATCTGCATTCTTCAACTTGATGGACAATTCTTGTGTTGGGACAGTTATAGAATCTGACTCTAGGTCCGACCACTATTCCTCAACCACATCTCATTGCTATGAACGCCTAGACAACGATGATTTCCATCGTATTTGGGAGCCACCATTCCGCTCCTAACACATCATCTTCCCAACGACTGACTGCTCGGTCCCTTATTTCCTAAGCATTCTGGCGACATCCGTTACTTCTCGGCATTCGAACCCCTCTTGCTGCGGCCGCTCATTTTTTTGAAGAATCGCCAATGAGTCTTCTCCTTGAGCTTGCTCCCCAGAGAGCCTCCCCAAGAATTGCTGGTCGAGCTCTCGGTCTTTTCTGTAAGCTCTGGCATGAAAGGGGCCATCGAGAATGAGGAAGGGGATCTTGGCATAGCTTGGTCAGTGACACATCCCAGGCCAGCGGTGGTAGAGGATGTCAAGAACCGCTCGAGCGGGATGTGGCGATTACTCTTGGTAGGAGATCTGGATGAGGCGGCATCGTCGTTTGCCGAAACACTTTTCTCCTCTTTGGGCTGGTCGATCCTGGACGAGGACAACACATGGTTCTTAATGGAGCCATAATCGCTGGTGTCGGATGCTTTGTCAGACTCTTTCATGTTTTGTGGTCTGAAAACAGAGGATGTGCTGTCCTCGTCAGATCCATGATTGTCTGACTGCTTCGACTTAGTGTCTTGAAAGTCTTCGCTGTGGTCCTGTCGGAAGAGGCCGCTTTGCTCTCTCTGAGTGTCGTCTTTTTCCTCCTTCTTCACAATCTCTTGGTCGTTCTCGGTAGGTCCGCCCGACATATCTTCCTCGTTGTCTACGAATTCGACTTCAGACTTCTTGAAACGGACCTCGCATTGGCTGGCGGGTTTGGTTGCTTCCATGTCTTCCTTCAGATCGTCAAGCATGCCTCTGAGTTGGAGGAATGCGTGATTCTTTCGCTCGCCGGCAGTCTCAACAGGCCAGACAAAACGCATGTGCGACCACATGTTCTCTGCACATTCTTGATGTTGCTGCACGCGTGTTAGAGGATACTTGTTAATGGCTTGATCCACTTACCTTGCCCTCCGACCAGTTTTCGACGCATGTGGCGAGGATGACCAGACACTGTACATGGTAGTATTGTGGTAGCTCCGGATACGCGAGCAGAGCGCGCACTTCAACTTCACAGAGGTTATAGCGCTCCTCGTTGAAGAGCTCCATGGCGGCTCTCACGCGTGCGGCCCAGTCTGTTCTTGTTGTAAGCGTCATGTTTGGTTCAATCACGGCGTGGTGACTTTGGGCAAGAGGTAAGTGTTGTTGCGAGAGTCGAAGTTTGGAAGTGAGAGACGTGTAAACACTAGCTGCAATTGTAGAGAGCTTTACAACGCAGCTGCTTTCACCCTCGTTCCACCGAGAACTTCGAGCCTGCTGATTCATCTTCTCCTTCGCCTTGGAATTCTTTGCCCAAGCTTGACGACAAGCCTTCTCCGTAACTAGAATATATCGATGCGTCTGGTTCATGGCTAACAAGAACAACTCTGGTCATGCGAAATAGGTCCAAGACGCAAGTTCAACGTTGTTGTCCATAAATCCCAAGGTCAACATGTTTCGATGATCATGGCTATACTCAAAGCGCCGCCTGCTATACAAACATAACTCAGCAATTCCACCAACTATAGATATACCTGGCTCGGACTAAGAAACGCCTTTGCATCAAGCATCTAAACTTCGGGAAGTCACAATAGTCATGGAGACATTTTTGGGAAAACTGGATCTTTAAGCTGATACTCATGCAAAACTTCACCTCTATGAAAAAGCTATCGTCTACAGAGACAACTGGTTGGCAGCTGGGTCGTCATGGTCAGAGACACCGACGAACCAAAGGTTCTTGAGATATCCCCTTGCCAAGTCCCATCCGATTATAGACGTGTTGCTCCCCTCCAGCGTTGCCCTCATCGAACAAGGGCGGACACTTACGTGACCACATGGACAACGAATCGCACGACGGTCAGTTCATTGACAGGTTGCTTGATCTTGACAATTCTGCTAATCTCGGAAAATACGTTCAGTTCCAAAAGATTTAAACCACACACGGCTGCCGACGAAGGCATGAGGACACAGAAATCTTATCACCAGCGCTCCTCGGAGCAAATGCACGTCAAAATGCACAATGTATTTCGAGCTTGGTGGAATTGCCAGTGAGAGAGGTCACTGTTTGCGCTCTTTCTAGGCACTTACCGTGGGTTGGGAATTACCTTGCCTTTTCATGGCTACGAATCAATGTCAGCCAGGGAACAGAAGCTCATATTTCCTCGAGTCTGTCATTCTGCTCTGTCGACGGACACACAAAAACGAGGTCGCTAAGCATTGCGACGTCTTTCTTCCCTCTCCAAGCCATCAATAAATCCTCCGCTGCAATAACGCAAGCCACAAAGTCTCGCGTGTTTTCACCTCAACTTCGTTGGAGAGAACCGTTTGTATCAAATATCACTTTCCAACGTCCGTGGTCAGACGTTCGGATGGTGGTTCGAGTATAATTCGAGTCATGACCCAGGGCACGGTACTTCAAACACCAATGGGACGATAAACAAGAATATTGTTGACGACTGTGACAGGTAGGTAAGTGTTTGTGTTATGGGAATTGTGCTGTCCACTTCCCATAGCGTTCACGGAGTCAAGGTTGTCACAAGGCACAACGATTTTGCTACCTGTAGCTACCACCAGTGAGGGCATGTCAAACAGTTCCATGCTCAACAATCCAATTGACTCCTCGAAGCACTGCGTCTTGTGTCGATTTTCTCTGAGAGTCGATCAGTATCGTGGATGGATAAGCAGGGTCACCCCTAGCAGAGCGCCAAGCCAGATTGGCGTCGAACTCGAACCGCGATCATCTTTGCATATCTCTCAACATGCCTTCATGTATCAAATAACTTGACAGCATCAAACACAGAGCATCGCTTCGTCTAGAGTAATGACACCGGCGCATATGTGTGCTTGCCACGCAGATGCAAAAGCCGCGCAGTACCCACCCAGCCGAAGCGCCCGATAAGGTATCGTTCGATCTGGCGGCAAACTGTTTCTCTGTAACGCAAGCCTACGCTCTCAAAAATCATATTACCATCAAGTCAAACATTCCATATCGGGCGCTTTGGCTGAGTGGTTATAGCGATAGACTAGAAATCTATTTCCTTCGGGAGCAAGAGTTCGAATCTCTTAGGCGTCG